>Ga0134125_10008029_pt1 | contig 11897 bp, 9 predicted proteins | sample KB31751_FD_96464 | JGI IMG/M metagenome (GOLD analysis project Ga0134125, IMG submission 96464) | Terrestrial soil microbial communities with excess Nitrogen fertilizer from Kellogg Biological Station, Michigan, USA - KB3-175-1 | ecosystem: Environmental > Terrestrial > Soil > Unclassified ... | reverse complement strand
GCCGTTTCAGGCTTTCAATTCATGGCGCGCCATGAAGCTGTCAAAGCCGAGCTCGGCGACCTGGAACCACTGATAGCCGTCGTTCGCGAAATCCGATAGCGACTTGTAGACCTTCTTGAAGTTGGCGTTGGTCGCCGAGATTTCGTTGTAGAGATCCATGGCCGCCTTGTACGAGGCCTGCATGATCGCCGGCGAGAAGCCGTGCAGCTTGGTGCCGCTGGCAAGAAGTTTCTTCAGCGCCCTCGGATTGGCCTGATCGTACCTTGCCATCATCCAGTTGTTCGACGTTGCGCCAGCCTGCTCGAGCACACTCTGGTAATGCTTCGGCAGCGCGTTCCACTTGTCGAGATTGACATAAGCGAGCAGCATTGGGCCGCCCTCCCACCAGCCCGGATAATAGTAGTGGGGCGCGATCTTGTTGAAGCCGAGCTTTTCGTCGTCATAGGGGCCGACCCATTCGGCGGCGTCGATCGTGCCCTTTTCCAGCGCCGGATAAATGTCGCCGCCGGCGAGTTGCTGCGGCACCACGCCGAGCTTTTGCATCACCTTTCCGGCGAAGCCGCCGATGCGGAATTTCAGGCCCTTGAGATCGTCGACGGTCTTGATCTCCTTGCGGAACCAGCCGCCCATCTGGCAGCCGGTGTTGCCGGCGAGCATCGAGGTGACGTTGTAGCTCTTGTAGAATTCGTTGAGAATTTCCTTCCCGCCGCCGATCATGTACCAGGCCTGGTTCAGGCGCATGTTCGGACCAAATGGAATCGATGAGCCGAAGGTGAAGGTCGGGTCCTTGCCGAAATAATAGTAGGACGCGGTGTGACCGAGCTCGACCGTGCCATTCTGCACGGCGTCGAGCACTTGCAAGCCGGGAACGATTTCACCGGCGGCAAATGTCTGGATCTGGAATTTGTTGTCGGTCGCGTCCGCCACCAGCTTGGCCATCAACTCGGCGCCGCCATAAAGAGTGTCGAGCGATTTCGGCCAGCTTGCCGTCATGCGCCATTTGATCTCCGGCGTCGACTGCGCAATCGCGGGTGCCGCGATGCTTGCGGCACCAGCAACGCCCAATCCGGTGACCTTGATGAAATCACGTCGTTTCATGTTCTCTCCCTCTTGGAAACGTGTGTGTCGGCCATTTTTGCAGAGCCTAGCCGACAAGCATGGAACATCCTCTTTCCGATTTCCATCCCCAACCGGACGAAAAAACGCCCAGCCTCGTCGAGGAGGCCGGGCTTGGTGGTCTAAGACTTAAGACTTAGAGGCTGGCTTGATCGGCTCAGATCAGCCACGGGTGCGCGAGCGGATCATGAAGCTGTCGAAGGTATATTCGGCAACCTGCCACCACAGATATTCATCGGAGCGGTAGGCCTGCATCGCGTCGATCGACTTCTTGAAGTCGGCGTTCTTTGCCGAGATCTCGGCCCACAATTCGTTGGTGGCCTTGAGGCAGGCTTCCAGCACTTCGTTGGTGAAAGGACGAAGCTGGGTGCCGCCGGCGACCAGCCGCTTCAGCGCCGACGGATTCTGCATGTCGTAACGCGCCGCCATCCAGGTGTTGGCATAGGCGCTCGCCGCGCTGATGATCGCCTGATAGTTCTTCGGCAGCGAATTCCATTTATCGAGATTGCAGTAGGCATGCACGGTCGGGCCGCCTTCCCAGAAGCCCGGATAGTAGTAGTACTTCGCGACCTTCTGGAAGCCGAGCTTCTCGTCGTCATAGGGGCCGACCCATTCGGCCGCGTCGATCGTGCCCTTCTCCAGCGCCGGATAGATGTCGCCGCCGGCGAGCTGCTGCGGCACGACGCCGACCTTCTGCAAAACCTGGCCCGCGATACCGCCGATGCGGAATTTCAATCCCGAGAGATCGGAGACGGTCTTGATCTCCTTGCGAAACCAGCCGCCCATCTGGGTGCCGGTGTTGCCGCAGGGAAAGCCGATCACGGAAAACTTCTTGAAGAACTCGTTGCCGAGTTCCTGGCCGCCGCCCTGATACCACCACGAGTTCTGCATGCGCGCGTTGAGGCCGAACGGCACCGAAGCGTAGATCGCGAAGGTCGGGTCCTTGCCGACATAGTAATAAGACACCGTGTGGCTCATCTCGACGGTGCCGTTCGAGGTCGCGTCCAGCGCCTGCAGGCCCGGCACGATTTCGCCGGCGGCAAAGACCTGGATCTGGAATTTGCCGTCGGTCATGTCGGAGACGTATTTGGCAAAGATGTCCGAGCCGCCATAGATCGTATCAAGCGACTTCGGGAAGCTCGAAGTCATGCGCCATTTGATTTCCGGCGACGACTGCGCAATCGCCGGCGAGGCGACCGCAGCCGCTGCGGCCCCGGTTGCGGAAATCTTCAAGAAATCACGACGCTTCATCTAGGGCATCTCCTTGGCTCGGGGCGTGTCCCGCGCGTTGCTCGGTTCACCCTCTTTCCGCGACGCATGTCCGCAGCACATTGAAGGCACTTTCGCGGCGGGGCTTAACACGGATGGAGAGAAGCGAAAACGCGACAAAGGCATGACACTGTACCAAAGTCGCATATCACCCAAAGGTAGATTCGCTTCAACGGTCCGCTGTCACGCGGCCGCAATAACGCCTTGAAGCTGATCGCGAACCTTTCGGCCGATCGCGCGATAGATCGCCGCGTGCGGTCCGTCGGGCTCGCTGACCACGACGGGATTGCCGGAGTCGGATGTGGTGCGGATCGCGATGTGCAGGGGCACTTCGCCGAGGAACGGCACACTGAGCCGCTCGGCCTCATGCCGTGCACCGCCATGGCCGAAAATATCGCTTCGCTCGCCGCAATGCGGGCACTGGAAATAGCTCATGTTCTCGACGATGCCGAGCACGGGCACGTTGACCTTCCTGAACATCGCAAGCCCGCGTCGCGCGTCGATCAGCGACAGGTCCTGCGGCGTCGAGATGATGACGGCGCCCTTGAGCGGCACGTTCTGGGCGAGCGTGAGCTGCGCGTCGCCCGTGCCTGGCGGCATGTCGACCACGAGCACGTCGAGCCTGCCCCAATCGACGTCGCGCAGCATCTGGGTCAGCGCGGACATCACCATCGGTCCGCGCCAGATCATCGCGGTGTCTTCCTCGACCAGGAATCCGATCGACATGATCGGCAGGCCGAAGCGCTGAATGGGAATCATCCTGCGGTTGGCGTCGAGCTCCGGCTTTTCGTGGATGCCGGTGAGCCGCGGCATCGAGGGGCCGTAGATGTCGGCATCGAGCAGCCCGACCTTCAAGCCGAGGTCGCGCAAGCCGAGCGCGAGGTTGAGCGCAGTGGTGGATTTACCGACCCCGCCCTTGCCCGAGGCGACCGCGATGACGGCGGCGACCCCCGGAATATCCGCCTGCCGCGACATCGGCGATCCACCGCCGCTTTGCGGCGGCCGGTGCGCCGAGGCAGGCGGTACGCCGGCCGCGGGTCGTCGCGACGGTGGCGGCGTGCTGCCAGGTTTGCGTTCGGCCGTGAGCGCAATCATGGCGGTCGCAACGCCAGGGACCGCGCGCACGGCGCTTTCCGCGCTGGCGCGCACGTCTTCCCAGGCGCGCGCTTCATGGGCATCGACATTGATCGAAAAGAAGACCTTGCCGTCGGTGACCGCGATCGCCGACAGCACGCCGGCCTCCGTCAAGGCGACGCCGCGCGGCGACCTCACCTTGGCAAGCGCATCCAGAACCTGTTGCTGCGTGACGCTCACGACGAATCTCCTTCGCACTACCGCCTCATGATCCTCATGGTGAGGGGGCGCGAACACGCCGTGTCCGGACGATGCTTCGCATCGCCGGGAGAACCATGAGGCCCCGCTGTTGGCCTCATCCCGAGACGCCGCTTCGCGGCTCCTCGGGATGAGGTGATGGAGCCGCTTGCGAGGCAGGAGGACCAGAACCACTCGTGATGCGTCGTATAGAGCGATCCGGCTCAGGAGGCCAGTTTTGTCCCGATGTCTTGCGCGGTCTCCTTGGGCGCCGAGATGCTAAGCTCCTTGGCGGCCTCGTAGTTCAGCTCGATCATGACGCCGTTGGGGTCATTGACGAAGATCTGCCAGAGCTCGCCGCCCGGCACCTGCCGAGCATCGAACGGCATGTCCTTGGAGCTCAGGCGCTGCTTCATGCCGTCAAAACCCCGGCTGACAAAGGCAACGTGATGGACGACGCCGGAATCCGGCTTCTGCGGCTCGTCGGTCTTGGAGATATCGACGATGTGCACCACCGCCTTGCCTTCCGAATACATCCAGGCGCCCGGAAAGGCGAAATTCGGCCGCGGGCCTTTTTCCAGGCCCATCACGTCCTGATAGAAGCGGACGGTGTCGTCGAGCTTCCGGGTGCGGATATTGAAATGGTCGAGCACGCCTACGCTCATGCCCATGCGAAACACTCCCTATTTTGTGAAGTTCGTTGCTTTTGTGAAGTTCGTTGCACACCCATCCTAGCACAAAACGCAAGGCCGTCTCCCGACGAAGCCGTTGCCCTCCTCCGCACAGGGGGTATGGTGCAGGCCCCTCCGATACCCCGCCGGCCTCTCCCCAAAACGCAGGTCGCGCCCCAAGGTTACAAACAAGGTAGCAGATATGGCCAAAGTCGCATTTCTCGGTCTCGGCGTCATGGGTTTCCCCATGGCAGGACACCTCGTCAAGAAGGGGGGCCATGAGGTCACGGTCTATAACCGCACCGGATCCAAGGCCAGGCAATGGGCCGAGAAGTTCGGCGGCAAGACCGCGCCGACACCGAAGGCCGCCGCAGAGGGCCAGGATTTCGTGATGTGCTGCGTCGGCAACGACAATGATCTGCGTGCCGTCACGACCGGCCCCGACGGCGCCTTTGCCGGCATGAAGAAGGGGGCGACCTTTGTCGACCACACCACCGCCTCCGCCGACATCGCGCGCGAACTCGATGCAGCCACCAGGAAGGGCGGCTTCAAATTCGTCGACGCTCCCGTCTCCGGCGGCCAGGCCGGCGCGGAGAACGGCGTGCTCACGGTCATGTGCGGCGGCGATGCGGACGCCTATGCCGGCGCCGAGCCTGTGATCGCCGGCGCCTATGCGCGGATGTGCAAGCGGCTCGGCCCTGCCGGCGCAGGCCAATTGACAAAAATGGTCAACCAGATCTGCATCGCCGGCCTCGTTCAGGGCCTGTCGGAAGGCATCCACTTCGCCAAGAAGAGCGGCCTCAGCGTCCCCGACGTGATCGACACTATCTCCAAGGGAGCAGCGCAGTCCTGGCAGATGGAGAACCGCTACAAGGCCATGAACGAGGGCAAATACGATTTCGGCTTCGCGGTCGAGTGGATGCGAAAGGACCTCTCGATCTCGCTCGCCGAAGCCCGTCGCAACGGCGCGAGCCTGCCGGTCACGGCGCTGGTCGATCAGTTCTATTCCGAGGTAGAGCGGATCGGCGGCAGGCGCTGGGACACGTCGAGCCTGCTCGCGCGGCTCGAGCATGCAGATGTGAAGAAGGGATAACCGCGCACCTATACTTCTCCCTCGCCCCGTTCTTACGGGGAGAGGGTTGGGGTGAGGGGCGCTTCCGCGAAAACGGTGAGAGATGGACTCGTAGAGAGCCCCCTCACCCGGATCGCTCCGCGATCCGACCTCTCCCCGCAAGCGGGGCGAGGTGAAGCGACACCTACTCCGCGGCTGCGCGCGCGGGCGCCTCGGCCCGCCGCGTCGCGAGGCTGACCACGACCAGCACGATGAAGTTCACCACGAGCGCGATGATGCCGATGTTGAGGTCCTGGATCTGCGCCGGCAGCCAGGCCAGCTTGTGAAGACTCGCACCGCTCAGGCTGACGGCGGCAACCGTGGCGACGCCGGCGATGATGCCTGCCGCCGCGCCCTCGCGGGTTGCGATGTTGCGCTGTGCGAGGCTAAGTATGAGCGACGGAAAGAGCTGGGTCACGAAGCTGTAGCCCATCAGCAGCAGCGCCACGATGGTCTCCCCGCCCTTCAGCGTGAAGAACACCGCAACCAGCGCCACCAGCGGCACCAGCAGCTTTGCGAGCCACGCCACCTGAACATCGTCGGCCGACGGATTGACGGCGCGGTAGAGATTGTTGGCGATCAAGGTCGCGGCGGTCATCAGGATCATCGAGCCCGGCACCAGCGCGGTGAGCACGCCGGTCGCGCCGATCACGCCGACGAACCAGGGATCGAATGTCTTCACCGACAGCTTGAACAGCGCGAGGTCGATGTTCGATCCGGTGAGCCCGGGAACCTGCAGGCTCGCCGCGAAGCCGACGAAAAACACGAACAGCAGGATGAGCTGATAGAGCGGCAGCAGAAACGCGTTCTTGCGGAGCACCGTCGCGCTTTTGGCGGTGTAGATCGAGCCGAAAGAATGCGGCCACATGAAGAAGCCGAGCGCGGTGAGCAACACGGTCGACGAGAACCACCACAGGCTCTCGCCGTGTGCCGGCAGCACGGTGAAGCCGGGCTTGGCCTTTTCGATCGCCTCGAACATCGGTCCCAACCCGCCGTAATAATGAATGGGCAGATAGAGGCCGAGGAAGATCACGATGGCGAGGATCATGGTGTCCTTGGCGACCGAGGTCCAGGCCGAGCCGTGCACGCCCGACACCATGACGTAGGCGGCGACGATGATGGCGCCGATCCAGATCGCCACCGTCGATGAGATCGCGCCGTAGCCGGCGATCTCGACGATGATGCCGAGTCCCTTGAACTGCAGCACGAGGTAGGGGATCAGCGCCACGATATCGACGAGCGCGACGAGGACGCCGAGCGCGGAGCTGTCGTATTTGCTGACGAAGAAGTCCGACTGCGAGTAGAGCCGGTTCTCCTTGGCGTAGCGCCAGATCGGCGGCAGCATGAAATAGGAAAGCACGTAGGCAAGCGTGCCGTAGGCGAGAATGTAGTAGGCCGGCGCGCCCTTGCCGTAGGCGTAGCCGCTGCCGCCGAGGAAGGTGAAGGTGGTGTAGATTTCTCCGGCGAGCAGCAGGAACACGAAGAGCGCGCCAAAGCCGCGGCCGCCCACCGTCCACTGCTCGAGGTTCATGTCCTTGCCGCGGCGGGCGAGAAAGCCGAGCGCGAGCGCCAGCAGCGCGGCGGCGGCAATGAAGGGTAGCGCGCCGTTCATGGCCTCTCCTCCCGGTTGGCCGGATCAACCGCGTAGATCACGGCCATGATCAGCGAGGTGATCAGGATCCACGCCACGATCCAGGCCAGCAGGAACGGCAGGCCGAGGACGGGCGGGTCCGCTCTGTTGACGAAGAACGGGCCGATGATGAGGGCGATAAACGGGACGACGGCGAGCCAGCGGATGCTGCGCATGGGCAAAGCACTCCTGCGGTAACGAAACCTGCCTGCACAGCGAAGGTTCCGGCAGGGCGCACAGACTTTAGTAACGGCGGAACAAAAGGCAAGCTTGTGCAGGCGCAGCATCGCAGCGCGCTGTGGATCACCGTATGCGGCCTCGCCAAAGCACACCGCAACAGCGCGAGTGCTCTGCGAGCAAAGCGGACATCAAACGACAGACGAAGCCCACCGACTCAGTCGAGATCGACCTCGAGCGATGACGGGCCTGCGCGCGGCGCGGCGCGTCTTACCACCGCCAGCCCTGTTGTGGCGGATAGTAGTACTGGCCGCCGCGCCGACCCTGATAGCCGGGTTGAGGGCCCGGATTGCGCGGGAAGAAAAAGAACCCGGAGCCGTTGTCCCAGGAGTCGTCGCTCGCAACGGGGACCTCGACCGAAGGCTGGCGCGTGATGAAGCCGCCCTGGGGCTGGTTGTTCAGCACCGCGACGAACTCGGTGCGATAGTTAGTCTCGCGGCTCAGCGGCTCGTCCGAGACGATGATCGAGGATCGCGGCACTGCGGTCGGCGCGATGCGCGCGAGCACATCAGGCGGGATGGTGATGCGGTCGAGCGCGTCCTTGGCGTCGTCTCCGTTATCGATCGTGACTTCGGTCCAGCGCAGGCCCGTGCCGGTGCGCGCCACCGCCGTGAAGATATGCGTGCCGATCGGCTTGTCGGGATCGCGGATCGTGACCGGAACCTCGATGCTCGAATCGAACACCTCGCCGCCCCCGTCCGGCGCCGGCTTATGCGTGTTGCGCCGCACGTAAAGCTTCTGCGTCGCGCGGCTGATGTAGACCGATACCGGCTCGAGCGCGAGCTTCGCGTCGCTCGCGGCTTTGGCGGTGTCCGCCTTCTTGGTCGCGGCGGCCTTGGCGGCGTCCTTTGCGACAGCGGCGGCATCCAGCTTCGATTTCAGGTCGGCCTTTGCGGTGTCGAGCTGCGTTGCGGCGTCCGCGGCCTTGGGGGTGGCCTTCTGTTGCAGGTCGGCGGCCCGCGCCTTGGCCTGGTCGGTCTTTGCGGCGGCGAGCGTCTTGTTGGCGAACGCGAGCTCGGCGTCGGCGCGGGTCTTGAGCCACTCCAGTTTGCGCAGCGACGTCTTCAGCGCTGCTGCCTCGCGCGCCGCGGCCGCGGCGGCCTTCTTCGCCTCGTCGGCCGTCGCGGCTGCCTCGGCAGCCTCGCCGGCGAGCGTTTCGGCGCGCGCTGGAGTAGCCGCAAGAGCCTCGGCGTTCGGCACGAACAGCGCCGGATGGGAAAACTCGACCGGGGCCGCGTCGTTCGGCGCGATGATCACCCGCATCCCGATCCACGTCTTGTCGAACAGCCTCTCCGCAAAGTCGTAGGGCATCCGTATGCAGCCGTGTGAGGCCGCATAGCCCGGCAGCGGACCGCCGTGCAGCGCGATGCCGTTCCAGGTGATGCGCTGCATGTTCGGCATCCAGGCATCGTCATACATGGTCGAGTGGTGGTCCTTGTCCTTCTCGATAACGGCGAAGACGCCGGCTGGCGTCTCGCGTCCCGTCATGCCGGTCGATACCGGCGCGCGCAGGATCCAGCCGTCGGCGTCGTAGAAAGTGACCTGCTGGCTCTTGATCGACACGATCGCCATGATCGGCTCGCCTGCCTCGCGCGGCGCCGTCGCCTCTTTGACCGGCGCAGGGCGCGCCTGTCTCGCCGCAGCGCCGGCGGTCAACGCCGTCATTGCGGCCATCGCCGCGAGCGTCACAATGGCGGCAGCCGCCCAGCGCCGCATCGCCACGGTGGATTGCGCCGTCGTCAATCGATTGACCATGCCATGCCCTGGTTGAGATGCTGTCCGCGCTTAGCCTCGATCAAGTGTCACATCGCACTTTTTGATTAACTCTTCGCCACCACCAACGTCCACGCCGCCGATTTGCTCCCGAGACTATCGGCATGTTCCGGCGGCAAATCTCTCATATACGACAGGCGGCGCAGGAGGAAGGGTTGGCGCGCGGCCGCAAGCGATGGACGGCACGATAGCAGACGTGCAAAAAAGGCACTCGGCTGGCAATATAGAGGCAACTGAAAGAGGTCTTACCTGGTGACTGGATCGATCACCTCACGCGCGTCCTTTTCTCTGTTGTGGACCTGCGGCGCGAGTCTGCGCCTCACCGTATTGGCGGTCCCGCCGGTGATTTCGATGATTCAACGCGATCTCCATCTTTCGGGCACCGAAATCGGGCTGCTATCCGGCATACCCGTTGTCATCTTCGGTATTTTCGCTGCTCCAGGATCGATGGTCGTTGCCCGAATGGGCGTGCGCGGCGCGTTGGTGTGTGGTCTTTTGATCGCGGCGGGCGGGGGGCTACTTCGGAGCGGGGTGTCAACCGCGTGGCAATTGTACCTGATGAGCGTGCTCATGAGCGCCGGAGTTGCCATCATGCAGCCGGCGATGGCGGCAGCGGTGCGTGAGTGGGTGCCGGAACGATCGGCCTTTGCAACGGCCGTGTACACCAACGGCTTGATCCTGGGCGAGATCATTCCCGTCGCAACGATGCTTCCCCTGGTCTTGCCCTATTTCGGCGGAAACTGGCGCCCGGCGTTGGGAGTATGGTCCTTTCCTCTGATCGCCACTGCCGTGGCGGTTGCACTGTTCGCTCCCAGATCGACAGCAAGCGTTCCTGCAAGCCATGCCGGAGGCTGGCTCCCGCAATGGAATAGCAGGCTCAATTGGCGCATTGGTCTGACGTTAGGGAGCACGACGAGCACCTACTTCTGCCTCAACGGGTTTTTGCCAGCGTTCTTGAACGGGAACGGGCACCAGGATCTCGTCAGCGCGGCCCTTACCGCCCTGAATGCCGGACAGGTCCCGGCATCTTTCCTGCTGCTGATGACGGCCGACAAGCTGCAGGGAAAACGATGGCCGCTTTTGACGTTGGGCGTGCTGTTTTCCACCTGCGTGGTGGGAATCATGATCTCTGCGAGCGCATGGACGGTGTTCTGGGCGGGCCTCGCTGGATTTTCATTGGGCGCTTCGCTGGTGTTGGTGTTGGCGCTCGCCCCGCTGCTTTGCAGCAGCCCCAATGAAGTTGCGCTGACATCGGCGGCAGCCTTTGCAATCAGCTACGGCTTCGCCATGCTGATTTCGTTCGTGTCCGGAGTTGCGTGGGACATGGCGGGCAATGTCAACGCCGCACTCATCCCTATTTTGCTCGGGACCTTTCCAATCCTTGTCGCCGCGCCGAGGTTTGCGCGGAAAGACCTCTAACGCGTGCCATCATCTCATCCGAGCATGCCGGACGAGGCTGGAATTCGTCGGCTTCCGACCGATCCGGTCGTCTCGCTGCGGCGCGGTCAAAGCGCGCTTTAGGGCCGTGCGTCCCGCGCGGCTGACCCGAGTTCCGTGCAATGGTCAATCCGGCTGCGATCTGCAAGCATTCTGCCCCGGGGTATAGATTCATGCTGCAATCGTCGTCCTCGCTGGAAACCAGGGACTCCTGGGTCGTCGCCTCGGTGGCGCTCCTCGTGATGATGATGGCGTTTGGCGCCGCCTGGATCATTGCGGTAGCGCTCAAGGACATCGCAGGCGAGATCGGTGGCACGCGTTCAATCCCGGCGCTTGCCAGTGCGCTGGCCTGGCTGGGCTCCGGCACCGGCGGCATCGTGATGAGCCGCATTGCCGACCGCGTCGGCACGCGCTGGACCGTGATCTGCGGCGCGCTGATGATCGGCCTCGGACTTGCGATCTCGACGCTGGGCTCACCCTGGCCGCTGTGGATCGGGCACGGGCTGTTCATAGGTCTGGTCGGCCTCGGCGGCATCAATGCGCCCTTGTACATCTATGTCAGCCGCTGGTTCGACCGCAGGCGCGGCTCGGCGCTGGCGTTGATTTCGAGCGGCAGTTATCTGGCGGGCTCGCTGTGGCCGCCGGTGTTCGAACACGCCATTGCCTCCCTCGGCTGGCGCCATACGATGCTCTGCTATGCGGTCGTTGAGATCGTGGTCATCGTGCCGCTGGCTGCATTTTACTTTCGTCATCCGCCTGAGCTCTTCCATCAAGCCACCGCGCTCGGCGCCGGTAGCCGCCAAACGCATTTGCTCGGCCTGCCGCGCGATCTCGTGTTCGCGATGATGTGCGGCGCCGGAGTCCTGTGCTGCATTCCGATGGCCATGCCGCAGGGCCATCTGGTCGCCTTCTGCACCGATCTCGGCATCAGCCGTTCGATGGGCGCCCTGATGTTGTCGGTGCTGCTTGGCACCGCCTTCCTGAGCCGGCAAATCTGGGGCCTGATCTCCGATCGCATCGGAGGTCTCGCCACCGTGCTGATCGGTTCAGCTTCGATGGCCGTAGCGATGACGGGCTTCCTGTTCACCCAGAACGAAGCCGGCCTGTTCACGGTGGCGGCCGCGTTCGGGCTCGGCTTTTCCGGTATCATCCCGGCTTATGTGCTGGCGCTGCGCGAACTGTTTCCGGCATCGGAGGCCTCCTGGCGTATCCCGACGCTGCTCTTGTTCAGCGGGTTCGGCATGGCCAGCGGCGGCTGGCTCGCTGGCCTGCTCTACGATCACTTCGGCTATTACGCGCCCGCCTTTGCGGCCGGAGTCGGCGCCAATCTTCTCAATCTGCT
>Ga0134125_10008027_pt1 | contig 11902 bp, 7 predicted proteins | sample KB31751_FD_96464 | JGI IMG/M metagenome (GOLD analysis project Ga0134125, IMG submission 96464) | Terrestrial soil microbial communities with excess Nitrogen fertilizer from Kellogg Biological Station, Michigan, USA - KB3-175-1 | ecosystem: Environmental > Terrestrial > Soil > Unclassified ... | reverse complement strand
TCGGCGTCGACGCGCCGGTCTAGAAGCGGCCGGCGATCCCGACGGTGGTGGCGAGCGGCGTCACCGACGACACGATGCGCAGCGGCAGGTGCCGTCGGCGCAGCGCGGGGAACAGGATGCCCGATGCGAGCGTGTTCGACGTGTGCCCGCTGAAGAACGAGAAACTGGCCTCGGCGCCCGAGCGCAGCGCCGGCTCGAGCCCGGGCTCGTACAGGAAGGGCCGCGGGCGGCGCACCGCACGGCGAACGCCGCCGGCAGCACGCCGGCGACGACGTTGGCGCCGAGGCGCGCACCGTCGCTGGCCAGGCCGACCGCCGGCCGATCGAGCGCGTCGAGCGCACCCGGGTCGCAGGGCGCCGTCGTCATCGTGCCGCACCACGGCGGCGCCACCTCGGCACCGCCGATGAACGACGTGCCGCCCCAAGCGCCGCGCGCCAACAGCGACGCGTCGATGTCGAGCCGGAGCGCGTACGGTGAGCGCTCGGGCTCGACATGCGCCACCGTCGCCAGGAGCAGCATCGCGATCACCACGCGCATACGCTCCCGTTCCGTTGTAAGCAGGCGTGACGCCCGTTTCCAGATCGACGTGCGTCGAGGCGCGTTCTTGCTACTCTGAGAGCATGGGCGAATCCGACGAGGTCCGAGAGCAGGTCCAGGGCTTTGCGCGCGACGTGGGGCGGCTGCGCGACGAGGTCGCCAAGGTCATCGTCGGCCACGCGCCCATCGTCGAGGGCGTGGTCATGGCGCTCCTCGCCGGCGGCCACGCGCTGCTCGAAGGCGTGCCCGGCCTCGGCAAGACGATGCTGGTGCGCACGCTCGCCGACGCGGTGCATCTGAACTTTTCGCGCATTCAGTTCACGCCCGACCTCATGCCCGCCGACATCCTCGGCACCAACGTCATCGTCGAGGACGGCGGCGGCAAGCGCTTCCAGTTCCAGCGCGGACCGATCTTCGCGAACGTCGTGCTCGCCGACGAGGTCAACCGCGCGACGCCCAAGACGCAGTCGGCGCTGCTCGAGGCGATGCAGGAAAAGTCGGTCACCGTCGCCAAGACCACCTACAAGCTCGACGAGCCGTTCTTCGTGCTCGCGACGCAGAACCCGCTCGAGATGGAGGGCACCTATCCGCTGCCCGAGGCGCAGCTCGATCGCTTCTTCGTCAAGCTGCGCGTCGAGTATCCCTCGCGCGAGGCGATGCACACGATCCTCGATCGCACGACCGGGCGTGAAGAGGTGCGCGCCGAGAAGGTGCTGTCCTCCGAGCGGCTGCTGGAGCTGCGCGAGCTGGTGCGCCACGTGCCGGTGGCGCGGCCGGTGCAGGATTTCTGCGTGCGCGTCGTCGAAGGCACGCATCCGCCTACAAATGGCGATGGCAAACCGGGGACGCCGCCCTTGACGAAGAAGTATGTGCGCTACGGCGCCTCGCCGCGCGGGGCGCAGGCGATCCTGCTGGCCGGCAAGATCAAGGCGCTCCTCGACGGGCGCTTCGCGGTCTCGACCGACGACATTCGCGCGGTGGCGGCGCCGGCGTTGCGCCATCGCCTGATCTTGAACTTCGAGGGTGAAGCAGAGGGCGTGGATCCCGACACGATCGTCGCGTCGATCTTGTCGGAAACGAAACCCTGATGGCCGTGACGTTCGACGAGCAGTTTCTGAAGAAACTGGAATACCTCTACGTCGTCGCGAAGAAGGTATTCGTCGGACGCATCCGCGCCGAGCGGCGGTCGCGCAAGACCGGCTCGGGCGTGGAGTTCGCCGACCATCGCAACTACGCGGCGGGCGACGATCTGCGCTACCTCGATTGGTCCGTGTACGGCCGCCTCGACAAGCTGCTCCTGCGCATGTTCGAGGAAGAGGAGGACCTGCACATCTATCTTCTGATCGACGCGTCGGCGTCGATGCGCGCCAACGGCAAGTTGGACTACGCCGAGCGCCTCTGCGCGGCGCTGGCATACATCGGGCTGGCCAAGCTCGATCGCGTCAGCATCGTGCCGTTCGGCGGCGGCGGTGCCGGTGAGCGCCTGCCGCCGTCGCGCGGCAAGGCGCAGATCTTCAAGGTCTTCCAGTTCCTCTCGGCGCTGGAGCCGGCGGGACCGACGGAGCTGTCGCGCGCGCTCGAGTCGTTCGTGCATCAGAACAAGCGGCGCGGCCTGGCCATCGTGGTCAGCGACTTCTACGATCCCGCGGGCTACGAGGAGGGGCTGAACCTGCTCCGCTACCACCGCTTCGAGCCGACGGTGCTGCAGGTCTGGTCCGCCGCCGAGGCGAGGCCCGAGCTGCGCGGCGATCTCGAGCTCGTCGACGTCGAATCGGGCGAGACGCGCGAGGTCACCGTGACCGAGCGGCAGCTGGCCGCGTTCGCGCGCGCGCACGCCGAGTATTGCGGCAAGCTCGAGAGCTTCTGCGCCGGGCGCGCCCTGCCCTACTATCGCGCCGACGTCGCCGTGCCGTTCGAGGACCTGGTGCTGCGCATGTTCCGCCAGGGCGGCTTTTTGTCATGACCTTTGCCGGCGCGCCGCTGTCGCTCGTCGGGCCGGCGCTCGCCGTCGGCGCCACGGCGCTGGTCGCGCTCTACCTGTTGAAGCTGCGACGGCGGCGGCTGGAGGTGCCCTTCGCCGAGCTGTGGCGGCGCGTCTTGTCGGAGACGCAGACGACGGCGCTGTGGAAGCGGCTCAGGCGCATCGTGTCGCTGATCCTGCAGCTCATCTTGTTGACGCTGATCCTCGTCGCCATCCTCGATCCGCGCCTGTCGGCGACGCAGCACGGCCGATCGATCGCCATCGTGGTCGACACCTCGGCGTCGATGCAGGCGACGGACGGCGGCGACGGGCGCACGCGGCTCGAAGCCGCCAAAGAAGAGGCGCGGCGCATCGTGCGCGGGCTGGCCGGCGATGACGAGGCGATGATCGTGGCCATGGACGCCCGGCCGGCGCCGCGCGGCGGGTTCACCGGCGACGATCGCGCGCTCCTCGCCGACGTGAGCGCGCTGGCGCCGAGCGACACCGCCGCCGATCTGTTGCGCGCGCTCGGGCTGGCCGGCGACGCCTTGCGCGGGCGGCCGCGGCCGACGCTGGTCCTGATCGGCGACGGCGCCTGGCGCCAATCCGAGCTCGACGACGGCGCGCGCGCTCTCGGCAAGGACGTCGAGCTGCGCTATCTGCCCGTCGGAAAATCGAGCGACAACGTCGGCATCACGGCGTTCTCGGTGCGCCGCTATCGGGCGAACCAGACGGCGTACGAGGTGCTCGTCGAGGTGCAGAGCTTCCGGCCCAAGGCGTCGACGGTGACGCTGCAGCTGACGCAGGACGGCGAGATCGTCGAGACGCAGAAGCTGCCGCTCGCCGCCGGCGAGCGCGTGCAGCGGCTCTATCCCGATCTGGCCGGCGCCGGCGCGCGCATCGAGGCGCGGCTCGTCGACACGCACGACGCCCTGCCGCGCGACGACGTGGCCTACGCGGTGCTGCCCGAGAAGCGCAAGCAGAAGGTGCTGCTCGTGACCGGCGGCGATCTGTTCCTCGAGGGCGCGCTCCTGCTCGACGAGAACCTCGACGTCGAGAAGATCCCGCCCGCCAAATGGGACGCGGCGGCGTCGGCCAGGTACGACGCGGTGGTGCTCGACGGCTTCACGCCGGCGGCGGCGCCACGCACCAACGCGCTCTATCTCGATCCGCACGGCGAAGGCTCGCCGTTCGCCATTCGCGGCAGCGTCGATGGGCCCATCATCACCGACACGACGGCCACGCATCCGCTCATGCGCTGGGTGGCGCTCAAGGATCTGAACATCGCGCGCGCCTCGACGTTCGCGCTGCAAGCGGGCGACGTCGCCGTGGCGTCGTCGTTCAAGCAGCCGATCCTCGTCGCGCGCGAGCGGGACGGGCGCAAGACGGCGGCGGTCGGCTTCGAGCTCAAGCGCTCGGATCTGCCGTTGCGCGTGGCGTTTCCGGTGCTGCTCATCAACGCGCTCGACTGGTTCGCCGGCGCCGACAGCGGGCTGGTCGCCTCGTACGCGACGGGGCGGCCGTGGCGCGTGCCGGTGCCGGCCGGCGCCACCGAGCTGTGGGTGCGCGCGCCCGACGGCTCGCGCACGCGGGCGCCGGTGCACGACGCGCGCGCCAGCTACGTCGCCATGCACACCGGGTTCTACGAGGTCGAATCGGCGGGCGTGGGAGATCGCGTGGTTGCGGTGAATCTCGCGAATTCAGAGGAATCGAACATCGCGCCGAAGCTGACGCTGTCCGCGGACCGCCGGCCGCTGTCGTCTCCGGAGATCGGGAGAATCGGCGTGCGCAAGCAGCTGTGGCTCTACTTCGTCGCGCTCGCGCTCATCCTCGCGTTCGTCGAGTGGTGGACCTACAACCGGCGGGTGACGGTGTGAGCGAGCGCCAGCGAGCGAACGTGAGCGAGGCCCGTAGGGCCCGCGGACCGACGGCTCGGCCATGGTGCGCCCGCAAGGTGCACCCATGAGCATCGAGCTCCTACGGCCGCACGCGCTGTGGATTCTGGCGGCGCTGCCGCTCGTCGCCGTCGCGCTGGCGGCGTCGCTCGTCGATCTGCCGCGCTGGCAGCAGCGGCTGAGCGCGCTGTTGCGCATGATGTTGGTCGCGCTCCTGGCGCTGGCGCTGGCGCGCCCGTCGACGATCGGCGAGCGGCGTACGGTGGCCACGGTGCTCCTCGTCGACGTGTCGGCGTCGATCGGCGATCGCCAGCTCGAAGCGGCGCGCAAGCTCGTCGAGGACGCGCGCGCCGCGCGCCACGGCGACGACGTCTTGAAGCTCGTGACCTTCGGCGCGCATCCGCGCCTGGTCGAGCTGCCGCCCGACGGCACGCCGCTGCCCGCCGACGCGCTCGCGCGCCACGACGTCGAAGGCAGCGACCTGGCGGCGGCGCTGACGCTGAGCTACGGGCTCTATCCGCCGGGCACGCTGCCGCGCGCGCTCGTCGTCTCCGACGGCAACGAGACCGAGGGCGACATCGTGACCGAAGCCGCGGAGGCGGCGCGCCGCGGCGTGCACGTGTCGACGACGAGCTTCCCGCGCGCGGCCGACGACGAGGTGCTCGTGCGCTCGCTGACGCTGCCGAGCGACGTGAAGGTGGGCGCGCCCTTCACCGTGACCGCCGAGGTGTACAGCTCGCGGCCGCAGTCGGTGTCGATGACCTTGTATCGCGACGAGTTCATCAATCCGCTCGACGGGCGCAAGACGGTCGCGCTCGAGGCGGGCGCGAACAGCGTCAAGTGGAAGGCGGAGGTGGCGCAGGCCGGGTTCACCACGTTCAAAGCGGTGATCGGCGCCGCGCCGAAAGAAACGCTGCACGACACGCTGCCCGGCAACAACGCGGCGCTCGCGTCGGTGGCGGTCAAAGGCAAGCCGCGCGTGCTCTACGTCGAGGGCGAGCCGGCGGCGGCGCCGTATCTCGCCAATGCGCTCAAGCGCGAGAACATCGACGTCGACGTGCGCACGAGCTACGGCCTGCCCTCGTCGGCGAAGGAGCTGAACCCGTACGACCTCGTGATCCTGAGCGACGTGGCGCAGACCTTCGTCGGCCCGGCGCAGATGGCGGCGATCGAAGGCTACGTGCGCGATCTCGGCGGCGGCTTCGTCATGGCGGGCGGCGAGAACAGCTTCGGCTCGGGCGGCTACACCGGCTCGCGCCTGGAGAAGCTCCTGCCGGTGCGCTTCGACACCGAGAAGAAGCGCGATCAGCCGGGCCTGGCGCTGGCGCTGGTGATCGATCGCTCCGGCTCGATGACCGGCGAAAAGCTGGAGCTGGCCAAGGACGCGGCCAAGGCCACGGCGGAGCTGCTCGGCGCCGACGATCTGATCGGCGTGATCGCGTTCGACTCGCAGCCGACGTCGATCGTGCGGCTGCAGCGCGCGGCCAACCGCGTGCGCATCGGCAGCGACATCTCGCGGCTGACGGCGGGCGGCGGCACCAACATCCTGCCGGCGCTCAAGGAGGCCTACGATCAGCTCGATCCGGCGCGCGCCAAGCTCAAGCACGTCATCCTCCTCACCGACGGGCAGGCGAGCTATGACGGCATCCGCGAGCTGTGCGACGAGATGGCCGAGCACAAGATCACCATCTCGGCCGTCGGCGTGGGCGCCGAGGCGGACAAGACGCTCTTGACGATGATCGCCGAGCGCGGCGGCGGGCGCTTCTACTACACGCAGTCGGCGCAGAACATCCCCAAGATCTTCACCAAGGAAACGACCGAGGTGGCGCGCAACGCGCTCGTCGAGGAGCAGGTCGGCGTGCACGTGCAGAAGCGCGCCGAATTGCTCGACGGGGTGGGCATCGAGACGGCGCCGCCCTTGCGCGGCTACGTGTCGACGAAGCCGAAGCCGCTGTCGGACGTGGTGCTCGTCAGCGACCTCGGCGAGCCGATCCTGGCGCGCTGGCGCGTCGGCCTCGGGCAGGCCGTGGCCTTCACCAGCGACGTGAAGAATCGCTGGGCGGCCAATTGGCTGAAGTGGCCCGGCTACGGCAAGTTCTGGGCGCACCTTACGCGCTCGACCATGCGCCACGCGTCATCCTCGCTCGGGGGCGGCAGCGGCCGCAGCTTCGAGCTCACCACCGACGTCGATCCGCCGCGAGCGCGCGTCACCGTCGACGCCGTCGGCGGCGACGATCGCTTCGTGTCGGGCCTGGTGACGACGCTGCAGGTGATCGATCCCGAGCATCCCGCCGAGCGCCGCGAAGTGGCGATGGCGGAGACGGCCCCCGGGCGCTACGAAGGGGAGTTCACGATGGGGCGCTTCGGCTCGTTCCTGCTGCGCGCGATCCATCGCTCCGGCCCCGGCGGCCCGATCGTGGCCGAGTCGACCGGCGCCGTCGCCGTCTCGTATTCGCGCGAGTATCTGGCGCTCCCCGTCGACGAAGGCGTGCTCGAGCGCGTGGCAACGACGACCGGCGGCAAAACCCGCATCGCCACCGGCGGCCCGCCGCTCGCCACCATCTTCGATCCCGCCGGCGAGCGCGTGATCTTCAACCGCGAGCTGTGGCCGTGGGTCCTCTGGCTCGCCGCGTTCCTCCTCATCATCGACGTCGGCGTCCGGCGGGTCCGGTTCGCGTAGGCGATACGGGGCGGCGTCGGTCGGGTAGGCGATGGATGCCCGCACGGCGTCGGGAAACGGCGCAGTCCGCCCGCCTTCGCGGGCGGTGCGCCTCCATCGGGCGCGCCGATGTCGCGCCGCGCGCGACGCGCGCCCTCTACGCCGCCGTGCGGGCATCCATCGCCTACCCGACCTCCTTCGCGCCTGATCCTCGTGTCAGGTCCTACTTGTGCGCGTCCCCAAGGAGCGGACGCAGCGAGTGTATGCGCGCGGCGAGTTCCGCAGCCGGCCAGCACGGCGCCGGAATCGAGCACTGGTGTCCCGGCCGGCGAGGACTGTCTGAGCCGCGCGCATACACTCGCTGCGTCCGCGACGCCTCGCGCCTCGACCGGTTACCGACGTGTTACAGTCAACCGGATGCCGTTGCGACCGCGCACCACCTGCGCCCCTAACGGCCGCGGCAAGATCGCCCTCGTGCTCGCGGGCGGCGCCGCACGGGGCGCCTACGAAGTCGGCGTCGTGCAGCACATCCTCGAGGACGTCGCGCGCGATCTCGGCCGCGATCCGCCGCTCGATATTCTGTGCGGCACCTCGGTCGGCGCGCTGAATACGTGTGGGCTGGCCGCCTTCGCCGATTATCCGCGCGCGCGCGCCCGCCGCCTCGTCGACGTCTGGTCGCACCTCACCATCGATCGCGTGCTCTCGATCGATCGCGGCGAGCTGTTCGCGCTCATGCGCTCGATCGTCGGCCGCCCGCCGCCGATCGCTCCCGACGCCAGGCACGGCGTCGGGCTCGTCGATCCCTCGGCCATCGAGCGGCTGATCACCGACGCGGTGCCGTTCGCGCGCATCCAGCAGCATCTCGACGCTGGCCTGCTCAGCGCGGTCACCGTCACCGCCACGCACGTCGGCTCGGGGCGCACCGTCGTCTTCGTCGCGCAGAAGGAGCCCCTCGCCGACAACTGGTCGACCGACCCGACGATGATCGGCGAAAAGGCCATCCTGCAGCCGGTCCACGCGCTCGCCTCCGCCGCCATCCCGGTGATCTTCCCGGCAGTGCGCGTCGAGGGCGACTTCTACTGCGACGGCGGCCTGCGCCAGAACGTGCCGCTGTCGCCGGCCCGCCGCCTCGGCGCCGACGGCATCCTCGTGGTGTCGCCGCGCTTCCTGCCGGCGCGCCGCCTCGACTCGGTCGAGCTTCACTCCAACGAGGCCTCGTTCCCCGGCCCGCTGTTCCTGCTCGGCAAAACGCTCAACGCCCTGCTCCTCGATCGCCTCGACAGCGACATCGATCGCCTGCGCCGCATCAACAAGATCCTCGAGGCCGGCTGCTCCCGTTACGGCGAGCAGTTCCTCGACGAGATCAACCAGGCGATGGGTACGCCGACCGGGCGCCAGGGGCTGCGCCCGCTCAAGACCGTGCTGGTGCGCGCCTCCGAAGATCTCGGCAAGCTGTCGGGCGAGTTCGTGCGCGCGCCGTCGTTCTTGCAGCGCAACCGTGGCGTCCTCGGGCGACTGATGCGGCGCATGGCCGACGCCGAAGGTGGCGGTCAGACCGACTTCCTCTCCTACCTGCTCTTCGACGGCGAATATGCGCGCGAGCTGATCGCGCTCGGCCGTCGTGACGCGCGCCGTCAGCACGAGGAGCTGTGCGCCTTCTTCAACGAGCTCTCTCCGCCGCAAGCGGCTGCGCTATAATCGCCGCGGAGGGGGCGGTATGGCGGGAGGCGTGCTGGTCGTCGAAGACGATGAAGACATTCGCGCCGACTTGGCTGCGATTCTTCGCGTCAAAGGCTTCGCCGTCGAGGAAGCGGCCAACGGCAAAGAGGCGCTGGCGCACTTGCGCGACGGCGCGCGTCCGTGCCTCATCGTGCTCGACTTGATGATGCCGGTGATGAACGGCTGGGAGCTGCGCACCGCGATGCTCGAAGAGGCGGCGCTCGCGCACATCCCCGTCGTCGTCGTGAGCGGCAAGGGGCGCATCGCCGCCGACGAGGAGGCGACGCTGGCCCCGGCGGCGGTGCTGGTCAAGCCGTTCGAGCTGAGCGAGCTGCTCGAGCTCGTCGGCCGCTACTGTCCGCGCGACGGTGCCGCGCCGGCCGGCCGGTGAACTCACCGGCCACGATCGATCTGCTCGGCCGTCTCGACGCGGTCGCCTTCGCCGCCGACAAGAAGACCCTGCGCATCACCTTCGCCGCCGGCGGCGCGCTGGGACGGCTCGGCTTCTCCGCCGACGAGGCGACCGGCGACGCTCAGTTCCTGATCAAGCGGCTGCACCCCGACGATCGCGAGCGCTTCCTCGCCCTGCTCCAGGGCGTCGCCGCCGACGGCAAGGAGCGGCGGCTCGAGCACCGCATGGTTTCCGCCGACGGCGCCGAGCGTTGGTTCCGCACCGAGATGCACGTCGCGCAGTCGGAGGGCCAGGTGCTCGGCCTCATGATCGACCTGACCGACGCGCGCCGCACCGCCGAGGCGCTGCACGCCACCGAAGCGCACCTGCGCCAGGTGCTCGACAACGCGCCGGTCATCTTCTTCGCCGTCGACAAGAACGGCATCGTCACGCTCTCCGCCGGCCGCGGAACGCGCGCGCTCGGCCACCAGGGCGGCCAGAGCGTCGGACGCAACGTCTTCGAGCTCTACCCCGAGGAGACCGAGCTCCACGGCCTCGCCCGCCGAGCGATGGCCGGCGAGGAGCTGACCACCACCAACCACTCGCGCGGCGCCTGGTGGGACACGCACTGGACGCCGCTCTTCGACGCCGAGGGGCGCCCCGACGGCTTCACCGCGGTCAGCGTCAACCTCACCGATGCCCGCGTCGCCCAGGGCAACCTGGCGCACTCGAACGCCCTCTTGCGCGCGACGCTCGAGGCCACCACCGACGGCATCCTCGTCGTCGACGGCCAGGGCAATGTGGTCGACTGCAACGCCCGCTTCGGTGAGATGTGGAAGGTGCCGCCCGAGCTCCTGACCACGCGCAACGACGAGCGCATGCTCGCGTTCGCGATCACGCAGCTGCGCGATCCCGAGGGCTTCCTCGCCCGCATCGACGAGATCTACGCCAACCCGCTCTCGGTCACCCACGACATCATCGAGTTCCTCGACGGACGCATCTTCGAGCGCGACTCGCGCCCGCAGCTCGTCGACGGCGCCAACGTCGGACGCGTGTGGGGGTTCCGCGACGTCACCGCCGAGCGCCGCGCCACGCGCCGCGCCACCTTCCTCGCCGCGGCGTCGAAGATTCTGGCCGGCCCGCTCGAGAACGTGACGCCGCTCGACGTCGTCGCGCGCATGACGGTGCCGTGGCTGTGCGACTGGTGCCACATCCTGCTCGTCGAGGAGGACGGCAGCGCGTCGAGCGCCGCCGCCCACCACCACGACGCGTCGAAGATCGAGCTGATCCGCCGCATGCGCCCCGACCTGCGCAAGAGCGACCGCGGCGTCGGGCGCGTCATCGCCACCGGCGAGCCGTCGATCGCCAACGACATCGCCGACGAGATGCTCGGCGGCGCGCTCGACAGCGTGCCCGTCAGCCTGCAGACGCGCGACCAGGTCGACATCCTGCGCAGCCTCGGGCTGCGCGCGCGCATGCTGGTGCCGCTGCACGCGCGCGGACAGATCATCGGCTGCATCGTCTTCGCCACGGCCAACCCGCACCGCCGCTACGACCAGGACGATCTCAACGTGGCGATGGATCTGGCGCAGCGCGCCGGCCTGGCCATCGACAACCAGCGGCTCTACCAGACCTCGAAGCAGGCGGTGGCGCTGCGCGACGAGTTCCTCTCGGTCGCGTCGCACGAGCTGCGCACACCGGTGACCTCGGCCCTGATCGCGGTGCAAAGCGCGCTCTCCGTCGGTGACGAGGCGCCGGTGTCGTTCCTGCGCCAGGCGCTCGGCTCGGCCGAGCGGCAGACGCGGCGCCTCGGCAAGCTGGTCGACGCGCTGCTCGACGTCTCGCGCATCCAGGCCGGCCGGCTCGAGCTGCAGCGCGAGCCGCTCGATCTGGGCGCGCTGGCGCGCGAAGCGGTGGCGCTGCTCGCCGAGGACGCGCGGCGCGCCGGCTGCGACGTGTCGGTCGAAGCCGACGAGGCGCTCGTCGGGCGCTGGGATCGCGCGCGCATGGACCAGGTGCTCTCGAACCTGCTCGGCAACGCGCTGAAGTACGGGGCCGGCGCGCCCATCCACGTGAGCGCGCGGCGCGACGGCGAGCGCGCGCGGCTGATCGTGCGCGATCACGGCATCGGCATCGCCGAGTCGGAGCGCGAGCGCATCTTCGAGCGCTTCGAGCGCGCCGTGTCGTCCAAGCACTACGGCGGGCTCGGCCTCGGGCTCTACATCGTGCGCCGCGTGGTCGACGCGCACGGCGGCGAGATCCGCTGCGAGAGCACGCCGGGGGCCGGTGCCACGTTCACCGTGGCGCTGCCGCTTCAGTAGCGCGCTTCGAGCCGCAGCAACAACACGTGCGTCAGGATCGTCGGCTCGACCAGTGCCGGCGTCACCGGCATGTTCGGAGTGGTCGCACTGACCACCGACCCGCCCGACTTATCGGCGACGAGCCGGTAGTCGAGAAACATGAACCAATGCGCCGACGGCGCGCCCGTGATGGTGATGCCGGTTTCGTACTCGGCGCCCGAGCGCAGGCCATAACAGCTCTGATTGACCAGCGCCGCGCCGCCGCCGGTGAAGACCGGAGGCGTGGCCATGGTCGCGATCTGCGGTGCGCCGGAGTTGCACGGCTGTGTCGCGGGATTGTTCGCAAGCGTGTCGCGTGTATCGGCGTACAAGAACGAGAGGTCGACGCTCAGACGATCGTCGAGGAAGCTGCGCCCGAGCTCGAGCCCGAGGATGAGGTTG
>Ga0134125_10008026_pt1 | contig 11902 bp, 11 predicted proteins | sample KB31751_FD_96464 | JGI IMG/M metagenome (GOLD analysis project Ga0134125, IMG submission 96464) | Terrestrial soil microbial communities with excess Nitrogen fertilizer from Kellogg Biological Station, Michigan, USA - KB3-175-1 | ecosystem: Environmental > Terrestrial > Soil > Unclassified ... | reverse complement strand
GGGCAAAACGGTAACTACCTATGCGAGCTCCAAGCTCAACCGGGTGGACCAGTGGGGCGGCCACTTACGACAGCGGGTTCGAAACCCATAACCATACCCGGCCGGCCCCAAGGTGTTCGGCCCAGCTCTCCCGGCTTGGTTTTCACGTGCTTTCACACCTTGTCCCAAGCCCGGTAGCCTTGAGTAAATCGCATCGCTTCCCGCTTGTCCAGTTCCGCGAAAACCGCACCAGCCAGGAATCGCTACGCTCTCTCCTCAATCATGAGATCCTGGCCGAACAAGCGGCCCGGAACTCGCAATAAGGCGCCACCGGCAGCGACACAATTATCTGCCACGACCGAAAAACTCACTTCTCGCCAGCCGCTAGTTCCGGAATTTTAATTTCGATAACCCCAATCGTTTCTGTGATTTATTCCGTTCTGCGGCACTCGGCCCACAGCCCTCACGTGCTACTCTCCTCACGCCGGAATATCTCAAAACCACCCGGCCGAAGGATCTCCACCATGTCGCACATCGACCCGCAATCCGCCGAAACTCCCGCCGTGGAAAATGCCTCCACCGGACCTCGCACGGAAGCTGGCAAAGCCGTCTCCTCCCGCAACGCTGTCAAGCATAATCTCTGCTCCAGACGTCTTACCGGAGCCGATCGCGAAGAGCTCAACGCCATTCGCGCCAAACTCGATGACGAATGGGAGCCCCAAACCGAAACCGAGCGCATGCTTCTTGCCCAGATGGCGCTCAGCCAGTGGCGCATGGATCGCGCCCTTTCGCTTGAACTAGCCGCTTTTGACGACACTTCGATCGAGCCGGCTTTGCTCGCGCTCGCACTTCGCTACCGCACGACCGCGGAGCGCAGTTTCTATAAAGCTCTTAGCGAACTCCAGCGGCTCCGTGCTGCCATCCGCCAGGACGCCATCCGCCAACAAAAAGCAGACGACCAACAATACCAATCCGATCTCACCGCCGCGCTCGACTACCTCTGCTACGCTCCCGTCGGAGCTCCGCCACCCCCACAGTTCGTTTCGCAGAACCGTCCAGCAGTTCCCGCTCCTGCGGATAGTCATAGTTGAAATGAATTCGCGACGGTCCCAACCCCTCAAATATTGATCCCAATGCGCCACAACGCGTATCCAACGGCTTGACGAAAATAAAGCCAGTCGAGCCGGTCCTGGCTGATATGGCCCTTCGGCCGTGGCGAACCGTACACCACCATCCCCTCACTCTCAAGCATTTCCTTCGCGCGGAAAATGTGATACCCATCGCTCACGAGAATGCAGGAGTGAAACGCCATGCGCCTCATGATCTCGACCGCGCTCGCGATGCTTTGCGCCGTTGTCGCTCCTTCGGGTTCCACCAATATCGCTTCTGAAGGAACGCCGTGCTTCGTCAGATAGGCGCGACCCACCTCTCCTTCGGTAAAGACCGGATCGCCGCCCGCTCCGCCCGTTGTCAGAACGTAAGGAGCCAGCCCGCGCAAATACAGCACAAGCGCGTGGTTTAGCCTGGCCTGCAACACCGGAGACGGTTTCCCGCGGTATTCGGCCGCGCCCAGCACAAGAATGACATCGGCGGGTTGTGCTTCATCGCGATCGGCCTGCTCTTGAATCTGGCGTGTTACCCAAAGCAGGTACGCTAAGATCAGGGCGACGAAGACCGCTAGCGTTCCGGCGAGGAGGCGTTTCCGCACTGTTAATTTACGCGCCCCATGTTCGCTTAGTTGTTCTCTCAGTCTACGACTTGGAAAAAATGTCTTTCCTTATCACAGAGATCGGCAGCCTCAAAAACCCCTTCCTGCAGGATGTGCGCAAGGCCGCGGCGAAGGGCAAACCCACCAGCGGCGGCCTGTATGTCGCCGAAGGGCCCCATCTGGCAGAAGAACTGCTACGGAGCAATTGGGCGCCTGAAAAGCTGATATGTACTCCCGCCACCGCTCCGATATGGGAACGCCACGCTCGTGGCGCGAAGCTGGAAATGATCGTCGTTCCCGAGCGTGCCTTTGATGCCGTCGCGGAAACGAAAACATCCCAGGGCGTGATGGCGCTTGCCCGTCCTCGCCAATGGCAATGGGATGACTTGCTTGGCAATCCCACATTTCTCGTCGTGCTTGACGGCATTCAAAACCCCGGCAATGCCGGAACCATCCTGCGGTCGGCTGAAGCTTTCGGAGCTTCGGGCGTCGTGCTCTTGAAAAATTCGGCTCGTTTATCGAACGGCAAATTGATGCGCGCCTCGGCGGGCTCGGTTTTTCACATGCCCGTATGCGAGACGCTCGATGGCGGCGAATTCCTGAGTAAGGCCGCGGATGCCGGCCTCCGGCTTTTTTCGCTCGACGCCGGCGGACGTCATCTGCTTTCCGGTGCGCAGTTTGCGGAGCCGTGTGCCGTGATCGTCGGCGGCGAAGCTAAGGGAGTATCCTCGAACCTGCTGGATGTGTCCGAAAAAATTGCCGTAAAGACCCATCGCGTCGAATCGTTGAATGCGGCTGTAGCCTGTTCCATTGCGTTATACGAGGCCAGCCGCCAAAGGCATACGCATGAGCCTGTTCGATCTTGAAATGCCTTCAGAACCGGTCGATGCCGGTAGACCTCTGGCCGAGCGCATGCGCCCACAAAGCCTGGACGAATTTGTCGGCCAGCAGCAGATTCTCGGCCCGGGTAAACCGCTGCGGCGTCAAATTGAGAGCGGTCAGCTTAGCTCCATCATCCTCTGGGGGCCTCCGGGCACTGGAAAGACCACCCTCGCGTCGCTGATCGCCAGAAACAGCAAAGCCGAGTTTGTTCCGTTCAGCGCGGTGCTTAGCGGCATTAAGGAAATCAAGGCGGTTATGGCCGATGCTGAACGGCGCCATCGCCTCGGCAACAAGACCGTCCTTTTCATCGACGAAATCCACCGCTTCAACAAAGCGCAGCAGGACGCGTTTCTTCCTTATGTGGAGCGCGGCGACGTGGTGCTCATCGGCGCAACGACAGAGAATCCTTCGTTCGAGGTGGTATCCGCATTACTTTCAAGAACCAAGGTTTATGTCCTGAATGCGCTAAGCAAGGACGAAATTGCGGAACTTCTGCGGCGCGCGCTCGCGACGGAAGGCCGTGGTCTGGGCCATTTGCATTTGACAGTCGAGGACGGACTGCTGGAAGAAATCGCGGAAGCCGCGAATGGCGATGCCCGCTCGGCGCTAAATACGCTGGAATTGGCCGCAACGCTTGCCAAAAACGCGGTGATTACCGCGGAAGTGGTCACCGATGCCCTGCAGCGGAAAATTTTTTTGTACGACAAAAGCGGCGAAGAGCATTACAATTTGATTTCCGCTTTGCATAAATCCGTACGCTCCAGTGATCCGGATGCCGCTTTATATTGGTTGGCTCGCATGTTAAGCGCGGGTGAGGACCGGCTTTATTTAGCCCGGCGATTAACTCGGATGGCGATTGAAGACATCGGACTGGCCGATCCAAGAGCAGTGGAGCAGTCCATAGCGTGTATGCAGACCATACATTTCCTAGGAATGCCGGAGGGAGATCAGGCGCTGGCGCAACTGACTCTTTATTTGGCGCTGGCTCCCAAATCCGATGCTGCCTACCGGGCGTTGAATGAAGCAAACGCTGTCGTTTCTACGCGGCGCGCCGATCCCGTTCCCCTTCATCTGCGCAACGCGCCCACCCGGTTGATGAAGGATTTGGGATATAGCCAGGGCTACGACCATGCGCACCAAAATCAGGACGCTATCACGGCGATGAGTTGCCTGCCGGAAACGCTCCAGGGAAGCGTTTTCTACCGTCCTGTACAGCGAGGCTTCGAGCGAACTTTGTCGGAACGCATCGAGTGGTTGAAAGAGAGAAAAAAACAACAGAGAGACGCCCAAGCGCCTAGGGATTTCCCTGAGGGCGCCGATAAGAATTAAGGAATGTCAAGAAATTGTGTAAGCTAGATACTGGAGATTCAGAGCTTTGGCTGAACCTTTGCGGAGCGAGAATAGCGTCGAACGGCGGCGGTCGAGCCGCTTCCCTATAGAGCGGGAAGTACGTTATAAGACGCTGAGCCAGCGATCAGAGGTCGTACAAGGAGCGGGAAAGACGTTGAACATCAGTAGCTCTGGTGTCTTGTTTACCGCCGATCATGATCTGCCGGTGGGAACGCGGTTAGAAGTTTCCATAAGCTGGCCGGCTCAATTAAACGAAAAATGCCTGCTAAACCTTGTTGCCCGTGGACGCGTAACAAGGCAGGAATCCGGACATTTGGCGCTACAGATTCAACAGTACGAGTTCCGGACACAGAGCATCAGTTCGCTGCAAGCGAAAGAGAGGCTATTACAACAGCCGGCACAGCCCGCCCCCATGCATCAATAAACGTAATCCTTGGCGTTACCCGTTAGTTGCTGAAAAGAGCCGGAAGCGTAAGCGACCCATAATCGGCTGCTTTCACTAAAATCGCGCATATCTTTCAACCACCCCGATCAGCGGAGACGCATACCGGAAATAAGCCTCGGTCACAAATCGTCTCTCGTAATCCGCGAAGGCGGCTGGCAGCGGGCGCTCGCGATGTGCCACTTCTTCAAGCGGCTCGAGAACGGTTTCACAGTGGTATTCGGATCCGGTGTCGCGCGTCAGACCGACCATTTGCCCGCTGGCTCCGGAAAGTGCCGCATGAACAGCCGCCCTTCCTACCAGTTCTGCCTCGGTGCGGTCTATTTCCGAGACATATGCGGAAGAGCTTCTGGCTAGTAGCGACGGCCGTTCGCTTCGCGTCCTCAGATTCAACTCTTTATTGACGAAGCGCGCAACCGCATGAGCGAGATTCGTCGCCAAACGATGATGCGGCTCCTCCGGCCGATCGACATCGGCCCCGAAAGGTTCGCCAGTTTCATCCAGTTGCCCTTCGCAGATACAGACAAAAACGCGGCCCCAAACCCGGTAGGTGTTCTCAATATCGGCCAATAGATTCTGCCGAGCCAGCGGACGTTCCGGAAAGTAGATCAGGTGAGGAGCGTCATCGTCCCGGCTACGCGCGAAAGCGGTTGCGGCCGCCAACCAGCCAACATGACGCCCAATCACTTCGCAGATCAGCACCGGTGAGGGGAGTGCCCAATGGTCCATTCCCATATCGCGAATGGCATGTGCATAAAAGCGCGCAGCCGAGCCGTATCCGGGCGTATGATCGGTTCCGTACAGGTCGTTGTCTACTGTCTTGGGAATTCCGATCACATAGAGTTCGTATCCGGCCGCTCGTGCCGCTTGTTCGATGTCGTACGCCGTTCCCATCGACCCGTTTCCACCGATGTAGAAAAAATGATGTGCATCGTTTTTGCGAAGCACATCCAAGAGATGGTCCATGTCTGGCCCGGTCATTCGCAATCGAGACGATCCCAGCGCCGCCCCCGGAGCCGTCCGCACCCGCTGCATTGCCGGTAGTCCTTCAGCGGATAGGTCTACGAAACGGTTCTCCAATATTCCCTGCAGTCCATTGCGCGCGCCCAGAAATTTTGTAAAGGCATTCCGTTCGCGAGCTTCCATTACAGCGCCGAATAGGCTCGCGTTAATCACTGGGGTAGGGCCGCCGCTTTGGGCGATAATTGCCGTAGCCATATTCCCCTATTGTGTAGTGGTACCGGGAAAAACCCGGCGTTGTTGCGTTTTTGTCACAAATTCGCTTAAATAGGCGGCGATACGGGTTCACGCGCTCTGCGCGGGGGGAAGTGTGATTACAGAAATAAATGGAGCGATACCGAAGGCGCCTCGGCTGCTCACGGAAGAGAGGCGCCGGGAGATCGCCGGTATTCTTGAGCAGCAAGGCCGCATTACTGTTGAAGAAGTAAAGCGGCGCTTCAGCATATCCGCGGTTACCGCGCGCGGCGATCTGGATGCGCTTTCAGCGAGTGGGTTGCTGATACGTTCTCACGGCGGCGGTATACGGCCGCTCGATAGCGGACCGGATTATCCGCTGAAGGTTCGCGAGAGTATGCGCCATGAAGAAAAGGTGCGCATCGCCAGGGCGGCGGTCGATCTCATCCGGCCTTCGCAAACCGTCATTCTTTGCAGCGGTACTACTTCCGCGGAGATCGCGAATCAATTGCGGCGCTCCAGTCTGGAAAACGTTGCGGTCATCACGTATGCGTTGAATATCGCCGCGAAACTGGCGGATTCAGCCAATTTATCGCTCATAATGATCGGAGGCATTTTGCGGCAAGTCTCCAACGCATTCGTGGGCCCGCAGGCAGAGGCGATGATGGCATCCCTTCATGCCGACCATCTGTTTTTGAGCGCCGTCGGTCTTGACAATGAAATCGGCCCGACGACGATTGACATTTTGGAAGCGCAGTTGAATTCCAGAATGGTGCGCGCGGCACGAGAAGTAACGGTGATTGCCGATTCGTCGAAGCTCGGCCAGCGCAGCCTCGCGTGCATCACCAGCCTCGATCACGTGCATCGGATCATCACCGATACCGGCGCGCCGGAAACGATTGTCGGAAAATTCCGCTCCGCCGGAATCGAAGTCCAAGCCGTCTAGTAAATGAGGCCAGTCCTTACCTGCTGTGAAACCGGCTATAGTAAGTACTAGCCACTGTGCGGTGCCATGGTCTTTACGGCGTTTTCGCGCACTCCTAAACTGTGGTGGTTTGGCTTGCTTGCCCTGACCATTGTCTCGGAGGTGGAACCTCTTCCGCACCTGATGTACCCGCCCTTGTTTTACACCTACAAGTTCTTCAAGGTCTTGCTGTTTTTCGCGCTTGGCTATGCTACCCCGCTGGCTTTCTGGCGTTTCAATTCGCTCGGACGCGGCGTGCTTCTCGCTGCTGTTTCCGCGTGCCTGGTGGAAATGCTGCAAGGGTTCTCCTCCGGCCACAAATTTAGCTTTTTCGAGCTTGCAGTCAAGTTGATTGTGATGTTCGCGGGCTTCGCGCTTGCGCTAAACGCGCGTTACGAACAGAAGATTTCCCTTGGGCTTTGGCGCATTCAGCTCAGAAGCCAGCACTTTCGCAGTTAAGATCTATGCCCGTTAATTTGTCCGGATTCCGTACATTGTAAATGGCGGAAATGCGGTTCCGGTCAAAACGGAACGCCAACACCGAATCCAGTTTGCCATTTCGAAGCACTAACAGGCCGGGTTCGCCATTGACAATCGCTGGATGATGCTCCAGTTTGTCGAACGGAAATTTGCGAAGGACGCCCTTGATAAAGCGCACCATTTTTTTAGCCCCGTAGATAGGATTGATGTTCGCGGCAATCTTCCCGCCGCCGTCCGAAAACAAGATGACGTCCTCGGTAACCGCATCGATCAGCTTCTGCTCGTCCCCTTCGAAGATTGCCGTTGCGTACCGCTCCACCATCGCTTCTTTTCCGGCAAAGTCATAGGAGCCTTGGCCCGATTCACGTTGAACGCGTTCGCGCGACCGTAGATATATCTGCCGGCACGCGGCTTCCGGCCGCTCCACGATTTGCGCAATATCCCGATACGAGGTTTCGAACGACTCTCGCAGCAGAAACACGGCGCGTTCCACTGGGCGCAATCGTTCCAACACAAAGAGCAGGCCAAGCGTCAACTCCGATCGCTCCACTTGAGATTCTTCCTGATTGCGAACTTCAACCACCGGCTCGGGTAGCCACGTTCCCGGATAAACTTCCCGCCGGTGGCTTGCCGAACGCAGCCGGTCGATCGCCAGCCGCGTCACCACCGTGGTCAACCAAGCTTCGCGGCTTTTCAGTTGTTCTTCGCCAGTGAGTTCGAAACGAACATATGCGTCCTGCACCACGTCTTCGGCCTCGCTCGAACTCCCCAGCACCCCGTAGGCAATGCGGCCCAGCCGCCCGCGCTGTTCTTCAAAGAACGCACCCTTTTCTTCTAATTGCCGGTTTTCCACGTACTAAGAGAATATTCAGTGCTCACCTTCGATTTTTGATGCATTACAGTCCAATTCCGTCACAACCAGCCGGCCCGATTCGTCATCGTATTAGAAGGAAAACTATGGAACCGAGAATCAAACTCGAAAGTGCTCCCAAAGGAGCGCTACAAGCAATGCGCGGGTTGGAAGCCTATGTTCGGGGTAGTGGGTTGGAAGATTCGCTCATTGAACTCCTGAAGACGCGTGTGTCGCAAATCAACGGCTGCGCCTACTGTATCGATATGCACACCAAGGATGCGCGCGCGCAGGGTGAGACGGAGCAACGCCTCTATGCGCTCTCTGCCTGGCGTGAAACACCGTTCTTTTCCGAGCGGGAGCGGGCAATGCTCGAATGGGCGGAATCGGTAACGCTGATTTCCGAAAATCACGTGCCGGATGAAGTATTCGAGCACGCACGCAAGCATTTCACCGAAGAGGAACTGGTGAATCTCACGATGGCGCTGGTTGCGATCAACGGATGGAACCGGCTGGCCATTTCGTTCCGTGCGCTACCCGGAAGCTATCAGCCGCAAGCAGCCAAACAACATGCCTAATTCGTGAATGTTTGGGCAAAGTCCGCGATAAAACTCATATACGAACATTCTGCGGTGGCCGGCCAACCGCCGGCTTTCTTTTCCTTTGGTTAATATCAATCTGTGAATAACGATCGTCAACCGCGCCGCGACTTTCTTCGTCTCGCTGCCAAAACGGCCGGAGCAGCCGGAGCCGTTGCGGCGTTTCCTCTTTCGATTCAACGTGCGCTCGCCATCCCCGCGGATTCCCCTACCGGAACCATTCGCGATATCGAGCACATCGTCATCTTTATGCAGGAAAACCGGTCGTTCGATCACTATTGCGGGACGATGCGCGGTGTTCGCGGCTTCGGCGATCGAAACACGATTCCGCTTCCCGGCGGTCGTTCTGTCTGGCAGCAGCGCAGCCGCAAAACCGGCGAAGAAGTTCTCCCCTTTCATCTCGATACCTCAAAAACGCGTGCACAATGTGTCGAATCCCTCGATCACGGATGGCCTAGCGGCCATCAAGCCTGGAATCAAGGCAAGTATGACGATTGGATCGACGCGAAAAAGCCCATGACGATGGGCTACTACGAGGAGAGTGACATCCCTTTCCAGTTCGCTCTTGCCAACGCTTTCACCATCTGCGATGCCTACTTCTGTTCGGTGATGGGACCCACGGATCCGAATCGCGTGTACCACTGGACCGGTTCCGTGAACCCGCCGAGCAATAAGGCTGGCGCACTCATCGATAACGACCGCGTCGAAAAAAACGTGGCGTCCTGGACCACTTGCCCCGAGCGTCTTGAAAAAGCTGGAATCTCGTGGCGCATCTATCAGCAGGGGCTTGAGTACGACGGCAAGCGCCCGTTCATCGGCAATTATGGGGACAATCCACTCGTCTATTTCACGCAATATATTCACGCCGCTCCCGGCTCCGTGCTCCACCGTGAAGCGATGTCTGCTCATACTTTGGAAGAACTGGCGCGGGATGTCGCTGCCGGAACTCTGCCACAGGTCTCTTGGATTGTTGCGCCCGAAGCCTACTCGGAACATCCCGCATGGCCTCCTTCCTACGGTGCACAATACGTTGCGCGAGTACTTGACGCGCTTACCAGCAATCCAAAAGTGTGGAGTAAGACCGCTTTATTTATCAACTACGACGAAAACGATGGCTATTTCGATCACGTAGTTCCACCTACGCCGCCACTCTCGCCCGCTCATGGCAAATCGACCGTAGACGCGAGCGACGAGTTCTATCACGACCCCAAGCTCGGCCCGATGCCCTACGGACTAGGCGTGCGCGTTCCCATGACGATCGTTTCACCGTGGACGCGCGGCGGCTGGGTTTGCTCTCAGGTATTCGATCACACTTCCGTGCTGCGCTTCCTCGAAGCCCGCTTTGGTGAGCCGATGCATGAGCCGCACATCACTGCGTGGCGCCGTTCGGTTTGCGGCGACCTTACATCTGCTTTCGATTTCTCAAAACCAAATGCCTCGTGGCCGCGTTTGCCCGACACTCGCCGCTATAGGGAAGAGACTGACCGCGCGTGTAAAGCTCTGCCCGATCCCGCCGTGCCCGCAAAACAAGCGTTGCCGAAACAGGAGCCGGGGACTCGCCCCGCTCGCCCCATCCCCTATCAACTTCACGCGCACGGCCGCGCCGATCTACCTGCGCGCCGCTTCTGGATCGACTTCACCAATGAAGGGACAGCCGGAGCGGTCTTCCATATTTTCTCGCCCCATGAAGGAAACAGCCCCCGTGTGTACACCGTCGAAGCCCATAAAGAACTGTCGGACTCCGTCGGTCTTCCGGATTCCGAGCCTTACAACATTTCGGTCTTCGGTCCCAATGGATTTTTGCGTGAGTTCCACGGTTCCGCCGAACCTCTGACGGCCCACATTTCCTATAACGCTTCCCATCTTCGTGTTGCGCTTTCCAATCCTCGTCCTTCGCCTTGCACGGTAGCCATACGCGATAACGCCTATGGCTTGGCAGCAAAGCAAGTTCATATCGCCGCATCCGGACATCATGAAGAACTTATCGATACTGCGCATAACGAGCGCTGGTACGATTTCTCCGTAACATATAGTCTCGACTCTTCCTATCTCCATCGCTTCGCCGGGCACATCGAAAACGGCCAGCCCAGCACCAGCGACCCCGCTGTTTAGGTTGTGGTGCAGGATAAAGATGTTGCGCGGCGACTTATTGCTAGTAGATAATCGACCACTATAGTGGTAGACTACCTTCTACTATGCCCAAAAAGCGTCAGGATGACCGAATCGAACTTGTCTATGGCACGCTCGATATGCTTGTGCTCCGGACTCTGTTATGGGGAACAACCCACGGCCACGGCATCGCTAAGTGCATCGAGCGCATGTCGGAGGACACTTTCAAAGTCGATCATGGTTCTTTGTACCCGGCACTCCAACGCCTTCTGCAGGAAGGCTGGATCAAAGCCGAATGGGGCGTTTCAGAAAATAAGCAGCGCGCGAAATACTATCGCCTCACGCCCGCCGGCCGCCGGAAACTCGTGGCCGAGACCTCGCGTTGGGAGCGCTTCGTGCGTGCCATCACCGGCATTCTGAATCCCGCTGAATCCGAGGAGGCATAAATGAACTGGCGGCGTGAATGGTCGAAACTGCGAAATCTTTTTCGCCGGACGAATCGGGAACGCGATCTCGGCGAAGAAATGCAAACCCATCTCCGCATGGAAGAGCAGGAAAATATCGCTGCCGGTATGTCCCCGGAAGAAGCGCATAGCGCCGCCATGCGCCGTTTCGGCAACGCTACTCTCGCACTCGAATCGAGCCGCGAAGCCTGGCGCTGGAACGCCGCCGATACAGTGTCCCAGGACATTCGCTTCGGGCTCCGGCAGCTCCGCCGCAATCCTGGCTTTACGATCGTCGCAGTAATCACGCTTGCACTCGGCATCGGCGCTACCACCGCCGTTTTTTCGATCGTCAATTCAGTTCTGCTTCGCCCCTTGCCCTTTCGCGATCCGGACCGGCTCGTCAAACTCTATGAAACAGAGGCCGCGCCGGGTAATTACCCTGTGAGCGGGGCCGACTACCTCGATTGGCAGCAACAGAACCATTCCCTTGAAGCGATGAGCGTCTACTCCTGGCCGAACGACGTAAGCGCTGACGCTTATGGAACCGCCGAGCCCGCAACCATGGTTAGCGCGCAAGCCAATTTCTTCAAATTGCTAGGCGTCCAGCCGTTGCTAGGACGCACGTTCTCCACGGGCGAAGATATTGCCGGCAAAAATCATATCGCTGTGCTGAGTTACTCATTTTGGCAGCAGCGTTTTGGAGGCCGCCGCGATGCTCTCGGCAAAACCATTGTTCTAAACAACGAGCCTTATAACGTTGTCGGTGTTCTCCCTCGCTGGTTCTACTTCGAGCAAGCGGCCGATATCTGGGCGCCGATCGACATGAGCATAAAGACGTTGGGCGAGCGCGGCAATCATCACGGGCGTACCATTGGGTTGTTAAAATCCGGTGTTACTCT
>Ga0134125_10008024_pt1 | contig 11903 bp, 8 predicted proteins | sample KB31751_FD_96464 | JGI IMG/M metagenome (GOLD analysis project Ga0134125, IMG submission 96464) | Terrestrial soil microbial communities with excess Nitrogen fertilizer from Kellogg Biological Station, Michigan, USA - KB3-175-1 | ecosystem: Environmental > Terrestrial > Soil > Unclassified ... | reverse complement strand
GTGCTGTGCCGCATTTCGCTCACCCCCGACGTATGCGTCAGCCAGACCCAGGCGCGCTTCGAGCGCTGGGGCCCACGGGCGCTCATCGTCGCCAAGTTCATTCCCGGCCTGTCGATGGTGGCGCCGCCGCTCGCCGGAGCCACGCGCATGGCGTACCGGCGCTTCGCCGGCTACAGCCTGATCGGCAGCTGCCTGTGGGTGGCGGCGCCGTTGCTCGGCGGGATGCTCTTGAGGCCCGAGATCGATGCGCTGCTGCCGCGCCTGGCGGGCGTCGGCGGCGCGGCGCTTGCGCTCGGTGCGCTGGTGCTCGCCGGCTACGTGCTGTTCAAGTGGTGGGAGCGGCGGCGCTTCTACGCCGCGCTCGACATGGCGCGCATCGGCGTGCACGACCTGCGCGCGCAGCTCGCTGCCAGCCCCGCGCCGCTGGTTGTCGACGTGCGCTCCCCGACCGCCTGCACTCTCGAGCTGCAGCGCATTCCGGGCGCGCTGCACATCGCGGCGCAGGACGTGGCGCAGCACCTGGGCGAGCTGCCGCGCGACCGCGCGGTGATCCTGTACTGCAGCTGTCCGAACGAGGCCTCCGCGGCGCAGGCGGCGCGTCTGCTCAAGGAGCGGGGGTTTTCGCGCGTGTGGCCGCTGCGCGGCGGGCTCGAGGCGTGGCTGGCCGCCGGCTACCCGGTGGAGGGTATCGCCGCCGGCCGCGCCGGCGCCCTGCGGCCTCAGTCCGGTTTCAGCCCGTAGACCTCGACCTCGCCCGACACGCTCGTCGAGCCGAACACGCCGCCGGTGTTGTTGCCGCGCGTGCCCACGTACACCTTGCCGTTCGCCACCGTCGGCACGGTGAACTTCACGGCGTTGCCGGCCGCATCGCCGGCGCTCTGGCCGCTGTTCCACAGCTCGGTGGCGAGGTTGGAGGCGTCGTAGGCGTGCAGCACCGCCGGGCCGCAGCCGCGCGACTGGTTGGTGCAGTAGTTGGTGGTCTCGATCCCCCACACGACGGCCGGTCCGCTCGCGGCCGCCGCCGACACCGACGGGCTGGAGCCTGCGAAGCCGTAGGCGGTCGGCGACTGCGAGGCGGCGGTGGTGTTGAAGAGGCTGCTGGCCGGATCGAAGGCGAAGGCCATCATGGGGTTGCCGACCGCCGCCAGGTACAGCGTGTTGTTCCAGAAGGCCGCGGTGGCGAAGATGCCGTGGAAGCCGCCGGTGCCGACCGGGAACATCTGCAGCGCGTTGGTGTCGCCGAAGCCGCCCATGGCATCGCCGTTCAGCAGGTAGATGTTGCCGTCCTTGCCGCCGCCCACCACCAGGTGACGCACCGGGCCGCTGGTGAGGTTCAGCACCAGCGCCGCGCCGCCCGCGCCGGTGTCCAAGTCGCCGGTGTTGTTGGCGTTCTGGTCGGTGGGCGTGAACCAGGAACTGACCGCGAGACTCGGGTTCAGCTGCAGGAAGGTGTCACCGTAGTCGTTGGTGGGCCCGCTCGTGTTGGTCAGGTCCCAGCCGCCGTTGCCGGTGCTGAGGTAGATATTGCCGTTGTTGTCCGCCGACGGCGCGCCGCCCGACAGCCAGATGCCGGCTTCCGCGGTGTTGGGGGCGACGTTGAGTGCCGCGGTCTGCGCGAAGGCACTGCCGTTGTAGCTGTAGCCCAGCACCCAGCCGTACCACGGCGCGGCGTCCTCGTGTGACCCCCAGCAGATGTAGACCACGCCGTTTACCAGCGCGAGCCCGGTGCGCTGGTTCTCCTGGCGGGTACTGAAGGCGACCGAGCCGCCGGCCGCGGTCGGATAGCTGGCCGTGATGTTGACCGGCGAGCCGGCCTTCTCGTTGCCGGTCGTGACGTCGATGGCATGCAGGCGCTGGTAGAAGTTGGCGGCGCCGGCGTCCATGGACTTGGAGACCACGAACAGCGTGCCGCTCGCCGGGTCGATGACCGGCGTGCCGATGACGCCTACTTCCGGAGCGATGTCGGCGAAGCCCTGGCCGACCGCAAAGCCGGTGACGCCCTCCGGCACCGTGACCTCGCCGGCGTTGGCGCCGTGCGTGGTGTCGATGAGGTTGGCGTGCCACAACTGCACGCAGGGGCTGGCGTCGGCATCGAACGCGTACAGGCTGTCGTGTGCGGTGGCGATGAAAATGACGTTGTGGCGCGCCGCGCCGATGCTGAGGTTTGCGACCCACAGCGGCTGCGCGTAGACCGCGCCGTCCACCTGGCAGGAGAACAGCTTGCCGAAGGTGCCACCGGTGACGTTGCTCGGGCTGAGCGCGAACTCGCGCGCGTTGACACCGTCGCGCGCCAGGTCGTTGTGGAAGGTGTAGACGCCGGCCAGATCGGTGACGCCGACGCTGATCGTGGCGCTGACGCTGCCGTCGGTGAGGCTGGTGGCCGTGATCGTATAGGTGCCGGCCGTGGTGCCGGCCGTGAAGGTGACCGGCGTGCCACTGGCACTGCTTGCCGGACTGAACGTGCCGCCGCCGGCGCCGACGCTCCACGCCACGCCGGCGTTGTCGTTGGTGGTGGCGGTGAGGTGCAGGGTCTGCGTCACGGCGAGCCCGGTGCGCGCCGGCGAGGCGCTGACGGTGATCGTGGATGGGCTGACGTTGAGATGCAGCGGGGCGCTGTCTGATTTGGCCGGACTGCTGGAGTCGGTCACCGCGAAGGTCAGCGCCGCGGCGGCAACGGTCGCCGTCGGCGTGCCCGTGATCGCGCCGGTCTGGGCGTTGAGCGCCAGGCCCGCCGGCAGGGTTCCGGAGGTGAGCGTCCAGGTCATGGGCGCGGTGCCGCCGCTCGCGGCCAGCATGGCGCTGTAGGCCTTGCCCACCTGCCCGTTTGGCAGAGCGCTGGTGGTGATCGTCAGCGCGCCGGGCGGCGGCGCGCCGGAGTCGGAGCTGCCGCCGCCGCAGCTCCACAGCAGCGACACCAGCACGGCGACGAGGAAATTGGGCGCGCGGCGCGCGACTGTCCTGATTTGCAACATGCTCAGCACTCATCCCTCAATGCTGAACGGCCGCGCGCGCCGGTCAGAGCGTGGCGGACCGCAGATTAGTCTGTTGGTGAATCTTAGCCTGACTCGGTGGCTGCGCCATCCGCGTCGCCAATCTACGACGCCCGCGTGCGGGGTGTCTCAGGGTTTGAGGCCGTAGACGTCGAGCTCGCCCGATGCCGTGGTCGAGCCGAACACGCCGCCGGTGTTGTTGCCGCGCGTGCCGACGTACACCTTGCCGTTGGCGATGGTGGGCACGGTGAACTTCACGGCGTTGCCGGCCGCATCCGTGGTCACCTGCGCGCTGTTCCACGCCTCGGAGGACAGGTCGGTGGCATCGAGCGCGTGCAGTATTGCCGGCCCGCAGCCCGGCGCACGCCCGGTGCAGTACTGCGAAACGTCCAGCGCCCACACGAGGCCGTTGCTGCTGCCGCTCGCCGACACCGACGGCGTCGTACCCGGGAACTTGAAGGTCACGGTGCTGCGCGAGCTGAAGGTGGTCGTAAACGTGTTGCTGCCGGGGTTGAACGGGAACGCGAACATCGTGCCGCCGATGGGCGCGATGTACATCGTGTTGTTGAAGAACGCCGGCGTATCGAAGATGCCGGATCCGACCGTGAACATCTGGTGCGCGAAGCCGTCGCCCAGCCCGCCCATGCTGTCGCCGTTCAGGACGTACAGTGCGCCGTCCTTGCCGCCGCCGATCACCAGGTGCTTGATGGTGCCCGCGGGGTTGTTCAGCACCACCGACGAGCCACCCGCGCCGAAGTCCTTGTCGCCGGTGCTGTTGGCGACCGAGTCCGTCGGTGCGAACCAGGAATTGACCGCAAGCGTCGGACTGAGCTGCAGGAAGCTGTCGCCGTAGTCGTTGTTGGGGGTCGTGCTGCTGGTGATGTCGAACACGCCGTTGCCGGTGATGACGTAGACATTGCCGGCATCATCGACCGCCGGAGCACCGCCACTCATCCAGATCCCGGCCTTGCCGGTGTTCGGTGCGGCGAGAAACGTCCCGGTCTGCGTCAAGGTGTTGTTCGCATACGCGTAGGCGATCACCCAGCCGACCCAGGGATAGGCGTCCTCGTGCGAGGCCCAGACGATGTAGACCGAGCCGTTGGCGAACGTGAGTCCCGAGCGCTGATTCTCCGGCCGCGGCTCGAAGGCGCCGTTGCGGAATGTGCCGGGGAGGCTGGCGGCGATGGTTACCGGTGAGCCGGGCTTCTCGTTGCCGGTGAACAGGTCGATCGCGTGCAGGCGCTGGTAGAAGGTGGTGCCGGCCGCGTCCATCGACTTGGATACGACATAGAGGATGTGGGTCGCCGGGTCGATCACCGGCGTGCCGATGACGCCAGCTTCCGGTGCCAGACTGCCCAGCCCTATCCCGACCTTATAGCCGGTGGTGCCGGCCGGTACGGTGGTCTCGCCCGCCGCGGCCGCCCCATGCGCGGTGTCGATGAGACTCACGTGCGGCCAGAGCTCCTGGCACGGGCTCGCGTCCGCATCGAAGGCGTACAGACTGTCGTGCCCGGTGGCGACGAACACGACGTTGTGCCGCCTGCCGCCGATGGTCTGGCTGGCAACCCACAGCGGCTGCGCATAGACCGCGCCGTCGACGGTGCAGGAGAACAGCTTGCCGAAGCTGGCGGTGTTCACCGTCAGCTTGGTGAGCGCGTACTCGCGGCTGTTGACGCCGTCGCGCGCGCGATCGTTGTGCGCGGTATAGACACCGGCCAGGTCGGTGACCCCGACGGTGATGGAGGCCTTGCGCGTGGAGTCGGTCACGCCGGTGGCGGTGATCGTGTAGACCCCGGCGGTCGCCGGGGCGGTGAAGGTCACGGTGTCACCGCTGTGGCTGGAAGTCGGGTTAAACGAGCCCCCGGCGGGGCTGATGCTCCAGCTGACACCGGCGACATCATTGGTGGTGGCAGTCAGGGTCAGGGTCTGAGTCACCGTGAGACCGGCACGCGCCGGGGTGACCGTGACGCCGGTGCTGGCGGGACTGACGTTGATGGTCAGCGTGGCGTTGGCACTCTGCGGCTGCGGCGTGCCGGAATCGGTGACCGTCACCGTGACCATCGCCCCGCTCGCCGTGGCGGTCGGCGTACCACTCACCACGCCGCTCGGGGCGAGGCCGAGCCCGGCCGGCAGCGCGCTGCCCTGCGCCAGCTTCCAGGTGTACGGAGTCGTGCCGCCGGTGGCGGCGAGCGCGGCGGAGTACGCCACGCCCACCTGGCCGTTGGGGAGCGCGGGAGTCGTGACGGTGAGGGCCTTCAGCACGGTCAGCGCCAGCGTCGCGCTGCCCGTCTGCGCGTTGGCATCCGTCACCGTGACGGTGATGCTGGCGGTGGTCGCCGCGGTCGGGGTGCCCGCGATCGTCCCCGCGCCGCTCAACTGCAGGCCTGCCGGCAAAGTCCCCGCGCTCAGCGTCCAGGTGTACGGCGCGGTGCCGCCGCTCGCGGCGAGCGTCGCCGTGTACGCGTGGCCGACGATGCCGCCGGGCAGCGTCGTGGTCGTCACGGTCGGCGCCGCCGGGGGCGCGGTGGTGCCGACGGTGAGGGCGAGCGTCACCGGGGTGCTGTGAGCGTGCGCCCCGGAATCGGTCACCGTAAAAGTCAGCAAGGCCGCCGTGACGGTCGCGGTCGGCGTGCCCCCGAGAGCCCCGCTGGCGTTGTTGAACGTCATGCCCGCAGGCAGCGTGCCGGCCGTCAGTGCCCAGGTGTACGGCGCGGTGCCGCCGCTCGCGGCGAGCGTGTCGCTGTACGGCGCTCCCACCTGGCCGTTCGGGAGCGAGGTTGTGGTCACGGTCAGCGCCGGCACCACGGTGAGAGTCAGCTGTGCCTCAGTGGTCTGCGCCGGGCTGCTCGAGTCACTCACCTGGAAGGTGAGCGGCGTGCCCGCCACGGCCGCATCGGGCATGCCGCCGAGCGCGCCACTGGCCTTGTCGAGGGTGATGCCGGAGGGCAGCGTGCCGGCGGCGAGTGTCCAGGAGTACGGCGCCGTGCCGCCGGTCGCGGCGAGCGTGGCGCTGTAGGCGGTATTGACCTCGCCGTTCGGGAGCGAGGTGGTGCCGACCGCGAGCGGTGCCGGCGGGGGCTGCTCGCTCTGCTGGGTGGAGACGCCGGAGCAGCCGGCGATGAGCAGCACGCATGCCGCGAGAGCAAGCGCAGCCTCAGGTACGGCTCGCAGCCGCAGCGTCACGGACACCATGCGCGCGGAGTCTCCCTCATTCTTAGTGTCGTTCTGGCTTAGTGTCGTTCTGGCGGCGGGTGGTCCCCCGCAGCACGTAGCCTTCCTGTCCCCTGCCAATGATAGCGGAGTGCGGGCCTTGCCGATGACCCTCGCGGACTGCCGACGGCAGGAACGGGCGCCGAATGTTGTGCGCTTATGTCGCCCTGTAAGCGCCCGTGGGCGCGGGAAGCGCCTTGACATAAGGGCCGCCGCGCCGGGAATGGCGGGCGAGTAATCCGCGCCTCAGGCGGCCGACTGCGCGCGGGCGCGCGCCTGCAGCCGCGCGTCGATCTCCGTCCACAGCGTCGTGTACACCTGGGCCGCGGGGCTGCGCGGCGCGGATGCCGGCAGCGGGGCACGCACGACACTCATGCGCTCGATCTGGCTCCAGTAGGGAACTTCGGTGGCGAGCAGCAGCGGGAACTGGTCGCGGGCGCTGGCGATGAGCTCGCGATGCAGCGCGCGGCGCCGGTCGACCATGGAGAAGAACGGCAGCAGCAGCAGGTCGTGCCAGCCCTCGCGCTGCACGAACTCGAGCAGCTGCTCGAGCATGCGCAGCGACAGCGGCGCGGGCAGCAGCGGGGCGATGACCGCGTCGGCGGCACGCAGCACGTTCTCCGACAGGAGCGAGATGCCGGCCGGGCAGTCGAGGAACAGCGTGCCGTAGATCTCGCGCAGCGAGCGGCTCATCTTCAGCAGCCGCTCGGTCGGGTGGCGCCGCGCGGCGAGATGTACCGGGAAGTTGCGGTAGGAGAAATCAGCCGGCAGCAGGTCGAGGTGCGGATAGCCGCTCGCCACGATCAGCTCCGGCAACTCGCGCTGGCCGCTGAGGAGCTTGCGCGCCGAGGCGCGCTCGTGCGCTTCGCCGCGCAGCGCGTAAGTCGCCCCGCCCTGCGGGTCGAGATCCCACAGCAGCGTCGCCGCGCCGCCGGCGGCGCACAGGTAGGCCAGGTTGACCGCGGTGGTGGTCTTGCCGACGCCACCCTTGATGTTGGTGACCGCGATGATCCTCACGACGCACGAGCATACGCCGGGCGGCGTGCAAAAACGACGACGCGCCGGCGCTCAGTGCCGTCGGCGCTGCGTGCTGCCGCGCACGCGGGCGCGCAGCAGCGCGCTCAGCTGCCCCAGGAGCAGCAGGGTCGCGGCGGTGGCGGAGCCGATAATGAGTTCCATGACTTAGCCTCGCTCGGGGGCGGCCGTGAACGGCGCGCGGCCCGTGTTGATTCGAAGCCCAGACATGGTGGCGGGGCAGCCCGCCGCAACGGCCCTTGCTGGTCAGCCGACCGCCACCCTTTCGGGGGAGGCGCGGCGGCCGCTCAGGTGATCGAGCCCGGCTTGCGCAGCATCTTGCCGATCTCGGCCGCGTGCTCCTCCTCGGCGGCGATCTGCCTGCGGGCGTACTCCTCCAGCATGATGTTGCGGCCGGCGACCAGATCGAGCAGGCGCCGGTACTCCTGCAGCCCCTCCTGCTCGTGTGTCAGCGCCTCGCGCAGGATCTCGTCGACGTTGTGCTTGTGGGTCTCGAGCAGCGGCCCGATCGTGAGCGAAGGATGGCCGCCGAGGTTGGTGATGTGCTCGCCGGCCGCCACCGCGTGCAGCTGCGACTCGTCCGCCTGGCTGCGCAGCCACGCCACGATCGGGATGCGGTTGTGGCCGAAGATCATGAAGCTGTAGTGCAGATAGCGCACCAGTCCCGCCAGCTCGAGCTCGAGGATGTGCTTGAGGATGTCGATGCCTTTGGCGGTTTCGGACTTGCCGAGTTCGGAGGCCATGTCGATCTCTCCCAAAAGGCGCAGGGCGGGGATGGGCGAGCCTGCGGTGGTGTATGTTACCAGCGCGACCCATCCGGCAGCGGAGTGCGCCGACATGAGCAGCTTCTACGACATCCCGGTCACGGCCATCGACGGCGGCACCGACCTCCTCGGCGGGCTGCGCGGCAAGGTCACCCTGGCGGTCAACGTCGCCAGCCGCTGTGGCCTGACCCCGCAGTACACCGGCCTCGAGCAGCTGCAGCGCGAGCTCGCGGCGGAGAACTTCACGGTGGTGGGCTTCCCCTGCAACCAGTTCGGCGCCCAGGAGCCGGGCAGCGAGGCGGAGATCGTGGCCTTCTGCCACAGCACCTACGACGTCACGTTCCCGCTGAGCGCCAAGCTCGACGTGAACGGCGCAGCGCGCCACCCCGTGTACCGCTTCCTGACCGCAGCCGACGGCGGCATCGCGGGCGACATCCACTGGAATTTCGAGAAGTTCCTCATCGGCCGCGACGGCCGCGTGCTCAAGCGCTATCCGCCCGAGACCAAGCCCCAGGATAGCGGTCTGCTGCAGGACATCGCCGAGGCGCTCTGAAGGGCGCACGGCGCGGCGCCGCCATGGCCGAGTTCGATTTCGCAATCCTGGGCGCGGGCGCCATGGGCTCGATCGTGGGCGCGCATCTGGCGCGGGCCGGCCACTCGGTGGCGATGCTGGCGCGCGGTGCACGCGCGGCGCACCTCGAACAGCACGGGCTCACCATCCGCGGCCTGGCGCAGTTCACCGTAGCAGTGCACACGCTGCGCGATCCGGCGGCCCTCGGTGGCGCCGGGGCGCTGATCGTCGCCACCAAAACCCCGGGGACGGAAGCCGCGCTCGCGGCGCTGCGGCACGCGCACTTCGGCGTGACGCTCTCGATCCAGAACGGACCGCTGAAGAACGACCTGCTGGCGGCGGCCTTCGGCGCCGAACGCGTGCTGGGCGCGCTCGCCGACACCAGCGGCGAGCTGCTGGCGGACGGCGAGGTGCTGTTCACGCGCAACGTCAATATCCTGGTCGGCGAGCTGGCCGGCGGCACCAGCGAGCGCGCCGAGCAGCTGGCGCGCACCATCGACGCCGCGGGCGTGCGCGCCACCGCCACGCCCGCGATCCTGTCGCTCGAGTGGTCGAAGTTCTGCCCGTGGGTCGGCCTGATGGCCCTGGCGGTGACGACACGCGCGCCGACCTGGGAGTACCTGTCGGATCCGGACAGCGCGATGCTGCTGGTGCGCCTGGTGCGCGAGATGGGGCAGCTGGCCGCGGCGCTCGGCATCGCGCTCTCCGACCGCGCCGTGCTGCCGGCCGCGAGCCTGTGCGCCGGCAGCGAGCAGGACGCGGCCGTCATCGTCACCCGCATCGGCGCCGAGTACCGCCGCAATGCCCCTGGTCACCGGCTGTCGGCGCTGCAGGACATCGAGGCGGGCCGGCCGCTGGAGGTGCACGAGACGCTCGGCTACGCGCGCGCCAAGGCGCAGGGGCTCGGACTGCGGCTACCGCTGCTGGAGGCCTTCGGCGCGCTGCTCGCGGCGATCGACCGCATGCGCCGCGGTGTGGCGCCGGCCGGCTGAGACTTACGGCGCGCTGACCGCAGTCAGGCCGCGGTACTCGAGCAGCGGGGCGATCTCGGGCGCGCGCCCGTAGAAGTCGCGGAACTGCTGCTTGGGATCCTCGCTGCGGCCGCGCGACAGCACCCGGTTGCGCAGGTAGTCGCCGTTGGCACGCGTCAGCCCGCCGTGCTCGTGGAACCACTGCCCGGTGTCGCGCGCCAGCACCTCGCTCCACAGGTAGGCGTAGTAGCCGGCCGAGTAGCCGCTCTCGAAGATGTGCGAGAAGTAGGCCGAGTGGTAGCGCGGCGGCACCGGCGCGTAGTCGAGGCCGCTGCTGCGCAGCGCCGCCTCTTCGAAGCCGGGCACGCCCTCGGCGGCCGGCGCCTGCGCGACGCTGATCTGGTGCCAGGCCTGGTCGAGCAACGCCGCCTCGACGTACTCGGTGGTGGCGTAGCCCTGGTTGAACTTGGTCGCCTCGAGCACCTTGGCGAGCAGCTCCGGCGGCATCGGCGCGCCGGTCTGGTAGTGGCGGGCGTAGTGCGCCACCACGGACGGCTCGCGCGCCCACATCTCGTTGTACTGCGAGGGGTACTCGACGAAGTCGCGCGGCACCTGCGTGCCCGACAGCAGCGGGTAGCGCACGTTCGACAGCATGCCGTGCAGCGCATGCCCGAACTCGTGGAACATCCCGGTCACCTCATCGAAGGTCAGCAGTACCGGCTGCCCCGTCTGCGGCTTGGGGATGTTGAGGTGGTTGGCCACCACCGGCTTGTGGTTCAGCAGCTTCGACTGGCTGACGTAGGAGGCCATCCACGCCCCGCCCTGCTTGTTATCGCGGGCGAAGTAGTCGCCCAGGAACAGCGCCAGCGGCTTGCCGTCGGCATCCGACACTTCGAACACGCGCACGTCCGCCTGATAGACGGGCAGGTCCTTGCGCTCCCTGAACGACAGTCCGTACAGCTGGTGCGCGGCGTAAAACACCCCGTCCTGGAGCACGCGATCGAGCTCGAAGTACGGTGCCACGCGCGCCTGGTCGAAGCTGTAGCGCTGCTTGCGCAGCTGTTCGGCGTAGAACGACCAGTCCCACGGCTGCAGCTGGAGCGACGGCTTGCCCGCCGCCGCCTGCTCGGCATCGATCAGCTTCTGGATGTCTGCGCCCTCGGCACGCGCGCGCGCCAGCGCCGCCGGCGCCACCTGGCTGATCATGTCGCGCACCGCCTGCGGCGTGCCGGCCGACTCGTCCTCGAGCTGGTAGGCGGCGTGGCTGGGATAGCCGAGCAGCGCGGCACGCTCGGCGCGCAGCCGGACCAGCTGCGCGATCACCGGGCGGTTGTCGGTCGGGCCGCTGAGCGCGCGCCCGATGGAGGCCTTGTATATGCGCTCGCGCAGCGCGCGGTTGGTGAGCTGCGCCAGCGGCGGCTGGTTGGTGGTGTTCTGCAGCGTGATGAGCCACTTGCCACTCAGGCCGCGCGCCGCTGCGGCCTGCGCGGCCGCGCCGATCTGCCCGCTCGACAGTCCGTCGAGGTCGTGCACGTCGTCGACCACCACGGCGCCGTCGGCGGTCGCCTTGAGCACGTTCTGCTTGAAGCGGGTGGTGAGGGTCGAGATCTGGCGGTTGAGCTCGCGCAGCCGCGCCTGCTCGGCGGGCCTTAGGCGCGCGCCGGCGCGCACGAAGGTCGTGTGGTAGCGGGTCAGGAGCTGCAGTGATTCGGGGTCGAGGTGCAGCGCGGCGCGCTTTTCGTACAGCGCATCGACGCGTTGCCACAGCGCGGCATTGAGGAAGATGGCATCGCGCTGCGCGGTCAGCTTGGGCGCCATCTCGGTGTCGATCTGCTGCATCTGCGGGTCGGTATTGCAGGCATTGAGACGCGAGAACGTATCCTCGACGCGCGTCAGCAGCTGCCCGGAACGCTCCAGGGCCACGATGGTGTTGTCGAACGTGGCCGGCTCCGTGTTGTCGGCGATGTGCGCGACTTCGGCCAGCTGCTCGCGCATGCCCGTCTCGAAGGCCGGCCGGTAGTCGCTGTCGCGGATGCGGTCGAACGGCGGCAGCTGGAATGGAAGCGTGCTCGGCTGCGCAAACGGGTTGTCGGCCATTGGGGAGGTCCTTGCGGGTTGGGGTCCTTGGCCGGCAGCCGCGGCGCCGGTGCACACGACGGCAGCGAGCAGGCCCAAGTACGCAGTTCTCATGAAGGTCCCTTGGCCGCGAGCCGTTAGGCCGCGGACGGTGCGCAATGGTATCCTCCGCGGCCGCGCAATGCAGGCCCCTCGCGCGCTGCCGGCCCCGGCACAGCCGCCGCAGCGTGCGGGCACGTACACCCCGCAGGACCGACATGAGCATCAGCCAGGATCAGGTCGTTAG
>Ga0134125_10008022_pt1 | contig 11904 bp, 13 predicted proteins | sample KB31751_FD_96464 | JGI IMG/M metagenome (GOLD analysis project Ga0134125, IMG submission 96464) | Terrestrial soil microbial communities with excess Nitrogen fertilizer from Kellogg Biological Station, Michigan, USA - KB3-175-1 | ecosystem: Environmental > Terrestrial > Soil > Unclassified ... | reverse complement strand
CCATGACCGTTCCAGATCTGATCGTGAATGTCCTCGCGCGTCGATCCGTAGAGCCAATCATTGTCCGACAGGTTGGGCGCGCCGAATTCGCGGTCGCCCTTGCCTTGCGCGCCATGACATTGGGCGCAGTTGTCTGTGAACAGCTTGCCCGCACGCTTGAGTGCGGCGGCATTCGCAGGCCGCCCCGACAGATGCACCACATATTCCGTCAGATCGTCCACCTGTTCGGGCTTCAAAATCCCGTCACGCCCGAAGGCAGGCATTTGCGATTGCCGTGTATTGGGATCGGTGGAACGTACGCCGACAGTGATCGTGTGCTGGATGTCAGTGAGTTTCCCGCCCCACAGCCAAACGTCGTCGTTGAGATTGGGATAGCCGCGTGCGCCCTGCCCGCCCGAGCCATGGCACGGCGCGCAATTGTCGCCGAAGGCGGCCCTGCCTTCCGCCATCGCGAACTGCTGCAAATCGGGGTTGGACTGAATCTGCTGCAAACTCGCGGTGCTTAGCTTTTTTTCCTTCGAGCGCCGCGCGTCCTGCAGCGCCCGAACGGCTTCTGTCACCGCATCGCGCTGGGAATGGTTGAGAAGGCCGTGCGTATAGCCGTGGATCATCGGCCACGCCGGCATCACGATCCAATAGCCGATGGCCCAGACGATGCAGGCATAGAAGATGCCCAGCCACCAACGCGGCAGCGGCGTGTTCAATTCCTTGATGCCGTCCCATTCATGACCCGTGGTCTCGGTGCCGGAATGCTGGTCGATTTCCTTTTTGTCGCTCACGACAGGTCTCCGTCGTCGTGCAAGGGCACCTGCGCGGCTTGTTCGAATTTCTTTTTGTTCGAAGGCCACAGCGCATAGGCTAGCGCGACCAGGAACATGAGGGTGAAATAGACGGCGTCCCAACTGCGGGTGAATGCCAGCACGTCTTCGTAAGCCCAGTTTCCCACGTCTATCTCCGATTTTCCGGTGCGTCGGCGTGATAGGTTTTGAAATCGACCAAGGTGCCAAGCATCTGCAGGTAAGCGATCAGCGCATCGGCTTCCGTGATCTGCTTTGGGTCGCCGTCGAAGTCGCGCACCTGCGCCTTGGGATAGCGCTTCTGCAGTGTATCGGCGCCATCGCTGTTTGGATCGGCTTGCGCTTCCAGATCGGTCTTGGCGTTCTTGATCTGGTCGTCGGTGTAAGGCACGCCAACCGCCTTATTGGTCTTCAACTGCTGTTCGATGTCGCGATAGTCGAGCGGCGTGAGCGCCAGATATTTGTACGGCGGCATCACGGACTCCGGCACCACCGAACGCGGATCGTCGAGGTGTGTCTTCTGCCATTCGTCGGAATATTTGCCGCCGACGCGCGCCAGGTCCGGACCGGTGCGTTCCGAACCCCACTGGAACGGATGGTCGTACATGCTCTCGGCCGCGAGACTGTAGTGGCCGTAACGCTCCACCTCGTCGCGCAGCGAACGGATCATCTGGCTGTGGCAGACGTAGCAGCCTTCGCGCACATAGATGTTGCGCCCTTCCAGCTCCAGCGGCGTGTAGGGCCGCATGCCGTTCACCTTTTCCACCGTGCCGTTCACCCAGAAGAGCGGCGCGATTTCCACCGCGCCACCGATGGCGACGACCAGAAGAATGCCGATCAGAAGCAGGATCGAGTTTTTTTCCAGAATCTCGTGCTTCACGACACGGCCTCCATCGCGAGTTGGGGTTGGGCCGCGGCGCTGATTTGCGGCGCGCTGCGAACGGTGCGCCACAGATTGTAGGCCATGATCAGCACGCCGGTGAGATAGAGCAGCCCGCCCAACGCACGAATGATGTAGTAGGGATGCATCGCCTGAACGGATTCGACGAAGGAATATTCGAGGAAGCCGAAATCGTTATAAGCGCGCCACATCAGACCCTGCATGATACCCGCCACCCACAGCGATGTGATGTAGAGCACGATGCCGAGTGTCGAAATCCAGAAATGCCATTCGACAAGCGCCAGCGAATAAAGCCGCTGCTTCTTCCACAGCCATGGCACCAGGCAGTAAAGCGCGCCGAAGCTCACATAACCGACCCAGCCCAAGGCGCCGGAATGCACGTGCCCGATGGTCCAGTTGGTGTAATGGGAGAGCGCGTTGACCGTCTTGATGCTCATCACTGGGCCTTCGAACGTGCTCATGCCGTAGAAGGCGACGGAGACGACGAGCATGCGCACAACCGGATCGGTGCGAAGCTTGTCCCACGCACCCGAAAGCGTCATCAGCCCGTTGATCATGCCGCCCCAGGACGGCATCCACAGGATGATGGAGAACGTCATACCCAACGTCTGCGTCCATTCCGGCAATGCGGTGAACAGCAGGTGATGCGGGCCCGCCCAGATATAGATGAAGATCAGGCTCCAGAAATGCACGATGGAAAGGCGATACGAATAGATCGGCCGCTCCACCCGCTTCGGAATGAAGTAATACATGATGCCGAGAAAGCCAGCCGTCAGGAAAAAGCCCACGGCGTTGTGGCCATACCACCATTGCGTCAGCGCATCCTGGACGCCGGAGAACAGCGAGAAACTTTTCGTCTCCCAGATCGAAACCGGAAGCGAGAGATTGTTCACGATGTGCAGCATCGCGATCGTCACGATGAACGACAGATAGAACCAGTTCGCGACGTAGATATGCGGTTCCTTGCGCTTGATGAGCGTGCCGAGGAAGGTGATGAGGTAGCAGACCCAGACCAGCGTCAGCCAGATATCCACATACCATTCGGGCTCGGCGTATTCGCGCGACTCGGTGATGCCTTCGAGATAGCCGGTGCCCGCGAGCAGGATGAAAACATTGTAGCCCCAGAACACGAACCACGGCATCGAGCCGCCGAACAGCCGCGCCTTGGATGTGCGCTGCACGACATAGAACGAGGTCGCGATCAGGACATTGCCGCCGAACGCGAAAATGACCGCCGAGGTGTGCAGCGGCCGCATGCGCCCGAAATTCGTCCACGGCAGATCGGGGAAATAGAAAATATTCGGAAAGGAAAGCTGCAGGGCGATGATGACGCCCACCAGCATGCCGGCAATGCCCCAGAACATCGAGGCGATGACGCCGGCCTTCACCACATCATTGGCATAACCGCCTTTTTCATCGTCCGGCACGCGGGCGCCATACCGCACCAGATACCAGATGCCGATGGCGAGCATCGCTGCAGCAAACGTCCAGCCCTGCATCACCATGCGCGGGTCGGGCGAACGTGCGGCTTCGAAAATTCCTGCGAAGAACGAAAGCGCGATGATGACGGGAAACAGGGCGAGGTCGAAACGCCAAGGCTGCTGTTCAGTTGTGACGGTGTTCATCGCGTTCGTCCTGCGTGAAATGAAGATCAGTGAAGCGGAACCTCGTGCCGGACGAGTCTTCGCCAGCGGCGGCCTGCTTTGCGGCCGCGCAATAGGCAATCCATCCGCCTGCTTTGCAGGGCGGATCGGGTGGTTGCGCTGGGCGCATTGGGCAGATCCCCTGATTTGGTCGCTGCCATCGTGCGGAAGCCGCCGTTCAAACCCTTGATTTGCATCAACGGTCGAAGCGATCGCGGAAGGTCATGTTGTCGCTGCGCCACAGTGGCATATGTGAATGGCGACTTAACGCGGCGCGATCCCAAGCACGGAACAGATGTGCTGATGCCCGAACGCGACGAGCGCGAGACTTTCCTGCCGGAAGCTGTAGAAGAGCAAGCCGCCCATCGCGATCATGCCGATGCTTGCGCCCGCTATGATCAAAAGGCTGGTGCCGGAAAGCGTCTCGCGCATCCGCACGGTAACGGTAGAGGTTCCGTCGGACCGGTCGACCTTTATAAAGCCCGCCAGCCCCGCGAACTGCAGCAGAAGAATGCCAAGAAAGGTGCAACAGAACATGCTTCGGAAGCGTAATTGTCGGACAGCCAAATGTAGCGGCTGCGCGCAGTCCGGCATTGATCCCAATCAACCGGCGGCCAAATCATGCCGCGGTTGTTAGCCGGATTCCGCATTTGCCCAGCTGTATGACGCGGTCAACGGAAACCCGGCAAATCCGCCAAGCGCCGAGCCCGACCGGAGCATGTTGTGGCTGGAACATCGCAGGCTTTGCCAGAATATTGCTCGAATTCTGCTGGACATAACCCAGCGGCCGAGCATGCATGTCCTTGCAACAAGGCATGTGGATTGGGCCCTCCCAATGCCTCTACTCCAACTGTCCATCACGGATAGCGGCCCTTTGCGAGGTAGAAGCCAAACGATGCCCCGACAGACGAAGGCCGAACGTTCCACTGCAACCCGCCAACCCATTTCGACTGATCTGACAATAGATTTCTCGTCATTGCGCAATATGAACGTCAATGATCTCAGATCTATGTGGAAGGAGCGCGTCGATATCGAGCCTCCGAACAATCGTTCTGCTCATCTTTTGAGGCGTCTGCTCGCATGGCAGCTCCAGATTCGCAGCGATGGAGGCCTTAACAGGCTCACAGCGCGCAAGCTCAACGATATCGCGTTTGCCCTAGAGCGCGACGGGAGATACGAGCCCAAGGCTCTGCGCCATCTTTCCCCGGGCGTGGTTCTTACTCGTGAATGGAAGGGTGTCGTCCACACCGTTACGGTGTTGGCAGGAGGTTTCCAGTATTTGGACAAAAGGTATGGCAGCCTCTCCGACATCGCACGCACCATCACAGGTACGCGCTGGTCGGGCCCCAGATTCTTTCGCCTCGAACACAAGAAAGCGCTCAAGCAGAGCGACGTGTCACCATGAGCTCAAAGATGGTGCGTTGCGCCATCTACACCCGGAAGTCCACAGAGGAAGGACTCGAGCAAGATTTCAGTAGTTTGGACGCGCAAAGAGAGGCCTGCTTCGCCTACATCACCAGCCACAAACCTGAGGGATGGATAGGCGTCAGGGACCGTTTCGATGACGGAGGTTATTCGGGCGGTACTCTAGAACGCCCAGCCCTCAAACGTCTTTTGGAATCTATAGAGAACGGCTCTGTCGATGTGGTTGTGGTCTACAAGATTGATCGTTTGAGCCGGTCACTCATGGACTTTGCCAAGCTGGTCGAGGTGTTCGACCGCAAGTCCGTGACCTTTGTTTCCGTCACGCAATCCTTCAACACTACGACGTCCATGGGCCGCCTGACGCTCAATGTGCTCTTGTCCTTTGCCCAGTTCGAACGCGAGGTCACAGGCGAGCGCATCCGGGATAAGGTGGCCGCCTCCAAGAAGAGGGGTATCTGGATGGGCGGCAATCCGCCGCTCGGCTACGATGTTCGCGATCGCAAGCTGATCGTCAAAGCTATTGAGGCTGAGACCGTCCAACTCATTTTCAAGCGTTATCTGGATCTGGGATGCGTCCGTCTGCTCGCCGACGATCTCGCGAAGCGCGGCATTGTCTCCAAGCGAAGGATAATCGCAGGCGGCAAGGAGATTGGAGGCCGACCGATAGGGCGAAGCGCGCTATTCCTGTTGCTCAATAACCGGACCTATCTTGGTGAGACCATTCACAAGGACGCCTCCTATAAGGGCGAGCATGAGGCCATTGTCCCGAGCGAGCTGTTCGAGGCGGTTCAACGCAAGTTGGCTGAAAATCACCAACCCGTCTCAGTCAGGACGCGCGTTTGGCAAAAAACGCTGCTCAGTGGCCTCGTCTTCGACGATGCCGGAACCGCGATGCTGCCAACTTACACGCTCAAACAGGGTTCCTTGCGTTACCGCTACTATGTGAGCCGTCCGCGGCTTAAAGGCGACGCCTCCGATGCTTCCATAACCCGCATTTCGGCTCCCAAATTCGAAGGGTTCGTACTGGATGTACTGGACCGGCTGCAACTGAAGGCGATTGAGGTGCGTTCGATTGTCCGTCGCATCGACGTCATGCCCCATAGCGTCCGTATCTTGCTGGACAAGACCGAGACGGTCGCGCTTTGGCGTGTTAAATCTCCCGACCGGCATGACAAAGAAATTCTAGGCGACGCGCGCCGGTACTTGCTTGCCGGCGAGACGCTGTCCCCTTCGTCCGACCACCTCATTCTCACGCTGCCGGTGAGGGCGAAGTTTCCGGGAGGCCGCGCTCATCAATCGCGAAACGCGGATCGAGCCCCGCCGTCACCTGATCTCCCTCTGATCAAAGCCGTGGCTCGAGCGCACCGATGGCACGAAATGCTGTTGAGCGGAGAAGTGGAAACTATCGGCGCCATCGCCCGCCGTTTCGGGATGGAAAGGGGGCATGCCGGACGCATCCTAAATCTCGCTTTCCTTAGCCCCAGGATCACCCGTGCGATTCTGCAGGGCGAACAGCCACAGGGGCTTCGCCTCTCGCACCTTTTGCAGGCTGACATTCCACTGTCCTGGGAACATCAAGATGGCCTGCTTGCCCGCCTAGCTGAGAGCGCTCGCCAGCCCCTCTTGCAGCCCTGTCCGAGTGGCGCTTGAGAGGACCGAAGCCGAAATCTAAAACCAAATTTGTTCCAAAAATAACAGGAAAACTCCGCACAAAATTCCCTGCTATTTCAGAAAACTTCCCTGTTATCGCAAAAATTTTTCCCTGTTATTTTTCGGGTCCGGGTGACCGAGAAAACGGGACAAGTACCTGTAATGCGGCCCTTTTCGGCCTACCGCGGCCGGCGCGACGCGCTCGGTCTTGAAATTTTCCCTGTAAATTTCCCTGCTTTTTCGCGACGAGAGACGCGCAGTTCGAAAACAAATCCGCCTAGCCGCGAACCCGATACCCTCACAACAGCTGAAACGTGGCGGCGTTCTACCTGAACACAGAGACGTAAGCCGTGAATGCGGGAAAATTCCCTGCTTCTCTGAAAATATCCAATGGCGGAGCAAGGAGAGGATCGGCAAATTGCGCCAATTCGCGCGAAAGTTCGCCGGGATCTGCAGGGGGCAGGTTGTGGAATTATAGATTGGTGACCCCGGATGGGATCGAACCATCGGCCCTCTGATTAAAAGTTCGGTGTCTCGTATTTTCCCTTGGGTCACCGCCTTGTAAAAATGCCGGTTTTCTGGGTTTCTTTGTGGTACTCTTGTTTCCCAAGATGTATGGGTTTTCGGACGCGGTGATGCCCCGGTGATGCCCCGCCGGAGCATGTTTTAGGAGGCAGCCGTGCGCGGGAAGATAACGAAACGCTCGGTCGATAGCCTGAGCCTGAGGACGGACCTTCAGGGCGAGGTAACACTTTGGGATTCCGAAATTAAAGGGTTTGGGGTCCGACTTAGAGCGGGCGGAGCGCTTACCTACTTGATTCGCTACCGTCCAGGCACCGGTGGACGCGGATCCCCGCTTCGAACCTACACGATCGGACGACATGGCTCGCCATGGACGCCAAATTTGGCCCGAGACGAGGCCAAGCGAATTCTGGGGATGGTAGCTGAGGGTGCAGATCCTGCTCAGGATCATTCGATGCGGCGACAGGCGCCCACCGTTGCCGATCTGGCGGCTCGCTTCCTAGCCGAGCATGTGGAGCCCAAGAGGAAAAATCGGACCGCCCTCGAATATCAACGTTTGATTGAACTTCACATTGTCCCCTTCTTAGGAGGCCGAAAGGTATCTGACGTTTGCCGGACAGATGCCTCGAAGCTTCATCATGCGCTTCGGGCCACTCCGTATCAGGCCAACCGCGTTCTGGCGGTCCTCGGCAAAATGCTAAACTTGGCTGAGCACTGGGGCTTGCGGCCAGATGGGTCAAACCCTTGCCGCCATGTCGACAAATTCCCCGAGAAGTCCCGGGAGCGGATGCTTTCTGCTGACGAGCTGGCACGACTTGGTAAGGCGCTAGCGGACTATTCAGGATCCCCCTACGCCATCGCCGCGATAAAATTGTTGGTTTTCACAGGGGCCAGGCTGTCAGAGATTCTTGGTCTACGATGGGATTGGATCAGCTTTGAACGTTGCGAAGCGCGCCTGCCCGACAGCAAAACTGGAGCAAAGACAATCCATCTAGCACCTCCCGCCCTTGCTGTGCTCAATGAATTGCCGCGTTTGGATGACTGCCCATTTGTCATCGCAGGTCGGAAAGCCAGCTCAGCTCTGGTCAATCTCGAAAAGCCTTGGCGGCACATTCGGACAGCCGCCGGCTTAAACGACGTCCGACTTCACGATTTGCGCCACGCATTCGCGTCCATTGCGGCAGCCAGCGGTATGGGATTGCCTATCATCGGGAAGATGTTAGGGCATTCCCAATCCGCCACGACAGCGCGGTATGCACATCTTGCAAGCGATCCGGTTAAAGCAGCGGCAGAAGTTGTGGCAAATCGAATCGCAAGCGCACTACAAAGCAAAAATGACGGCGACATAACGCTAGTGCGGATCGGTGCCTCTTGAGTGATAAATTGCGATCGCTTCGGAACCATACCTTCAGTCGATTTATCCTCCCGGAAGCGGTGATGGGCCTAGCCCAAACCGCCTCAAATGGCTTGCTGCGTGAATTTAGCTCCGGTTCACCAAAGACGCAGGCAAGGGTTGGCATCCACCGTTGGTTGCAGGTAAGTTATACGTGAGATGGCACGCTTGCCGTCTTGGGGCTTAAGAACCCCTCGGTTAGCGGCGCAAGTGCCGCCGTTAAAGCACTCCTCGACCCTAGGGTCGGGGAGGCATCGGTGTATGTTCAGGGCGAAAGCCTAAAGGCCGATGCGGCTCTCCTAACCGAGGCTTCTTAACTCCCCGATCACCAGAGAGGGGATTGAAAATGCGTACTTTGTCCAAAGTGCTGGTTGGGACGGCCTTGATAGGATGCGTCCTTCCAGGACAGCAATTGTCCGCTCAGTCAGTGCCGGAAGGAGCCCCGGCCTACCGAAACCAACTCCAGGACCTTGACGATGACAAGCGGTGCGTCAGTTATGGCGCACAACCCGGAACCGAATCATATGCCGATTGCCGGGCACAATTGCACCAGACGCACGAGATGGTCCGCGAGGCTGCAGAAAATCAGGCAAATGAACATGTAGAAGACCAGAAGGCGGCCTTGGTACGGCAATTCCTCGCCAATCAAGCGCGCCAACAACAGGACTCTTATGACCAGCAAATGATGAACATCCGCGCATGGGGGCAGCGCACCCTTCAACCAGCAACGCCCACCGCCAATTGCATTACCAACTACGTTGGCAATTACGCCTACACGAATTGCCAGTGAGCTGGCCGCGCCTGGGGGCTATAGGGAGCGCACTCGGTGTGAGCTTCCTGTTCCACAATGTCTTCGGATGGACGCAGGGATGGTCGCTTCTTTGCGGTCTCTTGTCCTTGCTGGTGCTATTCCCCGCTTCGATAGGGGTTGAGCGCGGATTGGCAGACAAGCGGGATATGGCGGAGTTGCTCGATAAACTTCGTGACGACCAAACAGATGGTTAGGCTCTCCTACCCTCCAACAATCTGTTTTCCGACCTGCTGCGTCCTTCAACGATAAAAAGACCGCGACATGCACCACGGTCTACGCCCTGCCGGATAAGAGCCCCGTCTAGTGTCTCGCCGATATAGACCTCCACGAATGCCATAGAGCGCTCCGGCATGCCCGTCGCTTCCTCGAGCTTCCGCAACCGGTCGATCAACCCACGCTTCATCTCTTACTCTCCAACTTGGCCAGTCGCTGCTCGAAATCTGCGACTTGAAGGCTCTGTATCCATGCTGTGACCAGCCGAGAGATGGTCTCACCCTCGGACGGGGTGATCTCGCCACAAGCGACCGCTTCCAATATACGTGCCATCACGCGCACAGCATCACTGGCTGCCTCGAACTTCGGCATATCGAACCTTACGGCACGGTCGCGCCGTGGTGGCAGGATTCGGTCCATACAGATGCGCAGACCAATAGGATCGCCACGCTTTGCTTTCGAGATCGCTACCCGGGTTATCTCCGCTGCCTCGTCGTCCATGAGCTTCTCAGCAAACACCGTCGCCCACCCCCGTGCGCCGACCGGGCGGCCCGCCGGGTTTCCAGAGCGCCCTTTAGGGAAAGGCCGGCCGCGCTGTTTTCTGGCTGTTGTTTCAGCAGTCTTTGCCAAAAGTCACCGTCGTCAATCTCAAACCTATGGTGATGCACTAGCTTGGGCTTCGCAATCGATACGCTCATGAACGCGTTGGATAGCTCATCTTATCGATTGGACATTCAAGCAAGGCGCTTGGGGACAATGCATACGTTCGCATGATCGGATGTCAGTCATTCCACACCGACTACACTAACGGTCGATGCGCTTAGCGTTCTCTTCGCTTCGTACAATGGTGTGCCTCGGTAGGGATAGTCCCGCTTAGGAATGCCCGTACGAATTCCTTGCGCTCTGAGGATGGCACCTTCCTTGGGATGGCCCGGCCGAGAAATTGAGAATATCCCGCTCGCTTACCGATCACGATGCCTTGATCACGAGGCTTGGGGCCAAAATCAGTTGGGCCCCCCGGCGCACGCCCTTTCGAAAAATAGCCGACAAGCCAAGAAAGCTGCCTCCAATACTCCTTCGAAGAGGGGTCGTTGGAGCCACCGACAGGCTTCGAGCGAAAAACGCAGCTCTTGTCGGGGATACCGCTAGCTTTAGCCCAGCTCTGCCGCCTGCCATGGAATTGTTTGAGCTTTGTTTTCGGAACATGGAGCAGGATGTGGACATGTAGGCCACCGCCCGGATTGTTCTCGAATACATAGACATAGCAACTTGGAACATGAGCAACTTTCCGCAGCCAATCGCCGATGTGCTTGAGGTAGCACTGGCGAGCGCGCTGTGCCTCGAATGGACCGAGCCCTGCGACGTAGAATTGGATGGTAATGAATAGGTTGACTGGATAACCCGCGTTGAAGGCAGCGATGGCCGCCGTTGCAATCTTGAAGATTTGATCATCGGTGGGGTGTGTGGTTTCGCGATATCTTCGGTTCATAGCTGTCCTCGGGTAGCTGGCGGCGATGCGCCATCTCCCAGAGGACAGCCGTATCACCGAGATATCTGCATGAGAGACCCCCATGCAGTGTAGACTCAGATAAAGGGCGCCTGCTGATCTGCTGTTAGGCGCTCGAGCCGACCGCCCTTGGGTATGTCGAGGATTTATCTGGTGAATTCTCATCCACCGACATGTCATCTCGCAAAAGAGGCTCGCAAGTTTTGAGATGTTCGCTTTGCTTTACGCTTATGAGATGCCAATGACCTTCTATGAGAACGAGCAGGCCTGCTCGTGCCATTTCGCTAGCAATGCGCCACAGGGAACGAGAGTATGCATGGGCATGCGCGCGCGAGCAGAACCGCTTCGGCTTGCCGCCAGTCTTTCTTGCCTGGAGTGTTGAACCACACCAATCGCAAGAACCGCCACATGCATTGCTTGTGGAGGCTCTGACGGGCGCTTTACAAGTCATCGTCCATCTCCTTTGCCTTTGTAGAAGTTGAAGCCATGAGGGGAGAAAAGATTTTTTCGGCCCGCAGATCGAGCTCGGCAATCGGATAAAGCGGAATTCGTCAAAAACCCCACGCTCACCCCCTTTGGAGGCTTAGCCGCATGCGGCGCGCTCGGTCGTCATCTTCGGAAGTGCTATTTACACTTCGATTTGCGCAAAAATTCTCTAGTTCCGATTCCCGATAGACAACCGTGCGACCCAACTTGGAATAGCGCGGGCCATTTCCTAGCGTCCGCCATTTGGCCAGTGTCGATAAAGAAACACCGAGGTACTTTGCGGCCTCAGGTGCTCGCAACCACGACGATTGAATTGGCATAGGCGACCTCGCATCAAAATGCGCGATCAACATGCCTCTACGTGTATGGCGTTGTATTTACGGGGAAAGAATTTTAACGCAGAGCCTGGCTATTTGGCGTCTCGTCACCGGCCGTAAGTCAATTGATCCGCGGGGAATAGAACTCTAGTTGCTCTTTGTCAGCGACCCTATATTTGCGCCCGTATGCATTTACCGCTTCGACAGGGTCTACATGTGGTGTGCCTGCGATACGAAAT
>Ga0134125_10008017_pt1 | contig 11909 bp, 10 predicted proteins | sample KB31751_FD_96464 | JGI IMG/M metagenome (GOLD analysis project Ga0134125, IMG submission 96464) | Terrestrial soil microbial communities with excess Nitrogen fertilizer from Kellogg Biological Station, Michigan, USA - KB3-175-1 | ecosystem: Environmental > Terrestrial > Soil > Unclassified ... | reverse complement strand
TGTGCCGGATATTTTGAATGAGATTATTTACAATCTCAGATGGATGCTTACCATGCAGGATCCCAATGATGGTGGCGTTTACAACAAATGCACCAATGCCGCTTTTGATGGAATGGTGATGCCTGGCGTTACACAATTACCCCGGTATGTAGTGCAAAAAGGAACTGCGGCCACATTGGATTTTGCCGCCGTTACTGCGCAGGCAGCACGTATTTTAAGTGAATATGTCCAACAACTTCCTGGCCTTTCAGATAGCTGCCTTGCTGCTTCAAAAAAGGCCTGGGCGTGGAGCTTGTTGAATCCTGCATTAGAATATAACCAGCAGGAAATGAATAAAAAGTTTAAGCCGGAGATCACAACCGGCGGTTATGGAGATAGAAATTTTAATGACGAATGGAGTTGGGCAGCAGCGGAACTGTATATTACTACGAAAGAGAAAAAGTATTTTAATGAAGTAAATAAGAATATTACCGGCCCTGTATCGCTGCCATCGTGGAGCAACGTACAAATGCTTGCTTATTATTCCATGCTTCGTTTTGAGAATGCGCTTCCTTCCTATACAGCTGATGATTTAAAAATAATGAAATCGAAAATCCTTGAAATGGCAAACGGGTATATTGAAAAAGTGACCGCCAATGCTTTCGCAACGGTGATGGGACAATCAGTACGTGATTTCAACTGGGGCGGAAATGCAAATGCGGCTAACCAGGCGATTTTATTAATTAGAGCGTACTTATTAACAGGTGACAAAAAATATGTTGATTATGCACTGTCAAACCTTGATTATCTGCTGGGCAGAAATGCAACCGGCTACTGCTTTGTAACCGGTATTGGAAGCAAATCTCCCATGCATCCTCATCACCGGCAGTCTGTTGCTGATGGTGTTACCGACCCGGTTCCCGGCTTACTGGTCGGCGGCCCGAATCCCGGAATGCAGGATCACACCAAATATGAATTCACGGAGCCGGAAACCGCCTATTCAGATAATTCCGGCGCATATGCATCAAATGAAATTGCAATCAACTGGAATGCACCGATTGTTTATCTGGTGAACTCCATTGAAGCTCTAGAAAAACAGGTGTGGCCATGATCATAAATCATTCACATTAAACCAGCTTTAAGGTTGCTGTTGCCCGCTACTTTTTTTCAAAATAAACACTTCGAATTTTTCAGACGAATCGTGATATGTATCTGCTAATTGCCATCCATTAAAATAAAAGAAATTAAGCAAAAAAGGCATGCTTGTCCGCGTAAAAATCAGCGCATCTCCTTTTGCGTCTGTAACGGTCATTTTTTTTCTGCCGCCCAATTGCCCGTAATCAAAAGCTATTGTTTCCAACCTGGTTTCTATCTGACCGTATTGGGCATCAATACTATCCAACCTCATTCCGTTGACATATCCATAAGTTTTGGGATTTATTACTGCCAGCTGGCTCCTCTCGGCGGTTTGCGAAAAAGCAAATAAAGATTGAAAAACAAAGCCTAAGAATAATAGTTTTCTCATAACGTGAATTTAGATTGTAAAAGCACAATATATACAAAAAGCAACTAAACGATGAAGCGAGATTAGTTAGCAGTAAAGACGAATCAGCGATATTTGTTTATTCACTGTGTTTAAAATTAAAAACGGATCACTTTACTTTTGGTAACTATAGCACCGCGTCAAATAAAAAACCCCACAAGTGTGAGGTTTAAATTAGTTCATGAAATTAATAATTCGAGTTATTAGTCGGGTTATTGAATTAAACCGGTACTACAGTGCAATAAACTACGACGTCATTAAAATCATTGTCACAATCCGGACTGGTACGATCACGATCTTCAAAGCCAATCAACACTTTGTTATCAGCAGGATAATTGATCAAAACTGCATGTTTTTTAAGTTTGGGATCTACTTCAGGATTCAAAGCATCATTTGAGCAAAAATGTACGGCATTATTATCCAGGATTCTTTTGGTAGTATCCCAGGCGTTCTGCATCAAAACGAAACCAATAGAAGTACCGACATCAAATTTTCCAAGCAAGACTTTATCTCCCGGTACTAAACCTGACAGACGGCCGGCATTTGGAAAAATATAAGTGATCAACGAAATATCTTTTGCACTTGTTGGTGGCTGGCTTGTTGGATAAGTATAAAAAGCGATTGAGTTGGAATTAGCGCTTACACCGGAAACAAAAGTGATATAAACATTTGAAGGTTTTGCAATGGTAATATCGCCAATAGCCGGATTGTTGAATAGTTCAGGATGAGAGACAGTCAGATTCTGCCCATCCGGAAGATTTGTTTGAATAAAAGAAAGCAAAGCAGGAGGAATAGTATCTTTCGTCATATTTTGAGGCGTTCCGGAAGGATCAAACGTTCCAAGATTATCGTATTTTGTGGTAGTAAATTTCACCGGCTTGGTAGCGGGGTCCTTTTTGCAGGCGTTAAATGCCAAAACAGTAATAAATAGTAAGAGGTAATTTTTAGTTTTCATAAACTTTTTGATTTACAATGATAAAATAATTTAAAAATATAGATAAATATAAAAAGAGACCGGTTTCATTAAGGCATAACGCATCCTCCGTTGCATTTATTGGCATTATATCGATTAACCAGACAAAAATTTTGCCATTTAAGTTGTATGAGGAAAACGAATAAAATAAATTTTACAATAAACAAACGAATGTCAGCAATTTCAGTAGCCGAAAATAAAAATCTGGTAAGTAAACGACGATTTCTAATTAGGAAATTTCCACCAGTTCAATATTAAATACCAGTTCTTTTCCCGCCAGTTCGTGGTTGGCGTCCAATACAACAACGTCATCCTTTATTTCTGTAACTACTACAGGAATTGGTTGTCCTGCCTGGTTTTGCAATTGCAATTTCATTCCTGGTTCCAGTTTCATATCCTCCGGAATATTGGATTTGGGAAATTCAATGATCGCATCGGCATTTTTCTCCCCGTAAGCATTTTCAGGAGCAATATTGATCGTTTTCTTTTCCCCTACTTCCATTCCGGGAATAGCCTCATCAAATCCTTTAATCATTTGGCCGGCGCCCACGGTAAAAGCAAGCGGTTCTCTGCCTTCACTTGAGTCAAATTGCTCACCGTTGGTCAGTGTTCCTTTGTAATGCACTTTTACATTGTCGCCTTTTTTTGCTTTGCTCATGATTTTTTGATTTAAATAATAAAAAAATATCAATACCTTCTCTGATAATTGATCTTTTCATTGCTGCAAGGTTGGTTATTACATTAAATGTACCAAAAATATTTTTTAGTGTAATTAAGCGGATTTCACACGCAATTTCTGTTATTTTACACCCACACTTTTATAAAAGCTTACAAAATCAATTAAATGAATAGAAAAATCACTTTTGTTTTTTTCCTGCTTACCATCAGTTTCATAGGATTCAGTCAAAAAAGAATCATACCGGGCGCTGAAAGAATGGATCAATATCTTCCTTTGTTGAAAGGAAAAAATGTTGCTCTTTTTGCAAATCAAACCTCTACCGTTGGCAATTCACTGCTCCTGGATAGTTTATTGAAAAGAGGAATAAAAGTGGTGAAGATCTTTGGGCCTGAACATGGATTTCGTGGCACAGCGGATGCGGGCGAAAAAGTTGGAAATGCGATTGACAAAGAAACCGGAATTGAGGTCATCAGTCTTTATGGGCAACATAATAAAGCAACAGCCGAAGATTTGAAAGGTGTGGACGTGATGGTCTTTGATATTCAGGATGTGGGTGTCAGGTTCTATACGTTTATTTCTTCTCTGCAGCGATATATAGAAGCAGCGCTGGAAAATTCCATTCCATTAATCATCCTTGACCGTCCAAATCCAAATGGCTTTTATGTAGATGGTCCTGTTTTGGACTTGAAGTATAAAAGCTTTGTCGGAATGCAGCCAATTCCAATTGTATATGGACTGACTCTCGGAGAATATTCTATGATGATGGCTGGCGAAAAATGGCTAAGCGATTCTGCCAATAAAAAGTATGCTTATTATCAACATGCTAAAAAAACTGTCGATAGTCCCTTCCATTTGCTGGTAATAAAAAATCTGAATTACGACCACAACAGCCATTATATTTTACCAGTGAAGCCTTCGCCAAATTTGCCCGATATTCAATCAGTTTATTTGTATCCTTCCACTTGTTTTTTTGAAGGAACCACGCTCAGCGAAGGCCGCGGGACAGATAAACCTTTCCAGGTTTTTGGAGCGCCATCTTTGCCAAAAAATTTGTATTCTTTTACGCCGCACCCAACGGAAGGAGCAAAAAGCAGCAAGCACTATGGGCAGGTTTGTTATGGATGGAACTTATCAGGAACGCCTCAGCAGGTTTTGCAAAAAGTAAACAAAAAAGTACAATTAAAATGGCTCATAGAAGCATATCGCTTATTCCCTCATAAAGACAGTTTTTTTATAGTTCCAAAATCGGGAAACATGGAACATTCTTTCTTTGATAAACTTGCAGGAAATAATGAGTTGTGGCAACAAATTAAACATGGTGTTTCAGAAAAAGACATTCGCGCCAGCTGGGAGCCGGCTTTGAGTAACTACAAAAAAATCAGGAAGAAATATTTATTGTATAAAGATTTTGAATAAATATTTATGAGATGATTTGGCTATTCTCCAGATTTGCCAGCGAATGTACCACTTCAACCTTTTAGTTCAACAGATTTAACAACGATGAGTTTGAGAATTATTTTTATGGGGACACCTGAATTTGCAGTTCCTTCATTAAATAAAATTTATGAAGCGGGTTATGAAATAGCGGGAGTGGTAACGGCGCGGGATAAGCCGGCAGGACGTGGAATGCAACTTACGCAAAGTGCGGTAAAAAAATATGCATTAGAAAAAAATTTAAAAATCCTGCAGCCGGAAAAATTAAAATCTCCTGATTTTATTGAAGAATTAAAATCATTAAAAGCCGACCTGCAGGTGGTTGTTGCTTTTCGGATGTTACCGGAAATAGTCTGGAGTATGCCGCCAATGGGAACGGTGAATCTTCATGCATCTTTATTGCCTGAATATCGTGGCGCAGCGCCAATAAATTGGGCAATCATCAACGGAGAAAAAGAAACTGGTGTAACTACTTTCAAATTGCAGCAACAAATAGATACCGGAAATATTTTATTGCAACAAAAAATACCTGTTTCTGAACAGGAAAGCGCAGGAGTCCTGCACGACAGAATGATGAATATTGGTGCTGAATTGCTTGTAAAAACAATACAACAATTGGAAAAAGGAACACTGAAGGAAATTCCTCAACCTTCGACTTCACACACCGACCCTTCAACCCTACGATCTGCTCCCAAAATTTTTACAGAGACTTGTGAAATAAACTGGAATAATAATGTAGATGACATTTATAATCTCATTCGCGGATTATCACCATATCCTTCAGCATTTACATTTTTGAAGGGTCAAAAATTGAAAATTTTTACCGCAGAAAAAGAAAAATCTAAGCAATTGGATGAACCTGGAGAATTCTCAACGGATCATAAAAGCTTTTTGAAATTCGCAGCAAATGATGGATTCATCAAATTAAAAGAAATCCAACTGGAAGGAAAAAAGAAAATGAATGTTGAAGATTTTTTAAGAGGATGGCGCGGAATGTGAAACTAAGAAAAGGCAAAAATCTTCTTTTACCTGACGTTTGACGGGCAGCCATATTCTCCTGAACGCTTACCGCCCATTCCCTCGTTGCCAAGTCTGAAGGAAAGGGTAAGTCCTGTGAAATAATACCAATCTTTTTGTGCTGATGCACCGCGTTGTGTTCCTGCTGGCGGATATTGTGGATCTCCATTTTTTAATTCACCTCCTCGATAGGCCAACTCTACTGCTTTTGCTCCCCGGTTTAATAATAATAGATTCGGATCGACATAGGTTGTGCTTACATCATCCAGGTAATCTGTAAATGTTTTTCTGAAACCCATTTCGATGCCGACATCCACATTATCGCTTAAAGATAATTTAACCCCGGCACCAAACGGTATTCCAAATTGAGTAAGTTTGTATTCCTTTTTCCCCGCTATAAATCCCTCACCTTCTGTACTCATGTCTTTTAAATAATATTTTTTACCGCTTGTATCAAATGTATACGGATTGAAATGAAAAACAGCAACACTTGCAAATAAATAAGGAGCAAGTGAATGAGTGCCAAGGGGCGTAATGTAATATTCTAACCCAAGCTGACCCTCAGAAATTGCGGACGCAAAACTCAGGTTTCTCGCTTTATTATCAGTATACTTATCGGCCCCTGAAATCTTTCCAAACGTAACTGCGCCGCGTATAGAAAAATGATCACTGAGATCATACGAAAGCCCGGCCCCAACAACTAAATGTGCTTGATTAAACGTAATTACTTTTCTTTGTAAATCACCTTGATAATTGGACATGCCAGCAAATAGATTCAAATGTAAATCCTGGGCAGAAGCACCAAAAAAAACCAGTAATAAGGAAACAGTTACCGATAAAAATTTCATAAGAGAAGCTTTTATCAAATAAAGGACAAAAACAATACCACAAGAGGTGAGCAACGGAATTTTAATAAATTCTATTCTTGGTCAAAACCAGGTTTGATTAAAACGGACTTAAAGCTTTTAAAAAGGAATAGGGAAAACTTTGTTTCAGTAAATAAAGAAATAATTGTGAAAAACCGGTTTCGTCAGAAACTAAACCGTTTTTGTAGCCAAATCTACAGTCTTATTAAGGACACCTGTGGAATTAAATTCGGGAACCATTTTGCGAAGTATGAAAGGAATGATTTCATTATTGTGATTTTGCGCAGCCTCCTGCAATTCAATCATCAATGAATTAAACTCACTATTGAAATTAGCTGATTTTTTTGCTCTTAAAATTCTTGGATGATACGTTTCGGCAAATTCTTCCGAATCTTTAAACAGTTCTTCATACATTTTTTCTCCCGGCCTCAATCCTGTTTGAACGATCGCAATATCCGCCGGCTTTAAGCCTGCTAGCTGAATCATTCTTTTTGCCAGGTCAAGAATCTTTACCGGTTCACCCATATCAAACAACAAAATGTCACCTGATTCACCAATTTTCCCAGCTTCTAAAACCAGTTTTGACGCTTCCGGAATGGTCATAAAATACCTGGTAATGTCCGGATGTGTAATGGTTATTGGTCCGCCCGCTTTTATCTGCTTGTCAAAAGTGCGAACCACACTTCCGGCTGAGCCCAATACATTTCCAAAACGCGTAGTAATAAATTCCGTTTCAGAATCCTTACGATCACTTAAAGACTGAATGTATATTTCAGATATACGTTTGGTAGTTCCCATTACATTGGTTGGATTCACCGCTTTATCTGTGGAAACCATTACAAATTTTTTCACCTTGTATGCAATGGCAAGATCCGCCACCCGTTTGGTACCGAAAATATTGGTAAGAACTGCTTCGCTGCTAAAAGTCTCCATCAGAGGAACATGCTTATAAGCTGCAGCATGAAAAACAAAATCAGGATTATGCAAAGAAAAAACCTTTTTTAACTTCGCCAGATCCCTTATGGAAGCCACTTCTACACGCAGCAGTTGTTTCTGATTGTTCTTTTTCAACTCAAATTCAAGATCGAATAAACCGGATTCCGACTGATCCAGCAATACCAGCTTTTTGAAAGTAAATTTAGAAAGCTGCCGGCAAATTTCACTGCCAATAGATCCGGCGGCCCCGGTAACTAAAATGGTTGAATCCTGATAAGTCTTCTGCAGCATATCATATGGAAGACTGATTTCATCGCGCTCGAGCAAGTCTTCAATATTTAATTCCTTAACCTGCTTCTTTTCAAAAAGCCCACCCCGCCATTCGTTGGCGTGTGGAATCACATTAATCTTTATGTTCAAAGGTGAACAAATATCAGAGATGGCAATTTTCTTTTCTACGGATAGCTTATCAATAGCAATATACAATTGAGTGATTTGCTTTTGCTTCAAAAGATTTGACAACCGAGAGCTGGAGGCGTTATAAATAGGCAACCCGCCAAGATTTTTTCCAATTTTGGAGGTACTGTCTTCTATATACCCGGCAACAATCGTTTTATTTTTAGCATCCTGCTCCAATATTTGTTTGGTGACCTGTCCCATCTCCCCGGCTCCATAAATAATGGCCTTAGCCATTACCGGCAATTTGGATTGGGAAGCCTTAGAATACACTTCTTTGATTAATAATCTGAACATTACCAAAATAAAAATAACACTGAACAGATTAATAATTAATAAAGGAACCGGAAGAAACCCGGTAACGATAGAATTTGTATCAATGGAATAAATAGTGAGCCATAAGACAAACTGAAGTGATGCAAACTTTATGATGCGGATGATGTCATTAGTTTCTGAGTACCGGATAATTCCTTTGTAAATTGGGAAAAAAAATACGCAGATCATGTACACGGCGATGTTAATAAAAACGGCCGGAAGGAATTTAATGATGCCAGGCAGGTCCAGCATCAGATGCCTAATTAGCAAAAACGAAAATAAAAACGCAGCGGTGATCAGCACCAGGTCGCAACAGAAGATAATCCAACGCGGTGCATATTTGTTTTTAAAAAATCGTTCGAGCATAAGGGCTTTTTGGGGTCAAATTTTAAAATCAATAAGAATCATTTTCAACGGATAATCGTTTAAAATCCTTGAGTAATTTTTCAAGGGATTAAAAAAAAGACAAGAAACATACCAAAAATTTATATTAAAAATTCTTAATAAATAAGTTGCTTTTATAAAAATTTGTGCAAATATAAAACTATTGCAAATTCATTTAGGGTTTTACCTGTAATATTTTCTTTACTGTCATACGATTTTATGGGTTTATTTAGACAAAAACTTATAGTTCCAAAAAAATCAGATAACATTGAAGCATGAATTGAATTTAATTGAACTGTTTTATTAAATTTGCATTCCCAAAAGCGGAGGTGGCGAAATTGGTAGACGCACTACTTTGAGGTGGTAGCGCCTTTTACCGGGCGTGGGAGTTCGAATCTCCTCTTCCGCACAAAATAAGACCTGCAAGTTGTTGCAGGTTTTTTTATTTTATTTGAAAAATGTAAAACAGAAAAAAGCTTTATTTATTCCTTTGCTGAAATAACTCAGCAATTCAAAGCGATTCTAAAGGTCGTTCCCTTTCCCAATTCGGATGATTTGATATACAACTCACCACGGTGGTATTTTTCAATAATTCTTTTGGCGAGCGAAAGCCCCAGGCCCCAACCTCTTTTTTTGGTAGTGAATCCGGGTTTAAAAACTTTAGGGATATTTTGTTTGCTGATGCCCTTGCCACTGTCTGTTACGTCAATCAATACCTGGCGCTGTAACTTTTTAATTTTTATTTTGATAGTACCTTTTCCATTGATCGCATCTAAAGCGTTTTTCAAAAGATTTTCTATCACCCAGTCAAACAAAGGCCCCGATATTTTTGCAGTTACGTTTTCTTCTGGCCGCTCCAGGATGAAGTTTACTTTCTCAGTAGATCTTCTTTTGATGTAAGCGACCATTTTTTCTACTTGTTCTACAATATCATGTTCTTCGAGTTTGGGTGCACTTCCTATTTTTCCAAACCTGTCACTAATCAGTTTTAAGCGGTTTACGTCTTTTTGCATTTCTTTTGAAATATCCGAATGCACATCCTGTTCGTTCAACATTTCTACCCATCCCTGGAGTGAAGAAATGGGTGTTCCTAACTGATGTGCCGTTTCTTTAGCCATACCTGCCCACACCTGGTTTTGAGTAGATTTATTCCTGATGGAAATAGAATAAACAGTAATGAAAATAAACAAGGCAACAATTAACAATTGGATCATCGGATAATACCTTACCTGTTTCAGCAATTTTGAATCTCCATAATAATATTTGTCTGCTACATATGGATTTTTGTTTAACTCAAGGATAATCGGCGGATGCGCGGATTTGAATTCCTGCAGTTTTTTATGCAGAAAATGTTTCGAAGATTTTATTTCATTCGTATCAATATTTCTGGAATCAATGATGCTGTCATTTTCGTTGGTCCAGATGATGGGTATGTCTGTGTTTTTTTGTTGGATCTGACTCGCAAGTGTAATATCGACATTTGGAGGTGCGGAAGCGATAAATTTATTGGCTTCCACCCATTGGCTTATTTTCTCCCTTTCTTCTACTTCTATTTTTTTTGATAAAAAATCAGAATAAAAAATAGTACCTGTAACAATAGCAACAGCAATAAGTGCAAGCGCGGAACGTAAATTAAAAAATTGCCTGAACATGCATCCGGTTTATCGTCAAATCTAAAGGTATTTCTCACAATTTATACGAAGTAAAAACTAAAATCTTTTATGTTTGTAACTGATTAAATCTAATTCGTTGAATCATTTCCCTTCTGTTGCACTGGTAATTCTTAACTGGAACGGAAGACATTTTCTTGAAAAATTTCTTCCGTCTGTATTGGCCTCTGGTTATGAAAATCTTTCAATAGTCGTAGCAGACAATGCTTCAACGGATGATTCGATTGAATTTTTACAAAAAACCTATCCTTCCATAAAGATCATTCTCAATCCTTCAAATGAAGGATTTGCGAGAGGCTACAACAGTGCATTGAAGCAAGTTGCGGCAGATTATTACATACTCTTAAACAGCGATGTAGAAGTAACACCAGGATGGATAACGCCGGTCATTTCACTAATGGAAACTGATCAATTGATCGCCGTCTGCCAGCCTAAAATCTTATCTTTTGAGAATAGAAATAGTTTTGAATATGCAGGCGCAAGTGGAGGTTGGATTGATAAATTCGGTTATCCATTTAACCGTGGCCGCGTATTTGATTTTTGTGAAAATGACGAAGGCCAGTATAATAATACCTCGCAAATATTCTGGGCTACTGGCGCGGCTTTGTTTGTAAGAGCATCAGTTTACCATGAACAAAATGGTTTTGATGAGTATTTCTTTGCCCACCAGGAAGAAATAGACTTATGCTGGCGCATGCAAAGAGCAGGTTATAAGATTTTTGTTGTACCGTCTTCTGTTGTATATCATGTTGGCGGAGGAACTTTGCCGGCCGGTAACAAAAGAAAAGTATTTTTAAATTTTAGAAACAACCTCGTAATGCTTGCAAAGAATTTAACTTTTGCAGAAAAAATATGGAAGATCCCGTTTAGGATCTCTTTAGATAATTTGGCCGGATTTCAGGCACTCATAAAAGGAGATTTCAGTACTTTCAGAGCAATCCAAAGAGCGCATTTCTATTTTTTAAAATGGCTCTTTACAAGGAAAGAAAAAATTCATTTACCCAAAAAGAAATTAGCATGCCTTCCCGGGACTTACAACGGAAGTATCGTTTGGGAGTATTTTGTCAAAAAAAGAAAGACATTTTCCGAAATTCTTCAATTCAAAAAATGATATTTCAAATCAATCTGTTATTTTTGCCCAGCAAATTATAAAATATGGAACACGAAGAAGTAATTGATAATAAGGGAAAAGATGTAGCAGTTAGCTGGGTGTCTACCTCCCGGTTTCTGTTTTATTGCCAGGTAGCTATTTTTGTTGCCCTTGTTATTGGTGGTTGTTATACCATGTATGTGCACCGTTACAAGGGAAAACCGAATGTAGAAGTGCCTGCAAATACACAATACAATCCGCAGTATAAATAAATTTTGGTTCAAAGGTTACAAACCTTATTTTTGCAAACCTTTTTTAGTTCTTATAACAATCGCGGAAATAGCTCATTTGGTAGAGCGCGACCTTGCCAAGGTCGAGGTGGCCGGTTCGAGCCCGGTTTTCCGCTCCAATAAATAAAAAAGCAGTACTTATCTGCTTTTTTCATTTATAGTGTTTACCCGGGTGGTGGAACTGGTAGACACGCAGGACTTAAAATCCTGTGGTCAGCAATGGCCGTGTGGGTTCAACTCCCATCCTGGGTACGATACCGCTTTTCTAAAGCGGTTT
>Ga0134125_10008016_pt1 | contig 11910 bp, 10 predicted proteins | sample KB31751_FD_96464 | JGI IMG/M metagenome (GOLD analysis project Ga0134125, IMG submission 96464) | Terrestrial soil microbial communities with excess Nitrogen fertilizer from Kellogg Biological Station, Michigan, USA - KB3-175-1 | ecosystem: Environmental > Terrestrial > Soil > Unclassified ... | reverse complement strand
TCGGCTGCGCCGCGGTCGGCGGTGGCAACCGCTCGGAGTGGTGCAACAAGGACTTCGACGAACTCCTCAAGAAGGCCGCCGAGGAGACCGACCAGTCCAAGCGCGCCGCCCTGTACGAGAAGGCCCAGGTCATCATGAACGACGATGATCCGGCCGTCCTGATCGCGCACTCGGTCGTGACCATGCCGATGTCCAAGAAGGTCACCGGCTACACGATGGATCCGTTCGGTCTCCATCACTTCGAGACCGTCGACATCGCCGAATAAAGGACTGCGCGGGCGGGAGCCATTCGGCTCCCGCCCCTTTTCCATGCTGCGTTTTATTCTCAATCGACTGGCCTTGGTGATCCCGACCTTCATCGGGATTTCCATTCTCTCGTTCGGATTCATCCGGCTGCTGCCCGGTGATCCGGTCGATGTGCTGTCCGGCGAGCACACGATGTCCGTCCAGCGGCACGACGAGCTGCTGCATCAGTTCGGTCTCGATCGCCCGATCTGGCAGCAATATGCCGACTACCTCTGGCGCGCCCTCAATGGCGACCTCGGCATTTCGCTCAGCAACCACCATCCGGTGATGCAGCAGTTCCTGCAGCTCTTCCCCGCCACCATCGAGCTGTCGGTCTGCGCGATGATCATCGCCATTGTTCTCGGCGTCACGCTCGGCATGCTCGCAGCCGCCCGCCGCGACACCTGGATCGACCAGCTCACCATGGGCGGCGCGCTGGTGGGCTATTCGATGCCGATCTTCTGGTGGGGCCTGCTCCTCATCATCGTTTTTGCCGCGGGCCTGCATTGGTTCCCGGTCCAGGGCCGCATGGACCTCGCCATCTACTTCAAGCCCGTGACCGGCTTCATGCTGATCGACAGCCTGCTCAGCGGCCAGAAGGGCGCCTTCCAGTCGGCCGTCCAGCATCTGGTGCTGCCCTCGATCGTCCTCAGCACCATTCCGCTCGCTGTCATTGCGCGGCAGACCCGCTCGGCCATGCTCGAAGTGCTCAATGAGGATTACGTCCGCACCGCGCGTGCCAAGGGCCTGCGCGAAGCGCGTGTCACCGCCATCCATGCGTTCCGCAATGCACTGATCCCGGTCGTCACCACCATCGGCCTGCAGGTCGGCACACTGCTCGCCGGCGCGGTTCTCACCGAAACCATCTTTTCCTGGCCCGGCATCGGCAAGTGGATGATCGACGCCATCGGGCACCGGGACTACACGGTGGTGCAGGGCGGCCTGCTCCTCATCGCCATCGTTGTCATGGTCGTGAACCTGGTCGTCGATGTGCTCTACGCTCTCATCAACCCGCGCATCCGGGTGCAGTGATGGTCGACTCCGCCTCCACCGAAGCCCCGACTGAGACGGCGACGCCGGACGTGGCGACCTCGACCGAGATCGCGCCGATCATCAGCACCCGCCGCTTTGCCGCCTTCCGCGAATTCTGGGGCTATTTCTCCAAGAATCTCGGCGCCCTGATCGGGCTGGTCGTCTTCGGGTTGCTGATCCTCATCGCCATCTTCGCGCCGTTCGTGGCCCCGCACGATCCAGACAATCAGTTCCGCGATTTCCTGCTCGCGCCACCGGTGTGGCAGGGCGGCACCTGGCAATTCATCCTCGGCACCGATCCGCTCGGTCGCGACCTGCTCTCGCGCCTCATTTTCGGCTCCCGCTTCTCGCTGCTGATCGGCCTGATCGTGGTCACCGGCGCGTTGTTCTCGGGCGTCATTCTTGGCTTGCTGGCCGGCTACTTCCGCGGCTGGGTCGATGTCGTGATCATGCGCATCATGGATGTGATCCTCGCCTTTCCGTCGCTGCTCCTGGCCCTGGTGCTGGTTGCCATCCTTGGGCCCGGCCTGGTCAACGCCATGATCGCCATTGCCATCGTGCTGCAGCCGCATTTCGCGCGTCTCACCCGTGCGTCGGTGATGGCCGAGAAGAACCGCGAATACATCGTCTCTGCGCGCCTCGCCGGCGCCGGCGCGTTCCGGCTGATGCTGCTGACGATCCTGCCCAACTGCCTTGCGCCGCTGATCGTCCAGGCGACGCTCAGCTTCTCGAACGCCATTCTCGAGGCGGCCGCGCTCGGCTTCCTCGGCATGGGCGCGCAGCCGCCCACGCCCGAATGGGGCACCATGCTCGCCGACGCCCGTCAGTACATTCTGCGCGCATCCTGGGTAGTCACCTTCCCGGGCCTGTGCATCCTTATCACCGTGCTCGCCATCAACCTCATGGGTGACGGCCTCCGCGATGCCCTCGACCCGAAGTTGAAGAGGTCCTGACGCATGGCCCCGAAAAGTCGACGCCGGTTTTCGAAACAGGTCGTGCGAACAAGCTCATCGCGCATGATCAAAGGGAATGCGTGATGCCGCTCCTCGAGATCAGGAACCTCACCGTCTCCTTCGATACCTCGGTCGGACTCTTTCACGCCGTCCAGGGCATCGACCTCACCATCGATCCGCGCGAGGTCCTCGCCATTGTGGGTGAGTCCGGCTCAGGCAAGTCCGTGGAGATGCTGGCCGTCATGGGCCTGCTGCCGCCGAGCGCGACCGTCACCGCCGACAAGCTCGAGTTCGATGGCAAGGACATGCTCTCGATGTCCCGCGCTGAAAAGCGCAAGATCGTCGGCCGCGATATCGCGATGATCTTCCAGGAGCCGGTGGCGTCGCTCAATCCGTGCTTCACCATCGGCTTCCAGCTCGAAGAGGTGTTGCGCTTCCACCTCGGCCTCGACCGCAAGGCGCGTCGTGCCCGCGCCATCGAGCTTCTGCACCAGGTCGGCATCGGTGAGGCCGAGCAGCGGCTCAACGCCTTCCCGCATCAAATGTCGGGCGGGCAGTGTCAGCGCGTCATGATCGCCATGGCCATCGCCTGCAATCCCAAGCTCCTGATCGCCGACGAGCCGACCACTGCGCTCGACGTGACCATCCAGAAGCAGATCCTCGATCTGTTGATCGGCCTGCAGGAAAGGACCGGCATGGCGCTGATCATGATCACCCACAATATCGGTGTCGTCGCCGAAACCGCCGATCGCGTCATCGTGCAGTACCGCGGCCACAAGATGGAGGAGGCCGACGTGCTGTCCCTCTTCGAAGCACCCAAATCAGCCTACACCCGCGCGCTGCTGTCGGCGCTGCCGGACAACGCGACCGGCGATCGCCTGCCCACCGTCGGCGACTTCCGCGAGAGCGTGTCGTGAGCCCGGTCCTCGAAACCCGACATATCGTCCGCGACTATCACGTGCGCGGCGGCGCCTTCAGCAAGCCGCGGACCGTCCATGCCGTGAAGGACGCCTCGCTCAAGGTCGACAAGGGCAGGACGCTGGCGATCGTCGGCGAGTCCGGCTCCGGCAAGTCCACCCTGGCGCGCATTCTGACCCTGATCGATGCGCCCACCTCAGGCGAGCTGTTCATCGACGGCGAGAAGGTCGACATCACACGGACCGGCGTGAGCCGTGAGTTGCGCCGCAAGGTGCAGATGGTCTTCCAGAACCCCTACGGCTCGCTGAACCCACGGCAGAAGATCGGCGACGTGCTGGGCGAGCCGCTCGCCATCAACACCAATATGTCCGCGGCCGAGCGCGACGAGCGCGCGCACCAGATGCTGCTGAAGGTCGGGCTGGGGCCCGAGCACTTCAACCGCTATCCCCACATGTTCTCGGGTGGCCAGCGCCAGCGCATCGCCATTGCCCGCACGCTGATGCTCAATCCCTCGCTGCTGGTGCTCGACGAGCCCGTTTCGGCGCTGGACCTTTCGGTGCAGGCGCAGATCCTCAATCTCCTGGCCGATCTGCAGGACGAGTTCCGACTCACCTACGTCTTCATCAGTCACGACCTGTCGGTCGTCCGCTACATCGCGGACGACGTGATGGTCATGTATCTGGGCGAGGTGGTCGAGCAGGGGACTCGCGACGCGGTGTTCGCGAACCCGCAGCATCCTTATACGCGCCAGCTCTTCGCGGCGACGCCTCGCGCCGATGTCGCCCACATCAAGGCACGGCTTGCAAGACGAGCCGAGGCCGTAAGCGCCTGATACTGTTTTGTTTCCCGGCCTTAGCCGGAAATTAAGTTCGCGTGGTTACCTTTTCGTCACGAACGAAAGGGAGCCCGAGCACCTTGGACAAGGGCCCGGAAATATCGCCGTCTGCCGAACCGACCCTGCCCATTCCGGCCATCGAAATCGCGCCGTTCGGCAAGCGGCCGCTACGCACGTTTACCCTCTTTATCGGCCTGCCGGCCTTCCTGCTCTATGTGGCCAGCGCCGGGCTCGTGATCATGGCCCTTGCCGGCATGGCGATGGACATGGACCGGGCGGAGAACCAGCGCGGCATCACCTCGATGCATGCCGCCCTCGATTCCTTTCTCAGCGATCTCGCCGGTACCGTCTCCGACAACGGCACCTGGGATGAGGCCTTCCTTAACGTCGTGGTGACGCCCGATCCCGCGTGGATGGATCGCACCTGGGGCGCGACAGCCCGTCTCGGTCAGAACTACGACAACGTGCTGGTCACCGATCAGTCCGGCGCGATCGTCTTCGGTGCAAACGGTGCCGGCCCGATCAAGGGTAATATCGTCTCCCGCTATCCCGCGGCGGCCACCATGCTGCACCAGCTCGACCAGGGCATTGCCGCTACCACCGACGCGACGACCGTCAGCTTGTTCTCGGCCGACCCCGACGGCACCGTCGGCCTTGCGGCGATCAGCATCCACCAGGCGGCGCCGGAGCAGGCCGCGGTCCCGCGCCAGACCCGGCGGGTCCTGTGGATCGCCAAGCACCTGACCGCAACACTGCTGCAGGACATCGCGGTCCGCTACCAGACGCCGCTCGCCGTCCTCACCAACACGGTCGACCCCGATACCTCGTCGATCGCTCTCGTCGATGCCGACAACCATGTCGTGGGGACCGTGGCGTGGTTTCCGGACCGACCGGGGGATACCGCCTTCAACCATTCGGTGTTGATCGCGACAGGGGTCTTCTTCCTCATCGGACTGCTATTGGTCGCCGGTCTGGGTGCGCTACGCCGCGCAATGCTTCGACGCGCTCGCGCCATCGTCGAATCGCATCAAGCGGCGGTCGAAACGATCGTGGCGGCCGTGGCGCCCAAGCCTGCGCCGGTCCGAGCGGCTGAAAGGTCCGCTGATGACCCGTCGACCGAAGACGATGCCGATCCCAACTCGCCACTTGCGGGTGTATCGGCCGGCGATTTCGTCATTGAATACCAGCCGATCTTCGATCTGCGCTCGGAAAGCCTGGTCGGTGTCGAAGCTCTGCTGCGCTGGAATAAGCCGGACCGGTCGCAATTGCCGGAAGAGAGCCTCAGCCCCAGCGATTGCGCCAAGCTGTTCGATCGCGTCGGGCCGATCGCCATTCGTCACGCCGCCGGAGAGATCGCACCGTTGCTCGGCGTGACCATGACCATCGCGGCCACGCCGGCCCAGCTCCTGGCCGAGGTCTATGTCGAAAAGGTCGTCGGCACGCTGGGCGCCACCAACTTCCCGGCGCGGCGCCTGCAGCTCAGCATCGACACCAGCCTGCTGCCGCCGGTCGAGCAGCTTCGCCCGGCGCTCGCGCGCCTGCGCCAGAGCGGCGTCGCGGTGGTGCTCGATAATTTCGTGCTCAACGACATCGGCATCGCCTATCTCGATGCGAAGCTCGTCGATCGCGTTCGGCTGTCGACGGCGCTGACCGGCGACGATGCTCCAGGCCCGGCTCGGCAGGCCTATCTCGCCGCCGCCATCGAGACGCCACGTTCCCTGGGCCTGCCGGTCACCATCTCCGGCCTCGAGCGCAAGGAGCAGGCCGCACGCCTGCTCAGGCTTGGCTGCCGCGAGTTCCAGGGCAACCTGCTGGCGGCCCCGATGCCGATCGCCGCGCTGACTCAGCTGATCCTGGCTCCTGCCAAGCCGCGCAAGGCCGGCTGATAAAACGAAATTCTAAGCCGCCTCGGCACAGGCCTTACACAGGCCGCGCAGCTCGATCGTCATCTGCGTCGGCCGGAATCCGGAGACCTTGCTCCAGCTCTTGAGCCGTCCTTCCACAGCAGGCTCCGCGAATTCTTCGACATGGCCGCACCGCTCGCAGATTGCGAACGCGATCGTCCCTGCGTCGTGGCAGTGGGCATCGGCGCAGCAGACGAACGCATTGAGCGATTCCAGCCGATGCGCCAGCCCGCGTTCGGTCAGCTTCTCGAGCGCCCGATACACCTGCAGCGGCGCGCGCAACCCGTCGCCCCGCAGCCGGTCGAGGATATCATAGGCCGACAGCGGCTCCGTCGCATGCGCGAGCGTGCCCAGCACCAGCTCCTGGTTGTGGGTCAAATCGTCCGCCCACACATGGTCGTGGCCGCGATGGGAATGTGAGTCTGCCATCTTGAAAATCTACGGTCTCCCGCTGCTCGAAACCACCCCGGAAGCACCCGCCATCGACACTTGACAGGTTCGCCCCTCCACAGATACGTAACGTTATAACATGCGGTGGGCGCCTTGGCCAGCCGCGAGGAAGAGCGATGCATCCGCTTGTCATTACCCCAGTCGCGCTGGCCCTTTTCGTAGCTCTCGCCGGTCCAGCGCCGGCCGCAGGTCCGGTCGGCATCGTCGCAGCCGAGAACTTCTACGGCGATCTTGCCGCTCAGATCGGCGGCAGCCACGTGCAGGTGACCAGCATCCTCGCCAATCCCGACGACGACCCGCATCTGTTCGAGTCGACCCCGTCCACCGCGCGTCTGCTCGCCGACGCACAGGTCGTCATCTACAACGGCGCCGACTACGACCCTTGGATGGATCGGCTCCTGTCGACGGCTGCAACGGGAGACCGCGTGGTCATCATCGCTGCCGACCTCACCGGCCACCGTGGCGGCGACAATCCGCACCTGTGGTACGAGCCGACGACCTTTCCCATCGTGGCGGCGGCGCTTGCTGCCGAGCTCGAAAGGCGCGACCCCGCCGATGCCGCCGACTACAAGGCCAACCTCGACAAGTTCAATGCGGCCTTTGCCGCAATCGTCGCCGGCATCGGGACGGTGAGGGCTCGCTATGCAGGGACCACCATCACCGCCACCGAGCCGGTCTTCGGCTACATGGCCAGCGCGATGGGGCTGAAGATGCTCAACGTGCCGTTCCAGGTCGCCATCATGAACCAAACCGAACCGAGCCCGAGCGATGTCGTCGCCTTTGAAAATTCGCTCAGGGACCGCACGGCGAAAATTTTGATTTACAACAGCCAGGTCACCGACGACGCCACCAAGCGCCTCATCGATCTCGCCGAGGCCGGCAACGTTCCGGTGGTCGGCGTCACCGAGCTTGAGCCGGCCGGTCAGAGCGTCGAGACCTGGTTCTCGAGCCAGATCGCCGCCGTCCAGTCCGCCCTCGCGAGCCAGCCTTGAGCGCCATAGCCTTCACCGATGTGACCGTCGAGCTCGGCACGCGACGGATCCTCTCGGGCGTGTCCTTTGGCGTCGAGCCCGGCGAGTTCGTCGGCGTCATGGGCCCGAACGGCGCCGGCAAGACCACCATGATGCGGGCCATCCTCGGCCTGCTGCCGGCTGCGTCGGGCCAGATCGAAGTTCTCGGCGGGCCTCCGCGCCGCGGCAATGCCGCCATTGGCTATGTTCCGCAGTCGCGCCGCATACCGCAACACTCCGGCATCATCGGCTCCGAACTGCTCCTCAGCGCCCATGGCGGCGAGCGCTGGGGAATCCCGTGGTCTTCGGCAGCCGACCGAAAAGCCGTCGCTGCCGCTCTTGACCGCGTCGGCGCCACCGACCTCGCGCGCCGGCCCGTCGCAGAGCTCTCGGGCGGCGAGCGCCAGCGTCTGTTCATTGCGCAGGCCCTCGTCGGCATGCCCAGGCTGCTGCTGCTCGACGAGCCGCTGATCAGCCTCGATCCCGCGCGCCAGCGCTCCATCGTCGAGCTGGTCCGCGCTGTCTCGCGTGAGCTCGGCATTGCGGTGCTGTTCACGGCGCACGAGATCAATCCGCTGCTGCGCGCCGTCGATCGGGTGCTCTATCTGGGCAGCGGCCATGCTGCCATCGGCACCGTCGACCAGGTCATCGACGAGCAGGTGCTGTCCAATCTCTACCGCACCCAGGTTCGCGTCATCCGCACCAGCGGCCGCATCTTCGTCATCGCCGAAGACGGCAGCGCGGTCGATGGAGAAGGGGGCCACCATCATCACGATCACGACGACCACGAGCATGCACACGAGGACTGAGCGGTGCTGAGCCTGTTCGACTATGAGTTCATGCGCAACGCCTTCGCTGCCGCGACCAGCGTCGCCATCGTCTCCGGCAGCATCGGCTATTTCCTGGTCCTGCGCGGCGAAACCTTCGCCGGCCACGCGCTCGCTCACGTCGGCTTTCCCGGCGCCACCGGTGCGGTGCTGATCGGCGTCTCGCCCTTCCTCGGCCTCACCGTCTTCACGCTCGCCGCCGGCCTCGGCATCAGTCTCATCGGCGAAAAGGCCCACCGCGACGTCGCCATCGGCCTCGTGCTGACCCTGTCGCTCGGCCTCGGCCTGCTGTTCCTGCATTTCTACACGGCCTATGCCGGCATGGCGACGAACTTGCTCTTCGGCAACGTCCTCGGCATCAGCCAGTCGACCGTCTGGGTGCTGCTCGGCCTCGCAGTGGTGACGCTCATCGGCCTCGGCATCATCAGCCGTCCGCTGTTGTTCGCAAGCCTCCAGCCTGAGCTTGCCGAGGCCCGCGGTGTCCCCACCGGCCTCCTCGCGGCGGCCTTCCTGCTGATTGCTGCCCTCGCCACGGCCCAGGCCATCCAGATCGTTGGCGTGCTGCTGGTCTTCGCTTTGATGGTCGCCCCGGCCGCGACCGCGCTGCGCCTCACCCGCCGCTTCACCTCCGGCTTGGCGCTGTCGATCGGCCTCGCCGTCGGCATCGCCTGGGCGAGCCTGCTGCTCGCCTACGCCACAGACTGGCCCACGAGCTTCTGGATCACCGCGCTCGGCGCTGCCGGCTACGGTCTGAGCCTGCTGGTCCGCCGCCGGACGAGCTAGAACTCGATTCCCGCCTGCGCCTTCACCCCGGAGCGGAACGGGTGCTTGATCTCGGTCATCTCGGTCACGAGGTCGGCGATCTCGATCAGCTCGTCCTTGGCGTTCCGCCCGGTGACGATCACATGCAGGTCCCGCGGCTTGTCACGCAGCACCTCGATCACCTCGCTGATCGGCAGATACTCGTAGCGCAGTACGATGTTGAGCTCGTCGAGCAACACCATCTTGTAGCTGGGGTCGGCGATCATCTCCTTGGCCGTCTCCCATGCGGCCTTGGCGGCCGCGATGTCGCGCTGCCGGTCCTGCGTGTCCCAGGTGAAGCCTTCGCCCATCGCCCGGATCGTCACCTGGTCGGGATAGTTCTCGAGGATGTCGCGCTCGCCGGTACCCCACGCGCCCTTGACGAACTGCACCACGCCCACCTTGAAGCCATGCCCGATGGCGCGGAACACCATGCCGAACGCCGCCGTCGACTTGCCCTTGCCCTTGCCGGTGTGCACGATCAGCAGCCCGCGCTCCTCGGTCTTGGTGGCGAGCATGCGCGTCCGGGCCTCCTTCTTCTTGCGCATCTTTTCGGCGTGGTACGCGTCGCGCTCTGCCTCGGTCATGCCGTCGGTCTTCTTTGGCTGCCTGTCGTTCATCGCTTTCCCGATCTCTCAGTCTGTTCCCTTCTCCCCTGCGGGGAGAAGCTGGCGCGCAGCGCCGGATGAGGGGGCCTCGGCCAAAAACTCGAATGCCGAATTGCTCCGCGGCACCCAGTAGCCGCGCGTCCGCGCTTCGTTGAACTTGGCGATCAGCTCATCGTAGCCGAACCGGTTGTTGGCGCGGATGAATTCTCGCGTGGTCTCGTCCTCGACGAACGCCTCGAACGCCAGGTCGAAATGGTGCGTCTTCACCGCGCCGGTCGTCGCCGCGAAGGCGAACATGTAGTCGACTGTCGCGATGATCTCGAACGCGCCCTTGTAGCCGTGCCGCTTCACCCCATCGATCCATTTCGGGTTCACCACGCGGCTGCGCATCACGCGTGAAATCTCTTCCTCGAGTGTCCGCACCACCGGGCGCTCCGGTCGCGAGTGGTCGTTGTGGTAGGCGAGGGGGCGCTGCCCCGTCAGGCTCTCCGCCGTCGCCACCAGCCCGCCCTCGAACTGGTAGTAGTCGTCGCTGTCGAGCACGTCATGCTCGCGGTTGTCCTGGTTATGTACCACCGCCTCGATATCGCCCAGCCGCGCCGCGAACCGCTCCAGCTCCGGTGTCCCCGCCGCGTGCGCACCGTAAGCATACTGCCCCCAGTTGAGGAACGCCCGGCCGAGGTCCCCCTTTGTCTGCCACCGGCCGGAATCGACAAGCGCCTGCAGTCCCGCGCCATAGGCCCCCGGCTTCGATCCGAAGATGCGGTGCCCGGCCTTCATCGCCGCCTCCGCCTCCTCGGCTCCCGCCTTCATCAGGTCGATCGCGTCGCTGCGCATCCGCGCCGAAACCGGGTTCTGGTCCGCTGGCTCGTCCAGTGCCCCGATCGCCCGCACCGCCCGGTCGAACAGCGCGATCTGCTGCGGAAATGCGTCGCGGAACAGCCCCGAGATGCGCAGCGTCACGTCGACCCGCGGCCGTCCGAGTTTCGCCAGTGGCATGATCTCATAGCCCGAGAGACGCAGCGACGACGGGTCCCATACCGGCCGCGCCCCGATTAGCGCCAGCGCCTGCGCGATATCGTCGCCGCCGGTCCGCATGTTCGACGTGCCCCACACGCTGAGCGCCAGCGAGCGCAGATGTGCGCCATGGTCCTGGAAGTGCCGCACCAGCAGTGTCTCCGCCGATTTCCGCCCCAGCTCCCACGCCGTCGGCGTCGGCACCGCGCGGTTGTCGACCGAATAGAAATTCCGCCCCGTCGGCAGCACGTCGAGACGCCCGCGCGACGGCGCCCCGCTCGGCCCTGGTCGAACGAACTTGCCGTCGAGTCCGTCGAGCAGCGCCGTAACCTCCGCCGGCCCCGACGCCCTGAGCCGCGGCCGCATCACCGCCTCTACCTCTGCCATCACGGCCGCCGAAGCCGGACCCGGGGCGGGGGACGCGCCCTCGATCAGCTCCGCCGCGATTGTCTCCAGATACTCCACGACGTCACCCGCAGAACGTGCGACCACCCTCCCCCTCGCGGGGAAGGGCGGGGAGGGGGGGGCCGCTATCTCGATCTCCGGCCCACTCCACGTCTCCCCGAGTTCCGCCGTCAGCGGATCGATCCCGAGCTTCAGGTCATCCGCCAGCGCCCGGATCAGCGACGCATCCTGCGGCCGCTCCCCGCGCGGCACCCGCGCCAGCGCCGCCAGCAGGTCGCGCTCCAGCCGCCCGGTCGGCGATTGCCCGAACACGTGCAGCCCATCGCGGATCTGCGCCTCCTTGAGGTCGCACAGGAACGTGTCGATGCGCTTGAGCGCTTCGGTCTCGTCGTCGGGCAGGCTCATGTCGCGGTCGAGCCGCGCATCGCGCGTGAAGTCGAGGATGCGCCGCCGCAGGTCGCGCAGCCGCCGCCGGTCCATGCCGCTCGCCACATAGTATTCGTCGAGCAACGCCTCGAGGTCCTTGAGCGGCCCATAGGTCTCGGCGCGCGTCAGCGGCGGCACCAGATGATCGATGATCGCTGCCCCGGCGCGCCGCTTCGCCTGTGTCCCCTTGCCGGGGTCGTTGACGATGAACGGATAAAGATGCGGCAGCTCGCCCCAGAGCAGCGCCGGGTAGCTCGTCGCGTCGAGCGCCACGGCCTTGCCCGGCAGCCACTCCATCGAGCCGTGCTTGCCGTTATGGATCAGCGCGTGGGCGCTGAACTCGCGCTGGAGCCACAGATACGCCGCGAGATAGGCGTGCGGTGGCACCAGGTCCGGATCGTGATAGGCCGCGGTCTCGTCCCGGTCATAGCCCCGCGCC
>Ga0134125_10008013_pt1 | contig 11913 bp, 13 predicted proteins | sample KB31751_FD_96464 | JGI IMG/M metagenome (GOLD analysis project Ga0134125, IMG submission 96464) | Terrestrial soil microbial communities with excess Nitrogen fertilizer from Kellogg Biological Station, Michigan, USA - KB3-175-1 | ecosystem: Environmental > Terrestrial > Soil > Unclassified ... | reverse complement strand
GCGGGAATCTTCACGAGCAGCATCGACACCGCCTTCCGGGCCGCGCAAGAGCTCGACTTCGGTGGCGTTACGGTCAACGAGGCGCCGACATTCCGCTCGGATCAGATGCCGTACGGCGGAGTCAAGGATTCAGGCAATACCCGCGAGGGGCCGCGGTACGCGGTCCGCGAGATGACCGAGGACCGGCTCGTCGTGATCGATCTCCCTTCGTAGCTCAGCGCAATGGTCGGACTCCTTCTCGCTCTCGTCGTCATCGCGATCGTGGTCTCGCTCTTCGGCGGCTGGATCTTCGGGATCGCGATCGGCGCGGTCGCGGTCATCCTCTTCATCGTGTTTGTCGCCGGTTTCGGCCGCCGGGCCGCCTCGCCGTAGCCTGAGCGTCAGACCTCGCTGTTACATTGATTCGCGTGGCGCGGCCATCGCTGCTCGCACGTTTTCGCCGTAAGGACGAGCGCACCGTCGCGAGCGCGCATCCTGCACGCCCGCCTCGTCGGTCGCTGCCCCACCCTGGGCAGCTGCGCAAGGAACGCCGGGCGCTGCTTCGCGTCCGCGAGGAGCGCCTGCGCGATCTGGGCGGATTGATGCTGGAGATGTTTCGCCGAGACCAATTCCGCCAGGACCTGATCGTCGAACGCTGCGACGAACTGGTCTCTCTCGATGAACGCCTGCAGGAGCTCGACACGCTGCTCGCCGCGGCTGTGTCCGTGCGTCGGGCGGCGCCGGCGGCGCGGTGCGAGTGCGGCGCGCCGCTCGTGTGGGGATCGCACTTCTGCGCGAACTGCGGCCGCCCGGCGGCTGCGACGCCGCCGGTGGTCGGCTGCCCGCAGTGCGGCAGCGCACTGGCCGCCGACGCGAAGTTCTGTGCCGTTTGCGGGAAGGCCGTGGAGCCGAAGCCAGAATTGCTCGAAGCTCTTCCCACGCCGGCCCAGGAACGCTGGGAAGAGTGAGCACCGAAGAGCCGCGTTGCCCTCGCTGCGGTGCCCCGCACGGCCCCGATCAGGAGTACTGCCTCGAGTGCGGGTACCGGCTTCAGCCGGCGAGCGGCGTGTTCGGCAGGCTCGCGGCCGCGTGGCAGCAGCGCTTTGGCTGGTATCCCGGGGACTGGATCTGGCCCGTCCTGCTGTCTCTCGTCCTCGCGACTGCTGGAGCGGTGGCGGCAATCGTCCTCTCCGATGCGGGCGCCGAGAACAGCACGATCGTCGCAACCCACGGCGAGACGCTGCACTCCCCGACGACTGCGCCCGAGACGGCGACAGTCGCCCTGCCAACCGTTCCAGCGGGGACGCCGACCGGGCCACCGTCGACACCAACCGCACCGCCACCGGCGACGACGACCGCGCCCGGTCCAGGCGACTTGACGGCCTGGCCGGCGGGCCAGAGTGGGTACACCGTCGTGCTCGAGTCGATCCCGGCCGGAGGCGGTGGGAGACTGCTGGCGCTGGAGCGAGCCCGGTCTGCCTCCCGAGCAGGCCTGCCCCAGGTGGGGGTCCTCGACTCGAGCCGTTATTCCAGCCTCCATCCCGGGTACTACGTGGTCTTCAGCGGGATCTATTCATCCCGCGGGAGCGCCAACAGCGCCCAGTCAGCGGCGAATTCCAAGGGTTTTGGGGCGGCCTACGTCCGCCAGATCACCCGCTAGCAGTTCTCAGAGAAGGCAACACGGCTCCGGACTTTGTAACAGGCCCCTGGACCGTATAGACTCCCCGAAGTCACGCGGCCCTGAAGACGATTTACTGCGGCTTAACAAAGCTTTGCGGGGGATTAATGGGAGCTAGAGATACTGTTAACGAGGAGTACACCGCCCAGCTTCAGGCCTGCATGTATCAATACTCAAGAGCCATCTACAGGTCGATTAAGGACCTCATCGACCCGTATGTGGCCCCGGAGCTTCACCTCGAGTACCGCCGGGCCGTGCTGGAACAGTGCGAGCAGACGATGGAGCGGCTCGCGAAGGATCCTCTCTATTTCGCCAAGCCGGACCGCGCTCTCTTCCAGGACATCCGCCGCTACTTCCCGATCACCGCGCAGGCCGAGGTGGCGTGGGCAGTGAAGGAAGGCGTCGCGGCCGCGGTCGCGTTCATCGAGGAGCAGATCGAATCGGGCGTGCTCGACGGAGGCGTCGCACGATGCCGCGCCACGACGCGCAAAGGGAAGCCGTGCCAGCGCACGCCGCTCCCAGAGCGCGACTATTGCCCGTCGCACCAGCATCTCGAGCGCTCCAAAGTCGCCGCCTAACCAGGCGAGCGCCCCCACCGCAGCACTACCGACCCGTGTCGCCGCGTCCCGGTGGGACCCGGCGCATTCGCCCCAGTCTTGTGCCTGGCACGTGACTGGGCCGCGACAAAGGTGGCTCAAAAGGCGCGCGGCGCGCTAGTCGGCTCCTCGGCGGGGCTACGGTCGGGCGATGGGGCGTCCCCACCGCGACCTCGCCGCCGGCGGCTACTACCACGTCGGGAGCCGCGGGAACAACCACGCACCGATCGTGCTCGACCGCGAGGACAGGATGGTGTTCTTCCATCTCCTCCGGCGGGTCGAACGCCGGTACGGCTGGCGCATCCACGTCAGCTGCCTGATGGGGAACCACTACCACCTCGTCCTGGAAACACCCGCCCCCAACCTGGACAAGGGAATGCGCGACCTGAACGGCGGCTACGCCCGCGTCTTCAACGAGCGGCACGGGCGTAAGGATCACGTCTTCGGGCGCCGTTACTGGTCAAAGGCGATCGAATCCGAGGAGCAGTACGAGGCCACGCTCGAGTACGTCCTCCACAATCCGGTCCATCACGGCTTCGTCCGCAGGCGAGAAGAGTGGAATTGGGCGTCGGCTCCCATGGTCCGTCCGATAGATTCGCCCGGTGTCTCACGACACCGACAAGCTGATTCGCCAGTTGTCGCTCGTCGCCTTTCTGATGGCCGAGCGGCGGCTGCTGACTGCCCGCGACGTGAAGTCCAACGTGGAGGGCTACTCGGAGATGTCGGACGAAGCCTTCGCGCGCCGGTTCTACTCCGACCGCGCCGAACTGCTCGCACTGGGCGTGCCCCTCCAGTCCCAGCGCGACGAGTTCACCGGCGAGGAGCTCTACACCCTCCGGTCGGAGAACTACTTCCTCGAAAAGCTCGAGCTCGACGACGACGAGCTCGCCGCGCTCCAGACCGCGCTCTACCTCCTCGAAGGACAGTTCGCCTATTCGGAGCCGCTCCGCCTCGCCCTCCAGAACCTCGCCCTCGGACGCCCCGGCTTCGGCGAGCCCGCGACGGACACAGCGGTACGCGTGGAGGTGTCGGATCCCGATTACTCGGCCGAGATGCCCGGGCGCCTCGGGAAGCTCGAGGGCGCGATCTCGAAGCAACGCACGATCAAGTTCCCGTACTACTCGATCTCCCGCAACCGGCAGACCGAACGCACCGTCAATCCCTACGGCCTCCTCTCCGACAACGGCAGCTGGTACGTGATCGGCCAGGATCTGGACCGCAAGGACATCCGCACGTTCCGCGTCTCGAGGATCCGGGGTGACATCCGTTTCGCGACACGTCGCGAACGCGACTTCCGGATTCCGGCGGAGTTCGACATCGACCAGTACCGCGGCAGGCCTCCGTGGCAGATCGGCGACATCGTGGGCGAGGCGCGGATCGAGCTCGCGGGGGACACGGCATGGTGGGTCGAGCGCGCATTCGGCAACGCCGGACAGCTGGAGGACGGCGTCTTCGTGACCGGATACTCGTCGCTGCCGCAGCTCGCTTCCTGGATCCTGCGCCAGGACGGGCGGGCGATCCCGGTCGAGCCCGACGAGCTCCGACGGGAAGTGGCCGACGCACTGCGCGCCGTCCGCGAACGACACGAGGAAGCGCCGCCGAAGCTCGCCGCGCCCGCTCCGGTTCCGCGCGTCGACGCAACGGGGGAACGACCCGCCGGCCCGGTCGTGCCCGAGCGCTTCGCCGTCCTGCAGGCACTCCTCGCCTATCTGCTCGCCGCCTGCGGCGACGACCACGAGGCGCTCATCCCGGCCCAGGAGATCGTCGAGCGATTCCACATCCCCGCCGAGGAGCTCGAGGAACATCTGCAGCTGCTCAACCTCGTCAACTTCGGCGGCGGCTGCTACACCGTGTACGCGGCGCTCGAGGGCGACACCGTCCAGGTCGACAAGGAGCTCTACGGCGACACATTCCGCCGCGCGCCGCGCCTGACCCCGCTCGAAGCCCGCGCGATCGTGCTTGCACTCGAGTTCGTCGGACCGATGATCGCGGCCGACGCGCACACGCCGCTCGACCGGGTGCGGATGAAGCTCGAAGAGACGTTCGGTCAGTTCGAGCTCACGCAGACGCCGAACCCGCAGATCGCCGAAGCAGAGGCCGACCTCGTCGCGACCCTGACCCAAGGAATCCGCGACCGCTTCCTCGTGGAGATCGAGTACCAAAAGGAAGGCGAGCAGACCTGGTCGAAGCGTGTCGTCGAGCCGTACTCGCTCGAGCGCGAACTGCCGAACTGGCGTGTGCACACCTGGGATCGTTCACGTGACGCCGAACGCAGCTTCCGGCTCGACCGGATGAGAAGCGCGCAGCTCACGCAGGAGAGCTTCGTGCCGCGTCCGGCCTTCGAGCCGCGCGGATTCCGCGACGCACGCAGCGCAAGGATCCTCTATCTCAAGGGCGTCGCGGCACGCTGGGCCACCGAGCGTGGAGCGACTCTTCTCAAGGACGGAAACGCGCTCGCCGAGATGCCCGTCGGCAGCGCGGAGTGGCTGATCGGCGAGGTGCTGTCGCAGCGCGGTGAAGCGGTGCTCCTCGAGCCGGATGAGATGCGCAAGCACGTCGCGTCGCGTGCGCGCGAGCTCGCGAACGAGCTCGGCGTCTCCCGGCTTCGCGCGCGCGCCTAGCCTTCGCCGAGCGGACGCTCCTCGAGCCGCGCGATCGTCCAGCGGGCCTGCTCTTGCAGCATCGGATCGTCGCCGTCGGCAAACGGCTGCGCGAGCTGCACGTCGTCGGCACCGCCGACGTTGCCGAGCGCGACGAGCGCATTGCGCCGGAGATAGCGCGCGTCGTTTCTCGGCACGTACAGCCGGTCGTAGCGTTCCGTCACTGCGTCGGCCTCGTCTCGCAACCAGTCGCTTAGGCGGACGTGCGGCTCTGCGCCCTCCACAGGCTGCCGCTCGGCTCGGCGCTTCTCGACACCGCGGTTCCAGGGACAGACGTCCTGGCAGATGTCGCAGCCGTACACCTGCGCACCGAGCTCGGCGCGGTACTCCTCGGGGATCGGCGCCGGCGCCTGCGTCCAGTACGAAAGACACTTGGTCGCATCGACGACGCCCGGCTCGTCGAGCGCTCCGGTCGGACACGCCTCGATGCAGAGCGTGCACGAGCCGCAGTCGAGCTCGAGCGGTGCGGTCGCTTCGACGTCCGCGGTCGTGACGAGCGTCCCGAGCACGATCCACGAGCCGTGCCGGCGGGTGATCAGCATCGTGTTCTTCCCGTAGAAGCCGACACCGGCCCGTGCCGCCGCCTCGCGGTCCACGTGCTGGTTCGCATCGACGAGGACGCGGTACTGGCCGCCCAGGCGCTTCCCGAGCTCGTCGAGCCGTTCGCGCAGCACGGCATAACCATCGTGCCACGTGTAGCGCGCGAGCCTTCCTTCGCCCGGCTCGAGCGGGGGTTCGGGAGCGTAGTAGCAGTGCGCGGCTGAGACGACCGTGCGCGCACCGGGCAACAGCGTTTCCGGATGACACGAGACTTCGGGCTGAGCCATCGTGAAGCGCATGTCCGCGAACAGCCCTCGCGCCTTCCGCTCCGCGATGTGACGCTCCGTGCTCGCATAGGCCGATGCCGGAGCGGCTCCCACGACGTCCAGCTCCAGCTCCTCGGCGACGCGCTCCAGCTCAGCTGCGGTCATGTGCGAGATTGTGCCCCGTGAAGGCCGTACGCATCCACGAGGACGGCGGACCAGAGGTGCTCCGCTACGAAGACGCACCGGACCCCGTCGCGGGCGAGGGCGAGGTCCTGATCGAGCTGCGCGCTGCGTCGCTCAACCATCTCGACATCTGGATCCGCAAAGGTCTTCCGTCGGTGCCGAAGCCGCGCATCCTCGGCGCCGACGGTGCGGGGGTCGTCGTCTCCGGAGACGGGTTCAACGCCGGCGACCGGGTCGTGATCAACCCCGGCCACGAGCTCGGTAACGGGAGGATCTCCGTCGTCGGGGAGCACTCCGACGGGACGCACGCCGAGTTGATCGCGGTTCCGTCCTCGCAGGTCTACCCGCTGCCGGACGAGCTCGACTTCGAAACGGCGGCCGCGTTCCCGCTCGTGTTCGAGACGGCCTACCGCATGCTGGTGACGAGAGCGGGGCTACAAGAGGGCGAATGGGTGCTCGCCTGGGGGATCGGGAGCGGCGTGTCGACGGCGACGCTCGCGATCGCCAAGGCGCTCGGGGCACGGGTGATCGTCACCTCGTCGAGCACCGAGAAGCTGGAGCGAGCCCGCGAGCTCGGAGCGGACGGTGCCTTCAACCATGGCACCGACGAAGTCGTCGCCGAGGTTAAGGAGCTCACCGGCGGCGGCGCCCACATCGTGGTCGATCACGTCGGCGAGGCAACGTGGAAGCGCACGCTCGATGCGGCGCGGCCGGCGGGGCGAGTATGCGTCTGTGGCGCGACGACCGGGCCGAACCCGCCCGCGAACCTCCATCGCATCTGGTGGAAGCAGCTGACGGTCTTCGGTTCGACGATGGGAACGACGGCGGACTTCGAAGCCGTCTACGAGCTCGTCAAGTCGGGCCGTGCCGTTCCCGTCGTCGACGAGGTCTTGCCGCTCGCCGAAGCGGCCGAGGCGCACGAACGCCTGGAAGCCGGCCAGCAGCTCGGCAAGATCGTGCTCCGTATCCCCGGCTAGGCGACTACCCGATGCCGAGAATGAACTTCGCGTCGTCCGACATGCGGTCGGGCGTCCACGGGGGATCCCAGGTCAGCTCGATCTCGACGTCCTCGACGCCGGGCACCTCCCTGGCGGTGCGGCTGATGTCCTCCTGGATCATCGGCCCCGCGGGGCAGCCCATCGACGTGAGGCTGTGGATCACCTTCACGCGCGGCCCCTGCACCTCGACGTCGTAGAGCAATCCCAGCTCGACGATGTCCATCCCGAGCTCGGGATCCTCCACCTGGCGCAGCGCCTCGAAGACTTCTTCCTTGGTCGGCATCGTCCGTCGAGTGTAGCTAGTAGCCGAGCAGCCGGACTTCCTCGCGCCGGTCGCGCGCGAAGAAATGCACTCCGTCGACGAAGCGCACCCAGTTGCAGCGCGTGCACATGACGAGGGAGTGAGTGCGCGCGGAATCCGTGAGGAAACGCACGCCGCGCAGCAGGTCGCCGTTGGAGACGCCCGTTGCGACGACGATCACTTCTCCAGGCGCCAGCTCTTCGGTGTTGAAGACTCGCGTCGGATCATCGATCCCCGCCTCGCGGGCCTGTTCGATCTCGCCGCGGGTGGTCGGCCACAGCTGCGCCTGCAGTTCGCCGCCGAGACACCGGAGCGCCGCGGCGGACATCACGGCCTGACGGGTTCCGCCGATCCCCACCGCCAGGTGGTCGTTGGTGCCGCGGATCGCGGCGGAGATCGACGCTGTCACCGTCCCGTCCTGAATCAGCTTGATCCGTGCGCCGGAGGCGCGGATCTCCTCGATCAGATCGTGGTGGCGCGGACGGTCCAGCACGATCGTGGTGATGTCGTTCGGGCGGCGACCGAAGGCGTTGGCGATCGCCTCGACGTTCTCGCCGATCGGCTTGAGCAGGTCGATCGACCCTCGCGCACGCGGGCCTACGGCGAGCTTGCGCATGTACATGTCGGGAAGATTGAGCAGCGACCCACGTTCGCCGACGGCGATCATCGACATCGCGCCGTTGCCACCGCGGGCCACGACGCCGCGCCCCTCGAGCGGGTCGAGCGCGAGATCCGCCTCGTCACCACCTGCGCCGATCTCCTCACCCACGCGCAAGGGCGACTCCTCGTCCGCCGAGCCGATCACGACCCGTCCGTCGATCGGGAAGTCGTCCAGCAGAGCGCGCATCGCGGTTGCAGCGTCGTGCTCGGCCGCTTCCTGGTTGGCACGACCGAGCCAGCGGGCCGCGGTCAGGGCCGCGCCCTCCGTGACCCGAGCGTATTGCTCGCAGAGACAGAGGCTCGACCTGGGTGCCTTCTGCGGTTCCGCGGGGGCGCTCGGCTCTTCTACAGCCTTGGCCATCAGACCCGTTGTACCTGCTCGGCGCTCGACAGGACCAGCTCCAACACCGAATCGATCGCTCCGCGGATGTCGTTGTTCGCAATTACCGGCACCTTGTGCCGCTTTGCCCGCCCGATGATGTGGTCCTGCACGCGGCGGATGTCGTCGAGCCGCTCGATGTATTTCGCGTGCGGGCGCAGCCCGTCGAGGCCGGCATCGCGCACCATGAAGTGCGTGATGTGTTCCTCCTCGTCTTCGATCGCGAGAATGCACTGCACGACGAGCGCCCCCTCGATTCGCGGCAGCATCCCGGGCACGAGGTGCACTCCCTCGAGCACCATCGACCAGCCTTCCTCGAGCGCCCGTTCGATCGACGCACTGACTCCGACGAGCACGTTCCGGGTTTGCTCGAGGAAGCCTGCGATCACAGGATCGTCTGCCTGCTCGGGCTCGCGCAGGCCGGCGGCCGCCTCGAAGCTCGAGTAATGGATCGACGGCATGAATTCCTTCGAGAAGAACGCGCGCATCGTCTGCCGGATGAAGTCCGTCGACGTGACGCGCGTGATCCCGAGCCGATAGGCCGCCTCGGTTGCGACGGTCGACTTGCCGGTGCCGGTGGCGCCGCCGACGAGCACGATGATCGGGAGGTCGAGCTCGTGGAGCTCCCTGAATCGCCGGAGGCGGCGAACGGCCTCGGACCCTTCCTCTTCGCCGAGGATCTCGACGGCGAGCTCCTGCACCTGCTCGAGCTCGATGCTCTGCTCACCGCGGTCGAAAAGGTACTGGTCGATCCGCTTCGCGAGCTCGTACGCCCGGCCGAGCGGCACACCGACTGCGACGAGGGCGCGGGCCATCAGACCTTTGGAGTAAGGCTGATCCGGAGTGCCGAGCGGTAGCGGCTCGAAGTGGCGGGGATGGCTCACGCCCGCGCTCCCGTTGTCACGAGTCGCTGGACGGCTCCGTCGAGCTCGGGCGAGACGACCTCGTTGTCGGCGAAGACGACCTGTGCACCGCGCTCGAGCGCCGCTTCTGCGACGACGTCGATCGCCGCGGCCTTGATCTCGACGAGATAGACGTCGGCATCCGTTCGCGCGAGGTCCTCGCTTAGCTTCGCGCGGTCGGCGAGGTTGCGCGACACGCTGACAACATCCGCGTCGAGATGATCGGTCGGCGCAGGCCCGGTCGTGAACACGGCGACCCGGCGACCCTGCAGAGGCGCGATCGGCCGGAGGCGTAGCTCCGCATCGACGACCGGCACGCCCTTGAGAGCCCGCACCGCGGAAGCATCGCCGCCACCGACGAGGACGACCAGATCTGAGACGAGCACGCGGTAGGGGTTGAGATAGGCAAGCGGATCGTGACCTCGACCGCTGACCAGAATGCGCGCGTCGACGTCGACCGGCGGGATCGCGGCGCCGCTCCCATCGAACACGACGACGTCAGGGTCAAGTTCCACCGCAAGCGCAGCTCCCTGCAAGACGTTCGACATCGTCACCGCGCCGGCAAGGCCACCGCCGGCCCGGCGGCAACCGATCGTGACGAGCCCCGTGAGCGCGGCCGTCTCGAGATAGTCGGAAGCCGCGTGCCGGCCCTCGCGCGAAAGGTCGAGCAGCGACTCAAGCGTCGGCTGCACGAGCGCCACCTCCGGCTCCGCCGGTCCCCCACGCCCCATCGCCACGACGACGACGTCACGATCCCGTGCGAGCAGCCGTGCGACATGACCTGTTACGGCCGTCTTGCCGACGCGTTTCCCTGTACCGATGACTGCCAGCGAAGGGAGTGGAAACGGCGCATATTGCGGCGGCTCGAAGCGAAAGTCGGCGCCCTCGTAGCGAAGACCCGCGGCAAGGACACGGCTGGCGATCAACATGCGTTCCCGCGGCCCCATCACCGGCTCGTCCGACAGGTCGACGACGACCTCCGCATCCGCGACGCCGTCCTCCAGCGCTTCGATCAGCGGTACGCCGTAGTCCGGCTCTCCGCGCAACTTCTCCGTGCCGCCCGCGAGCCAGGCGCCGATCACCTCGTAGGAGAGCCCCGCGATCGCATCCCGCACGACCGGCGGGTAGTGCTCGCCGTCGATGACGACGATCGCGGCCGTCATCGCCGCGAGGTCACCTCGCCCTCGATGCGTGCGGTGTATTTCTCGAACTCGAGCGTGTCGACGGCGAACTGGATGATCTTCTCCTGCCCGTGGAACGGGTACTTGCGCCAGACGTCCACGTGCGTCCCCGAGAACTCGATGATGTTGTAACAGGGACGCGAGTTCCCGCGGAGACGCAGTGACGACACGGTTCCGGCATTCACGAGGAACAGATCCTCGAGCCGCCAGGCATAGGGCACGTGCTTGTGCCCGGTCAGAACGAGGTTCACACCGGAACGCTGAAGACATTCGATCGCGTCTCCGGCGTCGTAGATGATGTTGCGCTCGCGCCCCGTTCCGGGGACCGGCAGCAGATGGTGGTGGCAGACGAAGACCCGCAGGTCCGCCGGATCCGCGAAGCTCTCCTCGATCCAGGGGTAACGGCCTCGGCCGATCTGACCATGGTCGAGGTCGGGCTCCGTGGAGTCGACCGCCACCACGGTGACGCCCCCCACCCGCATCACGGAGTTTCGATCGCCGAACAGCTCCTCGAAGTGGACATAGCCGACGTTGCGGGAATCGTGGTTCCCTGGAATGACGACGACGGACTCGCAGTCGATCCGATCGAGGTAGTCCTTGGCGAGCGCGTACTCCTCCTTGAACCCGAACGTGGTCAGGTCACCGGAGCAAACGACGATGTCCGGCTCGAGGTCGTTGACCTCCGTGATCGCACGCTCCAGGAGGTTCGGCAGGAAAAACTGTGTCCCGCAGTGCAGATCCGAGATCTGGATGATCGTGAACGTGCCGTTCCGGGTTGCCATGCGAGAAGTCTAGGCGGCCACGGGAAACCGCATTCTCAGCGTCCGGACCGGTTGCTACGCTGAATCCAGGTGATACTGGAAACCCCGGATTTCCAGGCATATCGAGGCCAGGAACCTCCACGCTTCGCCAACAAGGCCGAGCTGGAATGCGCCAAGGTTCTCGACTATTACGGTGTGCCCTGGGATTACGAGCCTACGACTTTCGTCCTGGAGGAGGACGAGGACGGCCGCGTCCTCGAAGCCTTCAGGCCGGACTTCTACCTGCCTGAGCAGAACCTCTACGTCGAGGTGACGGTGATGAAGCAGTCGCTCGTGACGCGCAAGAACCGAAAGCTGCGCAAGCTACGCGAGCGCTATCCCGAGATCCGCGTGAAGCTCTTCTACAAGCGCGACATCGAGCGGCTGGCGGAGAGATACCAGCTCGAGCTGGCGTCGTAGGGTCCGAGTCCAGGCTCGGTGACGTCTACCTCCGGCGCGAGGAGCTGCATACGCGTGTCCGAGAGCTCGGCGCCGAGATCTCGCGGGACTACCAGGGCAAAGAGCCGCTGCTCGTGGCGCCGCTCAAGGCGAGTCTCGTGTTCGTCTCCGATCTCTGCCGCGCCCTCTCGATTCAGCACGGCCTCGACTTCATCGAGCTTGCGAGCTACGCCTCGGGCGCAGACACCGGCGGCCACGCGCGGATCCGGCTGCTCAAAGACCTCGACTGCGAGCTTGCCGGCAGGCACGTCTTGATCGTCGAGGACGTCGTCGACACCGGCCTGACCCTCAACTACCTCTGCAAGACGCTTTCCCTCCGCAGCCCTGCGTC
>Ga0134125_10008012_pt1 | contig 11913 bp, 10 predicted proteins | sample KB31751_FD_96464 | JGI IMG/M metagenome (GOLD analysis project Ga0134125, IMG submission 96464) | Terrestrial soil microbial communities with excess Nitrogen fertilizer from Kellogg Biological Station, Michigan, USA - KB3-175-1 | ecosystem: Environmental > Terrestrial > Soil > Unclassified ... | reverse complement strand
GAAATATTTTCTTCCTGCAACATACTTAATAAAAGTTTATAATCATCCAGTATTTCATATCTTTTTTTGTCAGTCAGCAAAATCTTCAGTTCTTCCACAATTTTAGGGATGGTAAAGTCCTGCTGAAGCAGCTCTGTAAGCACCAATCGGTCTAATATTATGTTAACCAACGACACATATTTTACACTAACCAGCTTTTTCGCAATATAAAAAGAGGCCCCATTACCCAAATAACAAACCACGTGCGGCAAATTAAATAAAGCCGCCTCAATTGATGAGGTACCCGATTTTATGAGCCCCACATACGAGTGCTGCATAATGCTGTAGGTATCATTCGTAATAATAGTTACTGGAAAGCCCTTTGTAGTTTCCTCATAAAACGATTTTGATAAGGAAGATGTAGCCGCAATAACAAACTGATAATCAGGGAAATATTTTATAATTTGCATCATAACCGGCAAAATATATTTTAACTCCTGTGCTCTGCTGCCTGGCAATAAGGCAATAATTGGTTTTTCAGAAAGATTGTATTTCGCTAAAAATTCGGGTCGTGAAATAATTTTGGCTTGTTCTTGTTTCAAAACATCTACCAAAGGGTGCCCATAATATTCTACCTCAACGCCTCTATCACCGTAAAACTTTTTCTCAAACGGCAGTATCACATACATGCGCTCTACACTTTCTCTCACCGTATTTATACGATTTTCTTTCCAGGCCCAAATGGTGGGCGATATGTAATAAAACACCCTAATGCCCTGCTGTTTAGCCCATTTGGCAATGCGCAAATTAAAGCCGGGGTAATCAATTAAAATAAGTGCATCGGGTTTGTGACTTAAAATATCCTTCTTACAAAAAGAAATATTTTTAAGAATAGTTTTTAGATTTAAAATAACTTCTACAAAGCCCATAAAGGCTATTTTTTTGTAATGCACAATAATTTCGCCGCCTTGCGCCTGCATTAAATCGCCGCCCCAACAACGAAAATGAGCTTGTGTATCAACCTGTTTTATAGCCTTTAATAAATTAGAACCATGTAAATCTCCCGATGGTTCGCCTGCTATAACGTAGTAGTTCATGTAAGGTTGTTATTGTTTTTTAATCGCTCCAACTATATTCTACCCAGGTTTTTAAAATCACAATAATAAACCCATACACAAGTGTAGATAATAAAATACCACGGGTTGTTTTATAATATTCCTTATTGATGAATAAAAAGAACATGCCTAAATTAGGGATTAAGCAAAGACTTAAAACCGCTGATAACACACGCCCCAAGAGTAAAAAATTAAAAAACTGAGGTATAAAATTCAGAAACTTAAAACTATACAGCCAATAACCACACAACGAAATAAAAGGCAAGAGTAATCCGACTACAATGCCTACAATGAAATTATTAAATCGCGTTCTTTCCATTAAAATATTTTTGATAAAACCGGAATGTGTTTATGCAAAGTCATATCAAACCCAACAGGCACAACTGTTACATAACCTTGTTCATTTAAATGTAAATCTGTATCAGGGTGATTTTTTTCAAAATTTACCAAGTTACCTGTAAGCCAGTAATAGGGTGTTCCGTATGGGTCTTTTCGCTCATCAAACTCTTCTACCCAATTACTTTTTGCAGCGCGACAAACTTTTATGCCTCTAATTTCATCTGTTTTTAAATTTGGGATATTTACGTTCAAGCAAATAGTTTCATCATGCTTTTGTGCCAGCATTTTTTCAATAATTTCTTTTATAAATTTCTCCGAAGGCGAAAAATCTGCCTCAATAGAATAGTTACATAAAGAAAAACCGATGGATGGAATGCCTTCCATAGCGCCTTCTATAGCGGCACTCATAGTGCCTGAGTAAATTACATTTACAGCTAAATTAGAACCATGATTAATGCCTGATAGAATTAAATCGGGTTTGCGGGGCAGTATTTTATGGACAGCAATTTTCACACAATCTACCGGGGTTCCGCTGCAAGCATATTCAAAATCAACCTGATGGTGCTTGGTTTTATGTAAACGAAGGGTAGAATTAATAGTAATAGCGTGCCCCATGCCCGATTGGGGTTTATCGGGTGCAACCACACAAACCTGCCCAAATTGCTTGGCAATGCTGCTTAAAAACAAAATACCGGGTGCGGTAATGCCGTCGTCGTTAGTAATTAAAATAAGTTTTTTGTGTGGCATAGTAAAAAGGCAAATATACATTTTTAAGGTTATAATTAATGATACGAAACATAAGTGCCTCACGTCTAAATAACTAGCTAATCGTTGCCTTTTTAGCTGGTCTATTAATTGAAAAATCGTATTTTCGTGCTGGTGAAAAACGTTGAACAATATATAAGTGAACTTTTATTTGAACACGACTGTGTTATCATTCCTGCCTTTGGCGGATTTGTAGCACGTGCGGCATTAGCTTACTTTGCTAAAACGGGTAATGTTTTATTACCCCCTTCAAAGTCTATTGTGTTTAATAAGAACTTAGCTAACAACGATGGGTTATTGGCAGGGCACATTATGCAGAAGGAAAATGCTACTTACCAGCAAGCTACTACTATTATAGAAAATTTTGTAAGTCATTGCAAACACCAATTAGATACTCAAAAACGTTTTGAATTAAGTGGACTTGGTGTTTTATATAAAAGTGCTGAAAACACTATTTTGTTTGAGCAAGATGTTAGAGTAAACCATAACACCAATGCGTTTGGCTTACCTGCCGTTAGTGCCATTAAATTGGTGAAAGAAGAAAAAGCAATTGCTCCTGTAAAACCAAATTTACAATACAGAACTACACCTGTTGCTAAAGCACCGGTTAAAAAACCTATACGCCGAATTGCTATTGCAGCAGTTATGGCATTTTGCATTATCTCTTTATTGTTTTTAGTTACCAAAGAAAATCCACTTAACAGTGTAATGGCTACTTTAAGTCCGTTTAAAGGAAACAGTAAAACATTATCTGAGACTAAAATAAACAACACGGTAAAACAACCGGTTGTTGCAGAGGCGAAAAAAGAAATTGTTGTTGTAAAACAACCCGTTGTAACACCCGATACCGTTAGCATTGATAAAACAAGTGTTGTAAAAGCAACCGAAATTATTTCTGAATGGTACAAGCAACCTTACCAAGTTGTAGTTGGCTGCTTTGCTGTAAAACAAAACGCATACAAACTTATCAATCAGCTTGAACAACAAAATTTACAAGCAAGCATTGCAGGACAAAATGCAAAAAATCTTTATGTAGTAAGTGTTGCTGGCTTTGCCGACGAATCATCTGCACGTAAAAAGCTATTACAAATAAAAGAGCAGTATACTTCTGCATGGCTTTTTAAGAGATAAGATTTTATCTGTTTCCTTTTTCCATTCCAAAAGCAATACAAACAAATTACATACTTATTTAAAATTGTTTTAAGCAACCCAAAAAAGTGCCGTAGTGTTTTTATTGCAACAGCACAATTCAACTTGTAATACAAAAAAAGAATGCGTTTATGTTGCATAAAAAAACCTTAGTGTTTCAGTATACCAGCAACTAATTTTTTAGCTAAAAAAGAAGGAGGGATTGCTTTTATCCTTCTATCTTTTTATAACCTTTTAGGTTAGTGGTTGTAAAACAGCCTTCTGTTGGTTGTTGGTGGGTTACTTGATGGTTGTTGAATGTTTATAAACCATTGTAAAACACTACTTAACAACACCTTACGAGTTTTTTTGTTGGTTGTTTGCTGGCTACGTTTTAAGGGTTTGTTGGTTGTTTACCCCTTGTAATTTCGAAGGAGGAACGACTGAGAAATCTTTATTTGGGATTAGATTTCTTGCAAATACAGATTTCCTTTCGGTCGAAATGACAAGAAGTAAATGAAATCAATTTAAAAGTTGTAATAGGCTCGTAAGCCTATGCTTTGTTGCAAGGTATATTTGGGAGCTGCACCTATATTTATGCGGTCGTAAGAAGGATTATATAATAACTGAATGGTGTATTTACTGCTTAAAGTTAAGTTAAAACCAAAACCCGCAAAAGCACCTAAGCCAACACCAATAAGATTATGAGAACGAACACCGCCATAAGTGGGATAACTATAATAAGGAGTTAAATCTATTATAAAATTATTAATGTTGATTTGATTTTTCAGGAATTTAGCCAGGGTGATATCTATGCCACCTTCCACAAAAAAATTAAGTTTATCGTTATCGCCTAATATACGCTGAAAGCCGAATTGGGTCATTAAACGTTGCTCACCACCCGAAATAACAAATGTTTGTACATTTTGCGCACCTTGAAAACCACTTGAATTTGCCGCTGATGTGTAGATGGTAAAATTACCATTAACGGTAAGTTTACTTGCATTTACATTTAAAATAATAGCATTTTTATTATCGAAACAATAACGTGTGTTTAAGCCAACCAGTAAAGAAATATTGTACTTAACATTTACGGGCATGCAGCTTTCATCAAAACTCCACTGACCCGGATTTACTTTTAGTGCTATGGCAATTTGGTCGGTTAACCCATTACCACCACCGTAATCGTTTACAATGCGCTGATATAAAAAACTATTTAAAAAAGTATTTCTATTGCCATATATATCAAGCCCGTACCCATTATATATGTTGGCTGTATATTTGTTTGGAAATAAAACCCCTGCCTGTAAACCTAAATGAAAACCTTTCATGTTTACGGTATCTGCAGGATTATTGTCGTCGGTATCAGTAGTGTCATTGCTCTGTGCAAAAACAGAAACAGAGAAAAATAAAAAAAGTCCGATAATGGAAATTGCTTTGTAGAAAGGTTTAACCATTATCGGACTTTATAATTATTAGTTATCGTAAATTAATTTTTATTTTAAACTACCTACCATGTCTTCAGGACGCACCCATTGGTCGAACTGCTCGTTGGTAACATAACCTAAACCTACAGCTGCTTCGCGAAGCGTTTTGTTTTCTTTGTGCGCTGTTTTCGCAATTTTAGCTGCTTTTTCGTAACCAATATGTGTGTTAAGCGCAGTAACTAACATCAATGAATTTTCCATGTGTTGTTTAATGATTGGCAAGTTTGGTAAAATGCCCGCAGCACAATGGTCGTTAAACGAAACACAAGCATCGCCTAATAAACGTGCGCTTTGTAAAACATTAGCAGCAATTAAAGGTTTAAATACATTTAATTCGAAATGTCCCATAGAGCCACCAACCGTTACCGCCACATCGTTACCCATAACCTGCGCGCAAACCATTGTTAAAGCTTCAGGTTGAGTAGGGTTTACTTTACCCGGCATGATAGATGAACCCGGTTCGTTATCAGGAATAATAATTTCGCCAATGCCCGAACGAGGGCCGGAGCTTAACATACGAACATCGTTAGCTATTTTAAATAGCGCAACTGCCGAGCGTTTTAATGCGCCTGATAATTCAACCATAGCATCGTGTGCTGCTAAGGCTTCAAATTTATTTGGTGCGGTAACAAAAGGTAAACCTGTTAGTTCAGCAATTTTTTTAGCTACCAACACATCATATCCTTTAGGTGTGTTTAAGCCTGTACCAACGGCTGTACCACCAAGGGCTAATTCGCTAACCATTTCCAACGCATTTTTTAATGCACGAATGCTGTTAGTTATTTGTTGTACGTAGCCGCTAAATTCTTGTCCTAGTGTTAATGGCGTAGCATCCATAAAATGCGTACGACCCGTTTTTACAATGTTTTTAAATTCTTCTGCTTTTGCGTGTAAGGTATCTCGCAATTTTACCATTCCCGGAATAGTAATTTCAGCTACTTGCTTGTAAGCCGCAATATGCATGGCAGTTGGGTACGTATCGTTACTTGATTGTGATTTATTTACATCATCATTTGGATGCAACACTTTTTTCTCATCCGTTAATTTGCCGCCACTCATAACATGCGCGCGATAAGCAATAACTTCATTAGCATTCATGTTGCTTTGTGTGCCCGAACCTGTTTGCCAAATAACTAAAGGGAACTGGTCGTCTAATTTGTGCGCTAAAATTTCGTCACAAACTTTACCAATTAAATCGCTTTTATCTTTAGCAAGTACACCTAACTCTGTATTAGCAAGTGCGGCTGCTTTTTTTAAATAAGCAAAGGCATAAATTATTTCTTTAGGCATGCTTGCCTCAGGCCCTATTTTAAAGTTGTTACGGCTGCGTTCGGTTTGTGCGCCCCAGTATTTATCGGCAGGTACTTTTACCTCGCCCATGGTATCATGTTCAATTCTGTATTCCATCTTGGTTAGTGTTTGTGTTTCCATGCAACGAAATTAAAAACAATTTGGCAATTGTTGCAGGTTTATGATGATTTATGATTTTAACAAAAGAGTAATAAAGGCTTACTTAGCCCTCATTTTATTGCCTTTGGCTTCATGCGTTACTTCGGCAAGACCTAGTTTTTCCATAAGAGGTGGTAGATACATGCCAAACCTGCCACGCAGTCCTTTTTTTAAGCCGTACCAACCACCAACCGGGTTTTTTTCTGAACGACCCCAAGCCTCAACCGTGCCTTCTTTAACAGGTTTTTGCTCATCGGCACTGCCAAGTTCCATCCAATCGCCGTGTTTTTTCAGCATAGCATGCAAATCGGCAATGCAGCGGTAATCGTAATGTAAAACGGTTTTGCCTACGGTGCAAACCAAAATATCTTTACCGTCTTTTACATCTTTATGCATCGTAAAATCTGATGATAGGGGTGGGGTTTTAAGTGCCCAAGGGCTTTCTTTTGTACCTAATTCTTTTGCCATTTTTATGGGTTTATGTTATTCAAATGTAGCTGTTTTTTATTTCTTTTAAATAAAGTTAAAAAAGAGGCAATTGTTATCTTTGCACGAAAACCAACTGTATGTTAACAGACGTAGAAATAGAAAAACTAAAATACCCTGTGGGTAAATTTACCGGCTCTGCTTCTTTTAATGCCGATGAGGTTAAAAAAAATATTGAGGCCTTAAAAAATTTACCCGCTTTTTTAGAAGAAACTGTAAAGGGTATTTCGGCAGAAGATTTGGTTTACTGTTATCGCCCCGGTAGCTGGAATATTAAACAAATTGTACACCATGTGGCTGATAGTCATTTGAATTTTCATATGCGTTTGCGCTTAACATTAACCGAAGAAACACCAACCATAAAACCTTATGATGAAAACACATGGGCAAAACTGGTTGACTCAAATAATGATGATTTACAACCGTCTTTATTAATTTTAAAAGGCGTGCATAAACGTGCGGTTGATATATTAAGTACGTTGACAGAGAAGGATTACCAGAGAGAATATTTTCATCCGGAATATAACAAGAAATTTAATTTGCTTTGGTTGCTTGGCTTATATGCTTGGCATGGCAAACATCATACAGAACAAATAAAAGTAGCATTACAACATAAATTTAAATAAACAGAAACTTGAAAACAAAATTTAGAACACATACTTGCGGAGAATTAAGAATTACTGACGTAGGAAAAGAAGTTACACTTTGCGGATGGGTGCAAAAAACCCGCCTTATGGGTGGACTTAATTTTATTGATTTGAGAGATAGATACGGGATTACGCAATTGATGGATACTAATGCAAATCATCAGGGCTATTCTAGAGAGTGTGTAGTTAAAGTAACCGGAGTAGTAATTGAAAGAGAAAGTAAAAACAAAAATATTCCTACAGGAGAAATAGAAATAAAAGTTTCTAAAATAGAAATATTGAATGAAGCTATAACACCTCCGTTTACTATTGAAGATGAAACTGATGGTGGCGATGAGTTGCGTATGAAATATCGCTACTTAGATTTGCGTAGAAATCCAGTAAGAAAAAATTTAGAGCTGCGCCATCGCCTGGCAATTGAAACGCGTAACTATTTAGATAAACAAAACTTTTTAGAAGTAGAAACTCCGGTACTTATTAAATCTACACCCGAGGGGGCAAGAGATTTTGTGGTGCCTAGTCGTGTGCACGATGGGCAGTTTTATGCTTTACCACAATCGCCGCAAACATTTAAGCAATTGCTTATGGTAAGTGGTTTTGATCGCTACTACCAAATTGTAAAATGTTTTAGAGATGAGGATTTACGTGCTGACCGTCAACCGGAATTTACGCAGATAGATTGTGAAATGAGCTTTGTAGAGCAAGAAGACATTTTGCAAATGTTTGAAGGTTTGGTAAAACATTTGTTTAAAGCCGTGAAGGGCATTGATATACCTGCTTTACCACACATGACCTATGCCGATGCCATGAAATATTATGGTAACGATAAACCTGATACTCGTTTTGAAATGAAATTTGTGGAGTTGAATGATGTTGTAAAAGGTAAAGCATTTAAAGTTTTTGATGATGCCGAATTGGTAGTTGGTATATGTGCCAAAGGCGCTGCCGAATATACGCGTAAGCAACTGGATGAGTTAACCGATTTTGTTAAGCGTCCGCAAATTGGTACCACTGGATTAATTTATGCAAGACATAATGCTGATGGAACGATAAAATCATCGGTAGATAAATTTTATAATGAAGAAGATTTAAAAAAATGGGGTGCTGCGTGTAACTCACAACCCGGCGATTTAATTTTGGTGTTGGCAGGTGCGGCTGATAAAACCCGTAAAGCCTTATCGGAATTGCGTTTAGAAATGGGTGCACGTTTAGGTTTGCGCGATAAAAATAAATTCTCTTGTCTGTGGGTAATTGATTTTCCGCTGTTAGAATGGAATGATGGCGACCCAAATTTATTGGCATCGCTTGCCGGAAGATGGCATGCAAAACATCATCCGTTTACATCGCCTAAACCTGAAGACGTTAAATTACTAGATAGCAGCCCGGGTGAGGTGCGTGCTAATGCATATGATATGGTAATTAACGGAGTTGAAATTGGTGGCGGTTCTATACGAATTCATAATAAAGATTTGCAAGCCAAAATGTTTGAAATTTTGGGCTTTACTAAAGAAGATGCGCAAAATCAATTTGGTTTTTTAATGAATGCTTTTGAATTTGGTGCACCTCCGCACGGTGGTTTAGCTTTTGGTTTTGATAGACTATGTTCGTTGTTTGGCGGAAGCGATAGTATTAGAGATTTTATTGCTTTCCCAAAAAATAATGCAGGCAGAGATGTTATGATTGATAGCCCGAGTGCGATAAGCGACGAGCAATTAAATGAGCTACATATTTTAGTAAAAGAAACTAAAAAGTAAAACATGATTTTACTTGCTGATAGCGGAAGCACTAAAACAACCTGGGTTTTATTAAACGATAAAAAACAAGTTGCTGAAAGTCATACGCAGGGCTTTAGTCCGTCGTTTCAAAAAACGGAAACCATAGCAAGTATCATGCGCGCTGAACTTGGTAAAGAAATTTTACAAGAACAGAAAAATAACTCACTACAAATTTTTTATTACGGAACAGGTTGCTCTACCGAAGAGAAAAAGCAAATTGTAAGCAAAGCATTGGCTTCAATTTTCACCGAAGCTAAGATTACAATCAACCATGATTTATTGGCAAGTGCACTCGCGCTTTGCGGAAACAAACCCGGTATAGCTTGTATTTTAGGCACCGGGTCTAACAGCTGTTATTTTGATGGGAAGGAGATTAAAGAAAACCTTTTATCATTAGGCTACTTTTTTGGTGACCATGGAAGTGGCGCACATTTAGGGAAAACACTATTGCAAAATTATTTAGATGGTAATTTGCCTAAAGATTTAGAAAGCATTTTTTCTGTGATGCCAGAGTTTGATAAAGAGCATATTTTGCATAATGTGTATAAAGAGCCTTTGCCGCAACGATTTTTAGCATCGTACACAAAAATCATGGGCAACTATATGCAGCACGATTTTATAAAAAATTTAGTGAAGCAGTGCTTTGCTGATTTTTTTATACATCAGGTTGAAAAATATAGTTTACACAAACAAGTGAAAATAAATTTTGTGGGCTCGGTTGCTTTTCATTTTCAAAAACAGTTGCACGAAGTTATGAGTGAAAGGGGGTTGCAAGAAGGCATCATTCTACAGTCACCCATGGAGGGATTAGTAAATTATCACATTGCTACTGGTGTGTAATCGGTAACAGAATTTTTAGTTTACTGTAAATTTCTTCTTGTGCTATTTCTCTAACCTCACCGGGTTTCATATCCAACAACAAAATATCTTCTATAGCGACACGCATTAAACGCATAGTTTGGTGTCCAACAGCGGCAGTCATTTTACGAACCTGATGGAATTTTCCCTCGGTAAGTATCAGTTCAATCCAAGTAGTAGTAATGTCATCCCGTACCGGATGCCCTCGTTGAGCTAAGTTTTTTGGTGTATCAATTATACGTGCTTTACAGGGTTTTGTAGCATAATCTTCTTTATGCATGCGGATAGAAATTCCGGTTTCTAATATTTGAAGGGTTTCTGCACTTACTTTACCGTGTACTTGCACCCAATATACCCGGGCGTGTTGATTTTGAGGCTGTAGTAATAAATTAGTGAGCTGCTTATCCGTACTTAAAATTAACAAACCCTCGCTGTTTTCATCTAATCTGCCAAGGGCATTTGTCCCCGCAGGAAAATCGTACACTAAATCGGCTAAAACTTTTTTCTTGGGCATCCTCACAAATTGCGACAGCATTTTGTAAGGTTTGTAAATAATAAAATAGCTAAACATCTCTCAACAAAAATATGTGAATAATTAAGATGCACCATGCCTAAATTGTTTTTTATTTAAAGCGTACTTAGGAATATGAAAATTCATTTTATTGCCATTGGTGGCAGCGTTATGCATAACATGGCATTGGCCATGAAAAACAAGGGTTACATAGTTACAGGCTCGGATGATGAAATTAACGAACCATCGCGTAGTCGCCTGCAAAAACAGGGTTTGTTGCCTGAAAAAGACGGCTGGTTTCCTGAGAAATTAGATAAAGATTACGATGCGGTTATTTTAGGCATGCATGCCAGAGAAGATAACCCGGAGTTGATTCGTGCAAAAGAATTGGGGCTGAAAATATTTTCGTATCCCGAATATATGTACGAGCAAACCAAAGATAAAATACGTGTAGTGGTTGGTGGCAGTCATGGTAAAACAACTATTACGTCAATGATTTTACACGTGTTAAAACATGCCGGTAAAGATTTTGATTATTTGGTGGGCGCGCAGTTGCAAGGTTTTGATACGATGGTAAAACTCACCAAAGAAGCCCCTATTGCTATTTTTGAAGGAGACGAATATTTAGCGTCGCCTATTGATAGAAGACCCAAATTTCATTTATACAAACCTAATATTGCCATTATCAGCGGCATTGCCTGGGATCATATCAATGTTTTTCCGACTTATAAAAATTATGTAGATCAGTTTGAAAAATTTATTCACCTGATTGAACCTAAAGGAAGTTTAATGTATTGCGCTGCCGATGCTGAATTGAAAAATTTAGTAGAAACAACCGAAGCACCTATTAGCAAAACAGCTTATAATGTACCACAACATACTATTGAAAACGGAACAACTTATTTGTTGAGAGAGAATAAAAAAATTCCGCTTAAAATTTTTGGTGACCACAACTTAATGAACCTAGAAGGTGCCCGTTTAGTTTGCGAAAAACTGGGCATTAGTTCGGCAACGTTTTACGAAGCCATACAAAGTTTTACCGGAGCAGCTAAACGATTAGAGCAAGTAAAAATTACAAACGATTTTGCTTTTTATAAAGATTTTGCGCACTCGCCTTCTAAATTAAAAGCAACTATTGAGGCCATGAAAGGGCAGTATCCTAATAGATATTTAGTAGCTTGTATGGAGTTGCACACTTTTAGCAGTTTAAACGAAAATTTTTTGAAAGAATACAATGGGTGCATGCAACATGCCGATGACGCCATTGTATATTTTAACCCACATACAATTGAGCATAAAAAACTAAAAGCCATTACTATTGAGCAGGTAAAAGAGGCTTTTGGAGACAATAAACTGAAAGTTTTTACTGAGTCG
>Ga0134125_10008011_pt1 | contig 11913 bp, 7 predicted proteins | sample KB31751_FD_96464 | JGI IMG/M metagenome (GOLD analysis project Ga0134125, IMG submission 96464) | Terrestrial soil microbial communities with excess Nitrogen fertilizer from Kellogg Biological Station, Michigan, USA - KB3-175-1 | ecosystem: Environmental > Terrestrial > Soil > Unclassified ... | reverse complement strand
TGCCATAGCGCCCAGTTGCCCTGTAACTGCGGCCTGTAATGCTCCTGCCCGGATTACCAGAACAGTCATATACAGGTGCAGCGTCTCGCTAAATTTTCCATCGCTTGTCACATTGCCTTTTGCCGGCGTGGTGGTAACACTTTCATTTTGGATTGGTGTCCCCGCAATATCGCCTGTATGTACATTCTGTGCCAACCAGCTATTTGCCTCCGCCTGCAGCGCCTTATTCAGCGTAGTCTTCTCAGTTGCAATATCAGAAGCTGTAACCGATGCGGCGGGAATAGCGCCTCCGCCGCTCAATGCAGCAGGATTCGTAACGCTCAGGTTCAATGACGAGGTTGAAACACTATTGTGCTGTGCAATTTTCTTCAGACTATCACTAGGAATGACAGTAATGCTTCCTGCCGCAACATTGCCATTATTCCCCGCCTTCACTGCCTGTACCGGCACGGGAGGAACGGGATTACCGCCGCCTGCCGGAGGAATAAGCGCATCAGCAGTCGTCGCGAACTCGATGCCATTGCTCGTCGAGAGCACGATGCCCGTGGGGATATCAACTGGCTGCGTGCCCCGATTCGTAAAACTGACTTGACCCGTCGCCAATGCATTTCCCACCTGGCTTGTGCCCGTAGCGTTTCCCTGCCCACTCACGCTTTTATCATAGATTAGAACCTTAGAGGCTACCGTATTGTGTGCCTTATCCTGTGTATTCGTGCTTGCGCTGAAATGCAACGGACCGGCCGCCAGGGTGCGTGAAGGCAAAGAAATAGTGATCTGCGCGGCTGGCACGAAGTAGAACAGCCCGATCAGGATCAGGAAGAGGGCCACCAGGCAAAGGAAAGCTACCAGCGTTTTACGATTGTTTTTGCGCGGAGCTCGTGTCTGCGCGGCTGCAGTTGGTTTCTTCCCTTGAGGAGGCGTAGTAACCACACGTCCCTTTTTAGCTGGTTTCTTCATCTGCGAAGAAGGTGGCTTTGCCGAGCCGCCTCGTGTTTGTGGCGTAACCGGCTGGGGTCCACGATTACCGGGAACTGCCGGTCGAAGCGTACCTGAGCGCCGTGTCGGAATTGGCGGTCTCACCAGTGTGGGTCGATCCGCAACAGGTGGAAGCATATCTTCGTCGTCAATATCCGGCTCCGGCAGTGGCTGAGGCGAACGTAAATTACCCGAACGACTACCCTGTGGCCTCGAACCATAGACACGACCGGAGAAAGGTCTTTCCGGCTCCTCCGGCATCGGCTCGTCCCACACTTCCGGGTCCCTGTAGGGGCGAGCCTCGTAGTCGCCCGCGCTGCCAGAACGGCCCGCTGCCGTGCCAGGAAACATAGCCCTGGGCTGAATCATAATATCGCCCTCGTCCCCCAAATCTTCGATCTGGGCGTCGAGTATGTCTGTTGGAATATCGGAAAGGTCGGGAACGCCGGCATCAAGATCCTCTACAGGAGCGGACCCACGCTGCTCCGGCAGCGATACAGGGTGAATATCTTCCATATAGTAGGCATAAGGATCTTCGTCTCTCTGTTCGAATGTTGGTTGTCTGTTCTGGAACCCCCCCTCGTAGGGTCGACCCATGTCCACCTCTCCTCTTGCCTGAACAGCGGAGGAACCTCCTTTGTCGTTGTCGTGAGGTGTCGGATCTTCTGCCCGAAACTGTTGACGGATGAGTTGGGCCTGATTGTAATGGTCAATAAACGAATCCGGGAAATCCTCGTCATCCTGCGCTGGAAGCCGTGGACTGACAGGTGGAGAAGTTTCAATGTGGAAATCGTATTCCTCACCTCCTGGCCAGCCCTGGGAAGGAAGAGGATAATCGCCCTGAGAAAGCTGGGGATGGTCACCCTGGGAAGGAAGAGTATGCTCGCCCGGACCCTCGAAGTCGTCCGCCCCGAATGTAGACGAAGCAAAATCTGCGCCTTTACCGCTAATCCCCTCACCCGCGGAAGATATCTTACTCTCAGGCACCTCCTGTCCTGTTACCTGGGGAGCCCCTTGTGGGCGCCCTAGGGAAGAGGATGGTCTTTTGCCCTTGTAGTCGCCCGCGCTGGCGGGGTTTGCAGACCTCACATCTGTTCCGCGTGGTGGCTGCTCGGAAGAGCGCCGGGAAGGTGACGAACGGGGACGCAAAGAAGTTTTGCTGCCCATAGTGGTGCGTCCCGGCCGGCTGGATGGACGAGATTTGTTTGAAGGAGATTCCAGCGAATCGGCGACCCGAAAGCCAACCGCCTTAGCTACTGCCCGGATCTGACGGTCAGTGCTGATTATCTGCAATTCTTTCCCCAACTCTCGCATGCGGGCATGAAGCACCCGCCAACCTACGTGACTACGCAGGTGCGTCTGTGGCGAAATGATCAGGATGATGTGCCGGGCTGGTGCCTGCTCGAGGCGCTCCCGTACATTCGTCAATTCTTCTTCCGGGCTGACATAAATAATCTGCTCATCGGCCATATACCCTGAATCCCCCCTGCTTTTAGTTTGTGCCTGCTGCGGTGCAATACGATAGAAGCATATCGATGCCTAGATATGCATGTTTTGAATGACCCGGTAAAGGGACCTTTCAAGAGCGCTGTTCTCATTTTGAAGTTCGATTGCCTGGTATGCCAGCGCCATTGGTGTGATATCCTGTGCATTTTTCAACAAATGAGCCGGATCGGCGATATTCGTTACCATACCTGGCTGAATAGTTTCGATGAGCGGTTGGCTCGAAAAGGGCAATCGCTCCGTCCAGGGAAAAGCTTCGAGTCGCTGAAGCAAATCGGGCAATGCAGAGCCTCCCCCTACCATATAAATTGCCGGGGGCAGCAGGGTGCCCTTGGAAAGTTCCTCGATCAAAAGTTCCACGCTGTCCATCCAGGTTTGAGCTTCCGAGGCCAAAATGTTTGATATCTCTTCTCGTTCGGCTCCTTTTACTGCGCCATTGCTATAGCTCACCTTGAGTTTGTCGGCCTCTTTCAGAGAAATGCCTTTACTGGCGGCAAGGCGGCGCGAAAAAGTACGCCCGCCCAGGGCAAACATACGCGTCTCTTCAATCCCACCCTGACGCACCAGTGCGATATCGGTGGTGCCGCCGCCAATATCGATGAAGATTGCGCCGCTATCCGCACCGGCATTGGTACTCAGGCACCGTGCCAGCGCATAGGGTTCGGCGACAATTGTCACCAGCGTCAGGTCTAACCCTTGTGCGACCGTCTCGAGCGCACCCAGTTGCATCAGAGGCGCAAAAGCGCTAAAAAGTGTCAACGAGAAGTGACGTCCACGAAACCCAATGGGATTGGTGACAACCTGCCCATCGATGCGTACGGAGATCACAGCCGCGTTCGTCAACCGTACTTCAATATTCTGGTAGCCGGTCTCGGCGGCGATACGCTCTTTTGCTATCTTGAGCAGTTTTTGCTGCGCGTTCGAGATGACAGTATCCAACTCCTCCTGGGTAATGGGTTTGGTCGGATGCGTACGTTGTTTGGTGATGGTGGTCGAACTGCCCTTGACAAGTTCGCCCGCGATGCCGATGACCGCGAGGGGGGCAACGACGCCGCCCGCCGCTTCTTCGGCACGAAGAAGAGCCTCATTACAGTTGGCGATCACGCCTGGAATGTCCGTGACTATGCCATCAGACATGTGGCTATAACTCTGCGTGTGGCGCCCAGCTCCCAAAACAACCCCGACATCGTCCTGAACTTCAATAATGATGGCCTTTGCGTAAGCTGTGCCGATGTCGAGGGCCGTATAAACCGGGCGCTCTTCACCGTCGCCATGGGGAGGCTGTTCGCCAAACGCACCCTCATGACCATAGTGGTAGCCGTTCTCTTCTGCTCGTCCTAATATTAATTTACGTAATTGTTGAAGTGGATTCCTCATTCAAGACTTCCTGATCCAGGTCGATCATATTCTTACTTAAGAGAACGTTACATTTGCTCAACTCGTCATTTCACTTCAATTTTTGCTTGATGAGTACGTTATAGCACGTTCAGCAGGCAACCGCAAGCCCCGCTTCCCGTGGCGTCCGCCCCAGGGTCGAGGGCATTACCCGATGTTTTGCTTGACCAGCTCAGGCACCAGAGCAAGTGCGGCACCGAGTTCGGCTTTGTTTTTGCCGCCGCCCTGCGCCGACTCCGGGCGTCCGCCGCCTTTGCCGCCAAGGCGCTGACCGACTGCCCCGGCAATTTTACCGGCATGCAGCCCACGCCTGGTCAACTCAGGGGAGACACTGACCTGGATACCGACTCGTTCCGGATAATTACTGGCGAGTGCAACCACTCCCGGGCGGTTGAGATTGCTGAGTACCAGTTCGCCCATCTCACGCAACACTCGATCATCCGGTACATCTACCTTTGCGGCTACCACGGGCACTCCTGACACATCCTGCGCCTTTTCTGCCAGCGTTTGTGTCTGGCGCTGGGCCGCTTCACGCTGGAACTGCGCGACCTGGCGGCGCAGGGTTGTCAATTCCTGAGTAAGCTGATCGACCCGCGACTCAAGCATCTCGGGCTGCGTCTGCAATTTAGCGCTCAGGGCATCTACCATGGAACTGCGGCGGCGTAGATAGGCCTCGGCCCCACGTCCTGTCAATGCCTCGATACGCCGGATACCGGCGGCGATACTCGTCTCCTGGATTGTGATGTAGATGCCAATCTGGCCCGTTGAAGCGCAGTGGGTGCCTCCGCAAAGCTCGATACTGCTGCCCATCGAAACGACGCGCACCTGATCTTCGTATTTTTCACCGAAGAGCGCCATTGCTCCTGTCTGCAAGGCCTCTTTCAGGGGCATGATGTTGGTATGTACGGGGAGATCGGCGCGAATCCAGCGGTTGATCTGTTCATCAACCTGCGCAAGCTCTGAAGCGGTTAATGGACGAGAACTGGCAAAATCGAAGCGCAAACGTTCTGGTTCGACCAGCGAACCGCGCTGCTCAACCTGTGGACCGAGAATATCTCGCAGGGCTTTGTGCAGCAGGTGGGTGGCGCTGTGGTTGCGCATGGTGTCTTCTCGCCGCTGAGCAACTACATTGGCCTGCACGCTGTCTCCAAGACGCAAATAACCCTCGCTGATACGGCCATAGTGGACAATCAAGCCTTTAAGCGGACGGCGCGTATCCTCTACCTGAAAGATACCCAGCGAGTTGCTCAGATCGCCGCGGTCGCCAATTTGTCCGCCGCTCTCAGCATAGAATGGAGTAGCATCGAGAACCACGAGGGCCGACTGCGGCGCGCTGATACTGTCTACCTCTGCGCCATCCACGATCAACCCCACGACTTTGCTGCTGCCGCTGATGCCCTCATAGCCAGTAAAATCCGTAGGACCAACACGGTTAAGTACCGCGGTGAGCGCCTCTACATCCGTACCCTGCGTAAAGGCTCCGGCTGCGCGGCTGCGCTCCTGTTGCAACTGCATAGCCTTTTCAAAGCCAGGAATATCGACGGTGAAATCATGCTCAGCTGCCACCTCTTGCGTGAATTCCAACGGGAAGCCATGCGAATCGTAGAGCCGAAAAGCCTCCTCTCCCGGGATCACATGAGAATTGTTCTGCCGCAATTCTTCGAGCAGGTTATTGAGCAGGTAGAGACCCGTATTGAGTGTCTGACTGAACTTCTTCTCTTCCAGGCTCAGAATTTCCACGATGCGGTCGCGCTGCGTGGCCAGCTCAACATAGTGCCCTTTCATCAAGTTGATCACCGTATCAGCCGCTTCAGACAGGAATGGCTTATCCAGGCCGAGCAGTTTGCCATGGCGCACCGCTCGCCGGAGCACGCGCCGGAAGATGTAGCCGCGTCCCTCGTTGCTGGGAAGCACGCCGTCGGCAGCGAGGAAGACGAGGGCACGTCCATGGTCAGCAAGCACACGCAGGGAGGTATCGGTTCTGGCATTCAACCCATAGCTCGTCCTGGCAAGGGTTGCGAAGTGGTCGATGATGTGACGGAACAGATCCGTATCGAAGTCCGTTTCTTTGCCCTGTAAGACCATCGAGAGACGTTCCAGGCCGAGGCCGGTGTCGATATTCTTCTTCGGCAGAGGTGTGCGCGTCCCATCGAGGTCCTGATAAAACTGCATAAAGACCAGGTTCCAGATTTCCAGGAAACGCTCGCATTCGCAGCCGGGCTTGCAGTCGGCGCGGCCACAGCCATGTTCGACGCCACGGTCATAGTAAATTTCGGAATCAGGTCCGCACGGACCTGATGCTCCAGGAGGCCCCCACCAGTTTTCATCCAATCGCACAATGGCATCATCGGGAAAACCCGCAATTTCGTTCCACCATTTGGGAGCCTCATCGTCTTCAGGGTGTACCGTTGGATAGAGACGATCGGCGGGCAATTTCAATACCTGGGTCAGAAATTCCCAGGCATATGCAATCGCGTCGCGCTTAAAATAGTCGCCCACGGAGAAGTTGCCGAGCATCTCAAAGAAGGTTAAAGAGCGCTCATTTCCAACCTTATCAATATCGGTTGTGCGGAAACATTTTTGCGCAGAGGTGAGTCGCAGAGCAGGAGGAGTCTCACGCCCTAAAAAGAAAGGGATCATCTGCTGCATGCCAGCGGTTGTCAGCAGGACTGTTGGATCATTGCGCGGAACGAGCGACGAACTGGGCATAATTCTATGCCCCTTGCTGGCGAAGAAATCCAGGAAAAGCTGGCGAATTTCGGTACTTGTCAATTTCAAATCAACGGACACATCCTTCTCCTCATAGATCTATTTCGTAGGGGCCGTGCCTCCGCGGGAGGATGGAGCATCCCTGCGACTATCTCGTGGGGCCTGGGGCGATCTAAACCCTGGACAGGGCAACCAAATGCTGGATGGTAGAGGTGACCTCTGTGGTCGACCTGAGTGAATCCCCGTCCATGTCATCCCATGCACAAAAAGTCTGGCGAAACAGCATAAACGCCACAACCGAGTATAGCATAAATCGCTACATTTTTAAAGAATTAATAACAGTCTGCCTGGCTCCATCGCTTGCCTGGGAAATCGTTCTCCTTTCGTGCTGCTTGAGTGCAAAGCACTAGCAGCGTTAGCGATGTGTATTGGCTTGTAGAGTCGCCGACAATTATGTTATCATAAAGGCAAGATGCTTCCCTCCCTATAGAGGCGAGGAGAGGCACTATTGAATGTAAGGGTAGGGGTCGAGGCTTACAGGGGGGCGACCAGGATGCAGACAAGCAGGCATAAAGGAAAAGACAAGGAGCATGCCATGATCGAGCAGACCAGGGACGATATAGATTACTACTACGACAGCCACCCTACCGAGGAGGATTTGATGGGGGAATCCTGGTTGAATGCAGAATTGGTGGATTACCTCAAGTCTGTAGTGGTCTGGCTATTTCGTGAGCAAGTCTGTGCTATCTATAAGAATTTCAATTTCTACCAGACCACTGCTAAGGATGAGCACCCACTGGCTCCTGACCTGGCTATTATCAAGGGAGTCACACGAGGGCCCATACGTAGCTGGCGTGTTGGTGTGCATGGACCCGCCCCACAAGTAGTCTTTGAGATTGCATCCGAGAAAACCTGGGTGCGAGACCTGACTGAAAAGCCAGCGGCATATAGTGAGCTGGGCGTAGAGGAGTACTACGCCTATGATCCCAACGACCCGCCACTTTTTGAAAGTCGCCGTGAAGGACAACAACTGTTTGGCTGGCGACGTGATCCATCTACGGGACTACTACGTAAGTTGTCCCTGCGATCAGACGGAACTCTCTGGAGTCCCCGTCTGGACAGTTTCCTGGTACCGTATGGAGCTTACCTGCGTCTCTATGATCGTTCCTGGCAACTGCGGCTGACGGAGGCCGAGGCTGAAGTTGAGGCGAGGAGAGCCGCTATGCGTTTAGCTGAAGCTGAAGCTGAGAAAGCCAGGACATTTGCAGACAAACTGCATTCACTTGGCATAGACCCTGAACAACTCATTTGAACCTGTAAACTTTGCGATCAGTATAGGTATAGCCTGCTTTCTTTTTGCAAAGATTACATTGAAACCATCTCGATAGTCAGGGTAGGAGGGCCAAAACCACTAATCATGCCAAAGATTATACAAGTTCCCCGCAGAACCCTCCTCGTCCTCTGTGGTCCAGCTGGCTCAGGCAAAAGCACTTTCGCTGCCCAACGCTTTATCCCCACGAATATCGTTTCATCCGACAATTGCCGTGCCATGATCTGCGATGATGAGAATAACCAGCAGGTCAACCGCGATACCTTCGATCTCTTCTACTATATAATCCAGAAGCGCATGTTCCTGGGACGTTTTACCGTGGCGGATAGTACGGCCCTTCAAACCGAGGCACGTCGTCGGCTGCGCGATTTATCACGCCGCTCTGGCTACCTGGGGTGTCTTCTCATCTTCAATATTACGCCTGAAGTTTGCCTGGAACGCGACAAATTGCGCCATCGTATAGTGGGTGAGCAGGTAGTAGCCTATCATGCCGGGCTGTTGCAGCGCGCAATACAGGATGCACCACTTGAAGGATGGGAGCAGGTGCATGTACTGGGTGAAGAAGATATGGATGCCGTGGTTGAAATTCTGACGTAGTAATGTAATAATGGACGTTAGAGTATAAGGTATTTGGGTGTAAGGCGACCCTCGTGATCCCCCGGTAGCAACCGGTATCATACAAGAAATTGTTGTTTACTTAGCGCTTATTCATTAGCACCGCGGGGTATATTCCTCTGCTAGAGAGCGAGTGAACACATGAAGCGTCGTGAACGTGCGTCTGCGAATTATTATGCTTTCCATAGTGAAGCGACTGAGCCGGTGCTCTCAAGCATTACAACACCCATGCCGCGCCTTGCTCTTCCTCGTGAGTCGTGGATTACGCGGGCAATGCGTGGAATTGGTAGTTTCTTCGCGGCTATCATCAAGAAAATTAATCAATTGCTCGCGTTGGGACTGGCTGTGTTGCTGTTACTCCTTTTCACACGCTTCATTCTCTATTTTTTTCAATTCTCTATTGAGGGCTCTTCCTTGCAACCACTTTTCGCTTACTGGGTCTTTTTCTTGAGTGCCCCATTGGTGGCCCCTTTTGAAAACCTGGCCCCATCACTACCCTTTAATGGCTACACTATTGATATTTCAACGCTCATCGCTATTCTCGCCTATGCTTTGGGAGTGACGATAATACGTCAATTTTTGAAAATATTGGTAACACACTGACATTGTATGAAAGGCTTCTTAATGCATTCCTCAGTACTCTGGCAACGACCAGGCCTGATATTTCCCACTCCTTTTGATACAATCCTCTTCGATGTTGATGGAGTGCTCATAAGAACCATAGATTCTTTTCACGCTACAGATATTGCCACGGCGGAATATGTTGCGGGCACAATACACGGGCTAGATTGGGGACAACACGAGGGGAAGCCTTTATTTACTCATGCAGACGTGCTCGCGTTCAAGCAGGCAGGTGGCTATAACAACGATTGGGATATGTGTTATCTACTGGCTACGCTGGGCACGGCCCGTCTGCGTGAATGGAAAGGTACATCCTTTGCCGAACGCAGCAGCGAGGAGTGGGCTACGCTCTCGCGTGCCGCTAATCTGGAGGGACATGGTGGCATTGAATGGGTGAGAGAAGTGACCCCTGCAACCGCGCAGCTTCCTTATAACGTTATCGGTGATATCTATCATGAGTATTATTGGGGGGCATCCGAATACGGGCGCTGGTATGGCCGCTCTCCGCGTTATGTGCCCGATTTCCCCGGATTTGTGCGTAACGAGAAAATGCTCTTTCCCCCAGATTTCTTTAGAAATCTGCGCGATAGGGGTATCCGGCACCTGGGAATGATTACCGGACGCGTTGGGCCGGAGGTCGATAGTGCCCTGGAACATATGGAGGCGTATTGCTCTGAACGCTGGTGGGATGTGGTAATACCTGCCGATATATGTCCCAAACCTGATCCGCGTGCCATACGCCTGGCCATTCAGCGTATGGGAGCAGAGGTCGGAGGCGGTATTTACATTGGGGACACCAGCGATGATCTCGACGTTGTGCTGCATTACCGGGCTACAAAAAAAGAAGATGAGCCGGAGATACTGGCTGCTATGCTGGTACATGAGGATGAGATTTCGCTTTACCAGCAGCGTGGGGCGGATATGATCGTTGGCGCTGTTACTGACTTGCTGGACTGATATTCCCTACAAAACAATACCAAACATCTCCGCCAACACCCCTTGATACTCCTCTTCAGACTGTAACAGCCGTTCCTCTCTTTTCTCATGGATCGTTGTGATGAGAAGCAGATCGCTAAGAGTAATGCGGCCAGTGAGTGTGGCGAGCGAACAGATCCGTTTCTGCGTAAAATGTGACTCTGGCGAGGTCTGTTGATAATGACATCTCTCCGTAAAATCGGTCAACTGGTAGGGCTGTAGCGTGAAACGGTATTGGGGTTCCCACTTCTCAGCGCCAAATTGCTGCAAAATCCAATACGCGCGCACCAGATTTTTCTCACTCTCATCCTGCCACTGCAAGCGATATCTGCGTCCATCCGCATCAGTGTGTTCCACCTCTGCCTCAAAACGTACCGGCAGCCGGAAACAATCACCAAAGCCAACATCGGCTAACCAGTCAGCCCCATCCAGGTCGTGAACCAGTAACGTCAGGTGATCGAAAGGGGGACTGAATCCGCCAGCATCATTGGCAACTTCAGCGGAGAGCAACATTACCCGAAAGCCCATTTGACGCAACAGCCACGCAAAGAGACCATTCAGTTCGTAGCAGAAGCCCCCTCGGCGCTGGCGCACAATTTTGTTGAAGAGTAGCTCTTCTTGCAGAATAATTGGCTGTCCATAGTGAATAGAGAGGTTCTCGAAGGGGACAGTCAGAAGATGGGCCATATGTAAGGCTTGCAGTGTTTGCAGCGATGGCTCCAGAACATCCGAGTTCGCCCGGGCCGGAAAATGGATACGATCCAGGTATTCTAAACAGGCTATTTGACTCGAAGCATTCAGGATGTTCAATGTCTTTGCTTTCTTTATACTGCCTAGTTCCCATCCTGCCTCTACGAACTGAGCGTTTTCACGCTAGGTTTGCGCTGGTTCTCGAACCTGGTTCGTAGCTGCCCACAGGCGGCCGCAATATCATCCCCACGCTCGGCGCGCACACTATTGCTCACTCCATGCTCGTAGAGAATGTCGCGGAACGAGCGAATGGCATCGCCGGTAGGGGGACGATAAGCGGCTGAAGTGGCATTGACAGGAATACAGTTCACGTGTGCAAATTGCTTTAAAGGTGCCAGCAACTCGCCCAATTTGTGTGCGTATTCCGGGGTGTCGTTCACGCCTGCCAGCAGCACATATTCGAATGTAACCTGGCGATGAGTGGCAGCGATATAATCCTTGCACGCTGCAAGAAGTTCCGTCAGGGGATATTTCCGATTGACAGGCATCGTTCTGCTGCGCAATTCGTCGGTAGGGGCGTGCAGGGAGATTGCCAGATTGACCTGCAAGAGTTCCTGGCTCAGTCTTCTTATAGCCGGTACAAGTCCCACCGTCGAGACGGTCATATGGCGGGCACCAAGATTGAAGCCTTCGGCGCTGTTGAGGATGCGCAATGCCTTCAGAACGTTGTCGTAGTTGTGCATTGGTTCGCCCATGCCCATCAAAACGATGTTGGTGATGTGGTCGATGGGTATGCTACCGGGGAGTCCTGCTGCGGCCCAGGGTGCGGCTCGCAGTTCACGCGCAAAGAAAAGCACCTGGGCGACAATTTCACCCGCGCTCAGGTGACGGTCAAAGCCCATCTGTCCGGTGGCGCAAAAGGTGCAGCCATAGGCGCAGCCCGCCTGTGAAGAGACACAGACGGTGGCGCGTGCGCTGCTTTCACCCACAGGTGGGTAGAGCATCAACACAGACTCGATCAGCTTGCCATCATCCAATTCCAGCAGGATTTTGCGTGTGCGGTCGTCTTTGGAATGCAGTTCGCTGCGCACGACCATCGG
>Ga0134125_10008009_pt1 | contig 11915 bp, 7 predicted proteins | sample KB31751_FD_96464 | JGI IMG/M metagenome (GOLD analysis project Ga0134125, IMG submission 96464) | Terrestrial soil microbial communities with excess Nitrogen fertilizer from Kellogg Biological Station, Michigan, USA - KB3-175-1 | ecosystem: Environmental > Terrestrial > Soil > Unclassified ... | reverse complement strand
AACCTCACCAGCCCGGGCAATCCTGAGCACGTGGACGGATATGAACTACCGTCCGGTTTTTTCAAGATGCTGGGTGTCCAGCCAGCCCTGGGGCGTGAGTTTTCTCCGGAAGAAGATCAACCCGGCGGATCTCCAGTCGCGATGATCAGCGCCCAGGAATGGAGCACCCGATACGGCCGTAACGCTGACGTGCTGGGTAAATCCATTAGGCTTGGCGGTAAGACATATACAATCATCGGAGTTCTTCCTTCCACGTTCCATCTCGCCTCACCGGTTGACGTATTTATACCGCTCGCCCAGGGCGATCCGATGTTTAATGATCGACGCTATCCCGGTGTTCTGGGCGTCGGACGTTTGAAACCCGGGGTCAGCATTGCGCAGGCACAGGCGGAGATGACATCGGTCCAGCAGAATCTCGATCGACTTTACCCTGAAACCGATCAGGGATTGGGAGTCGATGTGCTGCCGCTCAAGTCGGCCATCGTCGGCGACATCTCGGTAACGCTCCTCCTCATGCTGGGCGCTGTAGCCGCAGTCCTGCTGATCGCCTGTGCCAACGTGGCCAACCTCCTGCTCGCTCGATCGGCAACGCGCTTCCGCGAATTTACAGTCCGCTCTGCGCTGGGAGCGACGCGTTCGCGAATCGTGCGCCAGTTGCTCACAGAGAGCATCCTGCTTTCAGTGGCCGGAGGCTTGGTGGGTCTGGTGTTTGCAAAAATGGGGACAAAAGCCGTCTTGGCGATGCTTGCCGGAGATCTGAACCGGACCGAGAACGTCACGCTGAACATCACCGTGCTCCTCTTTGCTCTGGGCATTTCTGTCGCGGTTGGAATTCTCTTTGGCCTGGCTCCTGCCTTCAAAAGCATCGGTTCTGATCTGAACCGCACTTTGAAGCAGGCGGGCCGAGGAACAACCAACGGCCATCATCGGACGCAGAACGTTCTGGTAATTGGGCAGATGGCGCTGAGCCTGGTGTTGCTCGCGGGAGCAACGCTGCTCTTCCGCACCATCCACGGCCTCTGGAAAACAGATCCGGGCTTTACGCCCCAGAATGTCCTCACCTTCAGGATCGGCTCCTCTCCCTCATCAACTGAAACAAATGCTCAAATCAGGGGTGCTCATCAGAACCTGATCCAACGCATTCGCAGCATTCCAGGCGTGGAAAAAGCGGATGCCACCGTCGTGATTCCATTGAACCAGGTGAATAACTTTGCCCCATTCTGGGTTGGAACCGAGGAGTCCAGCCCTGTCGCGGAAGCGCCGCGCCTTCTCTTGTACTGGACGGGCCCGGATTACCTCACGACTATGAAAATACCTATTCTTGAGGGCCGCTATTTCAGCGAGCAGGATGGTACGAATTCAGAACACGTGATCGTCGTAGATAGTGTTCTCGCCGACAAGTACTTTCACGGCAAGAACCCGATTGGCGAGAGCATCACCGTAAACCTTTGCGGACCGGCGCGCATTATCGGCGTGGTGGGACATATTCGCCACTCCGGCCTTGGCGATCCGTCCGCCCTCTCCCAGGTGCAGGCCTATGCCCCTTTGGCGCAGTTTCCAGAGAATGGCGTCCGCATGCTCTACCCCGGATTGGCCTTCATTGTTCGCACACCACTGGACGAAGCCTCAATCGTTCCCCAAATTGAAGCTGCTGTTTCGGGAAGAAGCGGCGGCCAGCCAATTTACGACGTCCACACCATGAGAGAAATCATTGCAGACTCAATGACGCCCCAGAGCTTTCCCATGGTTCTCCTCAGCATCTTTGCTGCTTTCGCCCTGTTGCTGGCGTCTCTCGGAACGTACTCTGTCATCTCTTATTCCACGGTACAGCGTACCCCGGAAATTGGAATCCGCATGGCGCTGGGGGCCGTCCGGCGCAATGTATTTCAACTGGTGCTTCGGCAAGGAATCAATTTGGCGATCATCGGTGTGGTGATTGGAGGATTGGCAGCCCTGGCCATGGCGCGGCTACTCTCGAGTTTCTCGCATCTGCTGTACGGCGTGCGCGCATGGGATCCGCTGACGTTAGGCGGCGTTTCTCTTTTACTTCTGTGCGCGTCCCTTCTGGCTTGTTATATCCCTGCTCGTCGCGCAACCCGTACTGACCCGATGATTGCCTTGCGGCACGAGTAATCGGCAATCGATCATTTCAATAAAGTGACCGCAAGTACGCTCAACAGCAAAGAAATCGGCATCAAGATAATTCCGGCCCTGAGAAACTCCCACGGCGTAATCTCAACCTTGTCGCGCCTTAATGCGATCAGCCACAAGATTGTCGCAAGTGAGCCGGTAACGGAAAGATTGGGTCCCAGGTTGACGCCCAGCAGCACGGCGTGGCTGAGGGTCGCTGCATCGTAAACGTGATGGAGCGCGGCGCCGCCAGCCAGCGCGACGGGAAGATTGTTCATCAGGTTGGAGATGGCAGCCACGCCGAAAGCCGAACTCAAATCTGCGATGGCAGCGGGCTGAGCGGATAGCCATGATATCGCGGCTTCGGCTCCGCGCAGTAACCCGGCATGGCTCAGACCTTCCACAATCACGAACAATCCCGCAACCAGCGGCAGCACGCCCCATGCAACGTCTCTGGCGACTTTGACGGGAATCGTTCTGTCCTTCCATGCCACCAGCGCCACGGACGCAAGTCCCGCTATGCAGGTTGGGAGTCCAAGATCGGCACTCGCTGCCGAGGCGCTGATCAACGCCAATGCCGACAGTACCAGCCCAACAACCGCCAGCCTCCCCTGGCGGCTGAGCTGAAGCGGCGCAACAGAAGACGGCTCATACTTCCCTTGCAGTTCCTGCCGCGAAATCCAGCGCAACCCAATACAGGTAGCGCCTACCGCAATCACAGAAGGAAGCATAAAAAAGCGCAGCCACTCGCCAAGCGCCGGGAGATGGCGTCCGTAGATCACCAGGTTCGCCGGATTCGAGATTGGCAGCACAAAGCTCGCCGCATTGGCAACAAAGGCGCAGGCGAGCAGATACGGCTTGGGTTGGACACGAGCATGCCTTACAGCTGCCAGAACTGCCGGCGTGAGCACCACCGCGGTCGCATCGTTGGAGAGCAATGCCGTGACCACGGTTCCTGTCATATAGATGAGCAGAAACAATCGTGGAGGCGATCCGCCGGCATGTCGCATGGCATTGTCTGCCAGCCAGTCAAAGACGCCTTCATGCCGGGCAAGCTCGGCCAGGACCATCATGCCGAACAGAAAAAGGTATACGTCCATTCCTTTCAGAACCGCACGCCACGCTGAACCAGGATCCAGCAAACGTGCGATCACCAGGATGGCGGCCCCGCTGCAGATCCAGACGTATTCAGGAAGGCCGCGCGGCCGTACCAGCATACAAACGATGCTCAGCAGTGCTACTGCCCAGATAAAGAACTCATGAAAGTGCAAAAGTGAACTGGCCCCGCGGAGTAGAGTTGGACTCGTTCAAGATGATACTGTGCGCAGACGGATGGATTGAAGCCTATATGTCGAAAACGCGATATGGCTTCCCGCCGTTGTGGCTCATCAGGAGAGACAGAGCCACGTTATGCACCGGCACGCCCGCAGTAGTTTTTCCGTCGGGTTTGCCGTGATGGGCATGACCGTGCAGCGCCAGCGCTGCTCCGTGCCGGTCGATCACTTCCGCCAGGCGCGAGCTGCCCAGGTAAGGCCAGATCTCCTGCGGCTCGCCCATGACCGTGTCACAGACCGGCGCATAGTGCGTCACGATCACGATTTTCGGAGTCCGTAGCATGGAAAGCGCGCGCTCCAGTTTCAGCGTCTCATCAATGGACGCCTGCACGAACGCCTTGATTTCTTTTTCGCCGAAAGCGGTCAGCACGCCGCGTCCGAACCCGCCGATAAACCCCTTGGTGCCGGCAAAACCCACTCCATCGCGTTCGTAGCTGCTGCCGTCGAGCACCTTGATGCCTTCGGTGGTCATCAATTTGATCAGTTCCTGCTCCTGGCAGGATTCGTAGTCGTGGTTCCCGAGCACCGCTACGATGGGAATTCTCAGCCGGACCAGCGCGTTCAATAGCGAATGCATCTCTTCCGCTTTGCCATAGTTGGTAAGATCACCGGCAATTACCAGAACATCAGCCTCATCTCTCACATGCGCCAGCGGCTCACGAATGCGGTCGTAGCTTTGCGGAGAGAAGTGAATGTCGGCGGTGGCTGCAATCCTCATATTGTTGGCTCAGGCTGCTTCGTCCTCGCTGCGGCGAATGATCTCGCACTTGCTGCGCTTCTCGTCGAGGATGTCGCGCATGCCCCATTCGGTCACATCAATGGCGAACATCTTTTCGTCAATCAGGCTGCCGCGAAATCCTATTCCCGTGTTGGGATGCTCCAGTTCCACTTTGAAACGCTTCAGCAGCTCCTCCCATATCTCCTTTGGGACAAAATCCGTCTGCACAGGGTAAATATACTGATAGAGAACCAGCGCCCAGAACAGAATCTGCCAGTGCTCTCCTGCGAGGTGCAAAAGCCGCTGCCAGTCGAAGTTGCCGCGCGTCCCGTAGATCACGTGGCAGATGTCTGCGCCGTCAAACCGCTCCCGGCGGGTAACAAATATTTTCGATGCAATCAGTTCTTCCGGCGCCAGCACCCGGGCAGACAAGCCGAACACCTGGGAGCGGCTGGCACGTCGGATCCAGGAGTAATCAACCCGAACCACGCCGTTGCTCATGCCGGTAATCAAATCCACAAAAAAACCATTGCGATGCGCCTTGGCCAGCCATATGGGGTCAGGGATTTCCGTCTGAAACCCGTCCTTCTCCAGCACCTGCAGGGCGCGTCCCACCTCTTGCGGAGGCAGAAAGAAATCCAGGTCCTTGGTATCGCGCCAGATGCCGGTATGCTCATGCAGGGCAAACGCGCCCGAAATCACCACTGGTATGCGGTTCTCTTCCATCAACTGGATGACTTCGCGAAACAGGGATTCCTGCTCCACCGCGAAGCATGGCGGTTGGGACGAACTTACCGGAAGAGGCTTGTCGTCATTTGGCATCACCCCTTAGATGAGAAGATGAGGCAATGTGTCTCCCATGTTGATGATGGTTCGACCTTTCTTAAATCAGCTCTGCTGCACTGCGGAATGGGCGCAGCATCTAACTTTTGAGGAACCGCGCACGGCAGAGCCTCTGGAGTTTAACGCTTATCTTTAGTTCTGGAATTTTGGGAGGGCGCGTTGGCAAAGCAGGAAACAATGGTTGAAGTCGAAGGGCGGCAGATCAAGCTGTCCAAGCTCGACAAAGTCCTGTACCCCAAAGCTGGTTTTACCAAGGGACAGGTTGTTGAGTATTACACCCGCGTCGCGCCCGTACTTATACCCCATCTTGCCGGCCGTCCTCTCACCCTCAAGCGCTACCCGGAAGGCGTTGATGGCCTGCACTTCTACGAGAAAAACTGCCCTTCCTATCGTCCGGAATGGATGAAAACCGCAAAGGTCTGGAGCCCGGGCAATAACCGCTTCATGTACTACTGTGTTGCGGAGGACCTGCCGACTCTGGTCTGGCTGGCCAATCTGGCCGACCTGGAGCTGCACGTTTCCCTTTCCCGCGCTCCGGACATGCAACGGCCCACCGTGATCGCTTTTGATCTTGATCCGGGAGCTCCGGCCGACATCGTCCAATGCTGCCAGGTTGGATTGTGGGTGCGCGACATCTTCGCCCGTTTCGGTCTGGAGTCATTTCCCAAGACGTCAGGCTCCAAGGGTCTCCAGGTCTATGTTCCGCTGAATACAGCGGTCACCTACGATCAGACCAAGCCCTTCGCCCATAGGCTGGCGCAACTTCTTGAGAAAAACTTTCCCGTACAAGTGGTCTCAGACATGAAAAAGGCTTTGCGCGCAAACAAAGTCTTCGTCGATTGGAGCCAGAATGACGATTACAAGACCACAGTGTGCGTCTATTCTCTTCGGGCCAAAGAGCGTCCCACTGTGTCCACCCCCGTGACGTGGAAAGAAGTTGAGAGCTGTTTGAAAAAGGCCGATCCGGAACTGCTGGTCTTCACGTCAGAGCAAGCGCTCAAACGGGTAGAAAAAACGGGCGACCTTTTCGAGCCGGTCCTCAAGCTTAAGCAGAAGCTTCCGAAGATGGAAGTCCTTGAGGAACTGGGCGCGCCCGCAATCTCCGGATCGCGCCCAACTAAAGCCAGGCTGGCCCGTGTTTCCTCGGCTACGCGAAAGACCCCGCGTGACCGGGCAACACGCAGCCCACGCGCACAGAAGAGAGGATAGCCTCCTAGGCGGGAACCGCTTCTACCAGCCACAAAGGCGACTTCATGGGAACCACACGGTTGAGCCGCAGCCCTGCTAAAGCGAATAACCTGCGGAACTCGTCTTCGGTTCTTTCCCGCCCACCGGGAAAAACAAACATCTCAAGATCAATAAACTTACCCAGATGCGGTTCATTGCCGGCAGGAAGCACGCTTTCCACCAGGAGGATCCTGGCATTAGGTTTTCCCGCTAACGCCTTCCGGCAATTTTTCAGGATAATGGCGGCTTTGTCGTCGTCCCAGTCATGAATGATGTGCTTCATGATGATGGCGTCGGCGGCGCTGGGTAGTTCTGCGAAGAAATCAGCCGACAGGAACTCACAGCGATGCGCTATGGCCTGGTTCTCCGGCACCTTTGCGGCGCCTTTGATCACGTGGTCCAGGTCAATCAACACGCCTTTCATCTTCGGGTGTTTGTTCAGGATTGCGCGCAGCAGCGCCCCGTGGCCTCCGGCAACATCCATCAGAGTGTTGATCCCCGCGAAGTCGTACGCTTCCAGTAATGCTGGCGTGACCATCTCGCTCATGGTGGTCATGGCGTTATTGAAAAGCTCTGATATTTCGGGGTTCTCCGGCAGGAACTCAAATACCGGCTTGCCGTACACGTGGTCACAGGTGATCTCGCCGGTTTTCACCGAATGCAATATTTCGGCATAGGTGCGGAAGTGAAACGGACTGGAGATCCATAGCGCCATATTGCGGAATGAGTTGGGAATATCTGACCGCAGAGTTTCGCCTACCGGAGTGACAGCGAAAGTGCGCGGCGCAGTCTCTGTGAAAACTCCCAGACTGGCCAGCACGCGCAGCACGCGGTAAAGGCGGTCTTCATGAGCGCCGCTGGCGGAAGCGAGCTCGCGGACCGGTTTAGGACCATGAGCCAATACATCCGCGATTTTGAGTTTGGCCGCGACTTGTATGCAGGCGGACGCCATGTAACCGGCGCATAATTGCATCATCTGTTCGGCTGGCTCAGGTTTGCGAGTTGCTTCAGGCGTGGGTGCGGGCGTTTGCACAGATGCGGACATCTCTTCTCCTTGGATTCAGGCCGTACTTTCCTTCTTTATATATGAAGGCCGGTGTCTTCAAGGTTGAAGAGCAGCTCGTTATTTTGCCTTAGTTACTTTGGCGAAGCATTAGCCTGCGCGAAGTCACAAATGGTGGCACAGCCGCCCTCCGGCTGCCTGTCGGGATAAGGGTTTTCAGAAGGCGGGCGGAATTGTGAATCTCCGCTCCGACGCAGAAGCTGTGATCTCACGATCGGAAGATCTGGCTGCACCACAAACTGCTCAACGACGACGCGAACTCGATCAGCTTGAGGCGGAAATCAAAAACTCGTGAGTAAAGTGCGCAAGATTTCGCACAGCGGGGGCGGCTGTGCCACATCATTCTGTGGGATCGATGTGACTTTTTACTTCGCTCAGTGCATCTCCGCATTTGCCAAACGCTGATTGGGCCTCATCCAGAAAGCGAAGATCGCTCCGAACAGCAGCAGGCCAATGCTTCCCAGGAACGGCAGGTCCCAGTTCCCTGTCTTCTGGATCACGTATCCTGCAACCAGAGGAGATACCGCGGCCGCCAGCGCTGAACCCACATTCATGAGTCCGCTGGCCGATCCGGAATAACGCGGAGCGATGTCCATGGGCATGGCCCAGAACGGGCCAATCGTAAATTCCGCAAAGAAGAATGCAGCGCTCAGACAGATGGCCACCAGGTTCAGGTTATGCGATCGCAGTACAGGGATCATGAAAACCAGCGACAGCACGAAGCCAAGAATCACCATGTTGCGCCGCGCTTTATTGCTATCACCCGTCTTCTTATAGATCCGGTCACTCACAATGCCGCCCAGCGTGTCCCCGACCACACCGGCAAGAAAGACTCCGCTTGAAAACAGAGCTGAACTTTTGAGATTCAACTTGTAGCCATGAAGAAAGAATGACGGTAGCCAGGTGAGATACAGCCACAGTGTCCAGCCGTAACAGAAATAGACGACCGTTACGGGCCACATGCGCTTCATCAGCGGCCCCCATGGCACCGGCTCCTTCAACTTCGCTTTTCTTGCCGCGTAATCGGGAAGGACCGCGAGTTCCTGCGGCGTAATCCCGGAGTGCTCTTTGGGATCATCTCTGAAGTAAAACCACCAGATCACGACCCACACCAGGCTCACCATGCCAAGTACAACAAAGGAAGCTCGCCAGGAACTGATCTTGATCAGCCACGCCACCAGCGGCGGCGTAAAAAAGTTTCCCAGTCGTGCAAACGCGTGCGTGAGACCCTGCGAGAAGCCACGCTTTCCCGGTGGAAACCAGTCAGACAAAGCGCGCGTGGCGGTGGGAAATGTTGCGCCTTCACCCAGGCCCAGAATCACGCGTGCCACGATCATCGCGGCAAAGCTCCCCACCAGCCCGGCCATGATGGTAGCTGCAGCCCAGATAAACCCGCACACGGTCAGCGCGCGCCGGGCGCCAAACCGGTCGCTCACCCAGCCTCCTGAAACCTGCAGGCACAGGTACGCCCAGCCGAACGCCGAAAAAACCCAGCCCAGCTGAAATGTATTCAGGTGCAGTTCCTTCTGAAAGACTGGGCCCGCAGTGTTCACGTTGATGCGGTCAATGTAGGTGAGCGCGTACATCAGGCACACCATCCAAAGCACATTGTTGGTCGCGGAAAATATTCCCTTGCGTTGAGGCTCTTTCTTCGAACTCAAACCTGTCGGTGCCGCTGTCGTCATGTTTTACGACCTCATTCCTTCGGCTGCGAGGCCACAAGTGTAGTCGCACCAACCAGATATCATCCCGAAAAAGTTTCTGCTGCGCCTGAAGCGGTCACGCACGACGCATTGCTTATCTTCTTAAGTTATAGATTCTTAAGGACTTGGGATTAGTATGTTTAATTCCGCTTTTAAGAATTTCTAATCCCCGGAGGCCATGCTTACTCCCGAGGCTGACGTATCGCCAAGACGTTAGTGAGCTGTTCGGGTGACCCAAGCATTCCCTCGACTCCCGCACGCCAAGTTCATGGCCGATACAGTTCCATTTGCATAGACCCGTTTTCAGGGGCAGCCCGTGTTGCCGAACCGTCTTCGGTCGGTCCGGATTTTTGCACGCCATTAGAACAAGGAGCGCAGTCAATGAGTTTTATCTATCTTCCGGGAGATGCATCCAAAGCCCGAGTGAGAGAAGCGGAAAACGCGCGCAAGAACCGCGCGGACATCCTGAAAGCCTATTCTCACGGTCAGGTCTCACGTCGCGACCTGATGAAATGGGGCCTTATCACAGGCGCAGGCGCGTTGGCGCCGATCAGCGGTTTAAGCCCGTTCGTCAGCACTGCCTATGCTGACGGCGGCAGCACTATTCCCACCGGTGCGCCTCGCAGCCCGCTATTTGGAGCTACAGAATTTTCGCAGCCTATGCCTCGCTTTGACGTATTCAGGCGCGGCACCAATCCGCTCACTGGCGATCTCGATCCGGTTCCGACCGCGCAGTCGAACCAGACACTGATTCCTGTCGCGCCTGAGCTGGGTGGCGGCTTTGGTCCGTGTGAAGGCCGTCCTCCGGGGCCAATCTGGGCGCATCAGCAGTTCAACCAGATGCCACCGCAGGTGTGTGTAGAAACAAGCCAGATGGGCGCGACCGCGAACACCTCTTACAATCCTGGCGTTGACTCGAGCCTGAACTCCGGCATCGATCCCACGCAGTCGATTCCGTTGGTGTTCCACCCGGATATGCCGGTGCAGGATCCAAACTCAGTCTGGACCTTCAACGGCACCATTCCTCCCAAGTTGGTCCAGGGACGTTACGGCGAGCCGATCCTGTTCCGCCATCACAACAAGCTGCCTGCCGATGTCACGCAGAACAACGGCTTCGGGCGGCACACGATTTCCACCCACGAGCACAACGGCCACCACGGCGCGGAGAATGACGGCTTCACCGGCGCGTACTTCTTCCCGGGGCAGTTCTATGACTATCACTGGCCGATCGTACTTGCCGGTTGCACCAGCATGAACCTTGAAGCCTCCGATCCTCGCGCCGGTAGCCCGGCCGACAACGGCGGCATCAACAAGGTAGCAGGTGACTGGCATGAGACCATGTCGACCCACTGGTTCCACGATCACATGTTCAGCTTCACTTCGCAGAACGTGTACAAGGGCAACGCTGCCATGTTCAACATTTACAGCGCCCTCGATCGCGGCAACGAAGAGATCAACGATGGCGTGAACCTCCGGCTGCCCTCCGGCACAGCAAAGAGCTGGGGCAACCTGGATTACGACGTGAACTTGATGCTCTCCGACAAGGCTTTCGACCAGAACGGGCAGCTGTTCATGGACATTTTTGACTTCGATGGCTTCCTGGGCGACGTAATGACTGTCAACCTGGCGTACAAGCCCTACTTCGAAGTTGAGCGCCGCAAGTATCGCTTCCGCATCCTCAACGCCAGCGTTTCCCGCTTCTTTAAAGTTGCGCTGAGCGATGGATCGACGCTGATCCAGATCGCCAACGACGGTAACCTGTTGCCGAGCCCGGTCGCTCTGACCCAGCTTGACGAACAGGGCATCGCCGAGCGCTATGACATCGTCATTGACTTCTCCCGGTACAACGTTGGGGACAAAGTCTGGATGGTGAACCTTTGCGAACACGCTGACGGCAAGAAACCGGCGGCAGATCTCACGCTGTCTCAGGCCCTCTCTGGTACCTCAAGCGATCCATGCGTAGGCAAGTTCCTTGAGTTCCGTATCGTGCGCGATCCGCTTCAGGCTGATCAGAGCCAGGTTCCGGCAGTGATGATCCCCAACCCGGATCTTTCGACCCTGCCTGTCGCAGCCGAACGCATCTTTGAGTTCGGTGCCGGCGGTTCACAGCCCATCAATAATCCTGACACTTCTTTCGTCGGTCCCTGGGGCGTGAAGACCGATAACGGCCAGATGCTGAATGCCAGCTTCGGACGCATCTCTGCAGCTCCGAAATATGGCACTCGCGAAGTCTGGACACTCCGGAACGGTGGCGGCGGATGGGATCACCCAATCCACATCCACTTTGAAGAAGGCCAGATCCTGGCCCGCAATGGCAGCTCCGGCAATGTCCCGGCATGGGAAAAGGGCCGCAAAGACGTCTATCGTCTGCGTCCGGGTGGAAGCGTGACTTTGACCATGCAGTTCCGCGATTGGGGCGGGATGTTCATGGAGCACTGCCACAACACCGTGCATGAAGACAACGCCATGCTGGTTCGTTGGGAAATGAATGGTGGAGGAACTCCGTTCCTGTCACCTCTCCCGACACCTATCTGCACTCCGCAAGGCGTGACCTTCATCCCGCCGGATGACATCGCCCCAACTGCGTTCACCGGTGGAACCGGCAACGCGGGTGATGGCGGAGGTGGCAAGGGATCTGGCGGCGGTTCCGGTCGCGGCGGCAGTGATGGCAGCGATGACGGGGCTGTACGGGGAGGCGTTCGCGGCAGCAGTGGATCCGGCAGTGGCTCGGGCAGCGGTAAGGGTTCGGGCAGCGGCAAGGGCTCGGGCGGCGGCAGCGGCTCGGGCGGCGGCAGCGGTTCGGGCGGCGGCGCGGCGCGCATCCACCACCACGCTCATCACCGCTGATAGGCCCGATCCGGTCGCGCCCGCGAAGAGCGAGCAGGCGCCCGTGATTT
>Ga0134125_10008007_pt1 | contig 11916 bp, 11 predicted proteins | sample KB31751_FD_96464 | JGI IMG/M metagenome (GOLD analysis project Ga0134125, IMG submission 96464) | Terrestrial soil microbial communities with excess Nitrogen fertilizer from Kellogg Biological Station, Michigan, USA - KB3-175-1 | ecosystem: Environmental > Terrestrial > Soil > Unclassified ... | reverse complement strand
GGTCTCATTTGGGTACAAGTTGGTGCAGAATCGTAGCCGCCATCCGGCCGTTCATCGAGGAGAGCACCACGTGAAGAGATACCGCAAAACCCATGTCATGGCCGGCTGCTTGCTTCCTCTCTTTTCTCTCGTGACCATGCGATCGGGGAGCGGAGGCGTTCCACCGCTGTTGCACGCGATGGCGGGGACCTGGGACGTCAAGGAATGGATGTGGACGGGTCCGGGAACGCAGCCGATCGATTTGCCTGCGGCAGTGGCGCACCGGCGCCTGATCGGCGGCAAGTTTCTGCAGGAGGTGATGACGGCACTGCCGGGAACAGCGGCTGCATTCAGCCGTATCGCGTACTTCGACTACAACGCGATGAGCGGACAGTACGAGTACGCCTCCATCGATACGCGGGCTCCACAGATCATGAACGAACGCAGCAATGGCCCGGCAGCCGCGGACGATGCGATCCCGCTTTACGGCGGGATCTTCGTTGCCGACCATTGGGGGGCGGCCGCGAACGTCCCCTTCCGCTATCGCCTTGTCGTCGGCCCCCTGCACAAAGACGCGCAGACCGTAGAGCTCTACCTCACTCCGATGCCGGCGGCTGGAGGCAAGGGTTTCCTCGCCTTCAAATATCTTTACACCCGGCGGGCCAACGCTACCCCACTGCCCTCACCAGGCTCGCATCGTCGCAGGCCAGCGAATTGATTCGCGGGCTCACCGCGTGACTCGTCAGCAGCTCCTCGGGGGCCGTGCGCAGCAACGCGCGAGCTTCCGCCGGGGTGCCGTGAAGCCAGGCCTCGCAGTCCTCGGCGCGTAGGATCGCCGGCATCTCCCGCGTCGCCGTCTGAATCGATGTGAGCAGCGCGTTCGCGGGCACCGTGAGGATCGCGCAGCCCTCGATCACATCATCGTCGTCGCCCTCGGTGCGATCCCAGATCGCCGCGACGGCAAAGACCGGACGGTCCCTGGCCTGGACGAAATACGGCTGGCGGTACCGCGTGGGCGTCAGCCGCCACGTATAGAAGCCCGCGAACGGGAGGATGCAGCGCTGACCGTTGAGCCATGGCCCGCGGAAGAGCGGGCTCGCCTCCAGGTCCTCGCAGGGCAGACGGAGCCACTGTCCGGCGGACGCATCGCCCTCCGCCCAGCCCGGAATGAGCCCCCAGCGCATCATGACGGCTTCGGAACGGCCCTCATGCAGGCGCACGGCAGGTACGTAGCGCTCCGGCGCGACATTGAAGCTCGCGGAGAAGCGCCACCAGGCGTGCTCGGGCGCGAGCTCGCGCTCGGCGAGCATCTGATCCGGCACGACATATCGCTCGCACATGCCAAAAAGAGTACCCAGGGACGCGCCGCCCGCCTGTGACGGAATGCACCGAATCGGGACGGAGTCAAGGATCGACGTCACCCTGCAGGTACCCCGTTCCGTCCATCCCCCCGAACCCGCCGCCGGTCGGAAGGGGCCCGATTACTGTCGCATGTCGCGCGTAGCACCGCTCCCGTTCCAGTACAGTCCGCCGCAGCGAAAGATTGCAGACACACAACCCCGTGCGCCATTCGACTACAAGTCTCGTTCCTACCGCCTCGGAGCCGATGGGGTTCGGCACGCCTGTCGCTTCTCAGGCGGGCTTCACTCTCGTGGAGCTCCTCGTCGTCATGGTCATCGTCGTGATTCTGATGGCGATCGGAGCACCCTCATATCGCTATGTGACGACGGCCAATCGGGTATCGACCGAAGCCAACACTCTGCTTGGCGATCTCCAGTACGCGCGCTCCGAGGCCGTCCGCGAGGGCCAGCCGGTGACGGTGTGCATATCGAAAACCGGTACCTCCTGCGACGCGGCCAGCACCTCCTGGCAGGAAGGCTGGATCGTGTTTTCCGACTTGAATGGCAACCAGACCGTCGATACGGGCGCGCCCAGCGATACCGTACTTCGCGTTCGAGGCGCATTCTCGAGCACCGACACTTACAGCTCGAGCAACAGCGATTACGGGGTCACCTTCACCCGGGACGGTTTCGCTCAGAATCTCGGCAGCGCCGGACTCACGGTGACGCTGCATGACTCCGGCAGCAGCCAGAACTACACACGATGCCTGGATATCTCTACGGCCGGCATGATGTCCGTTCAGACCCACTCCAGCGACTCGACGTGCCAATGATGAACAGCAGCGCAAATTGCGTACATCGGGCCCGGGGCTTCAGCCTCGTGGAGGTGATGGTGGCACTAATCGTCATCAGCGTCGGCCTGCTCGGCTGCGCCAAGCTGGGGGCGCTCCTGGTCTCCAGCACGGGAACGTCCCGCGTCCGGGCGCTGGTCGCGCTGGAGGCCTCGAGCATCGCCGATTCCATGCATGCCGATCGCGACTTCTGGGATGGATCGTCCAGCGATTGGACTCCGACCACGGCACTGTCGATCACCGGGACCGAGAGCTCCGGAACCACCACCTTCTCGAGCACCGGATCGACGACGCTGACCAACGGCCTGACGAGCGCGCCCAATTGCACACCCGGGTCGGGCGCCCCGTGCACACCCGGAACACTTGCGGCCTACGACCTGACGCAGTGGGCTTCGGATATCGGACAGTCGACCGGATCGAACGTGCTGAAGAACTCCACCACCACGATCAACTGTTCATCCGCCACGCCTCCATCCGGCACGGCCGTCGTAACCTGTGTCATCAACATCCAATGGCAGGAAAACACGGTCGCGGCCAACTCGCAGGAGTCCACTCCGACGTCATTCCAGACCGAGAACTACCAGCTCGTGGTGCAGCCGTGAGCCCGCAAGCCCTGGGAACACCTGTCTCGCGCCCGCGTGCCGGGCACCGCATCGCACGCGAAGGCGGCTATTCGCTGATCGAGCTGTCGGTCGCGATCCTGATCGCCCTCTTCCTGCTCGGCGGCGTGCTGCTCGTCGAGCAGGACGTGCACACCGCTTATGGAGATCAGAGCGGCCTCGCGCAGCTGCAGGACGAGGAGCGCTTCGCGATGTCGCTGCTCACCGCAATCATCCAATCCGGCGGCCACTTCCCGAACCCATGGCAGAATACGATCGACAGCGCCCTGCCTGCTCTGACTTCATCGACTCCCCAGGGCCAGTCGATCCCGTTTCAGCAGGAGCAAGCCATCTGGGGAGTCCACAACGCGGGCGCGCCCTATGACTCGATTGCCGTGCGATTCATGACGACCGCACAGGAGAACATGACGCTCTGCGACGGCACCACCGGCGCCGGGAATACCTATACCAACTACTTTTATGTCGCGACTGCGTCCGGCAATTCCTATCTGGATTGCGAGCTGCAGACAGGAACCACATGGGCGCCCTCACCCGTGCAGCTGGTCAAGGGATTGCAGAAGATCAACGTTCTGTACGGCATCAATACGACCGGGACCGACAACAATGTCGATTCGTATCTGAGAGCCGATCAGATGACCGCCGCCCAATGGCTGAACGTCACCTCGGTCAAGGTGACGTTGACCTTCGTGAATCCGCTGGCGAACGAGACGGGCCAGCCGGGCACGGTGCAGTTCACCAGGGTGATCAGTCTCATGAGCCGTATCGGAGTAGCGCCGTGAACTCCCGTTTACACCTCCATCCCGGCCGCGCCCGCGGCATGGTGCTGATCACGGCGCTGCTGCTGCTCATCGTCGTGACGATCCTCGCGCTCGCCATGTTCCGCGGCGTCGGTCTCGAGGCCCGGATTGCGGGCAATGTAATGGACAAGCAGCGCGCCCTGAATGCTGCAGTCAGTGCTCAGCAATACGCCGAGCAGTGGTTGGTCAGCAATGCGGCGCCGACGCCGGATGCAGCGATCTCGTCGTGGATCGACTGCTCCTCGCAGCCCTTTACGGCGGGGACGCCGATGATCTGCGTGAATGCGCTTTCCAGCCTGACCTCTTCGGTGACCGCCGTGCCGTGGACGTCCGCCACGACCGGAGCTCTGGGAACGAGTTACAACCCCGGCGGCGACATCACTCAGAGCACCACCGGAGGGACCAACAGCTACTATGCCCTGCCGGTGTATTACGTTGCCTTCTCCGGAATCGACAAGGCGGTCGGGCGCTCGGGTTTCGATTACACCATCGATTCGTGGTCCTACGCCGGCAGCTCGAGTACAGTTGCCGAGGTCGAGAGCACTTATCGCATCCGCTACAAAGTTCGCGGATTCTAGAGGCGGAGAGATGCTTATGCGACGCATGAATACATTACTCGTGGCACTGCTGGCGATTGCCGCGGCGCTCGCGGGCCGATCCGCACTCGCGGACAACTCCATCGCCGAGGAGTTCACGGGAACCTCGACGAACAACCCGTGGTACTTCTTCAACGGCGCGTGCCTCACGGCAAGCTCGAGCCCCGCAACAGCGAACCCGGGTTCGCCTCCGGGCTGCACCAAGGACAGCTATTACAGCGAGAACCTCGTCGGCGGTTACAACGGGGCGAGCGGCTCGGCCGTGACCCTTCCCGACCCCGTCGGAAACGGAGCGCTGCGCTTCACCAACGGATGCATTCCAGACAGCAGCGGCGGCTGTTCCAACGGCGGACACTCGCAGAACGGCGCCATCATCTCCGCCAACACATACTCGACCGACCAAGGCCTCGACATCACGTTCAAGACGCTGACGTATCGGGGAGACTCCGGGGGCGCGAACAACGACGGCGCGGACGGAATGAGTTTCTTCCTGATGGATGGGAGCACGGACATCACCAGCAACCCCCAGGATGACATCGGGTCCTGGGGCGGAAGCCTCGGCTACACCTGCTCGAATAAAAACCCGGACTATCACGGCATGGTCGGGGCCTATATCGGCCTCGGCATCGACGAGTACGGCAACTTCCTGAACGGCACGAGCAATACGCTCGGCGAATCCGGAACCTCCGCGAGCGGTGACAACACCGCGAGCGGCGGCGGTTACAAGCCCAACCGCATCGGCATGCGGGGCGCCGGCAACATCGCATTCCCCTGGCTCGAGGCCAATTACTCGAATTACTACCCCTCATCGCTCACCGCTTCCCAGCAGCAGGCAGCCGTGCAGAAAACCTGCGCGACCGGAACGCTCTGGGATTACTCGAATCCCGCGAGCCCCAACAACACCAATACGGCAGTCATGGACTATCCGGCCCTCAACGGGGCATACGCCGTGATATCCAAGCAGATCGCGAACGAGTATTCGGCGGGCGGCTATTCGAGCCAGAACGCCAAGCCGATCACCTACCGGCTGAAGATCACGCAAAACGGCCTGCTCACCCTGGACTACAGCTACAACGGCGGCGCCTGGACCGGCGTGATCACGAATCAGGACATCACCCAGCAAAACGGTGCCCTGCCCTCGACCATCCGCTTCGGGTTTGCGGGATCGACCGGCGGCAGCTCGAACATTCACGAGATCCTGTGCTTCAAAGCCACGCCGGCCGACGCGTCGTCCAGCTCGACGACCGGCAACCAGAGGGAATCCTCCAAGCTGCAGACCGGCACGCAGCTGTTCTTCGCTTTCTATGATCCGACTACCTGGACGGGAACGGTCACCGCGAACAACCTGGTGACCGATAGCTCCGGAAACCTGTCGGTTGCCACGACGGCCAACTGGGACGCCTCCTGCAACCTTACCGGCATCGCCAATGGCGCGACCTGCGCCTCGACCGGGACCACCGGACCGGTAGCCGCCCAGGCGCCGAGCGCGCGGACCATTCTCACCTGGAGCGGATCGGCGGGCATTCCCTTCGAGTGGAGCAGTCTCACCGGCACCCAGCAGAGCGCGCTCAACGCGGGCGACAACAACGGCCAGACGCGGCTCAGCTTTCTGCGCGGCGATCGCAGCAACGAATACCAGACCAACGGAACGGGTCTCTTCCGGATACGGACCTCCGTGCTCGCGGACATCGTGGACTCCAGCCCGGACTGGGTGGGCCCCCCGATACAGTCCGACTCCAAGGTATATCTGGTTCCGGCGACCTGGTCGGACTTTCTATATCCTGCGGCTACCATGCCCGAGAACTCCGGGCAGACCTACTCCCAGTACGTCAAGGCGGAGCAGAGCCGCGCCGATGTCGTCTATGTCGGTGCGAATGATGGGCTGGTGCACGGCTTCAGCGCCGGCAGCTACAATACCGATGGAACCTACAACAGCAGCGGCAATACCGGCCAGGAGCTCCTCGCCTACATGCCGCAGAGCGTATTGCTGGCGATCCACAGCTCCACGACCAGCAAGCTCGATTTCTCCAACGTCCAATATGGCCATGCGTTCTATGTGGACGCTCCGCCGGGATCCGGCGATATCTTCTACAGCGGGGCCTGGCATACCTGGCTCGTCGGCGGCCTCGGCCCCGGCGGCAAGGAGATCTACGCGCTCGATGTGACCAACCCCGGCAATTTCTCGGAATCGAACGCGTCGAGCCTGGTGGTCGGCGACTGGACCTCCTCGACGATCAGCTGCACGAACGTGTCGAGCTGCGGCAACAACCTCGGACAGACTTACGGAACGCCGAAGATCGTCCGACTGCACAACGGAACGTGGGGCATGATCTTCGGCAACGGCTTCAAGAGCACCAGCGGGGACGCGGGGATATTCATTCTCACGATCGATCCCAGCAGCGGCGCGCAGACCATGTATTACTTCAGCACCGGCGTCGCGAGCAGCAACGGTATCGCCTATACCTACCCTGTCGATCTGGACGGCGACAATGTCGCGGACTACGTTTACGCGGGCGATCTGCACGGCAATGTCTGGCGCTTCGACCTGACGAGCAACAGCCCAAGCAGCTGGGCCGTCACGCCGGGCCCGATCTTCTCGACACCTTCCGGCCAGCCGATCACGAGCCGGGTGCTGCCGGCCGCGGTCATGACGGGCAACAACGGGCCGACCGAAGTCATGCTCTATTTCGCGAGCGGCGAGAAATTTCCAATCACCAACAGTGCCCCGCAGAGCTATCAGAGCGGCACTCAGGCGTTCTACGGCGTCTGGGACTGGAATTTCAGCGGCTGGAACGCGAAGAATTCGGCCCAATATGCCAGCGTGAGCGCCTCCACGGTGGCGACCCTCACCAGCCTGGCCTCGCCGTATACATTGAGCACCTCGAACCTGACGGCACAGACCCTTTCGACCGACTCGTCGGGCAACCGCATCGAGACGAGCGTGAGCCAGATCTGCTGGGCGGGCTCGACGACCTGCACGCCCACCGCGAACAACAAAAAATTCGGTTGGTACTTCACGTTCCCGGGCACGAACACTGCGTTCAGCACGACGACCTACGAGCAGGGCATCTACAACCCTGAGGTCGTCAGCACGTCCATCGTTTTCAATTCCGTGCTGCCGGCGGTGGACTCGCCATTGGCCTGCAGCACCGACATAGATCAGGGCTGGACGTACGCGATCGACGCCGCCACGGGCGGCCCTTCGGGTCTCCTCTGCAAGCCCGGGACCACGTGCGATGGGGAGGTGGTCGGTAGGCAGACGAACGGTACCGGTACGCCCTACGATGTCGACGGCTATCTGGTCTCACCTACGACCAACGGCGGTAGCAGCACTACGCCCGAAACGAAGCAAAAAGACATCATCGGTACCCGGCTCACGTGGACCGAGCTACGGTAGGAACGAAATCCATGACATCCGATTATCGCAACCCCACCAGTGCGTTCTCACGGCAAATGAGCCGGCGTGCCGCGGGATTCACCCTGATCGAGCTGATGATCACCGTCGTGATCGCGACGATCCTGTTGAGCGTCGCCATTCCCATGTACCTGCACCAGCTGCGGGAGTCGCGCCGGACCGATGCGCGCTCCGCGCTCATGGACCTCGCCGCGCGGGAGGAGCGTTACTTCGCAACCAACAGCGCCTACGCCACGACGGCGAGCAGCCTCGGTTACCAGGGATGGGGCTCGTCGTACACGGTGGGCAACGGCGGGTATTACTACATCCAGTCGCCGCCCCCGGTCAATAATGGGACGACGCCACCATCGTTCTCGTTCACAGCCTTACCCGTGAGCGGGCATGGCCAGGATCAGGATACGGTCTGCGCCTCGTTCACCGTCGATTCGACCGGCAAACAGAGCTCGAAGGACGGCTCGGGCAACGATACCAGCTCCACCTGCTGGCGCTAGCAGTCAGTCCAGCTTGAATTCGATCGTGTCCCAGCGCGTGGTTTCCTCATGCCGCGCCTGTCGCCGGATGGCGTCGACCAGCGCGCGCTCGTCCCAGTCGACCACCTCGTCCGCGAGGTCGGCGAGCGCTTTCGGCACCGGCTTCTGCGAGCCGAAGGGTTTCAGGAGCACCACCGCCTTCTGACTGGCCTGGGCGTAGAGGAGCTGGAAGGTCACCAGGTCCTGGTTGCCGTCGAACAGACTGGAGAGGGCGATCACGGCTTCGACAGGGGCGATCTGGCGGCGCAGCTCCTCCTTGCCGGCCTCCTTGTCCCCCGGGGGGCGCTTCTCCGGCGCGCTGAAGTTCCGGTAGAAGAAGTTCCGCGAGCTCTCGAGATACTCGAAGACCCGCAGGTAGTCGTCGCCCGGCTCCCATACGTGCGTGACGAAGAGGCGGACCGGATTGGCCTGGGACATAAGGCCAAGTTTCGCACAAGAGCCGGCCGGCGCGAAGCCTGCCGGTCCGGCGCAGCCGGGCGCGGCCGCCGGCCCAGGGCCCCAGCCGACGGTCCAGGCCGATATGCAATACAATCGTCCCTCCCGGCTTGGCCTCTCCTGGCTTGCCGCCGCGCAGGACCGCCTCACGTTGCGTCTGGTCGTCTACAACATCCGCTACGCCACAGGCACCGGCCCGGCGTTCCACCTGCCGCTGCCGGGTGCCGGGTATCTGCGCAGCAATCGCAAGGTGCTGGCGGGCATCACCGAGTTCCTGCGTGCCGAGCAGGCGGACGTCGTCGGCCTCATCGAGGTGGACACGGGCTCGATCCGCACCGGCATGGTCAACCAGGCCGAGTCGATCGCCACCGAGCTCGGGCACTACTCGACCTACCAGTGCAAATACGGCACCAGCTCGATCAATCATCTGATGCCCATCGTGCGCAAGCAGGGCAATGCCTTCCTTTCCGCTCCGCACGTGCATGGGGAGCGCTTCCACTACTTCGATGCCGGCATCAAGCGGCTCATCATCGAGCTCGAGCTGGAAAATGTCTGTGTGTTCCTGGTGCATCTGTCGCTGAAGTTCCGTCATAGGCAGTACCAGCTGCGCTCGCTCCACGATCTCATCGTCAAGTCGAAGAAGCCCGTCATCGTCGCCGGCGACTTCAATACGTTCTGGGGCACGCACGAGATCTACCTCTTCATGCGCGCGGCGGGGCTGCGCAGCGCGAATTCCGCGGGCCTGCCGTCCTTTCCGGCACGCGTGCCGCGCATCGAGCTCGATTTCATCCTGGTGAGCGAGGGGATCGAAGTGACCGATTTCCGCGTGCCGGACATCCGCTATTCGGATCATCGCCCTCTCGTGTGCGACTTCCACGTGCGCGCGGGTGAACAGCACTCGGCCGCGGCCTGATCCGATGGCCGAGACCGCCACAGCTGCGTGGCAGATGGAGAGGGACAGCGACGGGATCGTGTGGCTGACCGTCGACAAGCCGGGCACATCCGCCAACGTGCTCTCGAGCCATGTCCTGCGCGAGCTCGATGCCATCATCGATCGGATCGCATTGCCGCCGCCCCGCGGCGTCGTGGTGCTCTCGGGCAAGAAGAGCGGCTTCATCGCCGGCGCCGACATCAAGGAATTTACCGGCATCACCAGCGCCGAAAGCGGCTATCGCCTCATTCACGCCGGCCAGCAGGTGTTCGATCGCCTGGAAGGCTTGCTCTGCCCCACGGTCGCCGCGATCCATGGCTTCGCGCTCGGCGGCGGCCTCGAGCTCGCCCTCGCCTGCCGCTACCGCATCGCCGTGGGCGATGAGCGGCTGTCGCTCGGTTTCCCGGAGGTGAAGCTCGGGATCCATCCGGGATTCGGCGGCACGGTGCGCAGCGTCAGACTGATCGGCGTACGCGCGGCGATGGACATGCTGCTGACGGGCAAATCCGTGCGCGCGGAGAAAGCGCTGCGGCTCGGCCTGGTGGACAAGCTGGTGCCGCAGGCCGAGCTGCGCACGGCCGCGCGGGACCTCATCCTCAATCAGCTGCCGCCGCATCGGTCGAGTCTCACCGAGCGGGCCCTGAGCTGGCCGCTCGTGCGCTCGATGGTGCAGCGCTCGCTCATCGGGCAGGTCGCGCAGAAAGTCCGCCGGGAGCACTACCCCGCCCCGTACGCGACGATCGACCTTTGGGTGCGCTACGGGGCACACGGAGCCGTCGCCTTCGAGGCCGAGGCACGCTCCATCGCACACCTCTTCACCACCGAGACCGCGCGCAACCTGATTCGCGTCTTCCTGTTGGAAGACCGTCTCAAAGCCCTCGGCGGCAAGTCCGCGACGCCCCTCGAGCGCGTGCACGTGGTGGGCGCCGGCATCATGGGCGGCGACATCGCCGCCTGGTCGACGCTGCGCGGCTTCATAGTGACGCTGCAGGACCGGGAGCTGAGTTATGTCGAGCCGGCACTCGAGCGCGCCCGTGAGCTGTTCGAGAAGCGCCTGCGCGATCCCGGGAAAGTGCAGGAAGCGATGGGGCGCCTGACTGCCGATGTGGCAGGAGAAGGCGTTGCGCAGGCCGACATCGTGATCGAGGCGATCTTCGAGAACCTGGAGGCCAAGCGCGAGCTCTACGCCTCGCTCGAGCCGCGCATGAAGCCGGGCGCGATCCTCGCGACCAACACCTCGAGCATCGTGCTCGAGTCTCTTGCCGAGCGCCTGGCGGAGCCCAGACGCCTCGCCGGACTGCACTTCTTCAATCCCGTCCCGCAGATGCCGCTCGTCGAGATCATCCGCACCGCCACTACCGACCCCGCCGCGGTGCAGACGGCGATCGCCTATACCCGCAGGTTGGACAAGCTGCCGGTGCCGTGCCGCAGCGCACCCGGCTTCATCGTCAACCGCGTGTTGATGCCCTACCTGCACGAGGCCATGTACGCCGCCCAGCAGGGCGTGCCGATCGCAGTGATCGACGAGGCCGCGGTCGCCTTCGGCATGCCGATGGGCCCCATCGAGCTCGCCGATGTAGTAGGTCTGGATGTTGCCGCGCACGTGGGGGAGATCATCGCCACGGAGCTGGGACGCCCTGCGCCGAGCCTCTCGCGCCTGCGCGAGCTCATCGGGCTCGGCAAGCTCGGTCGCAAGAGCGGCGCGGGGTTCTATTTGTGGAAGGACGGCAAGCCCGTGAAGCCCGCCGCCTCGGCGGACCCGCCGCCTCCCGACCTCATCGACCGGCTCATCCTCGTGCTCGTCAACGAGTGCGCCGCGTGTCTGCGCGAGCGGATCGTGGACGATGCGGACCTCATCGATGCCGCCGTCATATTCGGTACCGGATTTGCGCCCTTCCGCGGCGGCCCCCTCGCCTACGCGCGCAGCCGGGGGGTTGCCGCAGTGGTCGAGCGGCTGGAACAGCTCGCCACGCGTTACGGCGGCCGCTTCCAGCCGGATTCCGGCTGGGCGATGGTGACCGGCGCGGGATCGACCCCAAAACCGTGAACGGCTCCCCGGTGGCCGGAACCCCCTGTGCTACCATCCGACATAATTTTCCATGGGACGAGCCGTGCCGGACGGGCGCCTTCGGACCTCAGACACGATCAGGCTCCACTCAAAATGTTAGAAGAACGCGAAGCAAGCGTTCAACTGCTCAAGACCTTCGCGCCTCTTGACGGGCTGAAGCGGGACAATCTCGCGGCGCTGGCGAAGAAAGTCGTCGTGCGCACCCTACCTGCGGGGCGCACCCTCTTCAAGGAAGGCGACACCGACAAGCGCACCATCTGGCTGGTGAGCGGCATGGTGGAGGTGAAGGAAGCCGAGCGCACCATCGCCATGATCCGCGGTGGCTCGCCCGAGGCCCGCACGCCGCTCTACCCG
>Ga0134125_10008006_pt1 | contig 11916 bp, 14 predicted proteins | sample KB31751_FD_96464 | JGI IMG/M metagenome (GOLD analysis project Ga0134125, IMG submission 96464) | Terrestrial soil microbial communities with excess Nitrogen fertilizer from Kellogg Biological Station, Michigan, USA - KB3-175-1 | ecosystem: Environmental > Terrestrial > Soil > Unclassified ... | reverse complement strand
TCGCCGGGAGAGGTGGTCTGCTGACCGTCGGCGATCGTCCGGGGCACCGGGATCGTCACCCGCTCACCGGCCCGCAGGGACTGCCGGACGTCGTCGCCGGCCGCCGGCTCGACGCCGACCACCCGGGTCGACCCGGTCGCCGTCGCGGCGAGCGCGCAGCCGGCGATCAGTCCGCCGCCGCCGACGCAGACCACGAGCACGTCCAGCGGACCGGCGTCCTCGACCAGTTCGAGGGCGACCGTGCCCTGCCCGGCGATCACGTCCGGATGGTCGTACGGCGGGATCAGCGTGAGGCCGCGCTCGGTGGCGAGCGCGGTGCCCAGGTCCTCCCGGTGCTGGGTGTAGCGGTCGTAGCGGACCAGTTCGGCCCCGTACCCAGCGGTCGCTGCGACCTTGGTCTCGGGCGCGTCGTGCGGCATGACGATCGTGGCCGGGATGCCGTGCAGCTTTGCGGCGAGCGCGATCGCCTGCGCGTGGTTGCCGGAGGAGAACGTGATCACGCCGCGGGCGCGCGCGTCCGGGTCCAGCGCGGCTATCGCGTTGTAGGCGCCGCGGAACTTGAATGCGCCCACCCGCTGGAAGCACTCCGCCTTGGCGAGCACGGTCGCACCCGCGATGTCGTCCACGGTCCGTGAGGTCAGCACCGGCGTCCGGTGCGCCACCCCGGCCAGCCGTCCCGCTGCGGTCTTGACGTCGTCGAAATCCACCACGACAGGCAGTCTGCCTCAGCGGTCGAGCAGCGCCGCGACCTGCTCCGGGCGGGACACGTGCGGGCAGTGCCCGCCCGGCACGTCGGTCGGGTCGGTCTTGAGCCGCTCCCTGGCCACCCGGCGCATCCAGTCCGGGGTGAGCGTCCTGTCCTCGGCGGGTACGACGGCGGTCGACGGCGGCAGGTCGGCCAGCGGCGCGCCCGGCGCCTCGAACAGCGAGCGCACCGGCCACAGTCGCGTCGTGGACAGTGCCCAGCGCAGCGTGGCGAGATCGCAGTCGTGGAAGAGGAAGTACGCGGTCTCGGCCGGCGCGCCCTCGAGGTCGCCGGTCCAGTCGTGCCACTCGGCGCCGAACATGCCGGGATCGGCGGCCAGTTCGTCCATCACGCTGCGGCCGGGGTCAGGGACGACCGCGCCGAGCCAGGCCACGTGCCGGGCGCCGACGGCGGCGGCGATCGCCGGTGCCACCACACCGGCCGCAGAGTGCACCACGAGCACCGGCTCGGTCAGCCCGGCGGCCTGCTCGCGCGCGAGGTCCGCATACTGACCGGCCGTCCACTCGGGACGGTCGACGGGCAGGTCGGCGGCGACGGTGCGATGACCGCGGTCCTGCAACGCCGCCGCCAGCCGGTCGTACCCGCCGGGGCCCTGGGTGCTGCCGTGCACGAGCAGGAAGTCCATGAGCTCCACCCTGGCCCCGGGTCCGCCCCGGATGCCACCGTGTTCGCTCAGCGCAGGATGCAGAACTCGTTGCCCTCCGGATCGGCGAGCACGACGAACGGCTCCTCCCCGGTCTGCCCGACGTCGACGCGGGTCGCCCCGAGCTTGACCACCCGCTCGACCTCCGCGGCCTGGTCCGGCGCTCGCAGGTCGAGGTGGTCGCGGTTCTTGCCCTGCTTCGGCCCGGCGCTCGGCTGCAGCCACACGGTCGGCTCACCGCCCGCCGGTGGCACCAGATGGGTGGTCCCGTCCGGCTGCCGATCGATCTCGTACCCGAGGACCTCCGACCAGAACTCCGCCATCCGCTCGACGTCCTGCACGTCCAACGTCCACTGCGCGATCCGGCTCGTCACCGCTGACACACCTCCGCTGCTTCGATGCGGCCGGCGTACCCGCTAGGCTCGATCAGGCACCACCCGGGGCGGTAGCTCAGCCGGTCAGAGCAGCGGACTCATAATCCGTCGGTCGTGGGTTCGAGCCCCACCCGCCCCACGACCTGCGAAAACGTCAGTACCGGAGACTGCATAGCGTTGACAGACCGGCCCGCAGCGCCCGCCGCACCGGGCGGCCACATCGCGCTCCGGGCGCAGGCGCCCTCCGCGCTGGACCGCTCGGCGGCCGCACGGCTGAAGGCCCGGTCGCCGGTACCGCTGCACTCCGACCGCCGGGCCTCAACAGAACCGCCTCGCTACGTACTGTTCGGCGACGCTCCGCGGTCTCTCTCACGCTCGGTCTGCTCAGCCTTATCGGACACGACCACGGCCGTCACGAGGGTTCCAATGGCGACGCTCCGCGTGGTGAACAGCCACATCAGCGAAGCGGCGATGGCCCACGGCAGCCGCCGCCATCCCGAAGCCCGGATGGCGCCGGTCGTGAGCAGAACGGCGATGCCGATGAGCCCTCCGTACGCCACGTAGAGGCCGCGCAGGGCGCGCCGATCCTTCGCGTCGGCGTCTGCGTCGGCGCCAGGCCGCCACGCCCACCGGACTCCGCTGGCGAGAGCGCCGGCGCCCAGCCCGAGGAACCGTGCGGACCGGATAGCTGGTTGCCGCGTCCCAGCGACTGCGATGGCTCGGGACATCGCAGTCATCCCGCGCGGCAGCTGCTCACCGTGCGCCTGCAAGGCGGCCCGGAGCCTGCGCTCGACCGTCTCGGCATCCGGATGGTCGGACAGGTCGACGTCCGCGAAGATCGCCGCCAACTCGCCGCGCCTCACCTCAGCCCGGTCGAACGACCGGCGGGGGGCGTCCGCGCCCGGGCAGGTGCACCGCGCACTCCACTCCTCCCGCGTGACCTTCCGTCGACCAGCCAGAGGACAGTGCCCGCGGCTGTGACACCGGTCGTTGCACAGGACGACCTCTTGGCGCGGACGAAGGCGCCACAGCCCACGGACCCTCATACCCACCCAATGAGGGCACCCGTCGTGATCTCCCCGGCCACACCAGGGCGACAGCGACGACGCGGACAGACCTACCACGCCCGCAGCGTACGGCGGGTCACCTCCGGGCAGGCCCTCCCATCTGCCCAGCGTCCTTACCGCCGCCGGCCGTCCGTCAAGGCCGACTCCCAGCCCCGCCGCCAGATGGCAGCCGCGGCGGCGCGCCGTTCGCTGGGTTCACGCCGGCGGCCTCACGCGCCGGCGGCACCGCTCGGGCCCAGGACACTGTCGCGAGTGGACAGAGCCGGCTCCTTGAGCTCCACGAAGATGCTGTGGGTCGCCCTGTCACCGGTGTTGTGCCCGGCATGCTCCTGGGCGCCGACCCAGCGGACCGCGCCCGCCGGGATCTCGACGTCGACGCTGTGGCCGTCGTGGCTGATTCGGCGGTGGAACGAGGTGAGGGCGTACATGATGCTGTCCGGGTGCCGGTGCGGGTGGGTCTGGTCGCCGGGGCCGTCGCGGTACTCGAGCACCCGCACCCGGTCGTTCTCGAAGATCACCCGGTAGAGGTCGGGATCGGTGATGGTGGGATCGTCGCTGCTCATCGTGGCGCCCGCCTCGTTCGACTCGAGGAACCGTGCTCGTGGGACTAGAGTACCATGATGGTGATGTCGGTACCATATGAGACCACGGGTCGACGGCAGCAGAAGTCCCGCACGAGGCAGGCACTTGTCGAGGCCACCCGGAGCCTTCTTGCCGAGGGGTTGACGCCGCGGGTGGAGGACGCGGCCGAACGCTCGGGGATCTCGCGGACGACGGCGTACCGGTACTTTCCCAACCAGCGGGCCCTCCTGGTCGCGGCGCAGCCGCAGATCCAGCCGGAGACGTTGCTCGACTACGACGCCCCGGCCGATCCTCGGGCTCGGCTGGACGCATTCATGGCCGCGTTCACCAGCTACAACTTCCAGTGGGAGGCGCAGCTGCGCGCCGCCCTCCGGCTGTCGTTGGAGCAGGGTGTGGAGCAGGGTGTGGAGCGGCCGCTGCTGCGGCAGGGCCAGGCGGTGCGGTGGCTCGAGGACGCGCTGGCGCCACTCGGTCGAAGCCATCCGCACATCGACCGGCGGGCGCTCGCGGTGGCCATCCGGTCCGCCACCGGCATCGAGGCGCTGATCTGGCTGCGCGACATCGCCGGCCAGAGCCCCCAGCAGGCCGCGCGGACCGTACGCCACACCGCCCGAGCCCTGCTCGACTCCGCGCTGCGCCAGACAACACCGCAACCTTAGGCATCTGCGAAGACCTACCCATGCCGCCGCTGCTCGGATGGGTGGATCGACCGACGCGGCCTGTGCCGCGGTGCTCCTAGCGTCGCCTCATCCTTTTCAGGAGGCGATTTTCGATGAATACCCAATCGATCGAGACACTGATCATCGGAGCGGGGCAGGCCGGGCTGTCGACCGGTTACCACCTCAAGCGTCGGGGTCGCCCGTTCCTGATCGTCGACGGGAACGCGCGGGTCGGCGACAACTGGCGGCAGCAGTGGGACACGCTGCGGCTGTACACGCCGGCGAAGTACGACATGCTTCCGGGCCTGCCGTTCCCCGCCGCCCGGTGGCACTGTCCGCAGAAGGACGAGGTCGGCGACTACCTCGAGCGGTACGCGCTGCACTTCGACCTTCCGGTGCGGACCAGCACACGAATCCACCACCTCGAGGCGCGGCCGGGCGGCGGGTATCTCGCGACGCTCGACGCCGAGACGATCAGCTGCGAGAACGTCGTGGTGGCCACCGGCACGTTCGGCCGGACGCCCAACGTGCCGCCGTTCGCCGCCGACCTCGACTCCTCGATCCAGCAGCTGCACTCCAGCCAGTACCGGCGCCCAGCCCAGCTCCGACCCGGACCCGTCCTGGTGGTCGGCGCGTCGCACTCAGGGCTGGACATCGCGTACGAACTCGCCGAATCGCGGCCGACGACCCTCTGTGGCCCGAGTCGTGGCACCATCCCCTTCCGCCCGGAGTCCCGGCAGGCCAGGGTGTTCTTTCCTGTCGCCGTGTTCATGTTCAGACACGTGCTGACCCGGCGAACTCCGATGGGCCGCAAGGAGATGCACGAAGTGCGCTTCCATGGCGGGCCGGCCCTCCGGGTCAAGCAGAGCGATCTGAACCGGCGCGGCGTGATCCGAAACGAGGGCCGGATGGCCGGGGTGGACGGTGGGCGGCCACGGCTGGACGACGGCACGGTCGTCGACGTCGCGAGCGTGGTGTGGTGCACCGGCTTCCGCCAGGTCTTCGACTGGATCAGGCTGCCGATCCTGGGCGCGGACGGCTGGCCGATGGAATACCGCGGCGTCGTCGACGCCGCACCGGGGCTGTACTTCTGCGGACTCTCGTTCCAGTACGCGTTCAGCTCCATGGTGTTCCCGGGCATCAGCAGAGATGCTGACTATGTCGCGCGCCAGATCGTGGCCAGCAGGACGAAGGCGAAACTGACCGCCGCGTGACCGCGCACGCCGTACGCTCTGAGGCGGACGGTGCGCGGTGGGAGTGGTCGAGCAGTTGATCCGAGCCCGCGAGGCGTACGACCGGCGTGAGTGGCTGGCGACGTACGACGGGCTGTCCAACGCCGCCCCGGACGAGCTGACGGCCGAGGACTTCGCACGGCTTGCCACCGCGGCCTATCTCCTCGGCCGGCGCAATGACTGCGTGCAGGCGCTGCAGCGCGCCTATCAGCTCAACACCGATGCGGGGGAAGTGCTCGCCGCTGTCCGCAGTGCCTTCTGGCTCGCCTTCGTCCTACTCACCAGCGGCGAGACAGCGGTCGGCGGCGGCTGGGTGGCCAGGGCGCAACGGCTGCTGACCGAGGTCGACGGCGATGTGGTGGAGCGCGGCTATCTGCTGGTGCACCAGATGTTCCGGCACATATTCGCGGGCGAGCTCGACATCGCGCTGCGGCTGGCCGAACAGATCGTCGGCTATGGCCGCCGTTTCGCCGATCCGGATCTGGTTGCGCAGGGACTGGCCGGCCAGGGTCGGCTGCTGCTGTATTCCGGCCGCGTTCCGGACGGGTTGGTGCTGCTGGACGAGTCGATGGTCGGCGTTGCCGCCGGCGAGGTGTCCACCATCTTCGCCGGTGGCGTGTACTGCTCGATGATCGAGGCTTGCCAGGAGATCGGTGACTTCGACCGGGCCGCCCGATGGACCGAGGCACTCACCAACTGGTGTGCCGAACAGCCGGGGTTGGTGCCGTTCACCGGCCAGTGCGCGGTGCACCGCGGGCAGATCATGCGGGCGCACGGCGCGTTCGACGAGGCGCTCGCCGAGTTCGATCTTGCGATGCACCGGTACCTTGCCGACGACACACCCGGTCCAGCCGGCCTGGCGGTGGCCGAACGCGGCGATGTCCTGCGCGTGCGCGGCGACTGGACCGGAGCCAAGGCAGCGTACGAGCGTGCAATCGGCTACGGGTACGAACCTCAGCCAGGGATGGCGCTGTTGTGGCTCGCCGACGGCCGCGTCGACGCGGCCGTCACGGCCGTGCGACGGTTGCTCGGCGAGGCTGGTGACCAGGTGCGCCGCGCCCAGTTGCTGCCAGCCGCTGTGGAGGTACTCGCGGCCGCCAACCACCACGACGAGGCGGCCGCCCTCGCCGCCGAACTCCAATCCATCGCGGCCTCGTTCGGTTGCCCGTCGGTGCACGCCCGCGCCGATTACGCGGCCGCACTGGTCGCGCTCGAATCCGCCGACGCCTCGGCCGCGATGTCGGCGGTGCGGCGAGCCTGCGCCGTCTGGGAGCGGCTCGGCGCGCGGTACGAGACCGCCCGGTGCCGCGTCGTCCTCGGTCGGGCGCTGCGCGGCCTCGGCGACGAGGAATCTGCGGTCACCGAACTGTCGGCCGCCCAGCGCAGCCTGGCCGAACTCGGCGCAGCGCCGGCCGAGCGCGAGGCCGCCGAACTGCTCTCTCCGACGTATCCGAATGGGCTCACGGCCCGCGAGGTGGACGTGTTGCGGCTCGTCGCCGCCGGCCGGACCAACCCGGAGATCGCCGCGTTGCTCTTCATCAGCGAGAAGACCGTCGCCCGTCACCTGAGCAACATCTTCACCAAGCTCGAGGTGACCTCGCGCACGGCAGCGGCCTCGTTCGCGTTCGATCACCACATTGGATGACAGATCGTGACCGGCGCCGTCCCGGCTCAGGTGTTGGGATCGGGTCCGGGATCGCCGCCGGCCACGCATAGGGCCAGCCGCTCGAGGTAGAGGCTCCAGCCGGACCGGTGGTGGTCGCGTTGCTCGTCCGGAGGGGAGGTCGTAGTGGCGCAGGACGATCGGGCTCGGCCATCGGCCGCTCCGGCTCGAATCCTGCTCGCGCTGCTCGGCCTCGGCGAGGTCCTTGATCCGGCTCAGGCCGCCGCGCCCGTGCTCCTCCACCAGGGCCCGCGCCAGCGCCGACGCCTTAGGTGCCCCGGCCCTCGGATGGCCCCCGACTTGTGCAGGCACTGCGCCGAGGCCGCCTGCCGTGACGTCTGCCCGACCGGGCCGCTGTTCCGTACCGAGTCCGGCACCTCTCGATCGTCGCGGTCGAGAACCTGACGATCGCCCTACATCGGGGGCGTCCGAGGGAGCGGGATCGGAGGTCGGCCCGATGGATCCTCGGCCTGTGGACCGGTGTGGCGCTGGTCTCCGCCGTGGCCGCGGGACTCGGCTACCTGCTGCTCGGAGGAGCCTCACCGCTGGTGATCGCGGCGATCCAGGCGTTCGCCGCCGGTGCGATCATCACCATGCTGGCCGACACGATGATGCCCGAAGCGTTCGAGCACGGCGGCAACAGCGTAGGTGTGATCATCGCCCTCGGGTTCACCCTCGCCTTCCTGCTCAGCGAAGCCAGCGGCTGAGCTCGGTCGTGGTCGCGGCTCCGGCTCGGCTAGTGCCTCAATGTGCTGGCAGGTGGGTCGAGATCTGCCGGCTGCTGTCTGGCCCGGCGGCAGCTTGATCGACCATGTGGGCCCGGGATGCGAGCTGTCGACCGCGTCCGGGTGCCAATCAGGACGGCCCAGCGGACAGTTCCGGCGCGGCTCAGGAGGGGCGGGTTCCCCAGGCCGTCCTTGATTGCGTCTGAAGGCGGCGGGTTCAGCAGCGGACTGGTTACTTCTCAGCCTGCTCCCCAAATCCCGGAGCGGCGGTAGTCAGCCAGCATGATCAGGGCGATGACGAACTGGATCACTCCGATGACCCCCTGCCAGACGACGTACCATGCCGGTCCTGCTGGGGAGAGCATGCCGAACGCGACCACCAGGAACCAGAGCACCAACGCCTGCGTGCGACTGACCATCGACACCTGCTGACGGTATGGGCTTGAAACCGCCCCATGACTCGTGATGACCAGGCACGTGAGCCTGAACCAGCCACTACGTTGTCTTGCCGCCGGACGAGCCGGACGGCCTAACACTGTCTGCAATGGGACAGTCTCGTCGCCTCCGTGAGGCATGCGCCGCGTACGCTCGCCCGGCATGCTGATGGAGGTCGACCCGCAGGGATCTCGGAGTCGAGGCCCGAGTGCGCACAGGTGTAGGAGCCGCTGAAATGAGCGCCGTAACCGTCGCCGACCTCCTGCGCGAGGCGGCCGAGACCCACCACAGGGTCTACCGCATCACCGACGGCACAGACCCGGACTGGGCCTCCTGGTACGCCGACTGGCTGATCGAACACTCAGAGCTGCCGACCCTGCTCGGTGTCGTGCCTGTCCGCAGTGAATTGGTCTATCTCCTCGTCCTACTCGACAACGAATACACCGGCCAGCGGGTGACCGAGCCATGGGAGCAGTACTACGCCGACCGAATCTCCGAACACTTCACCCGCTGACGGGAGGCGAGGCGAGGCCGCCGTCGCGCCGATAAGGATTGCTAGCTGAGCCGGCTCGCGGGCTGGGCCTCAGTCTCCTCTGCGCGCCCGCCGGCGTGCCTGCCCGGTGGTCTCGGAGTACGGGTCGGTGCAGTACTCGCGGCGGCCTGCAGGATCTCGCCCCCGCAGTAGGCGCAGGGCCGGCGCACGCAATGCCGAGCGCGGCCATCAGGTCTGCGTTGTCGGCGGCGATGAGGGCGGCCAGGTCGTGCTGTTCGCCGGCACACCAATGATCCGGTGCGGTTCTGTCGGTGGCCTGGCCTGGCCTCCCGTGGTGCCGCGGAGGGTGATGAGGCCGGGCTGTGGGACCAGCTCGAGGCCCGACATGGCTGGGGAGCTAGCCGACGCCCAGGCGCCGCCGCTGCCTTCACGGTGTTCCTGACCTTGTTACGAGGGCTGCCGCGTCCGCCGTGGGGCCGGCCCGAGGCGGACGCGCTGGCGGCCCAGCACTATTCCTTCAGCGTCTTGAGGACTTCTGGATCGGTCGGCTCAACTCCGCATTGGATGCAGTGGGTCGCCTCGGACGTCGTGCACGGGCGAGACACACCGGCGAAGTCGTCCATGACGCCGATGCACTCGCCGGTTCGGTTGTTGCACATGATCGATACGCCGACTCCGAGACCTGGCACCGCTGACGGGGGCATGTCGGTGTTGACCGCGATGGTGAATCCCCGGCTGATGTCCACCGCGTCCCGTCCTAGGCTGCGGCTGATCAGCCCACCGAGCGTGGCGGCTTCAGCCATCAGCCTCTGGAGGCTCTCGCGGGCTGCCAGACGGTCATCGTCAGAGACCCGCCTGATCTGAGACTGATAGGCATCCGACATTGGGTCGCCCCCTCGTCCGGTTACTCAGGAATGGCACGGTAACAGTCAAACGTTGAGGAAACTGGGAAACGGCTATTCTGGTGACGGAACCACCGGCCACCGTGCGCCGCCGTGGCCCGGGCACGTGGAGTGCCGGGGCGGCGAAAGATAGCGGTGTGAGCCGCGAGCCGATTGGGCGTCAGCGTGCGCTCGTTCGCTGTCGCGTCTCACTCCCCACGAGGCTGCCATGCCACGCGGCCGTACCTCGCCGGCTGACTCCGCGACACCGTCCCCGAACCTGCTCGACACCCTCATCGCAGGCCCACTGCTGGCCGCGAACTTTCTGCCGTCGGTGTGGCTGCCGGCGCCGAGTGCCTGCGGCCGGGCGGATCGAGGCCGACCCGCCCCGGGCGGGGGCACGGCGGGGAGCTGGCGCGGGAGGGTACTACCCAGTAGCCGGCTGGAACGGGAGCGGTCCAGCCGGTTGGAGGACCGGGCGAGGGGGGCGGGATGCTCTTTCGGACTGAGCCGGCCGCGACTATCCCTCCCGCATCGCACCGGCACCGGCCCAGACCAGTCCACCCGGCCGACACACCGCTACAACTCCGCCGCCCGGAGCCAATCCCGCATGCCGACCAGCCGACTTGACCCGACCCACAGCCAGCTAGCTGGTCGGCCCCCGTCTCCGGTCGTCGACGTGCAGACGGACGTGCATCTGGTCCTGGCCCGGACGGTCGGCCAGTCCGTCGCCACCTGGTTGGGCGTGCTGCATTCCCTCGCCCACTCGTCGCCGACCATGATGCTGTGCAAGCCCTCGTCGCGGTGCACCGTGCCGCCCGAGATCCGGCCCGATGATCATCAGATCGACCACGCGTCCCTCGCCGAACGGGCCCCAGTCGGGACCCTTCCAGAAGCGATGGATCGGCGGATTCCCATGTCGGGACCTCCGCCGGCGTGGGATGGTTCGGCCCGACCAGCGGATGTCGTGGTCGGAAGAGGCCGCCGATGACCGTCAGATGGCGTTTCGACGCCGATGCCTTTCTTCGCTCGTGGTCCGCGTTCGACGCGCTTCCGCCGGCGGTCAGCCTGGAGGACGTGCGCGAGCAGCGGCGCCTCGGCGCCGCGACCTTGGCACTGCTCGGCTCGCGGCAGGAATACTGGGTCGCCCTCGGGTTGATCGCCGGCTACGCGCAGGACCAGGACGAGTCCATCCCGTACCTCGTCGAGCGGCTGGCGCCCACTGGTGAGCTTCGAATCGCGGATACCGAACAGGTTCTCGCCTGGGCGAGCGAGCAGGACTTCGCCGGCGAACTCGACATTGCCGGGCCGGTCATCTCGGCGGCGGTCTACTCCGTGGTCTCCGCGATCCGCCCGGACGCGCTGGCCGCCGCGGCCGACGACGGCGCCGCCTTCCAGCTCTGCTACGACACCTACGCGCCGGACATGAACAGGGTGATGGCCTGCTATCTGCGGCAGATTTCCAGTTGAAGCCCACGACGATCTTCCTCGCCGTCGCGGTCACCCTCGGACTGACGGTGGCCTGTCTGTTCCCGCTGGCGTCGGGAGCCCACCCCGACGTCTCGGTCGCGGCCTTCGGTGTGGCCGGCGCGATAGTGGCGCTCGTATTGCCGGCTTCGAGCCTGACGCATGATGCTGCGCAGAAGGTCGTCGACACCTATATCGACCGGACGGCCAAAGCCCCTCGTCAGTCCGACCCCGCGTCGGATGTCTCCTTGACGGCCGCCCAGTGGGCCACCGCCGGCCTGAAGCAAGTCGGTGCTCTTCGTGCACGAGCAGCGGCCGCCCGGTTGGCCTCAGGATTCGTCTACGCGGGATTTCTGCTGTCGATGTTATCGCTCCTGCAGGTGGCCGATCCCGTGGTCATTCACTTCGGACAGAACCCGGTACGTCCGTGGCAGGTGGCGGCCGCCGCCGCGTTGGCGTGCCTGGCGGTCGGCGGGGTCATGTTCCTACCGTTGGCGTGGTGGCTCTGGACGCCGCGGCTCTTGGAATCCAGCGAGGCCACGCTCCGGTACTTCGCTCGTCCGGTCGTGAAGGAGCCGACGCAGGTTCTGAAGGAGCCGACGCAGGTTCCGCCGGAGCCCGGGAGCCCGTCGGGCTCGGCCGAGCAGAGCGGCGGTCAGGGTCCACGTGCCGAGACGAGCCAAGGCCAGTAGGTGAGCGGCGCCGGTGTCGTCAAACGGCGTGGCGCAGCTCGTTGAGGCCATCGGTATAGATGTCCCCGCCCCGGTCGTGGCGATCACTGTGCGGCACTGCGGTGGTGCTGCGCCGGTCCCGCGCCACCGTGTACGCGACGGAGGGCGTTGATCCTGACGTGGTGCACCCGAAGTACGCGTAGTCGACACCGCGGCCTCGAGCTACCGCGAGGTCGACGGACGGTGACGAACGAGGGC
>Ga0134125_10008005_pt1 | contig 11917 bp, 10 predicted proteins | sample KB31751_FD_96464 | JGI IMG/M metagenome (GOLD analysis project Ga0134125, IMG submission 96464) | Terrestrial soil microbial communities with excess Nitrogen fertilizer from Kellogg Biological Station, Michigan, USA - KB3-175-1 | ecosystem: Environmental > Terrestrial > Soil > Unclassified ... | reverse complement strand
GGCCTGGCCGGGAGGCTGCCCATCGGGTCCGTCGGCCGGGATCCGCCAGATGCTGGTGCTGTATTTCTTGCCGTCCGGGTCCGGCTGCTGGACCGTCGCGGCCAGCCAGGTCCCGTCCGGCGACAGGCGCAGGCCGGTCACCCGGGGAATCGCGATGTAGGCGTGCAGGTCCTCAAATGGCGTCACCGGGGCCGCCCCGCTGGGACCGACCGAACCGGCACGATGCGGAGCAGCTTCATGGGCAACAGTCTGGCCCACGCCCGCCGCCGTGGGCCGGACCGGCCCGGGCGTGTGCCGGACCGGCCCGGCCGCGGGCCAGTCGGCGGCGCGGTGAAACGGCGGAGATGATCCCCGGCCCGGGCATCGTCCCGCCGGGGACCACCCGCTGCCTGCCCGGTCAGCAGTGGCCCGGGGCCGGGGCGCTGATGTTGCCGCTCTCGATGTTGTCGGCGTCGGTCCAGGTCTCCACGTTGCCGCAATTGTCCTTGGCCGACGTGTAGACCCAGGACCAGTCCTCGGGGCCGGCAGCGGCCGGCCCGGCGCCCCCGAAATCACTGGTCGATGCGGGGAAGAACAGCTTGTACCAGGAGCCGGTCGACGCGGTGCCAACGCCGTTGACCGCGGTGGGCATGTGGGACGCCGACGGCGTGGCGGCGGTAGTGAAGGAGAACCCCCAGGTGCCGAGGATGCTGCCGGTCAGCGCGTCACCGATCTGGGCGCCGGCGTCGGGCCCGCTCTGGTCGGGCGTGAGGCTGGAGGAGTTCCCCGCGGCGCTCGGCACGGTCTCGAAGGCGCCGTTGTCCACGATGGACGCCTCGTAGCTGCCCGGCCCGACGGTGGTGACCGACGATAGCCGGGTGATCGTGTCCAGCGCCCAGGTGTTGCCGCCGCTGCCGGAGTCCGGCCGGTTGGTGAGCTTCGTCGCGGCATAGATCGTGCCCGGCGCGGCGTACTCTTCCCGGCCCGAACTGATCGCGCCCTTGCTGCGCGCGAAGACGTGCAGCTGCGGCCCGGGGCTCCACCAGTCCAGCACCATCTGGTGCTGCGGGTCGCTGGAGAGGCCGATGTTCACCAGCGTCTTGTCGGCCGCCGGGAACCAGACCGAGTCCGGGCCGAGGCCGCCTAGCTGCACGAGCCTGGTGCCGGGGGCCGCGGAGAGCAGCTCGGAGGTTCCGGCCAGCTGGATCGTGCCGTTGGCCTGCAGCTCCCAGCGCTGCTTCTGGTTGGTCTTGCTGCACGCGCCCAGCACGACGGCCGAACCGGCCGTGGTGCCGCTTGCGGTCACGCACTTGCCGGAGGAGCCCATCTGGATCTGGCCAGGGGCCAGCGTCACCAGCCCGGCGGTGGCCGCCGTCGCGATGCCGAGGCTGCCCACCCCCGCGCCGACCGCGATCACGACGGTGGCCGGGGCGAGGATGGCGATGATACGAGAACGGATCTGCACCGTGTTCCTTTCTGGCTCTGCCCGTCGGCAGGGCGGGGCACTGACCCGGGCCAGTGGATGGGGGCAGGATTCGTCGCCCCACGATGGATCGACGTGCGGCGGGCCCGATCGGGCTACACGAATGGGTCACAGCTCGGTCACAACCGGCCACCGGGCCGGCCGTGACCGAGCATGCGTGCCGTCGGCTAGTGCCCCTCGGTGATCATGGCGGCGCCGACGGTGCCGCTGGTGGCCTCGTCGATGAGGATCAGCCCGCCGGTCTGCCGGTTCCGGCTGTAGGGGTCGCAGAACAGCGGCTGCGTCAGCCGGAGGGTGGTGCGGCCGATCTCGTTCAGGCCGAGCCGGTCGATGCCCTCCTCCCGGTGCAGGGTGTTCACGTCCAGCCGGTAGTGCAGGTCGCGGACCAGCGCCTTCACCGTGCGGGTGGTGTGCTTGACGATCAGGCGGCTGCGCGGCGTCAGCGCCACGGACTCCGACATCCAGCACACCATCGCCTCGACGTCCTGGGTGATCATCGGCTGGTTGTGCGGCCGGCAGAGGAGGTCGCCGCGGGAGATGTCCAGGTCGTCGTCCAGCACCAGGGTCACCGACATGGGCGGGAACGCCTCGTCCACCGCGCCCCGCGCGGTGTCGATGCGGCTGATCCGGGTGGTCATTCCGGACGGCAGGTGCATCACCTCGTCGCCGGGCTTGAGCACGCCGCCGGCCACCTGGCCGGCGTAGCCGCGGTAGTCGTGCAGCTCGGGGTCGGTGGCCTGGTGCGGGCGGATGACGTACTGCACCGGGAAGCGCACGTCGATCAGGTTGCGGTCGGAGGCGATGTGCACGTGCTCCAGGTGGCTCAGCAGCGGCGGCCCGTCGTGCCAGGCCATGTTCTCGCTGCGCTGGACCACGTTGTCGCCGTGCAGCGCGGAGATCGGGACGAAGGACAGGTCCCCGATGTCGAGCTTGGCCGCGAACGCGGTGAACTCGGCGGCGATCTCCTCGAACACCGCCTGGTCGTAGCCGACCAGGTCCATCTTGTTCACCGCGAGCACCAGGTGCGGCACCCGCAGCAGGGTGGCGAGGAACGCGTGGCGCCTGCTCTGTTCGGTGAGCCCGTTGCGGGCATCCACCAGGATGATCGCCAGGTCGGCGGTTGACGCCCCGGTGACCATGTTCCGCGTGTACTGGATGTGCCCGGGGGTGTCGGCGATGATGAACTTGCGCCGGGGGGTGGCGAAGTAGCGGTAGGCCACGTCGATCGTGATGCCCTGCTCGCGCTCGGCCCGCAGCCCGTCGGTGAGCAGCGCGAGGTTGGTGTAGTCCTCACCCCTGGCCTTGCTGGTCCGCTCCACCGCGGCGAGCTGGTCCTCGAAGATGGCCTTGGAGTCGTACAGCAGCCGCCCGATGAGGGTGCTCTTGCCGTCGTCCACCGAGCCGGCCGTGGCCAGCCGCAGGATGTCGGTGTGCCGGTCCTTGCGCCAGGGGCTTACCACGGGGGTGCCCTCGGGTGCGTCGGGCATCAGAAGTACCCCTCCTTCTTGCGGTCCTCCATCGCGGCCTCGCTGGTGCGGTCGTCGGCGCGGGTCTGGCCGCGCTCGGTGATCCGGGTGGCCGCGATCTCCGTGATGACCTCTTCGATCGTCAGCGCGGCCGACTCGACGGCGCCGGTACAGGTCATGTCGCCGACGGTGCGGTAGCGCACGGTGGACTCGAACACCGCCTCGTCGTCGGCGCGCGGGATGTAGGGGTTGTCTGCCAGCAGCATCCCGTCCCGCTCGAAAACCGGGCGGGGGTGCGCGAAGTAGATCGACGGGATCTCCAGGTGCTCCCGCGCGATGTACTGCCAGACGTCCAGCTCGGTCCAGTTGGACAGCGGGAACACCCGGATGTGCTCGCCCATCCGGATCCGGGTGTTGTAGATGTTCCACAACTCAGGGCGCTGATTTTTGGGATCCCACTGGCCGAACTCGTCCCGGAAGGAGAAGACCCGTTCCTTCGCCCGCGCCTTCTCCTCGTCCCGGCGGGCGCCGCCGAACACCGCGTCGAATCGGTTCTCCTCGATGGCGTCCAGCAGGGTGACGGTCTGCAGCCGGTTGCGGCTGGCCCAGCGGCCGGTCTCCTCGGTGACCCGGCCCGCGTCGATCGACTCCTGCACGGAGGCCACCACCAGCCGCACCGCGGTCTCGGCCACCCGGCGGTCCCGGAAGTCCATCACCTCGGGGAAGTTGTGCCCGGTGTCGACGTGCATGACCGGGAAGGGGATCTTCGCCGGTGAGAACGCCCGTTCGGCCAGCGCCAGCATGACGATCGAGTCCTTGCCGCCGGAAAACAGCAGCACCGGCCGCTCGAACTCGGCCGCCACCTCGCGCATGATGTGGATGGACTCGGCCTCGAGCACGTCGAGCTGGGACAGGGAGTAGTCGGAACGCGTCAGGGCCATCGGGTGGACTCCGGTTGGTCGGGCGTGACGGGTGGCACCGGCGGGGGCGGGTTCTGCTCGGACCCGGATTGCCGCACAGCACCGACTGCAGCAATCAACCGGTCCGCCAGCTTCCCCGGGCAGATCAGGATATCCGGCTGCCAGAGGTCTGCCTTGTTGTACTCGAGCTTTGAGCCGTCGAGGCGGGAGGCGTGCAGCCCGGTGGCCAGCGCCACCGCCACCGGGGCGGCCGAGTCCCATTCGTACTGCCCGCCGTCGTGCAGGTAGGCGTCGGCCTCACCGGAGATCACCGCGGCCGCCTTCGCCCCGGCCGAGCCGAGCGGCATCAGCGTCGCGCCGATGTCCTGGGCGACCCGCGCCGCGAACGACGGCGGCCGGCTCCGGCTGACCACGATCCGCAGCGGCTGGGCGAACGCGGGCTCTCCCGCCTGGCTGGTCCCGGCGGGCCCGGGCGGCGGCGGGGGTTCGGCGGTGCTGAGGACCCGGCGCTGGGCGGGGAGCGCCACCGCCCCGGCGGTCAGCCCGCCGCGCTCCCACAGCGCCACGTGTACCGCCCAGTCGGTGCGGCCGGGCTCGCCGTACTCGCGGGTCCCGTCCAGCGGATCCACGATCCACACCCGATCCGCCGTCAGCCGGGCGGGGTCGTCACGCGCCTCCTCCGACAGCACGGCGTCCCCGGGGCGCAGGCGGCCCAGTTCGGCGGCGAGGAACTCGTGCGACAGCCGGTCCCCGGCCGCCCGCAGGTCGCCGGCGTCACCGCCGCGCGCCCGGCGGGCCAGCAAACGGCGCCCCGCCTCGGCCGCGAGGACGCGGGCCAGGTCGTCATCGGCCGTCACCGGCAGCTCCCTTCGGCCAGCAGATGCATAACGACCGCCCTCACGAGCGGTTGCCGGGCCGGCTCCCTCCGCGGCTCCCGGCCCGTGCGCCGGGACCCCGTCCGGCCACACGCCGGCCGACCCACCCTAGGGCATGTCCGGGCGGGCCCAGGACTCAATGCCGACACCGCCCGGGGGCCGGCCTGGATAAACTCACACGTGCGCACTCAGCTGGGACGCCCGTTGACGAGGTTCCGCACCGTCCCGAAGCCGCGGACCGCCGGCCCCGGCCGTCCCCGCCGGCGGCGGTTCCTCATCGCCGCGGCGGCCCTCCTGGTGGCCGTGTTCTGCGCCGCCACCGCGCGCTTGTTCGTGTGGCCGGAGCGGGGAATGCCGACCCGCGTCGACGCCATCGTGATGCTGAACGGGCCGGGTAACCGCCTCCCCACCGCGCTGGGCCTGGCCCGGGCGCACCGCGCTCCCGTGGCCGTGATCTCCCGGGGGTCACCGCAGTGGGTCACTGGCGGCAACTGCGCACCGCAGATACCGGGCGTCAGGGTGATCTGCTTCTCCCCCGACCCGGCCACGACGCAGGGCGAGGCGGAATTCGCTGGCCGCCTCGCCCGGCGCTACCACTGGCATTCCCTCGTCCTGGTGACCACCACGCCGCAGGACACAAGGGCGCGGCTGCGGATGGAGCGCTGCTTCCCCGGCAGCATCTACGTGATGACCGCCCCGCTTCGGGCCTACGACTGGCCGTACGCGCTCGCCTACGAGTGGGGCGCGACCATCAAGGCGCTCGTGCTCCAGCGCAGCTGCTAGCCCTGGTCAGTACCACTCTTCCCAGCTGTCGTAGGCACCGGCCAGGGCGGCGCGAAATAGCATCGGCCGGTCGATCCGCGTGATGAACGTGCGCGCGACGGTGCCCTCGGGGCGGGTGTTGACGGCCTGTGCGTACACCGTGGTGTAACCGGCCTCGGCCGCCGCCTGGCCCGCGACCCGGGTCCAGTTGCGGGACTGGCCCAGGGGGATGGCGAACTCCTCGGTGTCCACGTCCAGCATGCTCCGCAGCCGCTCGCGGGAGACCTCGAGTTCCCGGCGCGCCTCCCCCGGCTCGAGCTGGCCGAAGTCGGGGTGGGTGACCGAGTGGCTGGCCAGGCTCAGCCCGGCCTTGCGCAGCGCGCTCACACCCTGCCAGTCCAGCACCAGGTGTTCCTGGCCCTTCGGTGGCTGACCGTCAGCCCAGCCGGTGACCACGAACATGGTGGCGGGGATGCCGTGATGGCGCAGCACGGGCGCGGCATTGGCCAGCACGCTGGCCAGCCCGTCGTCGAAGGTCAGCGCGAGCTGCGGCTTGCCGGGCTCGGCGATCACGTCGGCGGGGGTGGCGAAGCTCCAGCCGTCGTCCACGGCGATCTGCAGGTGGCGCTCGAAGTCGCTCGGGCTGACGTCGTTGACCCCCCATTCCGGCGTCCCGACCGAGTGGTAGGCGAGGATCCGGCCCCGCCTGGCCTGGGCCTGCCCGCCCATGGCGCGGGTGCGCATGGCCAGCGCCCACCGCTCGGCGCACAGCCGGCCCTTGACGGCGCCGCGGTAGGCGACCTTGTCAGGCCGGTATGGGCTCAGTGCATGACGAACCGTTTTGATCCCCATAGCTGGCGCCTGACCCTCTCCCCGGCGGCTCGGTAGCTGTCGGTGATTCTTGGCTCTTTGTGGCTGGTTGCTCTCGAAGTTCATGGTTCTCAGATGGCTTGTGCCGTTCGGCGCTCGTGGCTCTTGGTGGCCGCTGGCACCGGGCGGACCGCGGCGGGCCTGGGACGTGGCCTACCTAGCCCGCCCGCGGCCGTAGCCGCTCTTTCAGGCGCCGGCCGAGCCTGCGCGCCTCGTCGGCGAGGTACGCGCCGCGGGAGGGACGCCATCCCCGGTACGGGGTCTGGTCGAGGTTGGCGAACCACTCGTCGCGGAAGGGGTGAGTGCAGTCATAGCTCCACGCCTTCACCGCTGTGGTGAAGTGTACGATCCACGGGTCCTTGATCAGCTCGGCCAGCTGCGCCTCGTCGAGGGGCAGCGTCGCCTGGTGGGGCGGCTGGAAGTGCTCGGTCTGGACGTTCCAGCGCGGGTCGACCTCGCCAATCCGGCCGGGCAGGACGGCGTTGATGGCCTCCTGGTCGACCAGGAACTGGTGCCGCCCGTCGGTGAGGTACGCCACGGCCGCCCCGGTGATGTCCTCGTCCCGCCAGGCGGTGAGGTTCAGCAGGAGTACGCCAGAGTTGAAGTTGACCTCGTCGGCCCGGCGCCCGTGCCGGGACCAGTACGGCACGCCGTAGAGCGAGGAGACGAAGGGCGAGCCGGCATCGGCGACGCCCAGGGCGGCGAAATCGCCCAGCGGCGAGTCGAACAGCTCGCCGACGCACCGCCGGACGATGAGGTCGGAGTCGAGATACAGGGCCCGGTCCAGGCCGGGCGGCAGGACGAAGGGGATGAACAGCCGGGCGTATGCGGCCCGGGAAATGCCGGGCACCGCCTCGGGCAGGTGCCCCACCTTCTGCCCGAGCGTCGTCACCCAGTGCAACCGGACCTCCGGCCGGGCGGCGGCCGCGGCGATCATCTCCCGGTTCCGGGCGGTGATCCCCATGTCGCACAGGTACAGGTCCAGCTCGCGCCCGCGACTCAGCTGGGCGACGATCGACCGGACCGTCGCCGCTAGCGGCCGACTGAAGCGGTCGTCGGCGGCGAGAACCGCAGCGATCCGGCTGTCGGCCATGCGTGCCATCCCCCGTTGGTAGATCTCGGGCAGCAGGGTGGCCCGCCGGGCTCCCCCTCGGTCAGTACGCCCCGCTCCCGCGGAAGACCGCGGACCAGGTCTTCCAGAGGATCTGCAAGTCTAGGGCGAAGGACCAGTTTTCCACATAACGCAGGTCCAGCCGGACGGCCTCGTCCCAGGGCAGGTCTGACCTGCCGTTGATCTGCCACAGGCCGGTGATGCCCGGCTTGACCACCAGCCGGCGCCGCATGTGGTCGCCGTACCTCGCGGCCTCGGCGGGCAGGGCCGGCCGCGGGCCGACCAGGGACATGGTCCCCACGAGGACGTTGAGCAGCTGCGGCAGCTCATCCAGCGAGTAGCGCCGCAGCCAGACGCCCGCCCTGGTCACCCGCGGGTCCCGGCGCATCTTGAACAGCGCCCCGGCGCCCTCGTTCAGCTCGGTGAGCTCGGCTTTGCGCTGCTCCGCGTCCACCACCATGGTGCGGAACTTCCAGACCCTGAAGGTGTGGCCGTTCTTGCCCACCCTGGTCTGCCGGAAGAAGACCGGCCCCCGGTCGCTGAGCTTGATGGCCACCGGGATGGCCACGAACAGCGGGGACAGCATAATCAGCGCCGTGATCGCCACCAGCTTGTCGAACACGCTCTTGACGGTCTGCCTGCCGCCCGCCAGCTCCGGGTGGTCCACGTGCAGCAGCGGCAGCCCGGCCACCGGGCGGATGGTCGTGCGCGGGCCGGCCACGTCCATCAGCGCCGGCGCGACGTACATGTCGGTGTCGGTCCGCTCCAGGTCCCAGGCGAGCTCCCGCAGCCGCACGCCGTTCAGCTCCGGGCAGGCGAGCACGGCCACGGTGTCCGCGTCGAGCCGGCCCACGGCCGATATCACGTTGCCCAGGCCGCCGAAGACCGGGACGCCCGCGATCTCGTGCAGCATCGTCCCGCCGGCCAGGCAGGCCCCGGCGACGTCCAGGCCGTGGTAGGGGTCGCGGCGCAACTCGGCGATGAGGTCGGCCACCGCGGGGGCGTGGCCGATGGCCACCACCCGCCGCATGCAGGCGCCGTGGGCACGCATCTTGTGCAGCCGCTTGCGGAGGCGGTGCCTGAACACCAGGTCAAGGGCCGTCGTCAGCGGCAGGGACAGCAGCACGTAGCCGCGCGCGAATTCGAACTTCACCGCATACGAGCAGATGGCCACCGCGGCGGTCAGGTTCACTCCCGCGGCCAGGACCCGGCGGAACTCATCGGACCCGACGCCGATGAAGCGCGCGTCGTACCCGCCGGCCAGCGCGACCGATGCCACCCAAATGACCGGCAGCAGGCCGGTGAAGACGAGGTAGAGGAGCGGACGATAGTGGGGGTCGTCGAAGCGGAGCTCGAACGCCAGCGCCCCGGCCGCCAGCGCGCAGATGCTGTCGACGAGCGCTGCCCAGCGGAGGTAGGCGACGGTCCAGACGGCGGGATCTCGCGCGGCCAGCCGCGCCTGCACCCTCCTCCGGTCCGTGACAGCTGTGTTACCAGCCATCGCCCCCACCGCCCTTCCCCGTCCCAAATGGTCACCCCGCCCGGCTATACGGAAAGACGCTCGGGCAAATCTTCCGGTTTACCCCTGCATGGTGAATGTGTTGGCAGGTCCCGGAATTCGATCCGCGAGGGACCCTGCGGTGGGTGGCCCGGCAGGCGGGCCGGTGCGTGGTGCTGGCGTGTCGCCGGGGCGGCCGCGTTGACGGCCGGCCGGCGGCGAGGGTGGGCCAGGCCCGCGGTGGCTGACCCCGGCTGCCCTACCCGGTGCGGCTGCTCTCATCCCGCAGCCAGTCCGAGTAGCCGCGCCGCCGCACTGCGCGCCGCGCACGCAGCCGCGCAACGAGTGTAACGCCCAGGAAGACGGCGACCCGCGGCGCCATCCGGGGGTCTTGGCGGACGATCTCAAACAGGTCCCGCGGCTGCGTCCGTGCCGTCGAGGCGGGAGCACCCGGCGTGCCCTCGGCCCGCTCGACCTGACTGACTCCCATGGTGGCGCGGACTCGGCGGCGCAGCAGGTCGCCGGCCGTCCGCGGGGGGTGGACGACGACCCGGGCGCTTGGCACTATGACGCGCTCGTCCGGCGCGAACACCAGGGAGGCGGCGAGGTCGTCGGCCAGCAGCGGCGGCAGGCTGGCCAGGCGCTCGTGGCCTTTCTCGCTCACCCCGATGACGCCCCGGCCGAACAGCCCGCCGCGGACCTCCGGGAGCCGCGCCCAGACGTCGTAATACCAGCGGACCAGCCACGGCCGCCCAGCCATCGCCAGCTCCCGCGCCGGGCCGCCGGCCAGCGCGCCCGGGTGCCGCAGCGCCTCATCCAGCGCCGCGATGTCGGCCGCGCCCAGCTCGACGTCGGCGTCCACGTACAGGCGGGGGAAGCCCTTGGCGGCGCGGTCGCCGGCCACCAGCGCCTCACGCTTGGAGGCGACCGGGATCGACAGGACCCGGACCGGCGGGCCGAACGAGGCCGCCACCTGCGCCGTATCATCGGTGCAGCCGTTGGCCACGACGATCACGTCCAGCTCGCCGGGCACGGGCGACGCCACCAGCGGCCCGAGCAGCCGCCCGATCACGCGAGCCTCGTTGTGGGCGGGAACGACAACACTTACCACATTGGGAAGTATGCCTATCCGGACCGGCTGTGTCAGGGGAGCGCTGTGAAAGAAGAAACTGCTGTGGGTGAAATTGAGATCCAGGCCACGGCCGATGTGGATGACCGCGCCGTGCTCGGGCCGGGAACCACCGTCTGGCATCTCGCCCAGATCCGCGAGGACGCCCGCCTAGGCCGGGGCTGCATCGTGGGCCGCGGCGCCTACGTCGGGCCGGGAGTCACCATCGGTGACCACGTCAAGCTGCAGAACTACGCGCTGGTCTACGAGCCGGCCCGGCTGGAAGACGGGGTGTTCATCGGCCCGGCCGCGGTGCTGACCAACGACCTGCACCCCCGCTCGACCGACATGGCGGGCAAGCTCAAGCGGCCGGACGACTGGGAGGCGCAGGGCGTGGTGGTGCGCGAGGGCGCGTCGCTGGGCGCGAACGTGACCGTGATCGCCGGTGTCGTGATCGGCCGCTGGGCGCTGGTCGCGGCCGGGGCGGTCGTGACCGCGGATGTACCGGACTTCGGCCTGGTGGCCGGCGTGCCCGCGCGGCGGATCGGCTGGGTGGGCCGGGCCGGCGTCCCGCTCCGGCAGGCGGGCGAGGGCCGGTGGCAGTGCCCGGAGACGGCCGGGCTCTACGCCGAGGCCGGCGACATACTGCAGCCACTCACGGACGGGGCATGACGAGCCCGCTGCCGGCCAGCCAGGCGGTCACCAGACCGGGCGACCGGCGCCGCCGGGGCCACGCTGGTCATGCCCTCCCGGCGGGCTCGCGCAGGCCGGCGGCGGCGTGGACCACCGACACGACCAGGTCCTGCTCCTCCTCGGTCAGCTCGTGGAAGAGGGGGAGGATGAGGGAGCCGGCGGTGACCCGCTCGGTGACCGGCAGCGGCGGGCACAGGAACCCGGCATAGGCCGGCTCCAGGTGCGCGGCCATGATGCCCCGCCGCGCCGAGACGCCCGCGTCGGCGAGCATGCGCAGCAGGTCATCGCGGCTCACCGGGAACCCGTCCGGCAGCTGTACCCAGAACGACTGGTAGTTGGTCGTCCCGTAGCGCGGGTCCCGGACCGTGACCAGCCCCGGGATGTCGGCCAGCAGCTCTTGGTAGCGGGCGGCCAGCTCGCGCCGGCGCTCGATCTGGCGGCCCAGCTTGGCCAGCTGCACCAGCCCGATCGCGGCCTGCACGTCGGTCATCCGGTAGTTGTAGCCGACCTCCAGGTAGCGCTCGATCACCGGCTGCTGGCTGGCGTGGCGTTCCGCCGCGCCGACGCTCATGCCGTGCTCCCGCAGCCGCCGCAGCCGGGCGGCGACGTCCGCGTCCGGGGTGGTGATCATCCCGCCCTCACCGGTGGTGAGGAGCTTGCGCGGATGGAAGGAGAAGGTGGCCAGGGATGCCGTCGCGCCGGCCGGCCGGCCCCGGTACACCGCCCCGGCCGCGCAGGCGGCGTCCTCGATCACGGCGACGCCCCGCGGCTCACAGAGCGCCCGGATGGCGTCCAGGTCGGCGGGCACCCCGGCCTGATCCGCCACGATGACCGCCCGGGTTTTGCCGGTCAGGCGGGGCTCAATCGTCGCCGGCACCAGGTTGAGCGTGGCCGGATCCACGTCGGCGAAGACGGGGTCCGCCCCCACGTAGCGGGCGGCGTTCATGGTGGCGATGAACGACAGCGACGGGGCCACGACCTCGTCCCCGGGGCCGATCCCGGCGGCGATGAGCGCCAGGTGCAGCGCGGTCGTGCACGAGGACACGGCGACCGCGTGCGCGGCGCCGAGCGCCTCGGCGAACGCGGCCTCGAACTGCGCCACCCGGGGTCCCTGGGCGACCCAGCCGGAGGCGACCGCCGCCGCGGCGGCCT
>Ga0134125_10008004_pt1 | contig 11917 bp, 15 predicted proteins | sample KB31751_FD_96464 | JGI IMG/M metagenome (GOLD analysis project Ga0134125, IMG submission 96464) | Terrestrial soil microbial communities with excess Nitrogen fertilizer from Kellogg Biological Station, Michigan, USA - KB3-175-1 | ecosystem: Environmental > Terrestrial > Soil > Unclassified ... | reverse complement strand
TCCTCGCAATAGACGTTCTGCATACATCCAGTTTCCTGGGGTGTGTACCTTCGGAGACCAGCTATATTGAGCTCTCTGCGCAATTGGTCGACGTTAAGATCGTAATCCTTGAGAGCGTTTGAAAGGCATGTGCCGACAAATTTCCGGCTCGTGGGCCAGCTGATCTTCTTGCCCTTCGCCTCCGCCTTGCACGCAACGATCGCCTGTTTTACGGCAATCTCCTGAAGCCGGGCCGGCGTGAGTTTGACAGTCTTTGCGACGCAATTGCTCACGAATTTGCGGCTCGCGGGCCAACTGATCTTCTTCTCCTTGGCCTCCGCCTTGCATGCAGTGGTCGCCTCTTTTAGGGCAACCGCCTCAGCGCTAGGCGTCTTCGCAGCCTCAGCAGGGACAGGCGTACCACCAACAACTACGGCGGCCACAATGCCGGCACATAAAGCAATGGCGAAACGGTGCATGAATACTCTCCCTGGAGACGGCGGTTTTTAAGTCGTTCCCTCGCGGTGTGTTGACAGTGAAGATTCGGACCGCCTCGTCGCACGAGCAATTGGACTTGGGTCCAACTCGATTTAGCGGCCTAACTCTAAATAATTCCCGGTGACGCGGGTTTCACCCGCGCCATTCGAGGAATGCGCCGCGTCCGCGACGTCGCTCAAGGTTTGACAATTGTCGAGCGATGCAACGGGGGGTAAGGGATGTCACCCACGGGATCAAAACACAACATGGCCGGAGCATACGCACCGCGCCGCCCCTTTCTGCGGTGGTTAGAGAAGCGACTGCCCATTGGCCAGCTGATTCATTCCGAGTTCGTGGCCTATCCGACACCACGGAATTTGAACTATTGGTGGACCTTCGGAGCCATTCTTTCGCTCATGCTTGGGGTCCAGCTCGTCACCGGCATTGTGCTGGCAATGCACTACACCCCCCATGTCGATCTCGCCTTCAAGTCAATCGAAACCATCATGCGCGACGTCAACTACGGCTGGCTGCTGCGCTACCTGCACGCCAACGGCGCATCGATGTTCTTCTTCGCCGTCTACATGCACATGTTCCGCAGCCTGTACTACGGATCATACAAGGAGCCGTACGAGTTGGTATGGATCTTGGGCGTCATCACCTATCTGCTGATGGTGGTCGCGGGCTTCATGGGCTACGTGCTGGTGTGGGGCCAGATGAGCTTCTGGGCCGCGACCGTGATCACCAATCTGTTTTCGGCCATTCCCGGCGTCGGCGACACCATCGTGACCTGGCTGTGGGGCGGCTATGCGGTCGGCAATCCGACGCTCAACCGATTCTTCTCACTTCACTACCTATTGCCGTTTTTAATCGTCGGCGTGGCGGTGCTGCATGTGTGGGCGGTGCATGTTTCAGGCCAAAACAACCCGACCGGCATAGAGCTGCGGCCGGACAAGGACTTCGTGCCGTTCACGCCGCATGCGACCATCCACGACGCCTTCGGCACAGTATGCTTTTTGATCCTCTATGCCTGGTTCGTGTTCTTCATTCCGAACTTCCTCGGACATGCCGACAACTATATCCCGGCTAATCCGGCGGTGACGCCCACCCATATCGTGCCTGAATGGTACTACCTGCCGTTCTATGCGATCCTTCGCGCGATCCCCGACAAACTGATGGGTGTGATCGCGCTGGGCGCCTCGATTTTCATCCTGGCTTTCCTGCCATGGCTCGACACCTCGCGCGTGCGCTCGGCGCGTTATCGGCCGCTGTTCAAGCAGTTCTTCTGGCTCTTCGTGATCGCGTGCGTTGGGCTTGGCTGGCTCGGCTCCGAGCCGCCGGAAGGCATCTACGTCATCCTCGCACGCATCTTCACGATTTACTATTTCGCCTTTTTCCTGGTCATCCTGCCGCTGCTCGGCATCTTCGAAAAAACCAAGCCGGTACCGAATTCAATTTCGGAATCAGTGCTGGGCGCGAAGGTGTGAGCGGGCTAACGTGATCGAACGGCGTCAGCGCCAATGCCAGCAAGACGAAGTCGGCCAATCGGCCGCAGCATGTCCGCGCTGATAGTGCAATGCCGCCGCTAGACGAGTTTGGCGCGAAGACGCTGGAATTCGCCGTCTGTTATCGAGCCAGATTTCTTTAGCTGATCCAGTTTGGTAATTTCGTCTGCCACGCTGTAGCCGACCACGCGGCGCAGTTCGTCGCGCGCCTGCTGCTGTTGCTGCGCGTTGCGCTCCGCCATACCTCGTCCTTGGGTAATTAGATAGGCAAAGATCCCGAGGTAAGAGGTTAGAACCAGCGCTATCACCCAGAGCGCCTTACCCCAGCCAGAGATGTCGTGACGCCTAAACAGGTCGCTGTAGATGATGACTAGCAGCCAGAACCATACAACAAATGCGAATATCCCAAGCAAATTCATCAAAAAGTTCGAATAGGTGTAGCCTCCTTCAAAGTACATGGCGGTTCTCCCCAATCGTTCAATCGACCAGATTTCTGAATAGATGCGGTTGGTTCAGCATGTGATCTCGCCCAGCGCTCCTACTTTACGGCTATACACGTAGTCGTTCGAATTGGACCAAGGGCCAACACCGCGACACTTCGCGCCGCGTCAGCGGCACGAGGCCACTCAATGTCCGCTTACGCAAAGTCCGCTTTACCGCCGAGAGCAGACATCCATAGTGCATCCCACGTGATTGCACGGCGATACACTTTAGCTGCATGGAGTTCACGATGCGACACCTACTGGCTTGCATAATCACGATAGCCTTGTTTTCCGATGCCATCGCGCAAACAGCGGCACATCCTTCGCCTGAATTGTCCCGCCAGGCGCTGCGCAAGCAAGACCGTCAGGTGTGCACGGCACAGGCTGTGCAAGAGAATGTAGCAAGGAGAAACCGAGCCGAATTTCTTCGGTACTGCATGGCCGACCGGCAGGGTAAGAGACGGGCAGCCGCTCGCCGATGATTGTAAGGGCCGGGAGGACCGGATGATTTCCGAGTAAGCAACCGGGCTGCCTTGCGGCTTCTCATCGCACGGCGCGGCGCACGTCCGACGCCGATCGGGTCAATGTCCGCTTTGGGTCACTAGCGGACATTTCGCAGCGCAATCGCCAGGTCCGGTTTTACCCCCGAAAGCGGACATTCGTCACCGAACCGAACGGGCTTGCCAAGAGGCGCGCGGTGGCAAGACTGTCCACTAATCCCTGCGATACGGTTTGCAGATTCCATCTGCGTGGTCCCGCGGAGTGCTCGTACAGTAGCCCGCGCTCATCGCGATTACCCAGCCGTTACCCCAGCGAACAATAGAAGTGACTTTCCCAAGTCCCGGCACCGTGTCCCCGATCGTCACCTTCCTCGTGCCGGCGGGTCCCTGCAAAACCGCCGTCCCATTTGTAACTTCACGAACGGTCCAACTCGTGATGGTTGCCGGTCCCGTCTCCGGCGCCGGAGCGGGCGTTGGCTGATCCTGTGCAGCAGAAGAAGGCGTCTCCTGCTTGGTGTCCTGCTGCGCCTTCAGCGCCGCAATATTTTCGTCCGTCTGTTCTTGCCTGACGGCGGACTGCTCTTCGCTACGCTGCGCACCGGCGAGATCGCCCTCCGAGGCGCTCCCAGGTTCCTGCGCCACCTCAGGAGGACCTGGCGCAGCAGGGATCATTTGTGTCTGAGCGACGGGCGCTGATTGCGATGATACCGCATCTTGCGTGGCCGGAGGGTCCGGCCGCTTCGCTACAGCATCGGGAGACCCCTTCGTCATCGGGTCGGATAGCAACCGACCTATCGACGGAATCCAGGTCCTCACCATCTCCTTTGCATCGTCACCGTGTGATTGCCAAGCAAACGCCGCACCCGCGCCGATCAGAGCCATGATGGAAAAGTACGAAAGAGCTCGAGATATCCGCCTGCCAGTCGGAGGCCTGTTGCTCACGAACTCATTGGCAAAGGTGTGAGGAGACACTTGGGTCGAAGGTATCGTTATCTGCAACCCGGCAGAAGCGTCAGATTTCTCCCGAGCTACCCGAGCATCTTCGCCTGGCGGCCATCCCCTCGAGGCAAGGGAAATAAGATCGTCTCCATGCCGCAGGCCCCCTTCCCGCTCGATTTTCTTGCCAGTTGCGGTGAGCCGGTCCTTGAGCGTGGCAAGCTCGGTTTTGAGTGCGGCGACCTCAATTTTCTGCGCCTCGCGTTCGATTTTGAGCCGATTGACGGCGTCTTTGTTTTTGCCGAGTTCGGCACGCTGGTTGGTTTCCCTATTTTTCAGCTCGTCGATGGTGATCTCGAGGCGCCGGGTCGACACTGCGAATTCTGCGCGCAATGCATCCTTGTCGGCCTGGATTTCCGCCATCGACTGTGGGATGGAATCTTCCAGCCGCCGCATGGTAAGCCGCACAGCGCGGCTATGGACAAAAGGGACAAGGGCCACTGCGACGAGGGTCGCCAACAGAAACCCTATGCCGAAATACATGATCGCTTCGATCATTTGATCGAAATCCTACCTCACCCAATCAGTTCGCGGCTGCGCCGCGAATGGTGCAGTTACTTGGGGCGGACCCGAGACCGAATAGAGGCAAGAAGCGGGCGAGTGGCAAGGACGCGGCTTTCTTCGTCAATCTCGACACCCGCTTACCTCCAAAGGCGGACATTCCGGCTGCCCTCGCAAATGTCCGCTTTGTGCCAATAACGGACATCGCCTCATTCGTCATCGACGCGGGTGAGCAGAGTCGGTGGAATGCTGTGGCTGAGCGCTGGCGTCGTCGCTGACAGTGGCAAAAGGCACGTCGGTCATCCTGGTCCTAAACCAGTACAAGTGTATCGGGTGCAGTCCTGGTAAACACCCCGACACTCGTACGATCTCAACTGGTTCAGACGACGACAGTCTCGATAGCGTGCACGACAGGTGTTTATGCATTGCTGTTTTGCTGTCTGAGCGGCCGCGAAGGTACGAGAGGCAAGATCGGCGTCGCGCGCATTGAGTGTTCCAATACTCGGCGACAGAAGCACTGCGAAGACGAGGGAGACGATGGCGAACGACCGCTTGCTACATTTCATGGCCCAGCTCCTTTAGGTCGAAAAACACGGCGAGTTTGCAGTAACGTCGCAGTTCGTCATTGAAGTACGGCCTTTATTCATCCGCAACAGCCAAGTAAGTGCTGACCCGGCACCAAGATCATTACCGCAGTGCACAACCAACGTCCGCTTTGGGCCAAAAGCAGACATCAGTTAAGCGCTTTTGGATGTCCGTTAATCCGTCACCCCTTGAGCGAGCTCTGTCCGGCTCTCACCGCGTCGACCACCATGCGGATGGCCTGGATGACGACTGGGGCGTTGTCGATCATGATGTTGTGTCCCGCATGCGTGTCGGTGATGTGCACCGCGCCGTGCACGAGCACCGCGAGCTGGTTCTGGGCCGCCGAGTTCGCTCGGTCGACGACCGCTCCGAAATCCGGCGGTGTATCAGGCGGCAGCTCACCGGCCTGGATGAGCTTCGGGACGACATCGATGAACTTGTCGCTGGCCGTGAGCACGACGACTGGCATGGGCCTTAGCGCTGGCGCGGCGGCCGTCTGATCCAAAGTCTCATCGAAATCCTGCCGTTCCAGATCCGGGTAGGCCGCGAGCGCCTCGGCCGGCCGGGCGTTGATGCGCCTCCAGACCTTCCACTCCTCAGGTGTCATCTGGGCGCGAAGCTCGGGCGTGAGGACGTCAACGAACACTATGCCTTTGACTTCGTCAGGATGCTGGCCGGCGAAGACCCGTACGATCGTGCCGCCGAAAGAGTGCGCGACGAGGACGTAAGGGCCCGGTACGTGGGCCGCCTTCAGCAGGGCGACGAGGTCGTCGACCCCGTTTTGAGGACTGGTCGGCTGGCGCACCGGGTCGCTGCGGCTGAAGGTTTGGTCGAGGTGCGGCGCACCGGGTCGGTCGTAGGCGCACACCCGCGTCGTCTTCTGGATGTCGTCGTAGACCGTCGGACCCTTCTGATCAGCAGCGTGCCACAGGTCAGACGCCGTGTCCGTACCCGAGATGAGCAGTACGGTGGGTGATCCGCTGCCATGACACTCGATGTACATCATCCTTCCCCCACCGATGTCGACCCGCTTGGCGAAAGACTCAGCGCGCGCCGTTGTCCCCAGCAAGCAAGCGAGCGCGATAAGAGCCAGCAATTTCACGACGATGTGTCTCATGGTTGTTCGCCTTTCGCGCTTCAATTCACACGCTCGATGTCCGCAAATTCCACAAATTAACCCAGTCATTTTCCATTGGGCGAGGCGCACAAACTTTGATGCAAATCAACTGTGAGAGCCGTCGACCCTAACAGTTCGGTGGCAGTTCCGATGTCCGCTTTGGGTCAGACCAGACACTTGCGATGATTGGACTTTGGGCCAATCGCGCCGTCGTCAGCGAAAGGTGTTTCTTCAATCGAAAACCCGCTAGGGGGTGCGAGCCTCTCTCAAATAAAGAGCCAGCGGCGGCGTTTTTAATCTTGCGAATTCGGAAGTTCTTCTATGGTAAGGGCATTGATGCAGGAAGCACTATGGAACTAGGCATCTACACCTTCGGCGACATTACCCCCGATCCGAACTCCGGCCGTGCGATCAGCACTGCACAGCGTTACGCCGAGATCCTGGCCGCCGCAAAGCTCGCCGACGAGGCCGGCCTTCACGTGTTCGGAGTCGGCGAGCACCACCGCTTGGACCTCCCGATTTCATCGCCGGCGGTCGTCATGGCTGCGATTGCGGGCGGAACGAAGCGCATCCGTCTGAGCAGCGCCGTTACAATCCTCTCCACGCTCGATCCAGTCCGGGTCTTTCAGGACTTCGCGACCGTGGACCTCCTTTCCGGCGGCCGCGCCGAGCTGATCGCGGGGCGCGGCGCTTACATCGAATCCTTTTCGCTCTTCGGCGATGACTTCGCGAACTACGACGCCCTTTTCGCCGAAAAGCTCGATCTCCTCCTCAAGTTAAGCGACAGTGAGCGCGTCACCTGGAGTGGTCGCTTCCGACCGTCGCTGAGCAACTCCCAAATTTCACCGCGGCCTGCAACCAAGTTGTCAATCTGGCTCGGCGTCGGTGGCAATCCAGAAAGCGCGCTGCGGGCGGGCGAGCTTGGCCTGCCGGTCATTCTTGCGAACATCTCCCAGCCGCCGGCCAACTTTGTCAGCCAAATCGCCGCCTATCGGCAACGCCACGCTGAAAGAGGACACGACGCAAGCACGCTGAAGGTCGCCATAGCGACGCATGTCCATGTGGCGAAGGACTCCCAGACTGCCCTTGATGAGTTCTATCCGCATTACAGCGCCTATTTCCGCGAGCACGCGCCGCGCGCTAACCTCTCTGGCGAAGTCCCGCGTGACGTCTATGAAAAGCGCGCCGGGCCCGGCGGCCCGATCTTCGTCGGCAGCCCCCAGCAGATCATCGACAAACTCATGTACGAGCGCGAGCTATTTGCTCACGATCGATTCCTCGGCCAAGTCGACATCGGTGGCCTGCCGTACACGAAGGTGGCACGATCGATCGAACTGCTCGCAACGCAAGTGCTGCCGGCGATACGCAGGCCGTCACCAGCTGGCGTCAATCAAGTTTGTTGACGAGACTTCAGCTCGTTCCATCAGCTGCGGCGCGAAGGTGTAGGCCGCTCGTTCACGCACTCGACTGATTGGAGTTCATGAGTAGCTTGTGAGAGAGATCGTCCTAAGCAGATGTTGGACAGCAAAAAAAATGGGAGATGTGACAATGAAACTCTATATGCATCCGGTATCGACCGCGTCCCGCCCTGTACGGCTGCTCATTGCCGAGAACGGCATCAAATGCGACGAGGAGGTGGTCGATATTCTCAATGGCGCGCATTATCAGGAACCGTATGCCTCGCTAAATCCCAACCGGATGGTGCCGATGCTTGAGGATGGTGATCTTCGCCTGACGGAAAGTTCGGCCATCCTCAAGTATCTCGCCGACAAGTATGACCTGCCGTCCTACCCGAAAGATTTGAAAAAGCGCGCCAAAATCAATGAGGTTATGGACTGGCTCAATACCCAATTCTACCGCGACTTCGGTTACGGATTGATCTATCCGCAGCTCTTTCCGCACCACAAGCGCCGCAGCGACGAAGCGCACGCCGGCGCTATCGCCTGGGGACAGCAAGGCGCCAAAAATTGGCTGCAAATTCTTAACGACCACTGGATTGGACCGAAAAGCCGGTATCTCTGCGGCGACGAACTCTCCATAGCCGACTATTTCGGCGCCGCTGTGGTGTCGATCGGCGATTTGGTCGGCTGCGACCTGTCTGTTTATCCCAACATCAAGCGCTGGCTCGACAACATGAAGACGCTGAAGTCGTGGAACCAGATCAACGAGGTTTTCAATGGCTTCGTGGCCGCCAATAAGGGGAAGGAGCTTGTACGCGTGTGAGCTCGTCGCAGTGCACTAGACGATGTCTGCTTTGTACCAATAGCGGACATCGTCGGCTTCAGTTGTCACTTCTTTTGCGGCGCGACAGATCGCTTGTCCCTGCCCGGTCCGTCACGCGGGGACCCCTTACGAGGTGAATCCCTTAGGAGGCGACCCCTTGGGAGGAGCTACTCTGGCCGGTGGTTTGCCGTGTCCTTCGTAGCACTCGGTCGTTGTCTTGTTGCCAGCAACAACGTCCTTGCCATTTTCAGTCTTGCATTGGGCTTGCTGACAAGTCCGGCACGTGTTCGCGCCCTTGCCCAACCGCCGCAGCTTCTGCCGACTCCTGCACAATCATGAATACCGCCGGGGCCGGCCCCGACAAGTCGCGTTATTCGATCACCTCGTCGGCATTGTTGAGCCGCGCGGGCGACACAGTGAGGCCCAGGGTTTTCGCCGTCCGATTTTATTCCCGGGTGGTCTTCGCAATGTCGTTATCCAGAAGTGAAGCACTGGCAGGAATAGCGCAGACCATTTTGCAGTCTCTTGCACGTACAGTTCTCAAACACAGGAGAAGCAACATGGTGAAGTTCCCTAGCACCTTGGAAGAAGAACATCTGCTTACTTGCGAAGTATCGGATGAGGCACTGGAAACTGCAGGAGGAAAAGAAATAGCTGCGATCTTTACCCTTGGGTCCTGCACGGGCCTGTCTGAATGCCCGGCTTGATCAACTTGGACCTAAGCAACTCCCCAAGATTGGAGGCGCCGTGTCAAACAGCATCCTGAACTGGACCAGCCGGGTCGCTATCGCAGGCCGGATCGCCGAATATCGTCACTCCCAAAACTGGAACGAGCTGACGATACCAGGTGACTACCACCTGCCCTTCGGCAAAGCTGAAGCCCAGGCAAAAGCCACGAGGTGGCTCTGGCAGAGCTACATCATCTGATCGAGAAGCAGAACCGCGCGCAAGCAAGGGCGCGGTTCTTTTCATCGAACCGAACGCGAGGTGCAAAGATGCCACTGTTATTCTATTTGCCGCTCATCATTTGGACGGGGCTGTTCGATTTCGCGCGGGACGAAATGCGAGCCCCTGTAAAAGTCGTCAAGGCGTACCGGAGACTCGACAATGACAGGACGCGATAAGGGCTTGAACGGCCGCAAGGTACGGATGGGCCGACTCGTCGAAGCCCAAATGGCACAGATTTGCGGAAAGGTAGTCACTTGGTTTGTCGGCTGTCGACTTTGATGCGGCCACCCTCAGATGCCAGTCATCTCAGGTCAGCGGACATCTTGGCGGGTCAGCACAATGTCTGCTTTACCCCCAATAGCGCATTGATCGCCAGCATCGGAATGTCCGCTAAGTGCCAGAAGCGGACACCAGGTTGCCCCTACACCGGGCTAATAGATGATGTACCCACCAGACGTGCCGAAGATCCCCGACAGGCAGGGGTCGCCGGTGGAGCACACATTGGGTGTTTGCGGATCGCTCCGGCAATCGGAGGAGCCACCGGATGAAGGCTTGCACGTCAGCCCATACGGGTACGTCCCGCGCCAATCACAGATCTCGCAGGCGCCGCCTGTATCCCCTAGACCTCCGCCACCCCTTATTCGCGCCGTCCTGGCGCCTTTCGGCGGCAAGGGCACCGGCCAGGTCCACCTGACAACAAGTGATTTGGCATAGGTCTCGCGAAGATCAGTAGCCTTCACAGGGAACGACGTAGCGCCAATCGAGTCCTGCATGCACCGTAACGCCACCTCATCTTGCCCCGCGGGCAAGTTGGACTTAATCAGTGTAATCTTCTCAAAGACCCAGCGGCTCCCTGTTTTCTTGTAGGTGAAGCCCATTGCAATATCTCCGCGGCCTTGCACACGGCTCCAGCACTCTCGCAACGTGGGCGTGACGACCGCATCGCGGAAATAGCGGTTTACTCGGTTTTGTGCCCTGGCGATCAGCTTCCTCGATTTGCTCGTCGGTTTCGAGTGAACGACGAGCTGACTTGCGCCTTTCTGATCGCCAGGGACGACACCCTGCGCATCCGCCGCGACTGGCATCGCCAAAACAGCTAGGACAAAACCAAATATTGCAAGTGTGCGCAGGGTCATGCACCGCCCCCATGTTCCTCAATATATGCCGAGTGCTACCGGATAAATTCTCCTCTTTATTCGATCGCCATAAAAGCAACGGCACTGACCTAACCGACACTTCGGCAGGAACGGCGAGTCATCCGGATTGCGGGATCAAAAGCAGACATGACGCCAGTTGTGGTGTCCGCTCTACCGCCGAAAACGGACATTGATCGACGGCTCTGAGATATCCGCTTTGTGCCAGACGCGGACATCGCCACTCACGGCGCGTTGCTTCCATCGACGGAGAAATCCCGGCCGACAATGCCATCGTGGCCGGTGCCTCTGCGGGTCGCTCGAGCGAGAGTGCCGCCAGTATGGCGGTTACCAGCACGACTGTTGCCGCCGATCTCCATCGCCCAATACCGGCGGCCGCTGGCCGATACCGCAGATGCGACGGCCTGGCACCCGCCAAGCATCATGTTTCGGCGGTGCGGCGGCGACTGCATCCACATTCGCCTTGCACAAGCCTCGGTCTCGCATCCCATCGCCACATTCTCTGCAATAGCACCCGCCGGCCCTCGACGCTGCATGAAGCCAGCGTGATCGAGGCTGTTGCGGCGAGCCATGTCATTAGCGTGCTGCTGAGCGAGTGCGTGGAGAGAGGAACAATCGGCATAGCACGATCCAGCCCAAACAACTGTCGCGCAAAGGGCAGCAAGTAGCCGAATTGAAGTCATCGTGCGTCTCTTCCCGTCGAGAAATCTTCGGGACGGTATCGCACATGGCAAATAAAAGAAAAGAGCGCGGCAGTTGCGCAATTAGAGGCCGCACTCTGCCAGACGCCATTCGGCCGACCCCCGGCCTGTTACCGCTACTTTGGAAGGGGTTTGGTCCGCTTGGGTCGAAAGCAGACATGCGCAGCGCACGAGCGCATGCCCGTAAGGGCCAGAAGCGTACACGACGAGAGTAACGCGGTCAGGCCGTTGTTCGTTGACTTTTTGCGCCGACCCCCTCAACGCAGATTTTGGTCGCGCATGAGTTGAAAACGGATATTCGGATCAGGGTCTGTGCCGCGGTATTGGCCTGCCCATCCGTAGATCGGCGGCTGAATTTGCGAAGTATCGTTTTTGGGCACTGGCGTCTTTTTTTTGCTCTGTTTAGCAGCTCCGGCCGGCCCACACATCAGAGCCGCTGCGACAACTGCCGCTGAAAGAACTCTTAATTTGCCTGCCATCATGAAGCACCTGTTTTCACCAAACCCCTGTGATCGACCCTGATAATAACACCGACCAGCCTCCACTCATTTCATGACGATTCACGATCGCCGAATAAATCGAAACTCACCCCTGCGGGATCCTTGAACTGATCCTGTCGTTTCACTAGCCGGTGTCCGCTTTGGGTATTAGCGGACATTTTGCGATGTGGGAGCAATGTCCGCTTTGCCCCCGAAAGCGGACATCAGCGGACCTACTCCGATCCCAATGTTAGCGGTTCTCATTTTTGT
>Ga0134125_10008002_pt1 | contig 11918 bp, 19 predicted proteins | sample KB31751_FD_96464 | JGI IMG/M metagenome (GOLD analysis project Ga0134125, IMG submission 96464) | Terrestrial soil microbial communities with excess Nitrogen fertilizer from Kellogg Biological Station, Michigan, USA - KB3-175-1 | ecosystem: Environmental > Terrestrial > Soil > Unclassified ... | reverse complement strand
TCCTTCAGCAAATTGCGGGCAAAGGCAATGAAGGCCTGATGCACGTCATTGGGGGGGACGGCGGTGGCGATTTTGTTGATATAGGCCTCGGTCATGGGCGGACGCTAACACGCAACAACGCCAAAGGGTTGCGTTTACGCCAGATAATAAAGAAAGTTTTTTCGCCCGTTCATGGCCCGTTCAGCAGGGCCGATCTGTTTGGCCTTGGCGCGGCGCATGATAGTTTTACAGCCGACGGAGACACGCATGCGCGTCGGCACGGTCAAGGAAATCAAGACCCTGGAGTTCCGCGTCGGGTTGACGCCGGAGGGCGTGCGCGAATTGGTGCAGCACGGCCATCACGTCACTGTCGAAAGCGGCGCCGGCGCGGGAATTGGAATCGCCGATAATGCCTATCGGACGGCGGGGGCTGAGATTTTGCCCGATGCCGCCGGGGTCTTCGCCAGCGCCGAACTGATCGTCAAGGTCAAGGAACCGCAGGCGCGCGAAATCGCGCGGCTGAAACCGGGGCAGACGATCTTCACCTATCTGCACCTGGCCGCCGATCCCGAGCAGACGCGCGGACTGATGCGTTCGGGCGCAACCGCGATTGCCTACGAGACCATTACCGACGACGAGGGGCGTCTGCCGCTGCTGGCGCCGATGAGCCAGGTGGCGGGACGAATGGCGGCGCTGGTGGGGGCGCAATATCTGCTCAAGCCGTTCGGCGGCCGTGGACTGCTGTTGTCGGGCGTGCCCGGAGTGCCGCCGGCACGGGTTGGCATATTGGGCGCGGGCGTCGCTGGCCTGCATGCCGCCGAAATCGCCGCGGGCATGCGCGCCGACGTGACCCTGTTCGACATTTCGGAAAGCCGGTTGGCGCAAGCCGACGCGGCGCTGGGCGGGACGGTCAAGGGCGTGTATTCGTCGCGCGAGACGATCCTAGCTTTTCTGCCCGAGGCCGATCTGATGATCGGCTGTGTGCTGGTGACGGGCGCGGCGGCGCCCAAGCTGATCCTGCGCCAGGATCTGCAACTGATGAAGCCGCGCAGCGTGCTGGTGGATGTGGCGATCGACCAGGGCGGCTGCTTCGAGACCTCGCGCCCCACCAGTCATGACGCGCCGACCTTTCTGGTCGATGGCATCATCCATTATTGCGTCGCCAATATGCCGGGCGCCGCGCCCCTGACCTCGACCTATGCGCTCACGGCGGTGACGCTGCCTTTCGTCTTGGCCCTGGCGGACAAAGGCGTGGCGCGGGCGATGGCGGAGGATGCGCATCTGGCGGCGGGCCTCAACATCCAGGCGGGGAAAATCACCCACCAGGCGGTGGCCGCGGCGATGGGCGCGGCCGGGGCCTAGCCCATCAACCAATCGCCCAGGGTGGCGGCGAGCGCCATGAGAGCGAAGGAGGCAAGGGCGAGGAGGAGGCTGCTGAAGCAGTTTAGCGCCGCGGCTTTCAGGGGTGGGGCTTTCTGCAGGCTGAGGCGCATAAGGGGCCTGCCTGTGGCGGCTGAAAGGTCAAGATCAATTGCCGCCCCCGAGAGGGGATTTTTCTGAATCTTTTCAATGGGGTTTGCTAGGCTAATAAAGTGATTCGCTCGGGCTGGTACCCCGCGCGTTCAAGCCGTTGCTGCCTTCCCGCTGCAACGAATCGTTTCGCCTTGCCGCGAGCAAGGAGAATCGAAATGCAGCGGCATGTCCAGTCCAATGGCATTACAAGTTTTGAGGAAGTGCGGGAATTGAGGGTTTCGGCGGAAGCCATTGAGGCTACCTACGGTCCCAACCCGTATTCCGATTATCTGCGGCGACATGGACGGCGCCCCGATCCCATAACTGCAGCAGGCATTGGTCGTTGCCTCGGAGGTCGTGTTAAGGCCGATGACGGCAGTATGCAGCCCGTCCGTAAGGCCAAGGTATAATTCAAGTGATTCGCGGAGTGTGGCTACCATGGTTCACCGCAACGCCAAAGCGCCCAAAAGCAGGGCACGCCTTATCGAGATTAAGGGCAAGCTTGCGCGTAAGGGTGCGCCGGACGAGGACATAATCGCGGCGTTCATCGAAAAATATCCCGAGATCATTCGCGTAGAAAATGATGCGCTCGTTAGGATCGCGCTGAAGAGCATCTTGAACGTCATTTGCAATCTCAACGTCAAACCGGAAGACGCTCAACTGGATTTGTTCCAGGGATACCGTTTGCCGTTTACCCTTACCGTTTCGGCTCACAACGGTAAGAACGCCGGGCGGAAGATCAAGAAGAATTTCGATGCCATGACAAAGTCAGAGGTAAGGGAGTACATTGACCACAACAACCGTCCGCGCAAGCAATCCAGGCGGGTTCAGGAAGTAATCCGGTTCTTCAATGAAAACGCCAGGGGATATGGCGATGAAAATTCGACCATGATGCAGTGCTGGAAAGCTGCACGGGCTCACAAAGCTGCGTTGTGACGCTTGGGGTCATCTATGCCCAATTGGTTGAAAAGTTTGAGGCGCGGTTACATTCACTGCGGCCTATCTGATCCAGTGCATTCAGGCGATTGATTGCCGGACGCTTCACCTGACTTAGGGCCAGGTGTCCACACCGCTTTGTTGATAATCATAGCCGTATTCAGCAATTGCCCGGCTGCTGCAATTGCGACGAACACGGCATAAATCAGCGCGAGCAGCCCGAAGAAAGACAGCGCGTAGCCAGGAAAAGGAACCGGCAATCGAGGAAATGCCGAAGCAACAACCGCCAAAATCAGCGCAACGGATTGCACAAAGAGGAAGTGAAAAAGGTTCGCGACAGTTTTCACAAAATAGGAGTCGGGCCGCCCCTTTTGAGTTATCGCCCGAAGCGATTTTGAATCTGAGAAAGCCAGCAAAACCGTCATGCCGGCCACCGAAAAGCCCATTAGGCTTGGCAGAACCGAAATACTGATCGTGGGCCATGTTGCTATTGTTGCGGTTGCCCATAGTGGATAGCAAACGCATGTGAGTATTACCGCCGCAAAAAGATATGGCGACCTGAGGAATTGGAACGTTCCCCCGTACAATTTCCAATATGTCTTAAGTGGGTGGGGCACGACCGCGCCTCCGCCCAATTACTGCATCTTTAGCTACCCGCAATACGGCTACCGCAGCACTCGCGTAATCTGCCAGGGGCCGATGGATGATTTTCGGATATTCCTTGGTCGATAAATCGACTTTGGCATTCGCGCCGTCTCGGCCTGTGCCACGCACATGGCCATTTTCGGATGCGGCTTCGGCTTCAACAATCGTCCTTTTGTTCGGTTTCAGCCCTTTTTTCCTTACCTTGGCCGTCAGCTTAATTTCCTTGCGTCCCGCGCCCTGCTCTTCAAGCTCTCTCATTATTTCCGCAGCATCGAGATCATTGTCGTCCGGGTTGGGTTTCTTTAAGAGGATCTCCAGCGTTCCGAGTCGCTTGATCGAGAGTACTTTGTCCAAGGCGTCCTCCTCGGGCATTACGTCGATATCGACCTGCATATCGCCCCTGGAATTAATTCGGAAAAACAGCTTTTCAAGGGATTTTTGCAATCTATCCGGCGCGAGCTGGCGGCCCTGTTCGTTCTTTGACTCGAAGAAAATCAGGTGGTCGCGTTCCCGCAAAACATAGGAAAAAACCCGCAAGTTAATTCCAATGTTTTCATCTATGGCTACATGCGCGTCCTCAAGGGACACCGCTTCCAATTTGGTTTTATCAAGCGCCGGCGCGTTGGGGTCCAATTCCGTCCAGACCAACACTCGACCGCTATGCAGTCCCTGGTTTCGTTCTGGCGTGGTGAGCGCAAGATAGTCATTCCCCCACATTGGGACCGGCTTACCGGCGATCCTCTTCAATAGGTTCGGATAAACGCCGTCTGGATGAGGTGACGCCTTTATATTCAGCACGCCGATCTCCAGGATGATGTCTGCCACTATCCGCCTCCGTTGCGTTGTCGGCCAAACGCAACGTGGCCCCGTCCCCAACAGGAGAATAGCCGAATTTTTGGAACAGACGTAATGGGGTCAAATGCCGGTTGAAGCATGGCTTTTTCCACCAGATAACCCCGGGTTTGTGGTAAATGCACCGTAAGTCCAGACGATTGTCGTCATGTCGGCTCGTGAGCGATTTTTTCGTCCCAGCGGGTCTGGCTTGGGGCATGGTCGTCGAGGGCGTCCTTCAGATAGCGAAGGTCGTCTTCCATCAGGCTCGAAAGAGCGGCGGCATGGCGAAGGCCGGCTTGAAAGCGGGCCAGAGCGGGGAAAAAGACGGATTGGGCCGCGCGTTCGCCGGCGATTTCCTGATCGCTGAGAGGACGCGGGCGGCCGAAAGCGATATGGCGCTGGCGCGCCGCCTCCGCCCAGAATTCGTCATCCGCCATCTGAGGGCCTTTGTGCCAGGAGTGCGAGCCAGGCGTCCCGCAGGAAACCTGCTTGAAGCAAGGCATGTTCGCGGTGCAGCGCATCCTCGCACAGGCCCAATTCCTTCAGGCCGGCGAGATGACGTTCGACAAAGCGGTCCCAGGCGGTTTTGGTCATCGGCAGAAGTTTGCATACTGCAAACAAAAGAGCAAGAGAAGTTTGCAAAATTGTGGTCGACAGGCGGGTTTGCTTATTGCAAACTAAGGCCATGGCGAAGAAGGCAAAATCGAGCCGCAAGGACCGGCCGCTGCATTATCTGAGGCATTGGCGTGAATATCGCCGGATGACGCAGGACCAGCTTGCCGAGAAGGCCGGCACCACCAAGGGCGTGATCAGCCTGCTGGAATCCGGCGAGCGCCGGCTATCGGACAAGTGGCTGCGGCGCTTGGCTCCTCTGCTGAAAGCGCAGCCGGGCTGGCTGCTCGATCACGATCCAGAATCGCTGGATCACAGCATGCTGGAAATCTGGGCCGCGATCCCGCAGGAGCGCCATGACGAGGCCCTGCAGATGTTGAAGATTTTCGCCCGCAAGGCCTCCTGAGGGCGAGACCGGGGCGTTCCTTTCCGCGAACACGGGTTTACAAAACGCGAACATCGGTTGACTCTGGAGTTTGCAAAATGTAAACCACGGGCATGCAGCCGCACCGCCTTTATCAAGAGCTCAAGAGCCTGGGATTGAGCCGATCTTATGCCAGTCAGATCGCGCATGGACGGCGCCATCCCGGCCTTCAACTGGCGATCCGCATCTGGCGCGCCCTGGGGTTGAAACTGGGGCCGGTGGCAGGCTTAAGCGGCTCCACGATCGCCCGGCTGGAGCGGTTGCGGCTCAAGCGCCTGACGGGCTGGGGCGCGCCATGAATTATCGCCGCGCCATCTTGCAGCGGCCGCATTGGCGGCAATGCGATTCCAGGATCTGCACCGCTTCGCGCCGCGCGCCGGCATACGGGCCGACGCCGTTGCCCGGCAACTCCGCGCGCAATTCGCGGATAATTTCGCCTACACCATGCTTGCCACACTTCTTCGCGCCAATCACGCGGGGCAGAACCTGCGCTAGCGCGATCAGTATGGCGAGCGGGACGTTCGCGTTCGCTTCCAACGCTGTGCTCCCAACCTGGCCGACGGCGCATCTTGGCGCAAATGCGCCGCGCCACAACCTGCGGACGCAAGGGCTGGTTAAGCCTTCCTTGCCGTGGCGATTTTGGTTTGAGGCGAGATGTCCATGACAAGCATTCACGAGATCGAACGGGCGGTGTGCCAGCGCTTTCATTTGACGGTGGAGCAGATGCGCGGGCCGTGCCGCTTGCGCAAGATCGCCCGGCCGCGGCAGATGGCGATGTATCTGTGCCGCGAGATGACGGGCGCCTCGCTGCCCCAGATCGGGCGGCATTTCCGGCGCGACCACACCACGGTGCTGCATGCAGAGCGCAAGATCGCCGCCATGGCCGCGGCCGGGGGGCGGATGCCGAAATATCTGGACGAGCTGCGCGCGATTCTTGCGACAGCGCCGCAGAAAACGAGTTTGAAACAGCAGGACGCAGCATGACAATTAAAAACAAATCCAAACGACGCACGCGCGCAAGGAATGAAGAGATCGAAGCCCCTGCCAAGATCGATGACGATCATGTCCGCAATCGCGGCTTTGTCATCGAGATCGGGGAAGGGGCCAGAACCAAGCGGGTGGCCGCGCCGGGCAAAGGCTGGCGGCGATTGTCGCCGCTGGAGCAGGCCTTCCTGCGCGGGCAATTGGCGGGCGGGGCGGCGAAATACGATGCGCAAGCGCGGTTCGAGGCCGGCAAGCGGTATGGCGAGATGTTCGCCCTTGCCCAGTCGAGCGGGCGGGATTCGACCGACATGGACCGGATCAGCAAATCGGGGGGAGGGGCTTCGATCTCCGACAGCCAGGCCCACGCGATCCGCCGGCTGATCGCGGTGGAAAGCCGGATGTCGGAGCGCGACCGTGCCATTGTCCGCATGGTCTGCGGCCAGGGGTTTTTTCCATCGGAAGCGGTGCGGCAAATCTGCGCCGATTACCGTCACACCATCCCGGCCCGGCTGCGCGAGGCGCTGGACGGGCTCGCGGAGGCGTTCGAAAGCGCGCGGCGCGAGCGGGGCGGTTTTGCGCCCGGCCGCTGAAGGATCTCGCCGCTTCTATTTGATCGCCGGATTGCCATACCCGTGCGCCAAAACCTTTTTGGGATCGGGGCGGACGCTGAGATAGGTCACTTCATCGGTGATGCCGATCCAGCCATGGGGTACGCCAGCGGGAATGACCGAGATGTCGCCCACACCCATCTTGCGGCTGACAGTTTGGCCAACCACGGCGCCGCTGCAGGACGGGCCGTTGAGGATCTTGGTGACTTCGCTGTCGGGGGCGGAGCGGGAGCCGTTGACGATGGTGCCTCCTGTGACCAGCGTGCCCGAGCCCGAGATGACGATATAGGTCTCGGCGGTATCGTCATGGGCGATCATGCCCGAAGGTCCCGGCGCGGCGCCGGCCGGCGCGGCGCTGAGGCCGCAACGCTGGACATTGGCCGCGGGCGCGGCTGCGCCGCGTGTGCCCGGCGGTGCGGTCGGTCCGCGATGGATGACGGCGACGGAGAGTTGGTAATCGCCCATATCGACCACCCTGAGAGTGTGATCGACACTGGCGCCGCCTTGTTTGAGAACCTGTTGAACTTGAGCGTTGGTGATGTCGACGGCGGCGCCTTGCCCCCATGCCGGTGTTGTTGCGGCGAGCAGTGCCGCCACGCCCAGTGTCTTACGCATTGTCCCCTCCCCAAAGATTGCAGTCTGGGGCCCAGCTTATAGCCGATTGCGGGAGGCAAGTCGCCTGCTTGTTCGGCGGGGAATGGCGGGACGATGGCTCAGATAAGCGCGATTATCACCGCAAAGACCGCGATCCAGAAGGCCACGCCCACCAGCATGGCGGCGATGATCGCGGTGCCGCTGTCTTGCGGCGCCGGCCCGGCATGGGCGACGACACGCAGCATGCGATAGCGATTGCGCCAAGCCCGGCGCGGGTCGGTCGAAAGATCGTGGTCGAAGGTGATGGTCATGCCGTGTCTCCCGGATGCCTTCCTTTTGGAAAGGGCCCTGGGAGAAAGTTCGTTCCTCGCGTTCCGGCGGTTCCTTCGGTTCCGTCAGACCTGGGATGGGCAATGCTTGATCCGCTCGATCAGCCAGCGGCCCGCGGGTCCTGGCGGAGCGGCAGCGGGATAGACCGCCGACATGGGCAATTGCAGACCTTCCTGGGGCATGTCCTCGATCGAAAGCGCCACCAAACGGCCGCTCGCAAGATCGGCTTTTACCGCATGCAGCGGCATGCCGCCCCAGCCGAGGCCGCTCAGCAGAAATTCATGCTTGGCGAAGAGATCGGCCAGCCGCCAGGTAGAAGCCGACAGGACACCGAATTCGCGGCCGCGGGACAGCGTCGAGCGGTCGGTGAGGACCAGTTGCACATGACGCGCAATTTCCGATTTGGCGATGAGCCCCTTATGCGCCGCCAGAGGGTGGTCCTTCGCCGCTACCATCACCATGGCGACGCTGAGGAGCTTTTCGTCCTTGAAATTTGCGGGTTTGAGAGGCAGCGAGCCGACAATGCCCAGGCTGGCGATGCCGTCCAGCACCGGCTGATAGGCCGCACCAAGCGCTTCGACATACAAACGCAAAGGCGTTGCTGGAAAGGTGAGGCGGAATTCCTTGGCTGCCTGCGTGATCGCGGCGATGGGAAACATCACATCCACCACCACCGACAATTCCGGCTCCAAGCCGGCAGACATCCCGCGCGCCCGCGCCTTCATGGTATCGACATCGGCGGCGATGGCGCGGGCATCGGCCAGCAGGATGACACCCTCGGCGGTCAATTTCGGCGTGCGGCCGGTGCGATCGAACAGGCTGACGCCGATGCGCTCTTCGAGGCCGGCGACCAATTCGCTGATCGCCGATTGGGCGCGGTGCAGCTTGCGAGCGGCGGCGGAAAAACTGCCTTCATCGGCGGCGGCGATGAAAGCGCGCATTTGGTCCAGGGAGACGCCGTCGAGCATATATCTATAATTCCGATGGATACCATCACAATATAGGTACTTTTCAGATGGTCGGCTAGAGCCCAAATTGACCGCAGATTGGTTTTGAAAGGGAATGACCATGAAACTTCTGCATCTGGACTCCAGCATTCTGGGCGCCAACTCCGTCAGCCGGGAATTGACCGCCTACATCGTGGCCCGGGAACAGGCCCTGCATTCCGGCCTTGAAGTGGTCCATCGCGACCTCGCCGCCGACACCGCCTTGCATCTGTCGGGGGCGCATCTGGCGGCTTTCCAAGGCGCGGCGATCAACGATGCGGCGCTGACTGCCGATCTGGCCGCAGGGGGGGAATATCTGAAAGATCTGTTCGAGGCCGATATCATCGTCATCGGAGCACCGATGTACAATTTCTCGATTCCCACGCAATTGAAGGCCTGGATCGATCGCGTGGTGGTGGCCGGCAAAACCTTTCGCTACGGCCCCAATGGTCCCGAAAGCCTGTTGCCGCCGGGCAAGAAAGTGTTCATCGCTTCCTCGCGCGGCGGGATTTATCAGCCCGGCAGTCCGGCGGCCGCCTTGGAGCACCATGAGAGCTATCTGAAAGGCGTTCTGGCGTTTATTGGCCTGACCGATGTCAGCGTGGTGCGGGCCGAAGGCATCGCATTGGGCGCCGAGGCCCGGGCGGCGGCAATTGCCGGCGCCAAGGAGCAGATCGCGGCCATTGCCGCCTGAAGGGCGGGGAGGAACCTAAAATTTCGGACATCTCGAAACGACCCCAGGGCTGCGGCCGTTCTGGCGAGGAGCGGGCATAGCTATGGAGTGTTCAAAAATGAAGGTTTTTCACAAATTGCTTCTGGCAGGTGGCCTCGCCGCCGGCTTTGCCGTGGCAGCCGGCCCGGCTTCGGCTTATGTCGCCTGCAACAAGGAGGGCGATTGCTGGCACACCGACGCGCGGGTGCGCGTGCCGGGCGTGACCTTCTCATTCCACCCGGATGACTGGTATTTCCACCAGCATTGGGACAATGACCGCGATCGCCACTGGCGCGACTACCATGAAGGCCGCGGCTATTATCGCAACGGCGTGTGGGTGACGCTCTAATCGACCGGTGAAGACGAAAATGGACCCGGAGCCGTGACAAGCTCCGGGTCTTTTGTCATGGCCGTGACGCTTCGGCTTGCAAGCATTATAATGGCCGAGACGAACCGATGAGGATCTGCATGCGCGCCGCCAAACTTGCCGCCGCCATAGCCGTGCTGCTGCTCGGCGCGGCGGCGCCCCTGTCGCCGATGGCGGAATGGAAAAAAGGCATCGCCGACGAGAACAAGGATTACGCGCAGGTTCCGCACGCCATGCTCAAGATTCAGGACAGCGCCTATATCGGCGAAGGTCAGAAGGCGACATTGTTGGGGCGCGCCGGTGATCCGCAGAGCTGGCGCTGGAGCGGCGGCGGCAAGCCGAAACAATTCGACGTCTCCCCTGATCCCAAAGCCAAGCTGAAACCGGTTCTGGAAGTATCGATCGCGGGCGGCAAGCTTTCGGTGACCAAGGATGGCAAAGCGCTCGACCCCGCCTTGATGACCAAAAGCATTCCCATCGACAAGGATGTGGATGTGGCCGGCCAGACCACCCAGGTGGGAGCCGGCGTCCATGGCTGGCGGATTTTCGTCTATAATCAGCGCAATCCGGCGGCGACACAGTTTACCGGGGTCTCCTATTATCCTTTCGACCCCGCCTTTCGGGTGACGGCGCGTTTCACCCCCGATGCCAAATTGCCGCCGCGGGTGTTTCGCACCTCCCGCGGCACGGACAAGCAGTTCTTTCATGCCGGCGACGCCCATTTCACCTTGAAGGGCAAGCCGGTCACCTTGGCATTTTATACCGACAGCAACGAGCCGGCAAAAATTGACGACATGTCGGCCTTTTTCCATGACGGCTTGACCGGCAAGGGCGCCTATGGCGCGGGACGCTATGTCGATGTGGAGAAATTCGGCAAATTTCCGCCGGCGCAAGTGACGATTGATTTCAACCAGGCCTACAATCCCAACTGCGCCCGTTCGGCGCATTTCACTTGCCCCTTGGCGCAAGACATGATCCCGCTGGAAGTGGCGGCGGGCGAGCGCGACCCGCATCAGGCGCATTAAGCGCTAGGACGGATAAATCCTGCTATAGCTGTGCCCGAGGCCTTGCGCCTGGAGCCAGACGGCGAAGGCGGCCGGGTCATATTCGCTGCGCGCCCATTGCTCGACACCGGCGCCGCTTTGGCTTTCCTCGGCATAGCGCGGCAGATGACGCAGCCAACGCTGGCGCCGCTTGGGGAAATGCAAAAAGGGCAGCGGCGAGAATTGCCGCAAGGCCACCGCACCCGATCCGTTGCGCGCCAAAAGATAGAGAGCCGCCGCCAGGCTGGTACGGTCCTGGCCGCCCGAACATTTGATCAGGAATGGACGCGGCGCCTGCGCGAAGGCCTGGAACAGGGCCCCCATCATTGCGGCAGTGGGCAACTGGCGCGAATCCAGCATGGCGTCGAAATGGGCGATGCCCGCCCGGCGGCAGACACCCGTTTCCCGCCGCCACCAGGAAAATTCGGGGTGGCGGCCGCGCAAATTGATCAATGCGCGGATACCGCGCTTCGCCAGAAAAGGGCCCAGCAGCGCGGAATGGACCTGGGCGGAGCGGGCCGCTTCACCCGGAACGATCCAGTGAAAATTGCAAAGCAGTGAGGAAAGGGGCCGCATCGGTGCGGTGTACCATCAAAGGCGCCGGGTGCTAAGCTCGCGTCATGGATATTTGGCGACGCGTTTGGAAAAGCATGGCGATGCCGCTGGGCGGCTGGATGGCGGCGCGGCCGACACCGCAGATCGAATTTGCCTGCGCTCTCCTGGTCCTGGCGATCGGGGCGGCCGACTATTTCCTCGGCACCGCGATTACCATCGCCGCCGCCTATGTTATTCCGGTTGCCATCGCCGGCTGGTTCGTGGGGGCTGCCTTCGCAGGGTTCATCGCCGTTTTCGCGACCGCCACATGGATCGTCAGCAATGTCGCCGGCGGCCAAAGCAACGACCTCTTGGCCTGGGCCTCCAATGGCATCATCCGCCTGGTCTCGTACTCGTTTCTGATTTTCCTGCTGGTGCGCCTGAACCGGCTGCAGAAGAGATTGGAGGCGCGCGGACAAGAGCGTGCCGTGGCGCTGGCGCGCGAAATCGCGGAACGCGAGAGGCTGGAACATGACATGCTGGAGATCAGCGAGCGCGAACAGCGCCGCATCGGGCAGGACCTGCATGACGGCTTGTGCCAGCACCTGACCGGGACCGCCCTGGCCGGGCATGCCTTGGCGGAAAAGCTGGCCGCGGAGAAGCGCGGCGAGGCTTTGAGCGCCCGCAAGATCGTCGATCTGGTCGAGGAAGCCATCGCGCTCGCGCGCGGCATGGCCAAAGGCCTGCACCCGGTGGAGAACGCGGTGTTCCGCACCATCACCGGCCGCAAACGGCACGTGTACCAGATCGCCGCCGAC
>Ga0134125_10007999_pt1 | contig 11922 bp, 7 predicted proteins | sample KB31751_FD_96464 | JGI IMG/M metagenome (GOLD analysis project Ga0134125, IMG submission 96464) | Terrestrial soil microbial communities with excess Nitrogen fertilizer from Kellogg Biological Station, Michigan, USA - KB3-175-1 | ecosystem: Environmental > Terrestrial > Soil > Unclassified ... | reverse complement strand
GCGCCGGCATGGGTGCTCGTCGAGCCGCGCGCGGCCGTCCGGCTGTCAGCGCCGGCACGGCCTGCGGCGTCGCCGCCGGAGCTCCCCCCGCCCCCGCCGACGGAGCCGCCGCCGGCAGAGCCATCGACGCGCGCGACGCGGCCGGCGCCGACGGCTTGGGCGATGGGGCCGGCCCGGCCGCGCCCGCTGCTCACGCCACCAAGCGCGGAGCCGACCGAGCCCCCGCCGCTGGATCCCGCGCCCCTGGCGCCCGAGGAGGTGACGGCGCAGACCCTTTTCCGCCGGGCCGATGCGGCGCGGGCGGCGGGCGACACGGGGCTCGCGCTCCATACGCTGCGGGCGCTCGTCGAGCGGTTCCCGCACGATCCAGCGATCGCGGACGCCCGCTACGAGCTGGCGCTGATGGAGCAGGCAGCCCGCGACGGGGAGACAGCGCTGCGCGATCTGGCGGCGGTCGACACGCCGTCGCTGGAAGAGCCCGCGCACTACCTGCGCTGCCGCGTGCTGGCCAAACGGGCCGCCGCAGAGGCGGAGCGCTGCCTGGCCGATTTCCGGCGCCGTTTCCCGGCCTCCGCGCACGATGCCGACGCGCTGGCGACCGAAGCCGCGCTGGCCCAGGCGCGCGGCGGATGCCCGGCGTCGCAGGCCCTGCGGGCAGAGCTCGAGCAGCGCCACCCGGCGCACAGCGCGGCCGCCCGTTTGCGCGCCGCCTGCCCCCGCGGGCCTTGATGAGCGGCGCGCGCCATCGGAACCCTCCAGGCGGGTTTGATCCGGCGCGTAGCGGATCCTTCGCGACCGCGACACCCATGTCGCGATCACGAGCCAGGGGTGCCCGAAGAGTATCCCTCCGGGCTCGGTTACCGGCCGACCGATTTCGCGTTTGAGGAGGACGAGGGCCTTCAGGCGTCCTCATCACGTTGGTGGCGCAAGTGACGTCGTGGCGACGTCGACAGCGCCAGCAAACGGAGAGGTGTATATTGCTCGCAGAACGAGACGACACCGCGGTGATCGTCAGTCATGTCTCAATCCGAGGGGTCAGAAATGACGTTTGCACGCGCAGGTCTGTTGTCGTTGATGATGATGGCGGCGCTCGCCGGCGCGGCTTGCCGTAACGGCCGGGCCCCCGGCTCCGTCACGACCATCTCGAGCGCGCTGACCGTCGGCGCCGAACATCCGCTGTCGCCGCCCACGCAGACGCACGGAGAGAACGCGAGCACGCGAAACGTTCAGACCGCCTGCAACGCCGTCGGGCAATGCCTGGCCGCCTGGTGGCAGCCCGACGAGGGCGGCCCTTACTTGGTCGCCCGCCGCTTCGACGCGTCGGGGCCGCTGGACGCGGGGGTCATCGTGCTCGCATCGGGGACGGGGACCTCCGACCAGGTCATGGTGGGGGCGCGCGCGACCGGTGATTTCATGGTCTCGACGTTGCGCCCCCCGAATCAAATGGCCCTGGTGCGCGTCGACGCGGCCACGGGAGCGGTGCTCGACAACCCGCCGATCCTCGTGAACAGCGTCATGGCCTTAGGCGCCGTCTTCGGCGTCGGCGACACCTACGCGGCCATGTTCCAGTCCAACGTCGACGCGAACGAGTACACGGTGCGCGTGAAAAATGGCCTCGTCCTCGACAATCCACCGCTGTTCTTCGGCGTCGCCTCGCCGACGCAGGGAGCCGTCGGCCCCGGTCAGATTGCTTCCGCCTCCACGAGGGGGCTCTCCCGGCTCGACGTCGCGACCGGCACCGTCCTCGACACGACGCCGATCGTCTTCAACAAGTACGCGGTGGGGGGCGCTCCGGGCGTGGCGTCGGACGGCACCAACTACCTGTTGATCTGGTACTTCGACGGCCAGACCTACGCGGCGCGCGTGCGCGCCAGCGACGGCGCGCTGCTGGACCCGCCGGACGAGTTCAACCAGCTCACCGGCGGGCACGTCATCGCCGCCGGAAGCGTTCTGACAGGACCGCCTGCGACGTTCTTCGACGGCACGAACTTCCTCGCTTTCTGGGTGGCGACGATCCCGGGAGACATGAGCGCCGACAATCTCATCGTGACCCGGGTCAGCCCCGCCGGAACCCGGGTGTCCGGCTCACCTTCGTCGCAGTACGAGGGGATCGTCGGCAGAGTGTCCGTGGCGGGCAACACGGCGCTCGGCTACGGGACCGGCCTCGGGATGGCGGCTTGGCCGGTCACGGGTCAGGGGATCGTCGGGTTCACGATGACCGAAACCGGCGGCGCGGCGCCGGTCTCCTCGAACCTGTCGCTCAGCTTCGAGGGATCGAAGCATCAGTTCCCCGCGGTGGCGACGAACGGCCGGGACTTCCTCCTCGCTTATCAATCGACCCAGGACAACATGACGTATGCCCTCGTGGCCGACGGCGCGACGGGCGCGGTGACCCCACCCGTCGTGCTGGGCCCCGGTGGGACCGGGAACGACGCCGAGCCGACCGGCGCCGTCTGGACCGGGACCAACTACCTCGTGGCATGGCAGACGGCCGGGAGCGTCTACCTGCGCGCGCTATCGTGCACGGGACAGCCGCTCGGCGCCGCCACCACCCTGGCCGCTGGCGGCAACGACGTGCACCTGGCCTGCAATCCCGACCGCTGCGCGGTCGCCTACGACAACCACCCGGCCCAGGCCCTCTATGTGCAGCGAATCAACCCCGACGGCAGCTTGGTCGACACGAGCCCGATCACCATCCCGGGCAACGTGCTCGGGCGGTTCGGCATCGCCGCCGACAGCCAGCCCGTGCCAGCGATGCGGACGTTCTTGATCGCGTCCGGCGCTGGCAACGTCGGCGTGTACCGCGTCCGCTCGGCGCTCGGCGCCGTCGCGAGCCCGACAACGGTCGAATCGACAGGGCAGGCCGGCCTGGACGTGGTCGTGGCCAGCGACGGCCAGCAGTTCTTCGTGTCGTGGCAGGAGAACGGCCACATCCTCGGAACCACCGTCGACGCCATCTCCGGCCTGGCAACGATGGCCGCCCCCGTCGACCTCGGCGCCGGTACGGCGGTCGGCCCGGTCGGATGGGACGGCAGCTCGTTCGTGCAGCTGTGGTACACGGCGACACAGCTGATGAGCGGGCGGGTGAGCCCCGCCGGCGCGGCGCTCGACGGGGGCGGCTTCATCGTGAACGGGCTCGCGCGCGGGCAGTCGGCCGCGATCGCGTCGGCGCCGTTCGGACGATCGCTGGCGGCGTTCCGGGTGGCCGCGCCGGCGGCGCTCGCCGACGTCTTCGACGGCCGTTTCATCGACGACGAGCTTGGCGCCGGCGTCTCGGCGCGCGGTCCCGGTTGCGGCGCGACCGGGACCGGCGGCGATGCAGGTGGCGCGGGCGCTGGCGGCGTCGGCGGGATTGGGGGCGCCACCGGCGGGGCCGGCGCTGGAGGCCGAGCCGGAGCCGGTGGCGTTGCTGGCGGATCGGGCACTGGGGGCGTGGGCGGCAGCGGCGGGAGCACGAATACCGGCGGCCATGGCGGGATCACGGGTGCTGGCGGGATGAGCGGCGCCTCGGGTACCGGCGGCGTCGGGGCCTCGGCTGGCGCGGTCGGCAGCGGCGGAGCCACCGGTGGTGCCGGGGGCTCGGGCGGGCGCGGCGGAAGCACGAGTGCGGGGGGGACGACCGGCGGCTCTGGCGTCGGCGGTGGTGGCGCTGCGGGCGCCGCTGGCGGCGGTGGCGGTACCGGCGGGGCAGGCGTGGACGCGAGCGGCGGGGCAGCGGGCGCCGGGATCGGCGGCATGGCGGGTGCGGTCGGCGCCGGCGGATCGGGCCAACTAGGTGGCGCCGGCGCGACTGCAGGTGGCGGAGCCTCAGGCGCCGCTGGCGGAACGGCAGGAGGCGCTGGACCTTCTGGCAGCGCCGGGGCGGGCGCGAACGCGGCATCGGGATGCAGCTGCGCGATCGATGGCCGAGAGGCGCCGGTCGGTTGGGCGTGGTTGTCCGTCGCCCTCAGCTTCTGCGTTTTCCGTCGCCGCCATCGCCGTCCTTCATCCCCGGCGGGCCGCCTCGGTCTCTGACCGGCGAGCCCCTCCGGCCCTCATCTGCGCCGCCAGTCATCGACGAATTCCCCGGTGATTTTAGGTTTGAGGAGGAGGAGGGATTCGAACCCCCGGCGCTTTCGCGCTACGGTTTTCAAGACCGTCGCCTTCGACCACTCGGCCACTCCTCCGAACTTAACGAACGTCGGTACTTACGCCCCCCTCCCCTGACCCGTCAATCGATTCTGGTCCCACCGTGGTCCCACGCGCCACCTTTTCGCGGTGCGCGGCCAGGTCGACCACCTCGCCCTCGTCCCGCCGCAACTCCACGGTGAGCTTGAGCAGGTCTTCCGGCTTGAACAGCTCCGGCCGGAGGTGCGCGTAGCGCTCGGTCACCCGGACGGTCGAGTGCCCGAGGATCTCCCTCAGGGTCGCCAGCGAGCCCCCGCCGATCAGGTGCTGGCTGGCGTAGGTGTGCCGGGAAACGTTGTACCAGGTCCACGACTCGGGCAGCCCGCACGCCTTGAATGCGTCGCGCAGCTTCTCCCGCACGGTGCTGTCCTTGATGTGCTTGCTCCGCTGGCGCCACGGGGTGAGCGGCTTGAACAGCAGGCCGGCCCCCCCGGTGGCAAGCTTCCACTCGCTGAGGATCGTCGCCAGCGGCCCGATGATCGGCACGATGCGGGGCTTGCCCGACTTCGTGGGCCCGACCTTCCCGTGCCGGACCTGGCGCTGCACCAGGATCCGGCGCGTGTCGAGGTCGACGTCAGCCCACTCGAGCCCGACGATCTCGCCGGGCCGGAGCCCGGCCAGCGCGCCGACCGCGAACAGGGTCGCGAACGGTTGCTCGAGCTTGCCGTAGATCCGAGCGATGTCCTCCTGCTTCGCGATGAACGCCGTCTGCGTCGGGTCGTGCGCGTCGCGGATCAGGCGGCGCGTCGCCTTCGGCAAGCCCTTGGCCGGGTTCGTGTCGATGTACCCCTGCTCCACCACGTCGAGAGGAACGTGCTCAGCAGGCCCTTGAGGTTCTTGCACGATGTCGACGAGAGGCCGGCGGCGAGCTTGGTCTCGATGAGCCGGCGGATCGTGGCGCGGTCGACCTCGTGCGGCCGGAGGTGACCGACCGCGGGCTTTAGGTGCAGGTTCCACATGCTGCGGTCCCCGCGTGCGTTCCGGTGGGTGTGCTGGCGCCGGTCGAGCCAATCGGCGGCCAGCTTCGACAGGCTCGGGAGCTCGCGCGGCTCTACCTCGAGACCGCCCCGGCCAGCGGCGACGTCGCCAATGATCCGGAGCAGCACCTTCTCCGCCGTCTTCCGGTCGGGGAAGCTGGCGGACCGCCGGCGGCCGCCCTCACGCCAGCGCACCCGGAACGAGTCGCCGCGCTGGACGACCGACCCGTGGGTGCGCTTGCGGGGCTTCCGGGGCCTGCGCCCCCCTTTCCGGGCCCTAGGGGGGGGTATGGGTCCGGAAGCTAAACCGGGAACCACAATCTTAGCTGTATGACGATGTTCGATTTTGTTCTTGAGACCCTCAAACTCCTTTTGGCCCACCTCCTGTCCGATTTTCTTAAGCCCCGCCTCCGACGGCTTTGGGCATTCTTCGGCAAACGATGCCGGCGCCGTCGCGGCACCGTGGAGGAGCCCACCTCTACGCCACATGTTCCGCCTCCGTCCCTGCAGGCCGGAAGAACCCACCACGGATCGCGCTGCCTGCGGCGACCGCAACACCCATGTTAGCGTGCCTCATGGTGGACAGCCCGACGGAGGGGTACCAGAAGCGAATCGACGAGCTAAAGACCTTCCGGAAGGACATCAAGAAGCTCGTAGCGGCGCAGGTACCTGGCGGCGATCCGAGATTTCGCGAGCTCGAAGCAGCTCTCGCTGCCACAGAGCCGAAGCTGGAGCTTCATGCGTCTCCAGCGTTGCGCGAGAAGATCAACCGCGCGGTCCCCCGGATACGGCGATATCTCGAGGAGGCTGGGGAGGAGCCAGTCATCCAAAGCTACCCGGCACCGATAGTAGGAGGGCCAATTGTGCCCGTAAACCTCCTCGATAACGTCTTTGTCAATTGGGAGGACCGAGGCATCCGCCCGGGACTCCTGCTCGACTGGATCGACCGGGCGATTGGGGTCTACGAGGAATTGATCGAATCGGGCGAGACGATCGCGGAGCGTCGCCTCGAGGGTGGGTTGGGTCTGGTGAGCGCGCTCCAACAGCGCCTTCGCCCCATGTTCCGGAAGGAGCCCGTCGACGAAAAGGAGGTGCAGGAAAAGGTGGAGGATCTCCTCATCGCTCGCGAGGTGAGCTACTCGAGGGAAGCAGAAACGTTTCAGTACTCTTCGAAGAGCTACCGGCCGGATTTTGTCCTGCCTGCGACGCGAACGGCACTGGAGATCAAGCTATGCAAGCCTGGCCGAGAGCCGGGGATCATCGCCGAGATCAACGACGACATCCTCGCGTACAAGACCGCGTACAAAAACCAGGTCTTCTTGGTCTACGACCTGGGCGGGATACGCGATGACGCAAGATTTCGACGCGATCTAGAAACGCACGGCGCGGTCGTGCTCGTCGTGAAGCATTGAGCGAGGCCGCCGGCGAGTGAGGCCGGAGGAAACGCGCCCGCCGTTTACTCTTTGTCGAACTCGGCGACAGCGCGCCGCCAGGGGCGAATCCAGCCCCCGTCGTTCCGGCGCTCTTCCATGAAGAGGTCCGCCTCCTGCACCTTCCCCCAATTTTCGTCGGCGTCCCAGAGCAACTCGTTCACCTTCACTGCGCCGCTCCGGATCCGGGCCTCGACGTCGGCGAACCACCACATGTACTGCCGCCAGCCGAGTGCGAGCCACGCCTTCTTGGGGTCGGACTTGAGCTGCGCCAAGATCTGCTGCGCGTACGGGTTTCGCTTGGTCGATTCCGACAGAAGACCGAGCTTCTCAACGCGCACGAGGTCCGACTCGCGCAAGTACGCCACGAGAGACTCCTCGAGCCAGTAGGGAAGCTGTCCGCCGCCCTCTTGCGGGTCAGCGAAGCGCCCGGGTGTGAACCGTCGGAGGTTGAAGAACTTGCCGGTGGCGCAGGCGGTGGCGCCGGCAGCCTTCCAGAGGACGACCTCAGGACCGGAGAACCCGACGAGCACCGGCAGGCCGCTGTCCTCGGCGGTCCTGATCAGCCGCATGATGCCCTTCAGTTCCTCCGTGTCGTTCAGCTCGAGGCGTGGGGCGCGATCACTCACCACGACGAGATAGATCCCCTTGGCGCCCGTCCGCGAAGCGATCGACGCGACCTGCATCGCGCGATCGCCGGATCCCATCTCCGCCGCCCGGACGAGGATCGTCTCGAGCGGTCTGATCCCGAGCTCCACGGCGCGCGAGCAGAACGACTTCGAACGTTCGATCGCCGCTGCGTAGTAGTCGTTCGAGTACTCCTTCGGGACTACCGCCGGCGTGCATGCGGCGCGCGGCTTCAGGTCCTCGAGAGTCGCGAGGAGTCCGTTTTGGACGCTGTTCCACCAGACGTCGGACGAGAGATCCGCCGTGTCGACGTCAGAAGGGAAGTACTCCCAGGTCCGGAGCTGGCCTCGTTCGCTCTGCGGAAAGTAGAGCTGCGGATCGAAGACGACCTCGAACTCGTCGCGTTGAAACTGGGCAATCTGGCCCCCGACATCCGATTTCTGGTCGTTCACCGGGCTCGCGATCAGGCCCGAGTACTGCGGCCGCTCGGACACGAGGTTCCGAGTGTCGTTCCCCATCTGGTGGTATGCGGCCATGCTCACCTCACCTTTTGCCACGCCTGCGACAGGTCGGCCGGCGTCCGGTAACGCTGCGCCGGCCAAGGTGCCACAGCCTTCACGAGCGCGTCCAGCCCGACCGACCGCGCCCAATCGGTGAAGACTCTGGCGGGCGCCTTCCGCTGCGCCACGCGCTCGACGATCTCCGCGGGCGTCGACGTGGGCTCGGCGTAGGGGTGGCGGCCGGTGCCGGCGAGGGTCAGCACGACCCCCAATCCGAACTGATCGGTGCGCCAGTCGATGAGGTGCTTGTCGTTGTTGAGCTGCTCGGGGGCGGCGAAGAACGGACTACCCGGGCCCCGTCCGGCCCACGTCTTCGTGAGGGACTCCTCCCCCAGGTCCCGCACCAATCCGAAGTCGACGACGACCGGCACGTCGGCACCGCGAAACATGATGTTGTCCGGTTTCAGGTCGCGGTGGACCAGGTCAAGGTCGGCGATGTGCCCCACGGCACCGATCAGCGGCGTGCCGAGATCGAGCACGCGCTTCCCATCGAGGATCCCCGAGGCGAAACGGCGGGTGAGGGTTCCCCCGTCGAGGAACTCCTCGAGCGAGTAGGTGTAGGACGTGCCGTTGAGCGGCCAGGCACCGACGTCGAACAGGCGCGCGATACTGGGATGGTTGCAGCGCTTGAGCGCGGAGACCTCGCGCGCATCCCGGGCGGAGGTCGATTTGTAGACCTTCAGGGCGACGTGACTACCGTCGGCGGCGGTAGCGCGGAATGTGTGCTTGAAGGCCCCGGAGCCGACGAGCTCACCGAATGAGAGCTTTCGCGCGGCGCAGACTTCTCGTGCGACGGCCTCGAATCGCTGGTGCTGCTCGTCCATGCACACCTCCCTTCACCAACTGCCTCGATCGCCACGACAGACAGCCACGCTTGGAGAGGCTCGCGCGCGTCGGAATCGAACGCCACGACGATACCACCGTCGGACACGACCAAGAGCCCGACGCCCCTCCGACGGAACTCGTACTCGTACCGGAGAGCGAGGTGCGCCGTCGAGGCGGGCAGTACGACGAACGTCCGATGTGCGAAGCACCGGTTCCGGTACGCCTGCTGGAGGGCCTCTCTCCACCGTCGGAGCTTGGCCTCGACAGCGACGATCTCGCCGTCGGCGCCGAGCATCACTACGTCAGTGCGACCGCGCGCGTAGAAGAACTCGACGCCGACCTTCGTGTCGCACCACCGCGGATCTCCCGGGAGGTGCTCGATGAAGCGGGCGACGAGGTCGGCTTCGCTGGCGTACGTGTCGTCGTCGCTGGGCTTCGATTGCTCCGCTGGCACGGTCCGAGCGATCTTCTCACGCGGGTCCCCGGAGCGCCAACTCCCCCCCAAAGGGCTCGAGCATCGTCGGCGATCGGCGTGGTCGAGGTCACTCGCCGGGCAGCGGCCGACGGAGCTGCTTCGGCCATGTGGGCCGGTGGAAACCCACCGATCGCGGTATCTTGGTCGCCCGTGTCCGACCTCTGGCGCCAGATCCTGCTCAGCGTGATCGACAAGGGGCTCCTCGGCCTGGCGGCCGTCTTTGTCGGATACCGAATCAACCTGCGTCTCGAGAGGTTCCGCGCGGGCCGGGCCTTTCAGGCCGAGTTTCTCCGGGAGCGGACACGCAGGCTCGACGAGCTCTACGTCGCGATGCTCGAGGTCGAGGTGACCGCAACGAAGTACGTCGGCTCCGAGTTGCAGAGGATCGACGCGAATAGGGGCAAGCCGGGCGCGTTCCAACAGAGGAAAACGCCGGAGACCATCGACGCGGGTGCCAAGTTCAAGATCGCCAGCGAGACTCTGGCACGCAAGGCGGCCCACTACCGTCCCTGGGTCGGCGACCGCCTGCACGCGCTGGGCGTCGAGTACGGGAAGGTCGTCCGAGACAACGTCACCGAGCAGACGATCGACGGCACGCACGACATCGACGAGATCGGCCAGCTCGACGAACGCACGAAGCAGCTCCAGGCCGCGATCATGACGGCCATCCGCGAAGGCGCTCCGGAGGTCGCGAGCGTGGCGATCGGCGCTGAACAAGCGCCAGCCCGACCGTTACCGCTCGCGGCCCGGTCGCCAGGCAAGCGACTGAGCGCCAGTAAGCGCTCCTGAGCGAAAGGCACCTGGCATGCGTTCTGCGGGGCGTTCGCACCCCCGGTCGACCCGAGGGGGGCGGCCGCACCCACAAGCGCGCGAGGGCGGGCCAGCCGCTACGCGACGCGCGCGCTCGGGCGGAGAGCGACGGACCCGCGCCGGGGCGGGTCGGCGAGGCGCAGCGCGATCTCGGCGAGGCAATCGGGGCAGGTGACGTAACGCCGTTCCGTCGTGAACTGGCCCGGGCCGGGGTCACCGCAAAGCGGGCTCGGTCCACACACGGCGGGCGTGGATCGGTCGGCCCTTGTAGGTAAGCGCCTCCTGCTCCACACGCCCGATCTTGGTCCCACCGTCGTCCCACGCGCACCAGTTTTCCGTCCGCTCCCGCGCTCACTGGCGCTCACGCTCAACGCGAAGTCCGCGAGTTGAGCGCTGTTGCGCGCGGGAGCGGAAGGGGCGTGCGCGTCCGGTCAGATTTCAAGACCGTCGCCTTCGACCACTCGGCCACTCCTCCGGGAGAGTGAATTCAGGTAGTTACCTCTGATTCGCGCCGAGCGCCAGCCTCCTCGGCGGCGGCTCAGCGCCTCGTCTGGACGGCACGCGCCGTCGCCGCGGTGAGGAGGCAAACCGCGCCGGCGACGACGATGGGGGCGCGTCCGCCGGCGAGGTCGGCCAGGCGGCCGACGAGGGGACCGCCGACGAGCGCCGTGGCGCCGATGAGCGCGGTCTGCAGGGCGAGGACGCGGCCGACCATGTCGCGTCGGGTGTCGACTTGCGCCAGCGAGGTGGTGGCGGTCATGTAGACGATGCCGGCGCCGCCCACCAGGAAGACCGCCGGGGCGGCCAGGTAGACGTTGGGCGTCGCGGAGAGAGCGAGCATCGCCAGGCCGAGAGCCAGAGAAGCGCCAATGACGTGCCGGAGCTTCACGAATTTTCGGTGGGCGACCAGGAGCGCGCCGACGACGCCGCCCGAGCTCGAAATCGCGTAGAGCACGGTGAACCCGATCTCCGTGCCGTGAAGTGAGCGGGTGACGAAGAGCGGGAGCGCGACGCGAAAATTGAAGGAGAAGGTGCCGACGGCGGCGAACATCGCGAAGCTGAGCCACAGGTCGCGCACGGAGAGCACGTAGCGCAGGCCCTCGCGCACGGCGCGACGGCTGCGCGGCGCGGGCGGAGCCCGGTAGAGCTCGGCGGGGCGCATCATCAGCAGGCCGCCGATCACCGCGAGGTAAGAGAGCGCGTCGAGCGCGAAGCACCACCCGTAGCCGAGCGTGGTGGCAATGAGACCGGCCAGCGCGGGCCCGAACACCTGCGAGAGGCTGACGATGGTGCCGTAGAGAACCACCGCGTTCGACAGGTCCTCTGCGGGGACCATCTCGGGGACGAACGAACGGCGCAGCGGGTTGTCGAACGCCAGCAGGACGCCGCCGAAGAAAGCGAGCGGGTAGAGCGCGACCAGCGACGGTCTCGGCTGGAAGGTCAAGATGGCGAGGCCGATCGACTGGGCCATCTCGAGGCTCTGGGTCACCAGCAACAGCCGCCACTTCTCGCCGCGATCGGCGACCGCGCCGGCCCAGGGCGAGAGCAGGAGCAGCGGCCCGAACTGACACGCCGCCAGCGCCCCGACGGCGAGGCCGCTGTGCGTGAGCGAGAGGACGAACAGGATGAGCGCGACGTTGGTGAGAAAGTTGCCGGTGTTGGAGATCGTCTGTCCGATGAAGAAGAGCCGAAAATTCCGGGTCTCGAGCGCGTGAAAAGTGCGCGAGAGCGTGCGCCGGAGACGACCGCCGCCCGAAGCGGCCGCGCCGGGAGCGTGATCGTTCGGTTGGGCGGGCATACCTTCTCGATTATCGCCGGCGGCGCGAGGCCGGTCAGGGCGTGTCGAGGACCAGGACCCAGTCGCTCGAGCCGGTGCCGTTGTCGCCGGGCGGCGCGAACGACCGGGTGCCGGTGTTCGGGTAGCTGCCGATCGTCGTGGTGGCAGCGGTCGTCGGGTTGAACCAGCGCGCCCGCACCGTCCCGCCCAGCACCGTCAGGTCGACGGTGATGCTCCCCGCGTGGGCCGGCGGCAGGTAGGCGACCGCCAGCTT
>Ga0134125_10007998_pt1 | contig 11925 bp, 14 predicted proteins | sample KB31751_FD_96464 | JGI IMG/M metagenome (GOLD analysis project Ga0134125, IMG submission 96464) | Terrestrial soil microbial communities with excess Nitrogen fertilizer from Kellogg Biological Station, Michigan, USA - KB3-175-1 | ecosystem: Environmental > Terrestrial > Soil > Unclassified ... | reverse complement strand
GTGCAAGAGGTCGTGGAACTGCAGACCGGTGATCGCCAGCACCGGCTGGCCGTCGAGCTTGGCGTCGTAGAGACCGTTCAGCAGGTGGATGCCGCCGGGTCCGGAGGTCGAGAGGCAGACCCCGAGCCGCCCGGTCCACTTGGCGTAGGCGCACGCCATGAAGGCCGCCGCCTCCTCGTGGCGCACCTGGATGAAGCGGATCTCGTCCTTGCGCTTGCGCAGCGCCTCGATGACCCCGTTGATCCCGTCGCCGGGGAGTCCGAAGATCGTGTCCACGCCCCAGTCGACGAGGCATTGGACCATCACGTCCGCGGCGGTCTCGGCCATGGCGAGTCACTCCTGGAAGTCTCGAGCGGAACCCGCCGCCGCGCGCCAGCGGAAGCCGGGACGTCCGCTAAACGAGCGCAACGCGCGGGCCGTTCCTGCAGCGAAGCTCCCAGGCGTCGAGGCGGGCCTAGCGGCGGCGACGGCCCCCTGCGGGCGGGAGTGTCTCGGCCTACGCTCCGGAACCACGAACACGCGCCGGGGGTTGCCCGCTCATGCCTCCGCAGCCGACTTCAGCGCCGCTGACAGCGCGCGCCGCCCGAGTTCGCGCCGCCGCGGAAGCGCCACCGTACACAGCTGCGTCATCGCGGAACCGAAGCCGACCCCTGGCCATTTGCTATCGGAGACGGGTTTGGGGCGCCGGCGGCGCACGCGTCGAGTAAAGAGGGACCTCCAGTATGAAAATCGCCCAGATTTCACCGCTATACGAAGCGGTGCCGCCGCGCCTTTACGGTGGAACCGAGCGCGTGGTGGCCCAGCTTTGCGAGGCGCTCGTTGATCTCGGGCACGACGTGACGCTGTTTTCAAGCGCCGATGCGGTGACCCGCGCCAAGCTGGTGCCGGTGCGCGATCAGGCGATCCGCCTCGACGCCGCGCCGCTGAAGTCCGACCTCGCCGCGCACCTCAACATGCTGGCCGAGTTGCGCGACCGCCGGAGCGACTTCGACATCGTCCACTTCCACACCGACATGGTGCACTTCCCGTTCTTCGAGGACATGGCGCACCGCACGGTGACCACCCTGCACGGGCGGCTCGACCTGAAGGATCTGCCGCCGATCTACCGCCGCTGGTCGAAGTTCCCGCTGGTGTCGATCTCGGACTCGCAGCGCACGTCGCTGCCGTTCGCCAACTGGGTCTCGACCGTCTACCACGGCATGCAGGCCGATCTGCAGAGCTGGTTCCATGCGCGGCCGGAGGGCTACCTGGCGTTCCTCGGGCGGATGTCGCCCGAGAAGGGCCCCGCCACGGCGATCGAGATCGCCAAGCGCCTCGGCATGCCGCTGAAGATGGCGGCCAAGGTCGATGCGGCCGACTCCGTCTACTTCCGCGAGGTGATCTCGCCGATGCTGGACCACCCGCTGATCGACTATGTCGGCGAGATCGGCGACGCGGAGAAACCGGACTTCCTCGGCAACGCGGCCGCGCTGCTGTTCCCGATCGATTGGCCAGAGCCCTTCGGCCTCGTCATGATCGAGGCGATGGCCTGCGGCACGCCGGTGGTCGCCTTCGGCTGCGGCTCGGCGCTCGAGGTCATCGACGATGGCGTGACCGGCTACATCGTCAAGGACGAGGATGCCGCGGTGGCGGCCGTGCGGACGATCGAGGATATCGACCGCCGCGAGGTGCGCCGCCGCTTCGACCGGCGCTTCTCCGCGACGGCCATGGCGCGCGGCTATCTCGACGTCTACGCCGACCGGCTGGCGCGCGCCCCGTTCGCCGAAGAGCTGGCCGGGGGTTCCGAGGAGGCCGAGGAGGCATCGCACGCATTGACGTCGCTCGCCCAGATCGCCTAGGCGAGGGCGCATGGACGAAGGCGCCGAGCCACTTCAAGCTTCGGCGGACGAGGCCACGGTCGCCAGCGGCGTCGAACTGGTTTCGCTGAAGGATGGCCAGGCTTTCCTCGTCGGCGACCACAACGGCGACCTGATTGGCGGGGCCGACGGTCTGTTCGACCGCGACACGCGCGTGCTCTCGCGGCTGGTGTTCCTGGTCGGCGACCGCCATCCGACGCGGCTGTCCTGCACGCTCTCGAAGGACAACGCCGTCTTCACCTTCCACGGCACCAATCGGGCGCTGCCGCCGGTGAGCGGGCGCGGCACGCCGCGCGGCGCGATCCACATCGAGCGGCGCCGCACGCTTTCAGGCGAGCGGCTCTACGAGCGCGTGCGCTGCACGAACTTCGGTCTCGACCAGGTGATGCTGCCGCTGGTCTTCGAGTACGCCGCCGATTTCCGCGACATGTTCGAGGTGAGGGGCGTTCGCCGCCGCCAGCGCGGCACGCTGCTGCCTCCGCAACTGCTGGGCCGCCACGTGCTGTTCGCCTACGAGGGCCTCGACGGAATGACGCGCAGTTCGACGCTGGCGTTCTCGGAGCCGCCCTGGCGGATGGACGCGGCGCGGGCCGAGTTCATGTTCACCCTGGCGCCGGGCGAGCGCATCGACCTCTTCGTCGAGGCGGGGGCAGGGGAGGGCGAGCCGCCGTCGCAGGAGCGCTTCCGCCAGGCGCTCGCCAACGCCCGCCGCACGATCCGCAAGCGCGAGCGGCGCGGCGCGCTGCTGCGCTGCAACGACGACAGCCTCGCCGCCTGGTTCGAGCAGTCGCGCGCCGACCTGGGCCTATTGGTCAGCGACATGGCGACGGGCCCCTATCCGTTCGCGGGCATCCCCTGGTTCTCGACGCCGTTCGGGCGGGACGGCATCCTGACCGCCTGGCAGACGCTGTGGATCGATCCAACGCTGGCCAAGGGCGTGCTGACCTACCTGGCGTCGCGGCAGGCCTCGACCACTTCAGCCTTCCAGGACAGCCAGCCCGGCAAGATCATGCACGAGACGCGCGGCGGCGAGATGGCCGCGCTGAAGGAGGTTCCCTACGGGCTCTATTACGGCGGGGTCGACACCACGCCGCTGTTCGTGGCGCTGGCCGGCGCCTACCTGCGCCGCACCGACGACATCGCGCTGATCGGCGCGCTCTGGCCAGCGCTGACCCGTGCGATCGCCTGGGTCGAGGGCGCCGGCGATTCCAACGGCGACGGGCTGCTGGACTACAAGCGCGGCGCCGAGACCGGCCTCGCGAACCAGGGCTGGAAGGACAGCGAGGACTCGGTCTTCCACGCCGACGGCCGCTTCCCGATCGGCCCGATCGCCCTCGTGGAGGTGCAGGGCTACGCCTACGCCGCCTACCAGGCGATGGCGCGGATGGCGGAGCGGCTCGGCGAGCCGGGGGCGGACCACTGGACCGCGGCGGCCGAGGCGATGCGCTGGCGGGTCGAAGAACGCTACTGGATGGACGAGCCGGGCTTCTACGGCATCGCCATCGACGGCGTCGGCGAGCTCTGCACGCCGCTCGCCTCCAATGCCGGGCACCTGCTCTTCGCCGGCCTGCCGAGCCCGGAGCGGGCGCAGGCGGTGACGCAGTGCCTGCTGTCGGAGAGGTTCGACAGCGGCTGGGGGCTGCGCACGCTGGCCAGCGGCGCCAGCCGCTACAATCCGATGAGCTACCACAACGGCTCGGTCTGGCCGCACGACACCAGCCTCTGCGTCGCCGGCATGGCGCGCTACGGCGAGCGCAAGGGGCCGGCGCGGGTGATGGGCGACCTCTTCCGCGCCTCGCAGTTCTTCAGCCTGCGCATGCCCGAGCTGCTGTGCGGCTTCCAGCGGCGAGCCGGGGAGCCGCCGATCGCCTATCCCGTCACGTGCATGCCGCAGGCGTGGGCGGCCGGCTCCGTCTTCCTGATGCTGCAGGCCTGCCTGGGCCTTTCCGTGGACGCGGCCGCGCGTGAGATCCGGGTCGTGCGCCCCACCTTGCCGAACGGCATCGACAACCTCTGCATCGAGCACATGGATGTCGCCGGCGCGACGGTGAATCTGGTCTTCCAGCGGCTGGACGGGCACATCATCGTCAGCCCTGCGCAGGGCTCCGACCGCAACATTTCGGTCGTGCTGGAGCGCTGAAGCCAGCGATCACGCCGGGGCGCGCCACTCTAAACTAAGCGTGACTGCGCGCGCTGACGCTGGAACCAACCGGGGCCGTAATCGCTTGCGAAAGCAACCCGCCGGCCGAGTAAGGCGCGGCGCTGCTGGAGTCGTACGTGCATGGGCCGTCTGGTGGTCGTTTCCAATCGCGTCGCCGTCGCGGAGGACGCAGCGCGCGCGGGCGGCCTGTCGGTAGCGCTCCGCGCCGCCCTGAAGGCGGGGCCGGCGCTGTGGTTCGGCTGGAGCGGCGAGCGCAGTCCGCGCTTTACAGGCGAGCTGAAGAGCTGCCGCGTCGATGACATCGAGGTCGTGACCCTCGACCTCGAGGACGCCGATTTCGATGAATATTACAACGGCTACGCCAACGCGACGCTGTGGCCGCTCTTCCATTCGCGCACTGACCTCGCCGCCTACGACCGCTCGTTCGGCGAGGGCTATGCGAGGGTCAATCGGCGCTTCGCCGAGGCCTTGGCGCCGCTGCTGCGGCCCGACGACCTCGTCTGGGTGCACGACTACCACCTGATCCCGCTCGGCCGGGAGCTGCGCCGCCTGAGCGTCGCCAACCCGATCGGCTTTTTCCTGCATATTCCGTGGCCGGCGGCGCAGCTCTTCACGACGCTGCCGCGGCACGCCGATCTCGCCGAGGCGATGCTGGCCTACGACCTCGTCGGCTTCCAGACCGCCGACAGCGTCGAGGCGTTCGCCGACTACGTGAAGCGAGAGGCGCTGGGTCGCCGCGACGGCGACGTGCTGTCCGCCTTCGGCCGTTCGGCGATCGCCCGCGCGTTTCCGATCGGCATCGATACGCCTGAATTCCTGCGGCTCATCCGTTCCGAGCCGGCCGAGCGCGCCTGGGATCGGATGGCGGCGTTCGGCGCGTTCCGCTCGCTGATCGTCGGCGTCGACCGGCTCGACTATTCCAAGGGACTGCCCGAGCGCCTGCTCGGCTTCGAGCACTATCTGAAGGACCACCCCGACATGGTCCGCAAGGTGCTCTACCTGCAGGTGGCGCCATCGTCGCGCGAGGGCGTCGAAGCCTACCAGGCGCTGCGCTCGCAGGTGCTGGCGCTGGCCGGGCGCATAAACGCCACCTGGGCCGAGATGGACCACGCGCCGATGCTGTGCGTGAACCGCAACTACTCGCGCGCCGAGCTCGCCGGCATCTACCGCGCCGCCCGCGTCGGCCTGGTGACGCCGCTGCGCGACGGCATGAACCTCGTCGCCAAGGAGTACGTGGCCGCCCAGGACCCCGACGATCCGGGCGTGCTCATCTTGTCGCGCTTCGCCGGCGCCGCCGAGCAGATGAAGGAGGCGTTGATCGTCAACCCCTACTGCCCCGAAGAACTGTCGGACGCCATCGCGCTGGCGCTGGCGATGCCGAGGTCCGAGCGCACGCGGCGCTGGAGCCGTCTCATGGCGGGCGTAGAGCAGGACGACGTCCGCGCCTGGCGCGATGCGTTCGTCGGCGCGCTCGCCCAGGCCCGCGCGGCCCGCGCGCCCGAGGCCGAGCGCCCGTTCAAAGCGGCCCTCGCGCCGAGGACGCCGCTCGGCGGGAATTCGTTCGGCGAGCTCGCCGACGAAGACGCGCTGGCGGCGCAGCGCGGCCGCCCGGCCGTAAGGTCGGGCTGGCCGACGCTGGGGCGCGGCTGAGCGCGTCCGCCTCGAAGGCGCCAGCCCGCAGCCGAAGGTCCAGATGGCAACGAGCCCCGGCCGAGGTGGCCGGGGCTCGCGGACGTGTCGGCGCTGGAGCGCCTCAGTGGTGGCGTCCGTGCCGCTTCATGTCGTCCTTGGCCTTGCCGGCGGCGCTCTGGGCCTTGCCGGCGGTCTTCTGCACGGCGCCCTTGGCCTGCAGGCCGACATTGCCAGTGGCCTTGCCGGCGGCTTCCTTCACGGCGCCTTTGGCCTGGTTCTTGGCGCCTTCAACGCGGGTGGTGTTCATCTTGCGCTCTCCGAGATTGGGTTCGTGGGGAGGATCGTCCGACGTTCGCCCGCGGCTACACTCGTCCGATGAGGACGAGCACCAGCACGATCACCAGCACGAGGCCGAGACCGCCGCTCGGGTAATAGCCCCAGCCACGGCTCCAGCCCCAGGTGGGCAGGGCGCCGAGCACCAGCAGGACGAGGACGATGAGTAGTATTGTGCCAAGCATTGTTGGCGCTTCCTTCTTGCAGCTTGGCGCTGAACGCGCAGCTGGACTTTAACGTCCGCTGACCGCCGCGGTTCCATTGTAACGATTGAATGCAGAGCGCGGATTGTCCTCGACGCGAGGTTGCTCCGGCCGGCGGGGAACCGCGTCGCCAGCCGAGCGCTTGCACGGAGATGACGCGCCAGTCCCGAAGTCCGGAAACGACGAAGGAAGGCCCGGCGCCGGTTGTCGCCGGCGACGTCTCGCCGGCCGAGGAGGCCGCGCGGGCCGCCGACCCCGGTGCGCTCACCGACGAGGAGAAAGCCAGCCTCGCGGCCGAAGTCTCCCGGATCGAGGACGCCTGAGCTGCGGCGGGCGGCGCGTCAGTCGGCGCCGGGCGAGATCGACACCGGATCGCTGGCAGGGAACGTCTCATCCAGGCCGTGGTCGAGATTCTCTTCGGTGTGGGGATGGGCTTCGCCGCCGGCGTTCTTCCTGTCTCCCGGCTTGGCCGGGCCGCTCCGTCTGGCGTCGCGCCGCGCCAGCTGCGGCTTCGCGTCACGCCGACCCGGCGCGTCGGCCCCTTCGCGCGGGCGCCGGGTGAAGCTTCGCTTTTCGGTGATCGCGTCGGTGTTCTTCGGCATCTCCTGCTCCGCTGCCAACGGCCGCCGCGCCGTCCGCTTCGGCCGGCAAGCCTTTCGTGTTTCGAAAACGCGGCGGCCGACCGTCCGTTCGCCCGATCGGCGGCCGACCGCCCGTTCGCCCGATCGACGCGCCAACGCGATCAGGCGCCCGAACCAACTTGCTGCTTGATCCGCTGGCCGGCGTTCTCGAGCGCGTCGCCTGCGCGGTCGGCGGCGTTGCGCGCCGGCTGCTCCGCGCTCGCCAGCCTCTGGTCGACCACCTGGCCGCCGCGGGTGAACGAACCCTGACTGACGCCGAGGTAGACCGCGCCGACGCCGACAGCCGCGGCGACGAGCACGATGAAGGTCAGCAGCGGCGAGCCATGGCGGCGTGGGCGGCGCGCGCGCTCGTCGCGCCGGCCCCGGTCGTAGGCGTGGCGCACGGCCGTGTTGCGCTCGTGCAGAGCGGCGCGGTCGGCCGAGTGGGCGTCGTGCTGGCCGGCGACGTAGTCACCATTCCGACGCGCGCCATCGACCGTTGCGTCAGCCGGAGCGTGTGATCGGAAGAGGTTCATGTTGGGATCCTCTCAATTGTCCGCCCGCGGCAGATCGATGCCTGCGCCGGCGCTTACTCGAGTTCCGGTGAGACAGTTGGGCGTCCGCTCAAAGCAACCGCGGCGCTGAGCCATGCAACGCCCGCGAATTGCCGCGGTCGGGACGACCATTCGCCGTCACCATTAATCCAAACACCCACGACAAAGCTCGGTTCCCCTGGAGCTCCGCAATGGACTCAATGAACCTTGTCGCGGTTTTTCTGCCCGGCGCCTGTCGCGAGGCCGGAACGGAACGCGGCGATGCTCGTTGACGTCGCACCGCCACCATGGAGACCCGACGATGGGTGACCCCCGCTCGACTGAACACACGCCGACCGAGCCTCCCGGGGCCGAGCCTCCCGGGGCCGAGCCTCCGGCCGAGGGCGATGGCCCGATGCTGGTCAACCCCATCCTGGCCGGCAGGACCAGCGGCCGCCGCCGTGCGCGCGCCGCTGCGAGGACTGGCAGCTGGCAGTTCGTGCTGCCGATCGTCGCCATCGTGGTGATCGTCGGCGCGGTCGCCGTCTACTTCTTCACCAACCAGTCGCAGAATGAGCCGCTGACCACCAGCCCGGCCGCCATGACGACGGCGTCCGCTGCCGCGCCCACAGCGCCGGCCGGCATGGGCGCCGCCGCCCCGGGCGCCGTCGCCTCGCATCCGGCCACGGCGGCCCACACCCCGGCGCCGCCGCCCGGCGCGATGGCCTCGACAGCCGCGCCCACCGCCGCGCCGGCGCCCCCGAACCGGCGCGAACACGCCCCGGCCGCCCGACCCGTCGAGCGCGCCGCGGCCGTGCGTGGCCATGAGCGCACGACCCGCCTCGCCCGCGCCGAGCGCACCGAAGCCCGTCGAGCCCACCACGCCGCGACCGGCCACGCCCGCGCGGCGGAGGAGGAGGGCGCCAACGCGAGCGCGACATCTCCCAACGCGCCGCCGGCCACGCCCAGCCCGCAGGTGATCGTGCCCCCGCCTCCGGCTCAGTAGCTGCCCGCCGGCGGCCGCCAGCCGGCCGCCTACGTCAGTGGAAGTTGAGGTGCGCCGTCACGCCGATCTCCGGCGGATGGCGCATCGCGTTGGCCCTGGCGATCTCCCAGACCCGGCGCACCGGTCCGGCCGTCGAGACCCACACGAGCGCGTCCTCGCAATCCATGCAAAGCAGGGTCAGATCGGGGTCGTCGCGCCCTCTCGGGCGCCATGCGGCCACCACCGCATTCCAATAGAGCCGCATCCGCTCGGCGTCGCGGCGGACTCTCAGGCGGCCGCCGATGCAGGCCTGAAGTTCGGGCTGCTGCCAGATGAAGAGCGCCTCCTGCCCGCCGTCGATGTCGGCCGCGATCCGCGAATGCGCGCCGGCGAAGAACCATAACTGGTGCGGCTCGCGCTCGAGGAAGGCGGTCATCGGCTGCGCGTGCTGCGGCGCGTCGCCCAGCCGCAACAGCATGCCGACCTGGCGCCGCTCGATGTCGTCCCACAGCCGATGCTCGACCTCGGCCGGGTCCATGGGGTCGTTGAACATGACGAACCTCCCGCGAAGTTACCTTCTCGCGGAAGCATCAACCGGCGCTGGGCGGTGCGGTTCCGATCGTCGGGCGTCGGCGGTCAGCCGGCCCCGGACGGGGGTTGCGCGGCTGCCGGCGCCGGCCTCGAAGCGGCCGCACCGACTTCGGATTTCGGTCGGGTGGCATAGGATATCCAGGCGGCGCCCAGCACGATCACCACCAGCACCAGGCCGACCACCAGCATCCAGCGGACGCGGCCGGTCTTGGTCCCCCCACTAGCCTCGGTGGCGCTTTTCTCGACAGCGTCGCCGGCGGCCCGGGCTTCATCCTCGGCGCGCCGGGGATCGTCTTGGCCAATCGACATAGCGCTCTCCATTTCCCTTTCGAGTTGGGAGGGTTGTCGAACGCGCCAGCGTAGCCGGCCGTTCCGGCCGTGGCCTGGCGGCCGTGCGCGCCGGGCGCCCGGAACTGCGGTCGTACGGGTGAGGTTGTCGCGGGGGGCAAGCGGAAAGGAGACAGCCGCCGTGATCCGAACGATGGTGCTTGCCGCAGCGGTGAGCGCGAGTATCGCCGCCCCGGCGGCGCTGGCCCAGGTGTCGGTGCTGCCGACGCCTGCCTTCATCAGAACCGCTGCCGCGACCGACGCGTACGAGCGACGGGCCGGTCGCATGGCCACGCGGCAGGCCGCCAATCCGCGGGTGCGGAACTTCGGTCGGATGATGGTGCGCGACCATACGCGGACCACGGCCGACCTGAAGGCGGCGATCCGGCGCGCCCGCCTGCCGCCACCGCCGGTCCCCATGCTGACGCCCGAGCAGCAATCCAATATCCTGGCGCTGCGCCGACTGCGCGGTCCCGGCTTCGACCGGGCCTACATGCAGCAGCAGGTGCAGACCCATGTGGAGGCGCTCAGGGTGTTCCGCGCCTACGCAGCGGGCGGCGACAATCCGGTGCTGCGCGGCGCGGCGGCGAGCACCGTGCCCATCATTCAGCGTCACTTGACGCTGGCCAATCGGATCTTGCGGTAAAGGTGTCGCCCGGGCGTCTCGGCGCGCCCGGGCGACCGGCCGTTCAGCTGTCGAGGCCGCCGTGTCGGGCAAGCAGGTCGAGCATGTCGCTGGCGTGCTCCTCCTCCTTGGCGAGGATGCTCTCCATCAGCGTCCGCGAGGCTGGGTCGTTGTCGCCGAAGTAGCGGATCAGCTCGCGGTAGTGCTCGACGGCGATTCGCTCGGCGACCAGGTTCTCGCGGATCATCTCCAGCAAGTCGCCGCTTGTCTGGTACTCGGCGGCCGAGCGGCTGGTCAGCGTGCCGGGGTTGAAATCCGGCGCGCCGCCCAGCTGGTTGATCCGCTCGGCGACCTGCATGGCGTGCCCCTGCTCCTCGCTCGCGTGCTCGGCGAACTCGGCCGAGACGCTCTCGCTGGCCAGGCCCGTGGCGACGATCGAGTGCTGGGTGTAGCGCAGCACGCAGACGAGCTCGGTGGCGAGCACGGTCTGCAGGATCTCGATCGCCTTCCTCGGATCGCCGCCATAGGAAGGCGTCACCGGGCCCTCGCCGATGTGCTGGCGCGCCCGCTCTCGCAGGGTCTTCACGTCGGTGAGGAACGGCTCGGCCCGTCCGGACGGTGTCGAGAGATCATTCATGGCAAGCCTCCTGATGATCCGGCCACGACTAAGCGCTTCTGCGCGCAGCCTCGGCGGAGGACGCCGGGTAGCGCCAGGCCTCGCCGGAGCCGCGCGCGGCGGCGTACTGGCGCGCCGCGAACAGCCAGTTGGGCAGCGCGTCGAACCACTTCTCCAGAAAGCCTTTCCGGTCGTTCTGGTAGTCGAGGTAGTAGGCGTGCTCCCAAAGATCGCAGACGGTGAGCGGCGTCACCCCCTCCTTGGTGAGGGTGTCGTCGGCGTCGTGCGTCGAGATCACCTCGAGCTTGCCGGCGCGGTCGGAGACCAGCCACACCCATCCGGAGCCGAAGTGCGCGGCGCCCTCCGCGACGAATTTGTCCTTCAGCCCGTTAAGGTCGCCGAACGCACCCTTGATGGCGCTCTCCAGCTCGGTCGTGGGTTTCTCGGCGTTCGGCGTCATCGCGAGCCAGAAGAACGCGTGGTTCCAGGCCTGCGCGGCGTTGTTGAACAGCTTCCGGTTTCCGGACCTGGCCGCGCCGCTGATGATGTCCTCGAGGCTGCGGCTAGCTTCCGCCGAGGCGTTCACCATGTCGTTGACGTTCTTGACGTAGGCCGCGTGGTGCTTGTCGTGATGGAAGCGGAGCGTCTTGTCGGACATGACCGGCTGCAGCGCATCGTAGGCGTAGGGAAGTTCGGGTAATTCAAACATGAGGAGGCTCCCGTTGGCGGTTGCGTAACTCGCCACGCCATGCCTCGGTTCACGCTCCAGAGCTATACTTTGTTGGCTCGTCGGAGCGGCCGCTTCGCCAACCTTGATTTCGGCGCAAGGTTCCCCTATCTGGCGGCCCATCACACACGCAGGCGTTCGGCGACGCGCGGGCGACGATTCCCGCGCGTTTCCGTTCCGGGCCCAAGAGCCGGTTCGCTGGCGAAGGGGTTTTGGCCTGCGGAGGCGCACCGGAAGAAGGAGTTAGGACCTTGGCGCTTCCCGATTTCTCCATGCGGCAGCTGCTCGAAGCTGGCGCCCACTTCGGCCACCAGACGCATCGCTGGAACCCGAAGATGGAGCGTTACATCTTCGGCTCGCGAGCCAACATCCACATCATCGACCTCTCGCAGACCATGCCGCTGCTGCATCAGGCGCTGGTCAAGGTGCGCGAGGTCGCGGCTTCCGGCGGGCGGGTGCTGTTCGTCGGCACCAAGCGCCAGGCGTCAGAGCCGGTGGCCTCGGCCGCGCGGCGCTGCGCGCAATATTACGTGAACCACCGCTGGCTCGGCGGCACGCTGACCAACTGGCGGACCATCTCGCAGTCGATCGCGCGGCTTCGCGAGCTCGAGGCGGTGCTGGAGAACCCCGAGACGTCCGGGCGGCCGAAGAAGGAGCTGCTGCAGCTCACCCGCGAGCGGGACAAGCTGGAGCTGTCGCTGGGCGGCATCAAGGAC
>Ga0134125_10007995_pt1 | contig 11926 bp, 8 predicted proteins | sample KB31751_FD_96464 | JGI IMG/M metagenome (GOLD analysis project Ga0134125, IMG submission 96464) | Terrestrial soil microbial communities with excess Nitrogen fertilizer from Kellogg Biological Station, Michigan, USA - KB3-175-1 | ecosystem: Environmental > Terrestrial > Soil > Unclassified ... | reverse complement strand
TGGTCGTTGAGCAGGGAGTAGACGAGCGTCTGCGTCGCCTCGGAGTTGAGCTTCTCGAACGGGCTCGGGACGAGCTGGCCGTCCACGCGCAGGATCGGCGGCGCGCCGACCGTCAGGTGGAGGTCGGAAGCGCCGCGCTCGTGCATCAGCAGGAACAACTCACCCATCGAAACCATGCTTCATTCTCCTCTAGTCCGCCTGAGTCACGCGCAGCATCTCCTCGACGGTGGTCGCGCCGGTGAGGAGCTTGCGCACGGCGCACATGCGCAAGGTCAGCATGCCCTGCTTCATCGATTGGGTCTTGATCTCTTTGGACGACGCGCGGTCGAGGACGAGCTGGCGGATCTCGTCGGTCATGTCCATGACCTCGTACAGGCCGGCGCGGCCGCGGTAGCCCGTCGTCGCGCAGTTCTCGCAGCCCTTGCCCTTGTAGAGCACCACCTTGCCCTTGTCGGTCAGCTGGAGCTGGACCTCGGGCACGCCGAGCTTCAGAAGGAGCTCCTTCTCCACCTCGTACGGCTCCTTGCACTTGGGGCAGATCGCGCGCAGGAGGCGCTGGGCCTCGACCATCAGCATCGCGGCGCTGACGAGGAAGGGCTCCACGCCCATCATGCCGAGGCGCGTGATCGTTTGGGACGTGTCATTGGTATGCAAAGTCGAGAAGACGAGGTGGCCGGTCAGCGCGGCGTTGATCGCGATCGTCGCCGTCTCCTGGTCGCGGATCTCGCCGACCATGATGACGTCCGGGTCCTGGCGCAGGAAAGAGCGCAGCGCCGCGGCGAAGGTGAGCCCGACCTGGTTGTGGATCTGGACCTGGTTGATGCCCTTGAGCTGGTACTCGACCGGGTCCTCGGCGGTCATGATGTTCGTGTCCGGCGTGTTCAGATTCGCGAGCGCCGAGTAGAGCGTGGTGGACTTGCCCGAGCCCGTCGGGCCGGTGACGAGGGCGACGCCGTACGGCGACTCCATCGCCTTCTTGAAGACGGCCATCGCCTCGGGCTCGAAGCCGAGCTGGGTCATGTTGACCTTCAGGCCGCTCGAGTCCAGGATGCGCATGACGACCTTCTCGCCGGGCGCGCACGGAAGGACCGAGACGCGCATGTCGACCGCCTTGCCCTCGATCTTGAGCTTGAGGCGCCCGTCCTGGGGCACCCGCTTCTCGGCGATGTTGAGGTTCGACATGATCTTGATGCGGGCGCAGATCGCGTTATGGAACTTCTTGGGCGGACAGGGCTGCTCATGCAGAACGCCGTCGATGCGGTAGCGGATGCGCAGCTCCTTCTCGTACGCCTCGACGTGGATGTCCGAGGCGTGCGCCTTGACCGCGCCGGCCATGATCAGGTTCACCATCTTGATCACGGGCGCGTCCTCGGCCTCCTTCTCGAGCGAGGCCTCGTTCGCCTGGGCGTCCTTCTCCTCGACGTGCTCGACGCCGTCCGCGGCGGCCTCGTCGGCCGCCGACTTGGCGACGATGTCCTCGAGGACCTCCTGGGAAGTCGCCTGCTTGTAGTACTTGTCGTGGGCGGCGGCGATCTCGCTCTCCGCCGCGAGGCAGCCGACGACCTCGCAGCCGGTGAGCATCTTCAGATCGTCCAGGACCATGACGTCGAGCGGGTCGGCGATCGCGACGGTCAGGCGGTCCTTGGTCTTGTTGAACGGCATCAGCATCTTCTGGCGCGCGATCGCCTCGGGCACGGCGGCGACGGCGTCCTCGGAGATCTCGCCGAACTCGGCCAGGGAGACGAAGGAGATGCCCGTCTTTTCCGCGAGGAACTGAAGGAGCTTCTCCTCGGCGATGATGCCCTTGTCGATGAGCAAGGTCCCGAGCTTCTCGCTCCCGCCCTTCTGGGCCTCCATGGCCTCCTGGAGCTGAGCCGCGTTGAGAAGCTTCTCCTCGACGAGAAGATCGGCCAATCGTCGAGATAGGCCGATCGAGATCTTATGCTGAACGTTCGCCATTATTCCTATAGGTTAGGGTTCGCGCCGGACTTTGTCAAGGCTGGGGCACGAAAGGGTCTTATTAATAAGAAGTGAACGGAATCCGCGTTATAACCCGGAATTGACCGTGTCCGAGTTGAACGCGCCGTCGTCCTCCGCCGGCGGCCGCAGGGCGCCCTCGTCGGGCAGCGGCAGCAGCGGGACCTCCTTGGGCGTCGCGGTCTCGGCGGGCCGGCGCGCGGTCTTCTTGCGCCCGGGCTTGCGGGACTTGGACTTGGCCTTCGGCTTCTCCGCGGAGACGCGCGGGCCGCCGGCCAGGACGCTCTTGGCGTCGAGATTCTTGCCGATCACGAAGCCGCGGTCCATGTCGACCTCGAACAGATAGTGCACGTCGTCGCCGCCGCGGGCCGGGGAGAAGCGGTATTCGACGAGGTACGTCTTGTCCGCGGTCTCGCTCGCGCTCCAAGCCTCCTTGCCGGCGTCGGGGCTCGCCGAGTACGAGAACTGAAGCCACTGCGCGACGGTGCCGCGGTCGCCGTCGAGCGGGAAATCCTTCACGGCGTCCACCGCCGCGTCGAGCTTCGCCTGCGAGGCCGCGCGGGCGGTCTCGGCGGCGTCCGGCGCGGGCGGGGCCGGCTCGGCGGGCGGCGCCGCCATCTTCGGCTTGACCAGCGGAGGGCGCACCGCGTCGTCCGTCACCGGCTCGGCGCCCAGGCGCGCGCGCCCGTCGTCGAGCTCCGTCATCTGCTTGAGATCCTTCGGGTGGCGCAGGAAGACCACGCCGATGACCGTCATCGCGACGACGAGGACGGCCGCTCCGATCAGGAAGGGCTTGTTGCTGCGCGGCGGCCGCGGGGCTTTCGTCGGCGGCGCGGGAGCGGGCTTGGCGAGGCGCGCGAGCGCCTCCTCGGTGGACGGCGCGCCCGCCATGTCGCTGCCGCCGAAGGAGTTGGAGAACGCGGGAATCTCGGAGGACGGCTCCGCTTTGGACGGAGCGCCGAACGAGAGGGTCGCGGGCGGCATCGGAGCCGGCGTCGGGTCCGCCGGCCGCATCGGGTTCAGGACGGCCTGCGTCGGCGCGTCGAACGCCGCCAGCGGCTCCGCGAAAGCGGGCGCCGCGGCGACGGGCTCCGGCGAGAGCGGAGCGATCGCCTCGACGGGCGGCGGAGGCGGCGGGGGCGCGACCACCTCGGCCGGCGGCGGAGGAGGCGGCGGCGCGACGGGTTCGAGCGCGATCGGCGCGGGCGCCGGCGCCGGGGCGAACGCGGGCATGACCGGCGCCGGAGGCGGCGGAGCGGCGACGGGCGCCGGAGCGGGAGTCGGGAGCGGAGCGGCCGTCGACGGGTCCGCGGGGGCGACGACCCGGAACGACTTCACCGTCGGGACGATCTTGAACGCCTTTTTCTCGAAGTGAGCCTTCTTCGGCGCGACCGCTTCAGGCGCCGCGGGCGCCGCGGAGGCGGCGGGCGCGGGAGCGGGCGGCACAGGCGCGGGCGGCGCCGGCACGGGCGCCGGCGGCACGGGAACCGGCGACAGCGCGGGGATCGGCGGCGCGTCGGCGGGAACGGGAACCGGCGGTCCCGCCCAATCGACGGGAGCGGGCGGAGTGGGCGCCGGCGGAGCGGCCGGCGGCGGCGACGGCGGCGTCGGCGGAGCCGGCGGCGCCGCGGGCGGCGCGAACAGGGACGGGATGGGGGCTACCGGCGGCGCCGAGAGCGGGGCGCTCGCGGCGGGCGCGGGCTCGCCGAGAGACGGGAAGCTCGGGAACGCTCCGCCTCCGGCGGCCGGCGCCCAATCCGCCGGGGGCGGCGGGACGGCCGGCGCGGGCACGGGAGGCGGCGGAGCCGCGACCGGAGCCGAGGCGACGGGCGGCGCGGCCGGCGCCGGCGCGGGCGCCGGAGGCGCGGCTTCGGGCGCCGGCGCGGGCGAGGCGGCGAGCTTCGTGCGCAGCTGCAGGTCCTTCTCGGCGAGACGATGCACGAGGCTCGTCTGGCCGGCCTCGAGCTCGGCGACGCGCTTGTACAGCAGCTCGAGCTGGACCGTCAGCTCGGCCGCTCGGTCCTTGGCGCGGCGCAGCTCGGCTTCGTCGACGGTCGGCCGCGGCGTGAGCAGGCCGCCGAAGGCCGCCTTCATCGTCGGGTCCTGGAACAGCTCCTCCGCGGCCCCGGGGAACTCGTCGTCGCCGATCAGGCCGGCCGTTTCGAGCTGGAGCTTGTCCAGGATGCCGTACGTCGAGGACATGTCGTCGACGGGCCACGCCGGGCCGCGGTCCAGCGGCAGCGCCGCGAGGTCCGCGATGTCGCCGGCGGGGCGCCAGTCGCCCTCCCCGGCCGCGGCGGATTCGCCCGCGCAGACCAGAGTGGACGCGTCGACGCCCGGCAAGCCCGCGACGGAGTCCTTGTCGAACGGACCGAGGATTCGCGCGTCTTTATAGACCCAATACTTCACCGGCTTGAGGATACCCTTGGGCCTGTTACGTTTTCAAGGCGGAAAAAGGGTAAATTGGAGCTATGGAAATCCGTCCGTTCTATCTGGCCTGCTTGGCGCACGCCTCCTACCTCCTCGCCGACCCGCGCACCGGGACCGCCGTCGTCGTCGACCCCCAGCGCGACGTCGACCTCTACGTCGAGGAGGCGCGCCGCCTCGGCGTGAAGATCAAGCACGTGATGCTCACTCATTTCCACGCGGATTTCGTCGCCGGGCACCTGGAGCTGCGCGACCGCTGCGGCGCGACGGTCCACCTGGGCGCGCGCGCCGCCGCCGACTACGCCTTCTCCCCCCTGCGCGACGGCGACCGCCTCGAATGGGGCTCGCTCGGGCTCGGCGTGCTGGAGACCCCGGGACACACGCCCGAGGGCGTGACCTTGCTCGTCTACGATCTCGAAGCCGACGCGAAGAATCCGAAGGCCGCCCTGACCGGCGATACCTTGTTCATCGGCGACGTGGGGCGGCCCGACCTCCTGGCGTCCGTCGGCTATTCCGCCGGGGACCTGGCCGGCATGCTCTACGAGTCCTTGACGCGCAAGCTCATGACCTTGCCCGACGAGACCATGGTCTACCCCGCGCACGGCGCGGGCTCGGCCTGCGGCAAGTCTCTGTCGAACGAGCGCGTGTCGACGATCGGCGAGCAGAAGCGCTACAACTACGCGCTCAAGGCCCGCAGCCGCGAGGAGTTCGTGCGCCTGGTGACGGCCGACCAGGTCGAAGCGCCGGCCTACTTCGCCTACGACGCGGACATGAACCGCCGCGAGCGCGCGACGCTCGACGCGGCGAAGGTCCGCTCTCTGCCCGCCGCCGAGGCGGAGGCCGCGGCGAAGGCCGGAGCCCAGCTGCTCGACGTGCGCGACCCCGCCGAATTCGCCGGGGCGCACTGGCGCGGCGCGCTCAACGTCGGCCTCGACGGCAAGTTCGCGAACTGGGCGGGGAGCATGCTCGACCGCGAGCGCCCGATTATTCTGATCGCCGACGTCGGCCGGGAGCGCGAGGCCGTCACGCGCCTGGCGCGCGTCGGCTTCGACCGCGTCGCCGGAGCGCTCGCGGGCGGCATGGAAGCGCTCGCCCGGCGGCCCGACCTTCTCGAGGAAACGCCGCGCCTGACGGCGCGGGCGCTCGCGGAGCGCCTCGCGTCCCAAGAGCCGCCGCTCGTCGTCGACGTGCGCACCGACATGGAGCGCTCCGAGGGATTTATCGCCGGCAGCGTGCATCTCCCGCTGGCGAAGTGGTCCGAGGGAGTTCCGAAGGTGCCCGAGGGGCGCGCGGTCGCGGTCTATTGCGCGGGCGGCTACCGCTCGTCGATCGCCGCGAGCCGCCTGCGGGCGGCCGGACGGAAGGACGTCGCGGACCTGGTCGGCGGCTATTCCGCCTGGCTCGAGGAAGACCTGCCGGTCGTGAAGGGCTGAGGGCTCTCAGCCCTCGGCGCCGCCGCTGAACTCGCCGATCGTGCTGAAGTCCGGGCCCGGCTCGGCCTCGGTCTCCTTGTTCTCGATCTGGTTCTGGTACTCGATCGAGTAGCGGCAGTAGGGGATGGCCTCGAGGCGCTGGCGGCCGATCGGGCGCTGGGTGGCCTCGCACAGGCCGTAGGTGCCGTTGTCGATCTTGCGGATGGCGGCCTCGATCATGTCGAGCGTGCCGCGCTCGTTGTCGGACAGTTCGAAGAGCAGCTCCTTCTCGATGGACTGGCTGGCCTGATCGACGGAGTCGCCGTTGTCGACGCCCTCCTCGACCTGCTGCTTGCGCACGGTCTTCAGGATGTCGTCGCGCATGCCGACGAGCTCGCTGCGGATTTCCTTCAGCTTCGCGGGCGTGAGCCACGCGCGCTCCTTCGCGAAATTGGCGGGCGACATGGCGCCCTTCTTGGACGCGGGCGCGGCCTTCGCCGCGGACGCCGCGGCCTTCTTGACGGTCTTCTTAGCCATAACTCCTCCAGCAAAATCGGGGACGACCCCTTCGGGAACGGGATAGTATATGAGAACCCGCCCCGGGCGCAAGACCCAAGGACGAGAGGACGGCGGCGGGACTAGGCGACTTTTGCGGCCGCGTCCTTGAGGCGGGCGAGGACCATGTCCTTGCCCATGATCTCGAGCATCAGGAACAAGGTCGGCCCCTCGGTGCGGCCCGAGACGGCGGCGCGCAGAGGGTGGAAGACCTGTCCGGCCTTGAGGCCCTTCTCCTCGACGAACTTGCGGATGCGGGCCTCGAGCGCCTTGTCCTCGAACGGGGCGAAGTCCTTGAGCGCCTCGGCCAGGCCGACGAGCGCGTCCTTGGCGCCGGGACCGTTGAGTACTTTTGCCGCCTTCTCAGTGAGCGCAATCGGCTTATAGAAAAACTCGATCAAGGTCGGGATCTCGGACAGGAGCTTGAATTTCTCTTTCTCGAGGGCGATCGTCTGCTCGAAGCTCGGCCCGGGCAGGCCCACGAGGCCGGCCTTCTCCAGGAACGGCTTGGCCAGCTCGATGAGCTCCTTCAGCGGCGTCTGGCGGATGTACTCGCCGTTCATCCACTGCAGCTTCACGGTGTCGAACGTCGCCGGGCTCTTCTGGCAGCCCTCGAGGTCGAACTGCGCGGTCAGGTCCGCGTCCGTGAACAGCTGCTGGGACTGCGCGTTGGACCAGCCGAGCAAGGCGAGGTAGTTGCGCATCGTGTGCGGTAAGTAACCCTGGTCGCGGTACTCGAGCACCGACGTCGCCCCGTGGCGCTTGGACAGCTTCGAGCCGTCGGGCCCGAGGATCATCGACAGGTGCGCGAACACCGGCGGCTGCCAGCCCAGCGCGTAGTAGATCTGGACCTGCGACGGCGTGTTCGACAGGTGCTCGTCGCCGCGGATCACGTGGGTCATGCCCATCAGGTGGTCGTCGATCACGCAGCAGAAATTGTAGGTCGGCCCGTCGGTCGTCTTCCAGATGACGAGGTCCTGGAGCAGCTTGTTCTCGAAGCTGACCATGCCGCGGATCTTGTCGTCGACGACGGTCGAGCCCTCGACGGGCATCTTGAAGCGGATCGACCACTTCTTGCCCTGCGCCTCGCGCTCCTTGCGGCCGGCCTCCGACAGCGCGCGGCAGCGGCCGTCGTAGCGCGGCGGGCGCTTCTCGAGCTGCGCGATGCGGCGCATCTCGTCGAGCTCCTCCTTCGTGCAGTAGCAGCGGTAGGCCTTGGCCTCGGAGAGGAGCTGATCCAGATATTTGCGGTAGATCTCGACGCGCTTCATCTGGAAGTACGGCGCGTGCGGGCCCTTGTCGGACTTGCCGTCGATGGGACCCTCGTCCCAGTTGAGGCCCAGCCACGTGATCGAGTCGAGGATGGCGGTGACCGACTCGTCGGTCGAGCGCACCTCGTCGGTGTCCTCGATGCGCAGGATGAAGTCGCCGCCGTGGCGGCGCGCGAACAGCCAGCTGTAGAGGGTGGTGCGGGCGCCGCCGATGTGCAGGAAGCCCGTGGGGGACGGCGCGAAGCGGGTGCGGACCTTGGTCGTCATGTCAGTGAGTTCTCCAGTAGTTCCTGAGCGTGCTTGCGGCTGGCGGCGGTGGCGGCGCGGCCGCCGAGCATCGAGGCCACCGTCTCCAGGCGGCGCTCGCCGGTCAGGCGCTCGATCCGCACGCGCGTGCGGCCCGAAACGACCTCCTTCGAGACGTGGAAGTGCGTCGCGGCGCGGCAGGCGACCTGCGGCAGGTGCGTGACGCAGAGGACCTGCCGCCCCTTGGCGAGGACCGCGAGCTTCTCGCCGACCGCGGTGGCGACCTCGCCGCCGATGCCGGAGTCGACCTCGTCGAAGACGAGCAGGGGCGTGCGGTCGGCCTTGGCGAAGGCGGTCTTCAGCGCGAGCATGACGCGCGAGAGCTCGCCGCCCGAGGCGGCGGCCTTGACCGCGCGCAGCGGCTCGCCGGGATTGGCGGTGAGCAGGAACTCGACCGCGTCGGCGCCGGTGCGCGACCAGTTCCCCTCCTCCATCTCGACGGAGCAGGAGAAGCGCGAGTGCGGCATGCCCAGGACCTTCAGCTCCTTGAGCACGGCGGCCTCGAGCTTCTTGGCGGCCTTGACCCGCAGTCCGTGCGCCTTGTCGCACAGCGCGGACAGGGAGGCCTCCGCCGCGGCGAGCTCGCGCTTGGTCTCCTCGATGCGCGCGTCCGAGTTCTCCAGGCCGTCGAGCTCCTGCGCCAGGCGCGTCCGCGTGGCGAGCACGTCGGCGAGCGTGGGGCCATGCCGTTTCTTCAGACGCGACAGGGCTTCCTGCCGCGAGAGCAAAGCGTCGAGCGCGGCCGGGTCGGCGACGGTCCGGTCGCGGTAGTCGCCGACCTCGTGGGCCACCGCGTCGATGGCCAGGCGCGCGGCCTCGAGCTCGCCCTGGAGGCGGCCCGCGGCGCCGTCGATCTTGGCCAGCTCGCCCAAGGCGCGCTCGGCCTTCATGAGGCGCGCCAGCGCGGCGTCCTCCTCCGCGTACAGGAGTCCGTAGGCCTGATCGGCGAAGCCGCGCAGGCGCTCGGCGTTTTTGAGCCGGGGCAGTTGCTCTTCGAGCTCCTCCTCCTCGCCCAGGCGCGGCTTCGCGGCGTCGATCTCCTCGAGCTGGAAGCGCAGCAGCTCCACGCGGCGGCGGCGCTCCTCGTCGGACATCGACGAGGCCGCGAGGCGCGCGGACAGGCCGCTCCAGGCGCTATGCGCCCGGCTGAGATCCTCGAGCTCGGGCTCGAGGCCGGCATAGCGGTCCAACAGCTCGAGCTGGACGGCCGGGCGCATCAAGGCCTGGTTCTCGTGCTGGCCGTGGAAGTCGGCGAACGCGTCGCCGAGGGCGGCCAGCGCGGCGACGGGCGCGGACTGGGCGTGGATCATGGCGCGCGTCTTGCCCGCGGCGTCGAGCTCGCGGCGCGCGACGAACGTCGGCCCGGAGACCTTGTAGCGCTCGCGCAGCTCGAGCGGGAGGTCGGACGCGTCGAAGGTCCCCTCGACCTCGAGGCGGTCGGCCCCGGTCCTCAGCCACGACGACGAGCCGCGCGCGCCGAGCAGGAAGCCGAGCGCCTCGAGCAGGATGGACTTGCCCGCGCCGGTCTCGCCGGTGAAGGCGACGAAGCCCGTCGGCAGCTCGAGCTCGACGCGCTCGACGACGGCGAAGTTGGCGACCTTGAGCTTCCTCAGCATCTCAGAGCTTGCCCCACTTGAGCTTGCGCCGCAGGACCTCGAAGAACGAGCGTCCCGGCGGCAGCAGCAGGCGCAGCGGGGTCTCCGCGCGGCGCACGCGCACCTCGTCGCCCACGCGCAGCTCGCAGCCCGGGCGCCCGTCGAGCGAGACGAGCACGCGCGGGGTCTCCGCGCGGCGCGGGGTCAGGCGGATGGCCAGCGGCAGGTGCGCCGGCACGATCAGCGGGCGCTGGGTGAGCGTGTGCGGGCAGATCGGCGCGAGCAAGGTCACGTCCAAAGACGGGTCCACGATCGGGCCCGAGGCCGCGAGCGAGTAGGCGGTCGAGCCCGTCGGCGTCGCCACGATCAAGCCGTCGCCGAAGAAATCCGCGACGAAGCGCTCGCCCGAGCGCGTCGCCAGCGTGATCGCGCGGGCCTGGTCGCCGCAGCGGATCACGACCTCGTTCAAGGCCAGCTCCGGGCCGAAGACGCGGCGGCCGTCGCGCAAGGTCTCGGCCGTCAGCATCGAGCGCTCTTCCACCATGAAGCGTCCTGAGACCACGGCATCCAATCGCCGCTTCAGGTCCCCAGCTTCGACTCCGGACAGGAAGCCGAGCGTCCCGAGGTTCACACCCAAGAGCGGAATCCCGCGCGGCGCCACCTCGCGCGCCACGCGCAGCATCGTCCCGTCGCCGCCCAGCGCGATCGCGAAGTCCGCCCGGCGGATCGACTCGCTGGACGGGCGGCCGGCCGCCACCCAGGTCGCCACGCCGCGCTTCTTGAGCAGGGCGCGCAGGTGCTTGAGGGCCCGCACGGCGTCGGGCTTCGACTCGTTGTGGAAGATCAGAGCCGCGCCGAACGCTCGCCGGGAAGAGTGCTTGGACGTCGAGGAAGTCGCCATCGGTGGACGCCTCGAGCGCGCCGGCCCGAGGAGTTCCGATTATAGCAAAAGGGCCCTCGGCCCTCCGGGCCGAGGATTTCTGGATATCTCCTGCGAGGAGCGAGACTTTTCCGAGGCGGAGCCGAAGCGCGCGGCCCACGAGCACGCGCTCGATCGGAGCGGCTCCCAGCGCCAAGGCGGCGCGGCGGACGGCGGCGTTCGGAGGCTTGGGTCCGGCGTACAGCGCGCGGCCGCCGGAGAAGCGCACGAGCGCGGCGCCCGGCTCGCGCGACAGGAAGACCACGGACACCGGCGGCGGCGGAAACCACAGCGGAGTCGCCGTCCACAGGACGAGCGCGAATGCGGCGAGAGCTCCGGCGAGGCGCCTTCGCGGCCACGCGACGAGCGCTGCGAGGAGCAGGAGATACGCGGCGATCTCGTAGGGACGCCACGGGCGCAGCTCGACGGCGGCCCAGGGCATGGCGGCCGCGCGGACGCAGACGCGCTCGAACGCCGCGAGCGCGCCGTCGGCGGCCCGCGCGACGAGCGGCGCGGCCAAGGGGATCAAACCGTCGCACGCCCACAGCGCCGCGCCCAAGGCCATCAAAGCGGCGGCGACGGGCACCAGCGCCAGGTTGGCGAGCGGGCCGATCACCGAGGCGCGCCCGAACGCCGCGGCGAACAGCGGCCACAGCGCGGCGGCGATGGCGAGGTTGATGCCGAGCAAGGTCCGCGCGTGGCGCGCGGCCGGCGGCCAGGAGCGCGGCGCCGACGCGTCCAGGCGCCGCGCGACGCAGAGCACCGCGGCGGTCCCGGCCACGCTCATGACCGCGCCCGTCGAGAGCGCGGCGGCGGGCGACGCCGCGAGCAGGACGGCGGCGGCGAGGGTCAGGGTGGCGGACGGCGAGGTCGCGCGGTCGAGCGAGCGCGCCGCCCCGGCCGCGGCGAGCATGAGCCAGGCGCGCACGCTCGGCGGGTCGGCTCCGGCCATCAACGCGTAAAAGCCGGCGGCCGCGACGGCGAGCGCGATCCGCGCGCCCGGCCGCAATCCCAGGGCCAAGCCCGCGGCCGCGGCGGCGGCCGCGACGAAGCCGACCTTGAGCCCCGAGACGACGAGCAGGTGGGCGCCGCCCGAGTCGCGCACGGCGCGCGAGAGCGCCAAGGTCATGCTCCCCGAGTCGCCGAGGACGACGGCCGACAGCAGGGCGGCGCGCGGCGGCTCGAGGCGGCGGCGGAAGGCCGCCTCCGCCGACAGGCGGGCGCGCTGAGCCCAGCGCGGCGCGAACTCCGCGGCCGACGGCGTCGCGCTCGACAGCTCCACCCTGTCGGCGCGCAGGACCCACGCGGCGCCGGCCGCCGAGACGCGCGCCTCCTCGTCGTCGTCGCCGGGATCGCGCGGACGCCGCGGCGGCCGCAGGCGGCCGACGACCGACAACGCGCGTCCCGGCTCGTACTGACCGGGATCGGAACCCTTCGGCAGCCAGAATTGCGCCCGCTGCGGTC
>Ga0134125_10007994_pt1 | contig 11927 bp, 12 predicted proteins | sample KB31751_FD_96464 | JGI IMG/M metagenome (GOLD analysis project Ga0134125, IMG submission 96464) | Terrestrial soil microbial communities with excess Nitrogen fertilizer from Kellogg Biological Station, Michigan, USA - KB3-175-1 | ecosystem: Environmental > Terrestrial > Soil > Unclassified ... | reverse complement strand
CCCGGTTCCGTGGCGTGATGCACGACTGGTGCGCCAATATTCCAACACGCAATGCATACGCGGCCAGAATTGGGGCTTGGATGCGCGGCGCGGATTCATCTGGGTCGATCGCGGCTGCGGCGGCCAATTCGTCGATGCCCGCGGCGGCGGCCATTATCCGCCGCCGGGTGCGTGGCAGCCGGGTCCGGGCTGGAATCAGAGCTTCACCGTGCGCTGCGAAAGCAACGGCGGCCAGAGTCATTTCTGCTCGGTGGATGTGGGTGGCCGCGGGCGGGTTTATATGCAGCGTCAGGAATCCAGCTCGCCGTGCGTTGAAGGCCAGACCTGGGGCTGGAACCGCGCCGGCGTGTGGGTCGCGCAGGGCTGCCGCGGCATCTTCACCATCGATCGGCGCTGGTAAGGTTTTCGCGCAGTGAACCGCAAAAGCCCGCCACCCGGCGGGCTTTTGTTTGCAGTGCAACAAATTCCCGCTTAGCATGCGCGGTTCGTGATTTGTGCGCGGATTCGTCCGCGCAGGATCAAGAACCGTCCATCCATGGACGGACTTCTCATAAGAGCGCGGGATTTCTGTATGCGTAGCAATTATTGCGGCCTCATTGACGAGGCCCTGATCGGTCACGATGTCGTGTTGTGCGGCTGGGTCGATACCCGCCGCGACCACGGCGGCGTGATCTTTATCGACTTGCGCGACCACGAAGGCGTGGTCCAGGTCGTCATCGAACCGGACAACAAGGCGGCATTCGCTGCTGCCGAGCACCTGCGCTACGAGTTTTGCCTGCGCATCACCGGCGCGGTACGCAATCGTCCGGCCAGCCAGATCAACGAGCGCCTGCGCACCGGCAGGATCGAAGTCGTCGCGACGACGGTCGAAGTCCTCAATGCCGCCGCGCCGCTGCCCTTCATGCTTGATGACGCCGTTGGCGAGGAGCCGCGCCTGCGCTGGCGTTATCTCGACCTGCGCCGCCCGGAAATGCAGCGCAAGATGCGGCTGCGCACCAAACTGGTTGCCGCGTTGCGACGCTATCTGGACGCGCGCGGATTCCAGGACATCGAAACCCCGATCTTGACTCGAGCCACACCCGAAGGCGCGCGCGACTTCCTCGTGCCCTCGCGCATGCATCCGGGCGAGTTCTATGCGCTGCCGCAGTCGCCGCAGTTGTTCAAGCAGATCCTGATGATGGCCGGTTTCGACCGCTACTATCAGATCGCGCGCTGCTTCCGCGACGAGGCGCTGCGCGCCGATCGCCAGCTCGAATTCACCCAGCTCGACATGGAGTTCGCGTTTGTCGAAGAACGCGACGTGCAGGATTGCGTCGAGGCGATGATCCGCGACGTGTTCCGCGAAGTCGCCGGGGTCGAACTGGCCGCGCAATTCCCGCGCATGACCTATGCGGAAGCGATGCGCCGCTACGGTTCGGACAAACCCGACTTGCGTATACAACTGGAACTTGTGGACATTGCGGAAAATGTCCGCCACGTCGAATTCAAGGTGTTTTCGGGTCCGGCCAACGATGCCGGCGGCCGCGTCTGTGCGCTGCGCCTGCCCGGCGGCGCGAAGCAGCCGCGCAAGTATCTGGACGATCTCGGCGTTTATGTCGCGCGCTATGGCGCCAAGGGCCTGGCCTGGATTCGCATCGACGATCTGGCGAAAGGCCGCGAGGGCATGACCAGTCCGATCCTGAAATTCCTCGACGATGCGGCGCTGAATGGCATTCTCGAAGCGGTTGGTGCACACGGTGGCGATGTAAAGACGGGCGACGTGATCTTCTTCGGCGCCGGCCCGTACAAGACGGTGAGCGATTTCATGGGCGCGCTGCGCATCAAGGTCGCGCACGACAATGCCTTGGTCGAAAATGCGTGGAAGCCGCTGTGGGTCACGGATTTCCCCATGTTCGAGTATGACCACGAGGCCAAGCGCCATGTCGCCCTGCATCATCCGTTCACCGCGCCCAAGGTCGACGACATCGACGACTTGAAAGCGAACGCGGCAACCGCCGTTTCGCGCGGCTACGACATGGTGCTCAACGGCAACGAAATCGGCGGCGGTTCGATCCGCATCCATCGCCCCGAGATGCAAAGCGCGGTGTTCGCGCTGCTCGGCATCGATGCCGAGGAAGCGCAAGCCAAATTCGGTTTCCTGCTCGAAGCCTTGAAATACGGCGCGCCGCCGCACGGCGGCATCGCATTTGGCATCGACCGTCTCGCCGCGCTGCTGGCCGGCACCGAGTCCATCCGCGAAGTGATCGCGTTTCCGAAAACCACCACCGCGCAATGCCTGATGACGCAAGCGCCGTCGCCGGTGCCAGAAGCGCAGTTGCAGGAAGTCCACATACGCGTGGTCAAGCCGGTCAAGGCTTGATCGGTAGTCGGCAATGAATACCGATCACGTCATTCTTCTCCACGGTTTGTGGATGCGCGGCTTCACCCTGGCCGCACTGCGGCATCGCCTGGAAACCGCGGGATTTTCGGTCGAGCTGTTCGACTATGCGAGCGTGTTGCGCGGACCTGAAGTCGGCGTGGAGCGTCTCGTCGCTTCGGCGCAAAAGTACAAAAGCAGGAAAACCCATTTCGTCGGACACAGCCTCGGCGGTCTGGTCGCACTGCAGGCATTGCAACGCGCACCGGACATCACGCGCGGTCGTGTGGTTTGTCTCGGCTCGCCGCTGCGCGGCAGCGCGGTGGCACGCACGGTGGCGCAGTTTCCTGGCGGTTCGCTGGTGATCGGCAAAAGTCTCGATGTGCTCACCAGCGGCCTCGACCGCTGGGAAGGCAAGCAGGCCGTGGGCGCGATCGCCGGGCGCCTGCCGATCGGGTTCGGTTTCGCATTCGGCGCGCTGACCTCGCCGCACGATGGCACGGTGAGCGTGGCCGAAACCGAACTGCCGGGACTGACCGATCATTGCGTGGTGCCGGCCACGCACACCGGCTTGCTGTTCTCGCAGGATGCGGCCGAGCAGACCATCGCCTTCTTGCGCACGGCACGCTTCGCCCGCGCGTGAGCTAAAATCCCTACGATGACCCGCATACTCGGCATCGATCCCGGTTCGCAACGCACCGGCATCGGCATCATCGATGCGGATGCGGGCGGCGCGTCGCGGCACGTTTTTCACACGGCGATCGATTTGCTCGACAACGACACGTTTCCGTTGCGTCTGAAGCAGATTTTCGACGAGGTCTGCGCGCTCATCGCCGAACACCAACCGGCCGAGGCGGCAGTGGAGCGCGTATTCATGGCGCGCAATCCGGATTCGGCGCTCAAGCTCGGCCAGGCGCGCGGCGCGGCGATCTGCGCCGTGGTGCACGCAGGTTTGCCGGTGACCGAATACGCAGCCAAGGAAATCAAGCAGGCCGTGGTTGGCAGCGGTGCGGCCGACAAGACGCAGATCCAGCACATGGTTGGCGTGATGCTCAACATCCCGCGCAAGTTGCAGGCCGATGCGGCCGACGCGCTCGCGGTCGCGCTCACGCATGCGCACACGCGTGCGAGCATCGAACGCATCGGAATCCCGCGCACAGCTTGGCGCAGGCGCCGCTGACATGATCGGACGATTGAAGGGCGTTCTCGTTTCCAAGCAGCCGCCGTGGCTGGTGATCGACGTCGGCGGCGTCGGCTACGAACTCGAAGCGCCGATGTCCACCGTGTTCGATCTGCCGGAAACCGGGCGCGAGGTCGCGCTGTTCACGCATTACGCGGTGAAGGAAGACACGGTCGCGTTGTACGGATTCCTGCGCGAGAACGAACGCGTGTTGTTCCGCGCGGTGCAGAAGGTCAGCGGCATTGGCGCAAAGATCGCGCTCGCGGTGCTGTCCGGAGCGTCGACCGACGAATTCGCGCGCCTCGTGCAGGCCGGCGACATCGCCGCGCTCACGCGTATTCCCGGCATCGGCAAGAAAACCGCCGAGCGCATCATCGTGGAATTGCGCGATCGCGTCGATGGCCTCGCCGCGATTCCGGGCGTGGCGACGGGCATGCCGCGCGATGCGCAATCCGAAGCCGTCGTCGCCTTGCAACAGTTGGGCTACAAACCGGCCGAAGCTGCGCGTCTGGCCAAGGAAGCGGCCGCCGATGGCGATGACGCCGAAGCGGTCATCCGCAAGGCGTTGAAAGCGGCGTTGCGTTGAGGAGTGACGATGCACGACACGACTGGCACGCAGACCGAACACACCCGCAAGGCGCTGGCGGGACTCGCCATGGGCACGCTGGGCATCGTCTACGGCGACATCGGCACCAGCCCGCTGTACACGGTGCAGGCCACTTTCGGCGAGCAGGGCATCGCGCCCACGCCGGACAACGTGCTGGGTGTGCTTTCGCTCGTGTTCTGGTCGCTGATTTTGGTGGTGTCGGTCAAGTACGCCGGCTTCATCATGCGCGCGGACAACAAGGGCGAGGGCGGTATCATGGCGCTGACCGCGCTGGCGCAGCGCAGCGTCAAGAGCAGCATTCGCGCGCGCTGGTGGATCGCCATGCTCGGCCTGTTCGGTGCGTCGCTGTTTTTCGGTGACGGCGTGATCACGCCGGCGATGTCGGTGTTGTCGGCGGTGGAAGGCGTCGAAGTCGCCGCACCCGGATTGCGCCATCTCGTCGTGCCGGTGACGGCAGTGATCATCGTACTGTTGTTTGCGTTCCAGAATCGCGGCACCGGCAAGGTCGGCGCCGTGTTCGGACCGATCATGGCGCTGTGGTTCGTGGCCATCGCCGTCCTCGGCGTGATGCAGATTGCGCAACATCCCTTCGTACTGCATGCATTGTCTCCGTATTACGCGATCGAATTTTTCATCCGCAACGGCATGACCGGCTTTTTTGCCCTCGGCTCGGTCGTGCTGTGCATCACCGGTGCCGAGGCGCTGTACGCGGACATGGGGCATTTCGGGCGCCAGCCGATCCGGCTGTCGTGGTTCGGTTACGTGCTGCCGGGACTGATCCTGAACTATTTCGGGCAGGGCGCGCTGCTTATCGCCAATCCCGCGGCGGCGTCCAATCCGTTCTATCTGCTGGTGCCGCAACCACTGCTGTATCCAATGATCGCGCTGGCCACGATCGCCACCGTGATCGCCTCGCAGGCGGTGATTTCCGGCGCGTTTTCGGTGGCGCGCGAGGCGATCCAGCTCGGCTACCTGCCACGCATGGAAATCCGCCACACCTCCGAGCAGACCATCGGCCAGATCTACCTGCCGTGGATCAACCGCCTGCTGCTGGTGCTGATCCTGGCCGTGGTACTGGGCTTCCGTTCCTCGGCAAACCTGGCCGCCGCTTACGGCATCGCCGTGGTCGGCACGATGACGATCGATTCGATCCTGGTGTTGTTCGTGTTCCGCAACCTGTGGCAGTGGCCGTGGTGGCGCGTGACCGTGGTCGGCGGACTGTTCCTGTTCGTGGATCTCGCCTTCCTCGGCGGCAACGTCGATAAGATCGAAACCGGTGGCTGGCTGCCGCTGGTGCTCGGCGTGGTCGTGTTCACGCTGATGAGCACCTGGCGGCGCGGACGCGATCTGGTGCTGCGCGAATTGAAGCAATCGGGCCTCGCGCTGGAGCCGTTCATCGCCAGTCTGGCCGAGCATCCGCCGTTGCGCGTGCCGGGCACGGCCGTGTTCCTGACCGCGAACATCAACGCCGTGCCGAACGCGCTGCTGCACAACCTCAAGCACAACAAGGTGCTGCACGAGCGCAACGTGCTGATGACCGTGGAAACGCTCGAATCGCCGGTCGCCGAATACGGCGAGCGCACCGAAATCACCGCGCTCGGCCACGAATTCTTCCGTCTGACGCTGCGCTTCGGGTTCGCCGAGGATCCGGATATCCCGGCCGCGCTGCAAAGCTGCGCCGCCAAGGGCATCGGCTTCGACATGATGGACACCACGTTCTTCGTCAGTCGCGAAAGCATCGTCGCTACCGACCGGCCCGGCATGCCGCTGTGGCGCGACAAGCTGTTCGCCTTCCTCGCGCGCAACGCGAGCTCGGCGACGGCGTTTTTCCGCATTCCCGGCAACCGGTTGATCGAGCTCGGCACGCAAGTAGAGATTTGATGGCTCTGCCATAATGACGGCATGAACGACACCCGCGTCATCGCCACCGCCGCCACGCGCGAAGACGAGATCGCCGAAGCCTCGATCCGCCCGCAGAAGCTCGAGGAATATCTCGGCCAGCAGGCGGTGCGCGAGCAGTTGTCCATTTATATCGAGGCCGCGAAGCGGCGCGGCGAGGCGCTCGACCATGTGCTGATCTTCGGGCCGCCGGGCCTGGGCAAGACCACGCTGTCGCACGTGATCGCGAACGAGCTTGGCGTCAACCTGCGCGGGACGTCGGGCCCGGTGATCGAACGCGCCGGCGATCTGGCCGCGCTGCTCACGAATTTGCAGCCGCGCGACGTTTTGTTCGTCGACGAGATTCATCGTCTCTCCCCGGTGGTCGAGGAAATCCTGTATCCGGCGATGGAAGACAACCAGATCGACATCATGATCGGCGAAGGTCCGGCCGCACGCTCGATCAAGCTCGACCTGCCGCCGTTCACGCTGATTGGCGCGACCACGCGCGCGGGCCTGCTGACGAGTCCGCTGCGCGACCGATTCGGCATCGTGCAGCGCCTGGAGTTCTACACGCCGGACGAGCTCGCCGCGATCGTGCGGCGTTCGGCGAAGATTCTTGGCATTGCCTGTGCGGACGACGGTGCGGCGGAAATCGCGCGGCGCTCGCGCGGCACGCCGCGCATCGCCAACCGTCTGCTGCGGCGCGTGCGCGATTTCGCGCAAATCAAGGCGAACGGCACAATCACGCGCGAGGTTGCCATCGCCGCGATGGGTATGTTGAAAGTGGATGCGGAAGGTTTCGATGCACTCGACCGGCGCCTGCTTGAGCTCATCATCGAGCATTTCGACGGCGGCCCGGTCGGCGTGGAATCCCTCGCCGCGGCGCTCAGCGAAGAGCGCGGCACGATCGAGGACGTGCTCGAACCGTACCTGATCCAGCAGGGCTTTCTCATGCGCACCGCGCGCGGGCGCGTGGCCACGAATCGCGCCTACGCGCATCTCGGGTTGAAGGCGCCACGTCGTGCCGCGCCGACGGATTTGTTCGTCGAGGGCGCGGAGTGAGCGCAGCCAGGCCCGTTTTCTCGTGGCCGCTGCGCGTCTACTGGGAAGACACCGATGCCGGCGGCGTGGTCTATCACGCGGCTTATCTGCGCTTTATCGAACGCGCGCGCAGCGAGTGGCTGCGCGCCTGCGGCGTGGAGCAACAGCGCGTGCGCGACGAACATGGCATTTTGTTCGTGGTCGCCGACATCCACGTGAAGTTTCTCGCACCGGCGCGGCTTGACGATGCGCTACGCGTGGACATCACCGCGTTCACGCGGCGTTCGGCTTCGATGCGCTTCACGCAATGTATACTCCGACCTGCCGATGGCGCGCTGCTGATCGAGGCCGACGTGCGCGCCGCCTGCATCGACGCAGCCAGCTACAAGCCGCGCCGCATCCCCGATTCCCTGCTCACGGAGTTCGTCCCGCATGAATGACGGCATCAATGTCCTGCAGCTGGTGCTCAATGCCAGCCTGTTCGTCAAGGTCGTCATGGCGATCCTGCTCGTGTTCTCGTTTCTGTCCTGGGTGATCATCTTCCGCAAGATGAATGTGCTCAACCGCGCGATGAAGGGCGCGGACGATTTCGAGGAGCGTTTCTGGTCGGGTGCGGATCTGGCCGGCCTGTTCCGGGATGTCACCGCGAACGGCGAGCGCGTGACCGGCATCGAAAGCATCTTCGAGGCGGGCTTCCGCGAATTCGCACGCCTGCGCCAGCGCCGGCAGATGGATCCGCGCACGATCCTGGAAGGCGCGCAGCGCGGCATGCGCGTGGCGCTCACGCGCGAGATCGATCGCCTCGAGCAGAATCTGGAATTTCTCGCCAACGTCGGTTCGATCAGCCCTTACGTCGGCCTGCTCGGCACCGTCGCCGGCATCATGGTCGCATTCGTCGGTTTGGCAAACGTGAAAGAAGCGACCATCGCCATGGTCGCGCCAGGCATATCCGAGGCGCTGATCGCCACGGCGATGGGCCTGATTGCGGCGATCCCGGCGGTGTGGGCCTACAACCGCTACTCGAACAAGGTCGAGCGCATCATCACCCGTTACGACACCTTCGTGGAGGAATTCTCCTCGATCCTGCAGCGCCAGGCACATTTGGATGAAGCGTAACCGAGCATTCATTCCGCAAAACCGGGCTCCTGCCACGGTTTGCGGACAAACGGTCGCGGCCAAGCCGCGCCACGTTTGCCGCGGCGCGCAGTGCGCCGCGTCGGCACATCCGTGTGCCGAAACCAATAGTCACCCTGTTTGGCTGTTCGCAACGTTAGAACATTCGCCATGCAAGTAGCCGGACGCATCCGCAAGCGCCGCAAGCTCAAATCCGAGATCAACGTCGTGCCCTACATCGACGTGATGCTGGTGCTGCTTATCATCTTCATGGTCACCGCGCCGCTGCTCAATCTCGGCGTCGACATCCAGTTGCCGCAATCGGCGGCGAAGGCGGTGCAGGCGAACAGCGAGCCGGTCGTGATCAGCGTGGACAAGGACGGAAACCTGTCTCTGACCCTGGGCACGGCCAAGCGCGAGAGCATCGATGCGGACAATCTCGTGCGCAAGGTCACCGCCTTCGTGCACCAGAATCCACACGTGCCTGTGCTGATCGCCGGCGACGATCGTGCCACCTACGGACAGGTCTACGAAATCCTGCCCGCATTGCAGCAGGCCGGCGTGACCAAGGTCGGTCTGATGAGCCAGCCGGTGCAGCAGCCGCGGCGTTGAATCGGGCAATGGAAAGCTTCGGCGACAAAATGCGCGCGTGGATTCTGGCGGCGCTGGTGCATCTGGGCGTCGTCGCGCTGTTGTTCGCCGGCCTGCTGTGGACGACCACGACGCGTCCGCTGAGCCTGCCCGGCCCGGTGATCGAGGCGGAACTGGTCGGCATCAGCGCCGCACCGAAAGCGGCTGCGCCGCGGCCATCCCGGCCAGCGCCAGCGAAACCCGCGCAACCCGCGCCGGCGCCACCGAAGCCGCCCGAACCCAAGCCGCAACCGCCGAGTCAGGTGCAGAACCAGGATCGTATCGAGCGCGAAAAAGTCGCCGAACTCGCGCAACAAAAGGCCGAAGACGCCAAGCGTGCCGAAGACGAGCGCCATCGCCAGGAGCAGGTGCTGCTCGACCAGCAGCAGCGCGAGGAGCGCGCGCGCATGCAGCAACTCGCGCAGATCAAGCGCGAGCGCGAGGCCGCCGACAAGAAGCTCAAGCTGGAACAGCAAAAGCTCCAACAACTCAAGGATCTGGCCAACGCCAAGCCTGCGCCCGCGCAAGCGGTGCCCGAGGCCGAACAGGCCAAATCGGGAACCAATGGCAACGATGACAGTCTGCAAGCACAATACTTTGCCGCGATCCAGAATGCCGTGACTGAAAACTGGCTGCGCCCGGACAGCGCCGTGCCGGGACTCAAGTGCATGCTGCGTATCGTGCAGATTCCCGGTGGCGACGTGATCGGCGTACAACTGATGAACCCGTGCAATGCCGATGCGCAGACACGCGCCTCGATCGAGCAGGCAGTCAAACGCGCCGCGCCGCTGCCGTACAAGGGATACGAGAAAGCGTTTCAGCGCCAGATTGATTTCAATTTCACTTACGACGGATGAAGCCCGCCATGACTCAACGGATTTTCGCCAGGTTCCTCGCCACGCTCGTCCTGATGCTTGCCGCCGCAGCCGCGTTCGCGCAGGGACTCAGCGGCGACGTGCCGACCATCGACATCAAGAACGGCACTGCCACGGCCACACCGATCGCGGTGATTCCGTTCGCGTTCGAAGGCGCCGGCCTGCCGCCGGATACCGACGTCACCGCCGTGATCGGCAACGACCTGAACCGCTGCGGCCAGTTCCGCACCCTGCCCAAGACCGACATCGTCGAATATCCCACGCGCGGCAGCGAGATCAAGTTCCCGACCTGGAACTTGCTCAAGCAGGCTTACATCCTGGTTGGGCGCCAGATCGAGAATCCCGGCGGCGATATCCGCGTCGAGTTCGAACTGTATGACGTGGCCAAACAGCAGCAACTGCTTGCGCTCGCGATCACCGGGCAGCGCACCGGATTGCGCGACGTCGCCCACCAGATCGCCGACCTCGCCTACGAAAAGATCACCGGCGTGCGCGGCGCGTTCTGGACGCGCATCGCCTACATCACCTCCACCGGTACCGGCAACAACATCCAGTACGCGCTGATGGTCGCCGATTCGGACGGCTTCAATCCACAGACCGTGGTGCGTTCGCGCGAGCCGCTGCTGTCGCCGGCGTGGTCGCCGGATGGTGCGAAACTGGCCTACGTCTCGTTCGAGCGTGGCAATTCGTCGATCTACATCCAGGAAATCGCCACCGGCGCACGCGAGGTCGTGTCGGCGCGCAAAGGCATCAACGGCGCCCCCGCATTCTCGCCGGATGGCCGCAAATTGGCGCTGACCCTGTCCTTTGCCGGCCATCCCAACATCTATTCCATGGAATTGGCCGGCCACCAGATCACGCAGCTGACGCGTGGTTTTGCGATCGACACCGAACCCAAATGGATGCCGGACGGCCAAACCATCGTTTTCACGTCCGATCGTTCAGGAAAACCTCAGCTTTATCAGATTTCCGCGTCCGGTGGCGCCGCGACGCGCATCACCTTCCAGGGCGACTACAACGCGAATGCATCGATCGCCTGGGACGGCAAGCATATCGCTATGGTGCAGGGCAGCGGAAATGTGTATCGTATTGCTGTTTTAGACAAAACCACGGGTGACTCGAAGCCGATTTCCGTCGGCAACCTGGACGATCATCCCAGCTATGCCCCGAACGCAAGCATGCTGCTTTACACCGCAACCGAGGGCCCCCGCGACGTGCTGTACGCGGTTTCTGCCAATGGCAGGGTGAGGCAGCGGCTGGTGCTGGCGGATGGAGACGTACGAGAACCAGCGTGGTCGCCGTACCGACAGCGTGGACAGTAATTCCGCTTGACCGCGGATGCGTTGTTTTTTCCAGTCAACATCAGATAAAGAGGCCAAAAAATGAAACTCCCGATTCGTGTCATCTTGACGGCGACCGTCGCCGGCGTAGCGCTTGCTGGTTGCAACCGGGTTGTGAAGCCACCCGCGGCGGAAGCCGCTCCGCAGCAGGCCGCTTCGCAGGCCCAGGACAACGGCGGCAAGTACACCGTCGACAGCCTGGACAGCGATTCCTGCCTGCGCCAGCGCGTGGTGTACTTCGATTTCGACAAGAGCGAGATCAAGCCGGAATTCCAGGCCCAGATCGCCTGCCATGCCGCATACCTGCGCCAGTTCCCGGGCGCGCGCGTGACGCTTGAAGGCAACGCCGACGAGCGCGGCACCCGCGAGTACAACCTCGGCCTCGGCGAGCGCCGCGGCAACGCCGTGGACAGCGCGGTTGCTGCGGCCGGCGCCTCGCCCAGCCAGCTCAACGTCGTCAGCTACGGCGAAGAGCGCCCGGTGTGCAAGGAGCACAACGAAGGCTGCTGGCAGAAAAACCGCCGCGTCGAGATCGTCTACACGGCCAAGCAGTAATACCCGCAAGGGTTTGAAACCGGGAGCCGATCGGATGAGAATGCCGATCGGCTCTTTGTCTTTCTGAAATCTGGAATTTCCCATGCGCATCCGCAACCGTCTGCTCGCACTTGCCGCCGTCTCGTTTGCCGTCCTCGCGCTGCCCGCGCACGCGCAACGGCTGAGCCTGGCCGAGCGCGTGGCCAAGCTCGAAACCGAACAAGGCCAGGGCGGGGCGCAGGCCAATATCCAGCTGGTCAACCAGATCAACGCGCTGCAATCGCAGTTGCAGAATCTGCAAGGCCAGATCGAGGAACTGCGTCATCAGGTCGATGAATTGAAGAGTCACGGCAAGGATCAGTACATCGAT
>Ga0134125_10007991_pt1 | contig 11928 bp, 8 predicted proteins | sample KB31751_FD_96464 | JGI IMG/M metagenome (GOLD analysis project Ga0134125, IMG submission 96464) | Terrestrial soil microbial communities with excess Nitrogen fertilizer from Kellogg Biological Station, Michigan, USA - KB3-175-1 | ecosystem: Environmental > Terrestrial > Soil > Unclassified ... | reverse complement strand
GCGCGTCGAGCTGCTTGCGCATGCCGTCGAGCTGATCGAGGAACCACCAGGCGCTGCCGAGCTGCATCTTCCCCGGCTCGCGGGCGTCCTGAAAGCTGCCGATGACCGTGGCGAAGGCTTCGTTGTCGGCCGGGTTCAGGTTGTAGACGATGGTCTTGGCGAGCTGGTCGGTCGCGTCCAGGCGGTTCAGGAACTTCGCCAGCGCCACCGCCTGCGGGAGGTCGCCGATGGCGTCGTAGCCCGTGTTCGGCCCCAGCGCCCGCAGCCCGCGCGTGCTGGTGTCGCGCAGCGCGCCCAGGTGGAACTGCTGGACCCACCCGCGCCGGTGGTCGAGCAGCGCCAGGTCGTGGAGCAGCGCCGACCGCAGCTTCTCGACGTCGCCGCCTGGCAGCCCCTCACCGGCGCGCGCGCGGGCGAACGCGGCCGCCGCCTCGCGCTCGGTGTAGTCGGCCGCGTCGAGGCGGTCGAGGCCGTGGTCGGAGGCGCGGCAGCCCGCCTGGTGAAAGGCGTCGTGCCGCCGCTGCAGCGCCTCGCGCAGGTCGTCGAGCGTGCGGACCGTCGTCTGGGCGGCGCCGCCCAGCGCGTCGACCCAGCCGTTCCAGGCCGGCAGATCGTCGAGCGCCAGCGCCCGATCCGGCCGCCAGGTCGGGTACAGGCGCGTGAAGCGCCCCGGCTGCCCGGCGTGACGGCGGTGCGGCTCGAGATCGTCGATGGGGTCGTCGGTGCTGCAGATGACGCGCACATCGAACTGCCGCAGCAGCCCCTGCGTCGTGAAGCCGTCCTCGCCCAGCCGGCCGTTGCAGTGGTCGAAGATCGCGCGCGCCGTGTCTTCGTTCAGCCGCTGGCGCACGCCGAACGGGAAGCGCAGCTCGAGGTGCGTCCAGTGGTACAGCGGGTTCCGCAGCGTGTGCGGCACCGTCCGCGCCCAGGCCGCGAACTTGTCCCAGTCCGACGCGTCGCCGGTGATCAGCCGCTCGGGGACGCCGTCGGCCCGCATGGCGCGCCACTTGTAGTGGTCCCCTTCCAACCAGATCTCGGTGATCGACCGAAACCGGTGGTCGGCGGCCACCTGATGCGGCGAGAGGTGGCAGTGGTAGTCGATGATGGGCTGCTGGGCCGCCACGCCGTGGAACAGATCGACCGCCACTGGCGTGTCGAGCAGGAAGTCGTCGTCGAGAAACGTCGCCATCGGGGTTGGCGCCATCCTAGAACGCCAGCGCCAGGCCGGCGTTGAGGTCGACGTTGGCGGTGAACTGGGGCGCCGCCAACTGCAGGTTCGCGCCCGCCACCAGGGCCAGCTCGCCGGCGACCTTGACCAGCAAGCCGCCCCCGAACTGGGCCAGCGCCGGGCCGGCCACGACGGTGTCGACGCAGGTCTGGTTGCGCGTGGGGCCGCAATCGGTGAGCGCGCCAAACGTGACCACGTGGCGGATCTGCCCGCCCCCCAGCGCGCCTGACACGAACGGCCGGAACGCGCCGTCGCCGAAGAACCACGACGCTTTGGCGAACAACGCCAGCGCCCATCGCTCGGGGCTGTAGACGCGCCCGCCGGCGTCGATCTCGGTGGGCCCGGTCACGACCTGGATGCGCGCCTGTCCCGACAGCAGCAGGTGGGGCGTCGCCCAGGTGCCGACCTCGGGCGAGAGCTGGCCCAGCAGCGCGCCCGAGACCGATCCGGGCACGGGCGTGTCCGCGTTGAGCTCGCCGTGCCCGGACACCGTGCCGAAACCGCCGCCCACCAGCAGGCTGGCGTACCAGCGGCGTGACGGCGTCTGCTCCGCTGACTCGTCCTCCGCCACGACCTCCGTCGCGTCGTCCTGCCGCGACGCGCGCGGCGGCGGAGCGGGCGCTGGCCGCGGGGCGGGTGCGACCGGTTCGGGCGGCGTCACGTCGATGCCGGCCGCGTGCGACTTGGCCTCTTCGAACGCCTCGATCATCTCGGGGGTGGCCAGCGACGGCGTCACGGCGATCTCCGGTTCGATGGCCAGCGCCCGGGCGAACTGCTTGAGCCCCAGCTCGCGGTTCTTGAACCCCTCCAGGATCACCACCCCCATGTGCACGTGCGTGCGCGCGGCGATGGGGTGCTCGTCCAGGCCGGCGCTCTCGCACAGCTCCAGCGCCTTCTTCAGGATCTCGCGCGCCTTCTCGAACTCGCGCTTGTCGACGGCTGCCAGCGCCTCGTGGTTCATCTGCGTGACGCGCGCCACCGGATCACCCGGCGTGCCGACCACGCTCAGAAACAGGGCCACCAGCACCCGGACAGCCGAACCCGACATGCAGGGGTCAGTGTCGGGGCGCGCCCGGCGCGGCTCAGAACCGGAGCTCGCCGCCGCCCAGCGCCGCCACGAAGGGCCGCCCCCAGTCGGCGACGTCCTCCTGGTCGATCTGGATGACGGGCCGCCGGATGGTCCAGCCCGCCAGCAGGTCCAGGCGCAGGGCCCAGGCCGTCCCCAGCCGCAACCGCCCGGCGGCGCGGCCGTAAACGGCCGCCCCCACCCCGACGCGCGTCCCCGCGTGCAGCGGCGCAGTGGCCTGCCCCACCGACCGGGTCACCGCCGCCAGGCCCCCCACCCCGCCCTCGGCCGAGAGCCGGCGGGCCGGATGCCGGGGCGCCACCAGCAGGCCGCCCCCCGCCAGCCAGACGGTGGTGTGCGTGTGCGATTGCGAATCTCCGCCCGTCTGCTCCGTCGAATTGAGCGGCGCGTAGCCGCACAGCTCCAGCCCCAGCAAGCGCCCGAGGTGAGCGCGCAGGCTGGCGCCCAAGATCGCAAACGGCGCGACGCGACCGGCGCTGGCCAGCACCCCCGACGAGACGTCCAGCGCCAGGTCGAGGTCGCGCGCCGGCGGCGTCGTCGGCGCCGCCGGCGGAACCGGCGCCGCGACCGGCATCACCGGTGGCGGGGTGGCCAGGCCCAGGCTGATGCGCAGGAACTCGACCGTCCGCAGCGCCAGCACCGACTGCAGCCCCGAGGCCTCCTCGACCTCCAGCTCCTGCCGAAGCCCGGCGCGGTCGGCGCCGGCCGCCGCCACCCAGACGTCGGTGCGATGGCCGTCGGCGACCACCGCCGCCCGCGCGCCCCCCGCGATCGCGGCGCGCACCTGTTCGTCGATGGGCTGCTCGGGCGAGATGGCCGACCGCTCGACCTGGAATCCCAGCGCCCGCAGCTCGGCCTCGATGCGCCCGGCCAGCGGATCGTCGGACGTGGTGGCCAGCAGCGCCACCCGCACCGCCGCGTCCGTCTGGGCGCGCGCCACCCCCGCCCACCCCGTGCTCCAGAGGGCGACCACCAGCGCGGCGCGCAGAGCGGCGCGCCGCCGGGTCAAGGATGGACCGTGCGTCTGGCCACGGCGGCATGCGGGCCGCCGGGAAAGTCACGCAGGTAGGCGGTGGCCGCCGCGCGCGCCTCCGCGTCGTCGCCGGCTTTCAAGCGAGACTCGATCAGGCGGCCGGCGGCCTCCCGGGCCAGCGGGCCGCGCGGGAACGACCGCACGTAGGCCGCGAACCAGTCCGCCGCGGCCCGATAGTCGTGGCGTCCCTCGAAGGCGATCAGCCCCATCGCGAACACCGGTCGATCGGCGGACGGGAAGCGGCGGTGGGCGGCCCGGTAGGCCTCCTCCGCGCGCGGCAGATCGCCGGCGAGGCGCGCCACGTCGCCCAGCAGGATCACGTCGTCGGCGTCGAGCTTGGCGCATTCGCCGCGCCAGCCGGCCTGCATGGCCGCCGCCAGCGCCTCCTGATAATTCGCGTGGGCGGCGGCCACCCGCCAGTCGGGCACGCCCGACGCGCTGCCATGGGCGGCGTCGGCGCGATGTGGGTGGGCGGCCGGCGCGCGCGGCGCGGCCAGCGCCGGGGCGGGCGGCGCCAGGGCCGGCGCCGGCTCGATGGGCAGCGGCGGCGTCACCATCGGCTGGTCCTTGACGGAGACGGGCGGTGCGGCCCCGCTCTCCAGCCCCAGGCTGACGCCGCTGGCGCTGGCGCGCAGGCGCTGGCCGGTGACCAGACGAACCGGCTCGGCGAGGCCCGGGCCGGTCACCAGCACCGCGCCCTCGTGCATGGTCACCGTCAGCGCCTGGGCCCGCTGGTCCCAACCGGCGGCGAAGCGCGTGCCGGTGACCTGGATCCGGTACGCGCCGGCGCGGATCTGCCAGTGCGTGCGCGCGCGGTGGATGACCGAGACCTCGACGGTGCCGTCGTCCACCGCCACCGTCGCGCCGTCCTTCTCCAGCGCGTCGACGTGAGCCGTGGCCCGCGGCGGCAACATCACCGCCGAGCCGTCGGAAAAGTTGAGCGCCAGCGGCGCGACGGCCGGCGCGACGATCGCCGCACCCACCTGGCCCCGCGCGGTCTCGCCCGCCACCGCGAACGAGAGGGGCTGCGGGCGCAGCCAGACGAAGGCGGCCAGGGCCGCGCAGGCCCCCGCGCCCGCCAGGGCCCACGCCCAGGGGGCGGCCCGGCGCGGCGACCGCGCCTCGAGCTGGGCCAGCCGCGCCTGGATCTGCGGCACCAGATTGCGGCGCTGGGCATCGCCCACCACCGCGCGGCCCACCTCGCGCATCGCCCCCTCCAGCCCGGGGCTGGTCGTGTCGTCCGGTCCGGTCACGCCTGATCCTCTCCCCAACGGTGCCCGCGGGCCAGCCGGTCCTGCAAGGCCGGATGGTTCCGCGCCGCCTCCACGAACCGCTTCTCGGCACGGGCCAGCCGCCGCTTGACGGTCGCCAGCGACACCCGGCACGCCTCGGCCACTTCGGTGAGCTGCATCTCGGAGATGAACCGCAACGAGAAGGCCAGCCGCTCGTCGGCCGGGAACCCCTCGAGGATGGCGTAGGTCGCGCGCACCGCCTCGTGCGTCTCCCCCTGCGGCCCCGACACCGGGACCTCCGGCACCTCCTCGGGGGCCACGAAGCGGATCCACCGCCAGCGGCGGCGCCGGCGGATCCGGCCGCGGGCCGTGAACACCGCCAGCGTCGCGATCCAGCTCCGCAGGGCCGAAGCGTCCTTCAGGTTGTGGATCCCCTCCAGCACCCCGACGAACACGTCCTGCACCACGTCGGGGATCTCGCTGTCGATCCCCAGCGCGCCCGCCACCAGCCGCTCGACCAGGGGTTCGAACCGCTCGACCAGCACCATGCGCGCCCGGCCGTCGCCACGGCGCAGCGCAGCGACCAACTCCCGGTCGTCCAGGGGAAGCTCGGGCATCGGGGCGCGGGACGCCACCTGCGCGATATTAACTCGAAGTAGCGCCCCCATGGCGCTGTGAGTGTCCGGCCGGGCGCGCGACGGTTCACGAGCCGCCGCGCGCCCGGCCGACTACTATGAAGCCGTGCGTGGGCGCCTTTTCGCCGGGACGGGCTGCGTCATCTTGCTGATTCTTCTGGCCCTGGCCGGCTGCGACGTCCGCATCCGGCCGGTGTACAGCAGCCCGGGGGTGGACGCCGCGATCTTGGACTGTCCGCCCGGGATGGTGGGGTTCGCGACCGCCCCCTCGGCGGACGGCGCGTTCACGACCACCACTGGCGGTGGTGCCGCCCCCCCCGTGACCGTCGACGCGGCCGACCCGCGCGCGCTGGATCAGTTCAAGACCTACGCCGACCGAAAGACCGGCTCGGCCGTCATTGAGATCCGGGGACTCATCAGCTTCGCCGGCTCCAGCAGCAGCCAGATCCGGGTCGCCTCCAACACGACGGTGCTGGGGATGGACAGCGCGTCCGGATTCACCGGCGGCGGCCTGGACCTGAACGGCAGCCGCAACGTCATCATCAAGAACCTCACCATCGCCAAGGCCACCGACACCGACGCCATCACCATCCAGGGTCCCGACGCCACCAACATCTGGATCGATCACTGCGACCTCTCCAGCGAGTGGCACGCCGACGGAGCCTCCTACGACGGCCTGGTCGACATCACCCACGCCGCCGACTGGATCACGGTGTCGTGGACCCGCTTCCACGATCACCGCGACACGGGGATCGTCGGCCACTCGGATTCGAACGGCACCGAGGACACGGGCCACCTGCACGTCACCTACGAACACGACCTGTTCCAGCGCGTCGACGCGGGGCCGCGCGTGCGCTTCGGGACGGTCCACGTCTTCAACGTCTTCTTCGACCAGGTGACCTACTACGGCGTCGCCTCCACCATGAGCGCCCACGTGCGCGTCGAGAGCAGTTACTTCCGGGACGTCACGGCGGCCGGGCTGGACCCGGCCTATGGGCCAATCACGACCCGGCTGCCCGAGTCTGACCCGACGGGCGCCGGGTTCGTCGACGTGGTGAATGACCTCGAAGAACGGAGCGGTGCCCCCGACGTCACCGCCGGCCAGACCGACCCGTGGGATCCGCTGGCGTTCTACCAGTACACGGCTGACACGCCCATGAGCGTGCCCGCCCTGGTGCAGAGCTGCGCGGGGCCGCGACCGACCGTGACGGCCCCCTGACGCGCCGGCCCTTACGTCGAATTCTCCGCCCGGAAAGATGCCGGAAACATTCGCGGCGTAGGCTGTGTCTCAGGGGGCACCATGGCACGCGTCGAGAATCGGGGTCTCGGGTACCAGATTCACGACAGCGGCGATCACCACACGCTGGACGGCATCTTCCGGCTGATCGCGCTGGGCGAGCGGGACGAACCACTGGAGGCGGTGCTGACCGCCATGTGCGGCGACATCGCCGCCATCGCGCGCGCCGACGTCACCAGCGTCTACGTCGGCGAGGAGGGGCCGGAGGGCGAGCGGTTCACCATGCGCGGCAACGTCGGGTTCCCGGCCGGCGCCGTGGGGCGGGTTCACCTGGGGCGCGGCGAGGGGATCACCGGCTTCGCGGCCGACTGCCTGCGGCCGGTCTCGGTGGCCATCGCCGATCGCGACGAGCGGTTCAAGTACATCCCGGGCCTGGGTGAAGAGCAGTTCCCGACCCTGCTGGCGGTGCCCGTCCTGCGCGGCGGCGTGGCGGCCGGCGTGCTGGTCATGCAGCGCCGCACGGCGACCGGCTTCACGCCTGAAGAGGTCGTGCTGGCGACGGCGCTGGCGGCGGTCATCAACCACGCGCTCGAGCGCTATCAGGCGCGCGAGCGGGAGCGCGCCCAGGCCGGCCACCGGCGCAGCGTCCGCTTGAACGGCCGCGCGCTGGTCCCGGGAACGGCCATGGGACGGGCCACGCTGCTGCCGACGCTGGCTGCGCTGGCGCACACGGGCGCCGCGGCGAAGGCCGCCGAGCCCGCCGCGCTGGACGCCCTCTGGACGCGGCTGCGGGTCGAGCTGCACAAGGCGCTGGCCACCGCCACGGGCGACGCCGCCCGCGAGCTCGCGTCGCTGGCGCTGATCCTGGACGACCAGCGCTTCCGGGTGCGGCTGGCAGAGGCCTGCGCCGCGCCCTCGCCTCACAAGGCGCTGTCCGAGCTGGCGCGGGCCTACGCGCGGGCGCCGTTCCAGGCGCCCGGCGACGAGGCCACCTCCGCGCTGATGGGGGCGCGGGCCGCCGAGATCGAGGACCTGTGCGTGCTGGCCCACGCCGTCACCAGCGGCGCGCGGCTGGTCCGGCCGGGTGCCATGCTGGCCAGCGAGCGAGCCGGCCTGTTCGCGACCGCCTACGCCATCTCCGCGGGTGCCTCCGCGCTGGTCGTCGAAGGGGACGTGCCGGCCGACGGCGGCCCGGCGGCGGTGGCCCGCAGCGCCGGGCGCCCGCTGGTGGCCGGTGTGCACGGACTGTTCGGCTGGTTGCGCCCGGACGACCTGGTGGTGGTGGACGCCGACGCCGGCGTGGTCCGCGTGAACCCGCCCGCCACCACCGTCGCGCGGTTCCGCAGCGGGCGCTGAGGCGTCAGGGCCCGGCGGGCGTCATGGGCGGGCAGCCGTCGTCGATGACGCCGTCGCAGTCGTCGTCGACCCCGTTGCCGCACACCTCAGGCGCCCCCGGATGGACGGTGGCGTCCATGTCGCGGCAGTCGTCGCACCAGCGCACGCCGTCGCCGTCCGCGTCGACGCCGCCCGAGCCGTGCTCGCAATCGAGGAAGCTTTGCAGGAACGCCGCCCGTGACGCGACCAGGTCGTGCGCGATCCCGACCGCTTCCTTCCAGTCGTCGTAGCTGACCGCCTTGCGCGGATCCTCCTCCACCGCCTGCGCGATCTGCTGCCCCCAGGTGGCGATCCGGGCCTGCAGCGCCGGGACGTCCCAGTGCTGCAGCTGGACGGCGATGGCGCTGACGTATTGCGCGCGCCAGGTGGGGTCGTTCATGACCGCCAGGAAGGCCGTCCCGGGGCCGTTGGGGCCCACCTGCCGCCCCTCCCACCAGTAGATCGGGTGATCGTTGGCGGTGAACCGGCTGTTGAGCGCCAGCCAGTCGAACGTCGAGTCCATGTCCTGCGGCAGCCAGACATAGCCCTGGGCGCCCTGGTCATAGACGTAGAAATTGTGCGACCCGCCGTAATAGCCGTCGCCGTCGTTGATCAACGCCTCGCCCGCCCATTCCAATACCGAGTTTGGGAGGTCGACGATGCGGGCCAGCGACGCGATGTCAGTCGCCGACTGAAACATCGCCAGGCGGGCGGCGTCCACCGGCACCCCGTTCTGCTCGGGCTCGACCCCGCCCTTGAACAGGTTGCCGTCGGAGTTGCCGGGGAAGAACTCCTTGACCAGGTGGTGACCGACGGGCTCCTCGACCGAGTAAAGGCCGTAGTAGGCGCCGTTGATGAAGAGCTGCCCGCTGTTCGCGCAAGGGGCCATGACGCCCCGACCGCGGAACCAGTCGTACGACAGGCGGTCGTGCAGGAACGTCCAGTCGCCGCGCGGCATGTCGAAGTGCAGCTTGCTCAGACCGTGAAAATTGCCCTTGGCGTTGGTCTGGTCGAACGAGATCACGAACTGCATCTTGGGCGAGGCGTCGAGCTGCACGGTCTCGACCCAGGAGGATTGCCCCTTGAGCCGGATGGCCGCGTCAACGACCGTCTCGCCGGTCTCGCTGCCGAAGTGGAAGACGATCGGGTGGTAGTTCTGGGGTGGATTGCCGGCCTGGACGTCGGCGATGTCCATGAACTCGGCGTTCAGCTTCGACCACTCGTCGGCACTGATGTCGATCCAGTACTGCGGCAGCTTCGATTGATCGAACAGATCGGCGCAGCCGTCGCTGGTCATCGGCGCGCCGGCCGCTCCGCCGAGGCCGCCCGCGCCGCCCAGGCCGGCCGCTCCGCCCATGCCGCCGGGGTTGGAGCCGGCCACGCCGCCAGCTTGACCCCCGAGCGCCATCGCGCCGCCGGCGTTGCCGCCCGTCGCCGCCGGGGCACCGCCCGGCCCGCCGTCAGGCGGACCGACCATCGGAGATCCGCCGGTGGCGGGCGCCGCGGCGTCAGCCATCGGCGCAACGGCCGCGTCCAGCGCGCCCCCGAGACCGGCGCCGGCCGCGCCGGCTGTACCCGTTGGCCCCATGGGCGGTGTTCCGTCACCGCAACCGAAACCCAGAACCATTCCGACCAACGAACCCAGAACAACTGCCCGACGCAATGCGCACATCGCGACGCCCCCAAGCGACGAGAAAAGAAACTCAATCGGATCTAGTCATGCGAGTCGCAAAAGGAACACGGGCGGCGGTTGACCACCTTTCCGGACAGCGGTAGGTTCGCCCTTTCGCGCGCCAATCCGGAACCCCAACGCAGAAGGAGGCCGGCGATGATCGGAAGCGTCGATCAGCTCGTGAACCAGAAGATCCTGCTCTGGGAAGAAGAGCGTCGCATCGCGGCGCGCAAGCGCCCGCAGGGTCAGGGGCCGATGGTGTGCGTGTCGCGCGAGTACGGCGCGCGCGGCGCCGCCATGGCGCGCATGGTCGCGGAGCGTTTGGGATTTCAGTTCTATTCGCAGGAGCTGATTCAGGAGATCGCCGAGGTGGCGCAGGTGCGCCAGCAGGTGGTGGCCTCCCTCGACGAGCGCCTGCAGGACAGCATCTCCGAGTGGGTGGTGGGCCTCATGAAGCGGGACGGGTTCACCCCCAGTGACTACTTGCGTAACCTCTCCAAGGTGGTGCTGACGCTGGCCCGCCTGGGCCGGGGCGTGGTCGTCGGCCGCGGCGCCCATTTCATCCTCGAGCGCAACTCGACGCTGCGCGTCCGGGTGGTGTCACCGCTGGAGACCCGCGTCGCGCGCATTGCGCAGCGTGACAGCCTGCCCGTCGACGAGGCCCGCGGGACCATCCGCCGCATCGACGCCGAGCGGGTCGCGTTCAACCGCCGTCACTACGGCGCCGACCTGACGGACCCGGTGAACTACGACCTGATCGTCAACACCGGGACGTTGGGGCTCGAAGGGGCGGCGAACCAGGTCGTCGCCGCCTTCGAGTCCCGGTTCGGCCGCCCCGCCTGAGCGTTACATCGTTGCCGAGGCCGGCAACGTCGCCCCGCCACCGCTCAACGTCACGTCAGGCTCGAACGTGATGTTGTGCGCGCCCACGCACCCCTGGAAGCTGGTGCGCGACGAGATGTCCAGCGCGGCGTTGGGCGCCAGCAGGACCCCCTTGAAGATGCCGTCCGTCCCCAGCCGGATGGTCGATGCGTTCGTGTACAGCGTGAGCGGCTGCGCCAGGGTGCTCTGCACCTTGACCCGGTCCGACCAGGTCAGCGCGCCGGCCACGTTGACGGTGGTCGCCGCGTTGTCGGTGAAGATCACGTCGGTCTGCACGTTCAAGGACAGGAAGTTGTACGTGCCCGCCAGCAACGTCACCTGAGCGCCCGAGTTGATGGTCACGTTGCCGTACTGACCGGGGCTCAGCGTGACGGCCCCCGAGAAGGTCTGGTTTCCGGTCCCCGCCGTCACGGTCTTGGTGGCCAGGGTCGGGATGGTGACCGTGGCGTGCTGGGTCAGGGTGCCGGTGATGGTGAAGATGTTCTGGTGCTGCAGCACGCCGGCCAGGGTCAGGTTCCCCGCCACCTTCGAGTTGTCGCGCATGAACGCGTCCGCGTTCACCAGCACGTTGCCGGTGATGGTCGCGAACGACCCGATCTGCAGCAACCCGCCCGAGTCGACCGAGGCGGTGATCTGCGTCCGGTCGCCGACGTTCATCCCCATGTTGAGCGTCTGCGTGGCCAGCACACAGGGGTTGACGGGGGCGGCCTGCTGGCAGACCTGGAAATAGATCGGGTCGGTGTTGCTGAAGGGGCGTCCCAGCGTCGCACCGTTGGCGGTGAAGGCGCCGTAGAAACAGGTTCCCAGCGACTTCATCTGCTGGTAGTCGCCCAGCACCCGCTGCGAGTCGAACTCCGTCCCGTCGTTCGGGTCGGGCGATTCGAACGCCAGCAGGGACCGATCCGAGAACGTGCCCCCCTGGTCGACGCTCAACGACAGGTGCGCCGTGAAGTCGGGCAGGGTGTTGTTCCCCAGGCCGTCGAAGCTATAGAAGAACACGCCGACAGTCCCGTTGGTGTCGACCGCCACCTGCGGAAGCGCCGACTCGAGGTTGGTCACGATCGCTTCGTTCCCGATGGTGACGTTCCCGTTCGCGAACGTCAGCCGGCGGATGGCCATCCGATCGACCCCGTTCGATTGCGAGCCGTACGCGTAGTAGAGGGCGCCGTTGCGCGGATCGACCGCCGCGTGATCGACCCCGCCCAGCAGGGCGTTGACCGTCCCGAACTTGGGCGTCGGCTGGGTGCTGACGCCGGTGGCGATCTGCACGCCCTGCGAGTTGCCGTTCAGCGACCAGGTGTGGCCGCCGTCGGCCGAGCGGTTCAGCATGTAGGCGATGGTCGGCGACGGCGTTCCGCCGAAGCAGTTGGCCAGGCAGCGCTGCCACAGCGCGTACATCACGCCGGTGGTGGGATCCTTGGCCAGGCGCAGGCCCGGGTTGATCCCGCCCGTCGAGTTGCCGACCTTCACGTCGACCGTGAAGTTCGGCGGAACGACCCCGTACGACACCGCCACGTGCATGTCGGGACCGTCAATCCCGTCGCTGTT
>Ga0134125_10007990_pt1 | contig 11928 bp, 7 predicted proteins | sample KB31751_FD_96464 | JGI IMG/M metagenome (GOLD analysis project Ga0134125, IMG submission 96464) | Terrestrial soil microbial communities with excess Nitrogen fertilizer from Kellogg Biological Station, Michigan, USA - KB3-175-1 | ecosystem: Environmental > Terrestrial > Soil > Unclassified ... | reverse complement strand
GGTTCGAGCCGGAGCCGAACAACAGCAAGACCGAAGCATTGCTTAACGGGCTGATCGCCGAGGGGGCGCGGGTGACCGTTCTGACCGGCTTTCCGAACTATCCCGGCGGGAAGCTTTACCCCGGCTACCGCATTCGCTTGTTCCAGCGCGAGATTCTGAAGGGCTTCGAAGTCCATCGAGTGCCGCTCTATCCGAGCCACAACCGATCGTCGGTGGGGCGGATCGCAAACTATTCGTCCTTCTTCCTCTCCTCATTGATTTACGGGCTCGTCAACAAGCGCAAGTTCGACCTCGCTTATGTCTATCATCCGCCGATCACCGTCGGATTGGCCGTCTGTTTGTGGGGATTGCTCGGCCGCGTGCCGTTCGTGATCGATATCCAGGATCTGTGGCCGGACTCGGTAGCGGCAAGCGACATGGCCGGAGTGAAAGTGCTGTCAGGGATGCTGAACGGCGTCTGTAATTTCGTCTACCGCCGAGCGGCGAGGATTCTCGTCCAATGCCCGGGAATGAAGCACAAGCTGCTCGAGCGCGGAGTGCCCGCCGACAAGATAGCGGTCGTTTACAACTGGACCGACGAGGAGGCGTTCGAAGCGCCGAGCGACTTTTCGCTGCCGTTCCTCGAGGAGCCGGCTGCCTTCAATCTGATCTACGCGGGCAATTTCGGCCGGGCTCAGAATTGCGAAACTCTGATCCGCGCCGTTGCACTTGCCACCGAGCGCCTGCCGAAGCTGCGGCTGCTCATGATCGGCGACGGCGTTGAGGAGCAGCGCTTGCGCGCGGTCGTGGCGGAGCTTGGAGCGGCAAACATCTGCTTCCACTCGAGGGTGGCCCGCAGCTCAATGGCCGCCATTTATCCAAGGGCCGATGCTTTGGTCTGCACGCTCACCCGCCAAGAGCTTTTCGCCCACGTGATCCCAAGCAAGACCCAGGCCTATATGGCTGCGGGGCGGCCGATATTAATGGCCGTCGAGGGCGACGCTGCGCGATTGATTGTCGAAGCGGGCGCGGGGATTGCGGTGCCGCCCGAGGATCCCGCCGCGCTTGCCGACGCAATCGCTCGAATGGTCCAAATGCCGCGGGAGCAGCGCGAAGCGATGGGCCGCGCCGGACGCGCTTATTACGATGCTCATCTGTCGTTCGCCTGCGGAATGGCCCTGACCCTGAGCGAGATCCGTGGAGCGGCGGGGGATGCCTCATTGGAACCTCGACAGGTCTCGCCGGCACCAAGTCGGCAAGCGAAGGCGGGACAAGGCATCACGTGAACCGAAGCGGCGCCATTTCAATCCCCCAATGGCAGCTCCCGCGCGCCCTCCCCGTTGTAACTCCTGACGGGCTGACTCGGCTTCCGCTGGCGGTCGTGCTCGCCTACGTGGTTGCGACCTTCCTGCTGTTCCTGACCTGGCCGATCGACTGGCCGATCTACACCCTTGCCAACTGGGTCCGTCTGGTCGGCTACGTCAGTTTGTGCCTGATCGTCCTTGCAGTCAGCGCATTCACCGGCTCGACGGGTCCGACGCGCGTTGTTGCTCCTTTGCCGCATCTTGGCCTGTGGCTGCCGCTCGGGGCGCTCGCAGCGGCACTGCTGCTGATCCCGTCGAGCCTCGTCTATACAGGTCTTCATCCGTGGGATGTGCTGGAGGCGCTCAAGGACCAGGCCGCCGCATATCGCCGGCTTCAGCAGCAGCTCTTCCTCACCAGCGGGGAGAGGGACAATTTGGTCGCTGTTCGAATGGCGGTCGCGCCGTTGACCTATGCCATCCTTCCGCTCGGAATAATCCGATGGAACTCGATCGGCTGGCTCGGTCGAGCCTCGGTGATCGTCATCGTCGCGACGGCGATCATCTTCTCGATCCTGCGCGGGACCGACAGGGAGCTGGCCGATCTGTTCCTGGTCGGGATTGCCGCTGCCTTCGTCTCGGTCGGACGCGCGACCGCGATGGGGAAGGGGGGCCGAGAGCTGGTCCGCCGTTCGTGGAAGCTTGCTGCAATCGCGATCATATTCCTGGCCCTTGCCCAGAACCTGTTCACCGATCGCAAGGCGGAGCGGCTCGGCGGAGTCGTCAGCCGCACGACCGTTTGCGCCAACAACAGCCGCATCTGCGCCGATCTCGATAATCCGGTGATCGCCTGGCTTCCCCACCGCCAGAGGTTCAGTCTGACCTTGTTCATCCTCTCGACCTGCTCGGGTTATTATGGACTCGAATTGGCGATGGAGAAGCCGTTCGATTCGACGTTCGGAATGGGCCATTCGCCAGCGATGCTGTCGGTATACGAAGCAGTGACCGGCGATCCGACGCTGCACAAGCGCACCTACACCTATCGTAATGGCGCAGACGGATGGTCCGAGGAATATTATTGGTCGACGCTGATTGCCTGGATCGCGAACGATGTCGGCTTTTTGGGCGCCTTGTTCGTGCTTGGAGTGATCGGCTTCATGTGGGGCAAATGGTGGCGCGAGGCGGCCGCAGGAATGAGCGATCCCGCGGCAGTGCTGTTCGCCTTGACGACGACGATGATCTTCTACCTGCCGGCCAACGACCAAGTGCTGGCGAGCTACGACGGCTACGCAATCTATGCCGTGTGGATCGGTATCTGGCTATGGCACCGCTCGCGCCGAGCGCTCTTTATAATGCTGCCGTCGCAAGCCGAAGCCACGTGATTCGAAACGCGTCCATCCCGGCCTATTTCGCGGTCCGGGTGCTTTGTGCGATCCTCCTCCTGAAGCTCTCGACCTTGTTCCTCGACGTTCAGGAGTTCGCGAACTTCACGCAATTTCTGGCTTTCTCATCATTGCTCAACATGGCCGTGGTCGGCGGCGCTCAGAACGGGCTCATCCGCGAGGCGGCAGCAAGCAGCGACGCCGAGCTCGCCAACGTGCATGGAGCCGGGCTCGCGGCCTGGGCGATTGCAGTGCCGGCGATTGGCATTCCGGGGCTGGTGTTCAGTCCGCAAATTTCTCAAGTGCTGACCGGAAGCGACAGCTTCTCGAAGGAGATTGTCGGACTGGTGCTCCTCTCGCTTGCAGCGGGTCCGGGGCAGGTCTGCTGGAGCGTGCTGTCGGGGCGCAAGATGATCGCTCAGAGCCTTGGTGCGCAATCCGTCGGTCTCGTCGTCGGCACTGCCTCAGCCGCGTGGTTCATCATCCGCGGGAGCTATTCGGCAGCGGCGCTCGCCTTATCCACAGGACCATTGGTCGGAGCGGTCGTGGCCTTGCCGTTCGCGGGCCGACTGCCGTTGAAGTGGCGGCCGACACACGTAGGCCTGGCCCATTTGTTCGCTTATTCGGCCGCGATTGTCTCGACCCTCGGTTTCACCGCTTTGACCCTGTTCGCATTGCGCTTTCTATATCGCGAGCAGTTCGGCACCACCGAGCTCGGCTACTGGCTGGCGGCGAACCGGATCTCCGACATATCGACCCAGTTCGTCGGCCTCTTCATGCTGCAGGCCTTCGTTCCCCAGCTCGCCGCCGCTTCAAATGAGCAAGAGCAAAAGCGCCTGATCTTGCGCTACGGGAGTCTTGCGTCAGCGCTGATGGGCGGGGCTTTGCTCGTCTTTCTCCTCGCTTCAGGACCGCTCGTGCACCTGTTCCTGTCGTCGGCCTATATTCCGGCAATCCCGGGCATCCGGCTCTACATGACCGGCGATTTCCTCCGCGTCTGGGCGTCGCTGGCCATGTTCACTGCCTTCGCGAGTGGCAGGCCATTGCGCTATGCGGCGATCTAGATCGCGGCGATGGCACTCATGGCGGTGCTGACGCTCGCTCTTATCGCAGCGGGCGAGGTGCACGCGCCGCAGATCGCTTATGTCGCTGCTTACGGGCTGACCGCGCTCATTCTTGGTGCGGCGGTGCTCGTGCGATCGCTGCAGAGCCGGCGCGTCTCTCTTATTTCTTGAGCTCTAATGCACGCATGAAGCGCTTCCCTCGCGTCGCAAGAGCGCGAGGTTCACGTGAGCGCTTGGGAAAACCAGCCCTTGGTTAGAAATCACGCCTGAAGCACCGCTGCAAGGGCATGGCGGACATCGAAAATCTCCTCGAGGCACAGCTTCGCGGCTCGACTGACCGGACCTTGGCTAATCAGGCGCTGCGCTTCGAGAAAGAAAAGCTCGCTTTCTCCAAACGGAACGGCGGTGCCGACTCCATAATCCTCGAGAATCCGAATGAAGTCATTGCCGTGCTCGACCGCGGCGACGATCGGCAGGCCGGCGCGAAGATAATCGATCGTCTTTGAGGGCATGCTGAAGCTCGTGACACCAGGGACGGTCGCAAGCATTGCGACGTCGCACGCGCCGAGCAGCTCAAGATAATCCGCACGGGTCAGCGACGGGCGGTAGAGCAGGTTTGGCTGGAGTGCCGCGCGATCGCGGATCGCCGGGGCAAGACGGCCATCGCCGATAAAGAGGAAGTTGAGCTTGGCCTTCGCCGCCATTGCAGCATCGGCTGCGGCGAGCATCTGTTCGAACCCGCGCCCTTGGGTAAGCTGGCCGCCAAAGACCGCGATGGGCGCATTTGGCGGAAGTCCATGACGCTGGCGAACGGCTGCGCGATCAACGGCTTCGACTGGCTTTGTCGGACCCCAGATTGGAGTGACGAGCACGCGCTGCTCCGGGCCGAGGCGGAACCGCCGCCGAAGGTAGTCCGCATTAGCCGGAAGCGTGCAGACGATCGTTGTGAAATGCCGGAGAAGGCGCTGCTCCCAGGCACGTGCGACCCGCAGCGGCAGGCCGCCCGGCATTCGGCCGATCTCATAATGATGGTCGGGGAAGAAGTCCCAGACGAACAGGGTCCGGTGCGCGATTCTAGCGCTCTCCATCCGCTTCACCAGCGGTGCGATCGCAACCAGCGGCATCCAGGCGAATGCGACATCGAAGCTCGCGAGGTCGAAATGGCGAGCCGCGACGCGAGCCGCGTGCCGGCCGCTGAGGATGAACTTGCTTGAGTGACGGGCAAGGCGCCCAAAGCCGGATAAATATTTCGGTGCGCAGCGGACGACGCGCACCCCTGCCGCGGTCCTGAGCTCCTCGATGCGCGACTTTGGTGAGCCCGTCCAATCGAGGTGCAGCACCTCAACTTCGTGACCCGCGCTAACGAGCGCGTCGGCGAGCTCGGTTGTGAGATAGGATTGTCCAGAGCCGGTCGGATATTGCATCGTGACCATCAGCACACGCACGCGGTCAATATTCCTTCCAGACCGAACGGCGGACGTAATCCGTGTAGCTAAGGATGATCCGGACGGTCTTTTCGCTGACGTCCGGCACCTCGTAATCAGGCGGCAGGCGCAAGCGACTTCTTTGCGTCGCGAGGACGTCCAGCGCCTGGAGCACTCGCTCGGCGCCAAGGCCAGTCATCATGACCACCGCTTGTTCCATCGCCTCGGGCCGCTCATGGGCGTCGCGCAGGTTGATCGCCGGGAAACCGAGGATCGCCGATTCCTCGCTGATCGACCCGCTGTCGGACAGGACTGCACGGGCGCTCAGCTGAAGCGCGTTATAGTCGAGGAATCCGAGCGGCTTCAGCAGGCGAACCAGCGGGTGGAAATCGAGCCTCAGCACATCGATCCGTTTGCGCGTGCGCGGATGGGTGCTGACGAGGATCGGCTCACCGTGCCGGTCGGCGATGGCTTGGAGCGTTCCGGCAAGTGTCCGGATGCGATCGTCGGAATCGACGTTCTCCGCGCGATGCGCGCTGACGAGAAAATAGCGGCCCGCTTCAACCCCCAAACGGGTCAGCACATCTGAAGCGTCGATCTTGGGACGATAATGAGTGAGCACTTCGAACAGCGGGCTGCCGGTCTTGATCATTCGATCGGGGGGGAATCCCTCCAGGAGCAGATATTCGCGGGAGATCGAGGAATAAGGCAGGTTGATGTCGGCCATATGGTCGAGGATGCGGCGGTTGATCTCCTCGGGCACGCGCTCGTCGAAGCAGCGGTTGCCCGCTTCCATGTGGAAGACCGGGATGCGCCTGCGCTTGGCGGCAATCGCTGCAAGGCAGCTGTCGGTATCGCCAAGGACGAGGACCGCGTCGGGCCGCTCCTCGGCGAGCAAGCGGTCGGCGGCGATGATCACCTTTCCGATCGTCTCTGCTCCTGTTTGGCCAGCAAGAGAGAGGTCATGATCCGGAGCCCGGAGCTCCAGCTCCTCGAAAAAAATGGAATTGAGCTCGCGGTCGTGGTTCTGCCCGGTGTGGACGAGGACATGGTCGGTTGCAGCATCGAGCGCGGCCATCACTCGCGACAGCCTGATCACCTCGGGCCGGGTGCCGACGATGGTCATCACCCTGAGGCGAGGAATTTTCACAGCGGCAGCGGATGGGTGTCGGGCCGCTTAGGGTCGAACGGCTCATTGGCCCAGCAAAGAACGACCAGTTCCTTGTCGCCGATGTTGGTGACGTCGTGCGCCCAGCCGGGGATCGTCTCGATGATCGCTGGATCGCCGGCCGAGCCGACCAGTTCGAATGTCTCGCCGCTAAGGACGTGGCGGAAGCGGAAGCGGCCGGTCCCGTGAGCGACGAGGAACTTCTCCACCTTCGAATGATGATAGTGACCGCCCCGCGTTGCGCCCGGGTGGGCGGTAAAATAGGAAAATTGCCCGGCCGCCGGGTTCTTCAGCATTTCGACGAAGGTGCCGCGAGCGTCCTCACGCAAGGTCAGCCGATAGGTCGCTTGGGAGGCTGGAAGCGCGGCGATGAAGGTTGCGTAGAGCATCCTTGAAAGACCATTTCCGACGTTGCAGATCTCGCCGCGGGTGCGCGTATCGGCAAATCCCCGGATCAGTTCCGCAACTTCGCCGACTTTGGTTGGATGGACGTTCCGGATTTTGGCGAGCCCGCTTCTTGCGGGCGGGCTGTCGATCAGGCCGAGCCACTCCTCGACGAGGTCCTCGACATAGAGCAGCGAAAGCGGCGCGGAAGGATCGTTGATGCTGAGGGGCAGCCCGTTCGCCGCATTATGGCAGAAGGTGGCGACGACCGAATTATAATTGGGACGCGCCCATTTGCCGCAGAGGTTTGGAAGCCGCCAGATCGAGACGGTTGCAAGCCCTCGTTCGGCGAGGTCGAGAAGCACCTTTTCGGCCGCGCGTTTGCTTTGCCCATAGGCGTCCTTGTCGAGCGCCTTTGCCGACGAGCTGTAGACGATCAGCGGTTTGCGCCGGCCGCGGCCCACGGCGTCGGCGACCCAAATGGTATAGTCACGGTTCGAGCGGAGAAATTCGCTCTCCTCCTCCGGCCGGTTTGCCCCGGCAAGATGGAAGATGATGTCGGCGCAGGCGAGTTCGGCTGCCGCAACCCGCGCATCGGTATGGCGAGTGATCCGGCGAAGTTCGCGTCCTTGCTCGCTGAGCCGGAGGACGAGATTGGTGCCAAGAAAGCCATTGGCGCCGGTGACTGCGATCCTTCGCCCGTCAGAAATCATCGGCGCGTTTTTCCGTCAAGACAGTCGCGGACACAGGCGAGGCTGCCAAGGATCCCCGCCATCTCATCGACGTCCAACTGGCGCGCATTATGCGAATTGAAGTCTTCGAGCTTGGTCAGTTTGGTCTGGCCGTCGGTGAAGAAGGACTCGTAATTCAAATCGCGGCGGTCGGGCGCGACGCGATAATAGGCCTGGTGGTCCTCGGCAGTCGCGAGCTCCTCCCGGCTGAGCAGGGTCTCGTGCTGCTTCTCCCCGTGCCGGGTGCCGATGATTCGGATCGGGTGCCTCGGGCGGTCCATCACGCGCAGCACTGCATGAGCGAAACTGTCCATGCTGACGGCCGGCGCCTTTTGGACATACATGTCGCCGTTCGATGCGTAGCTGAAGGCGTAGAGGCAAAGGTCGACGGCTTCATCCAAAGTCATGACGAACCGCGTCATCTTGGGATCTGTGATGGTGATCGGCTCACGGTCCAGCACCTGCTGGAGGAACAGCGGGAGGACCGAACCGCGCGAGCCCAGCACATTGCCGTACCGGGTCGTCGAAAGCACCGTCCGGCTGCCGTCGATCACTCGCGCTTTGCTTGCGACGACTTTCTCCATCAGCGCCTTCGACATGCCCATTGCATTGACCGGATAGACCGCCTTGTCGGTCGACAGGCAGACCACTCGGCGAACATCGTTGCGGATGGCGGCGTCGATCACGTTGGCGGTCCCGACCACGTTCGTCGCGACTGCTTCCATTGGATGGAATTCGCAGCTCGGCACCTGCTTTAGTGCCGCCGCATGATAGATATAATCGACGCCGCGGGTGATCATGTCCATCGTCCGGGCGTCGCGGACATCGGCGATATAATATTTGAGGCGGGGGTCCTTGAACCGCTTGCGCTGATCTTCCTGCTTCTTCTCGTCGCGGCTGACGATCCGGATTTCGGCGATTGGCTGCGCGAGGAAATGCCTAAGGATCGTCGATCCGAACGATCCGGTGCCGCCGCTGATCATGAGCGTTGAGCCCGCTAGGTCCATTCCCCCAAATTCCTCGAGCCGATGTCACTGCCTAGGTGCCCCGCGAAACGGTGAACGTTCACTTCGCAAACGTTGAACTTCGCTCACCGCGCCCGCCACTCACGACCCTGGAGGGGCGGAGCTAAAAAATGCTGGCCATATTCTCACGAGTGCCGGGCGAACGGTGATCGCCGCGGACCTCCTCGCTGCGGTGCGCGGCTACGCGATCTCGCGGACGCGCCCCGCCAAGCGGTGGATCGCGATGCTGGTCGATGCCGGGCTGTGCGCGCTCGCCTGCTACGCCGCAATCTTCCTTCGCCTCGGCTTCATACCGGATCGCGATACGCCCTATGGAGTGCTGGTTGCAGTCTCCGTGGGTCTCGCCCTGCCGATCTTCTGGGCGGTCGGGCTCTATCGGGAAATCTTCAGCCAATCGGGCATTCGAGCAATCCTCAATATCGCCCGCGCCTGCACGATCTACGCGCTTCCCTTCGCGACGGTGTTTACAGTGCTTCGAGTGTGGGGAATCCCGCGCACGCTCAGCCTCATCCAACCGATCCTCTTGTTCCTCGCCATCGCCGCTTCGAGACTTTTTGCGCGTTACTGGCTGTTCGGGACCAATGCGGACCGCCGAATCCGGCAGCGCCGAGTGCTGATCTATGGCGCCGGCTCGGCGGGCCGTCAGCTGGCCGCCGCGATTGCCCAAAGCTCCGAGATGGTGGTGGTCGGCTATTTCGACGACAGCCCGGCGCTCATCGGCAGCGTGATTGACACCCGGCGGATCCATGATCCCGCGGCAATGGCGGCGGTCGTCGACAAGGAAGGCGCCGACGAAATCCTTCTTGCGCTTCCGTCGGCGCCGCGGATCCGACGCAACGAGATCATCGCTTCTGCACGACGAGCGAACGCCTGCATCCGGACTCTTCCGGGCCTCATGGATATCGCCCATGGGCGGGTCGAAATCGGCCACATCCGCGAGCTCGAGATTGAGGACCTGCTGGGCCGCGGCATGGTCGAGCCCGATCGCGAACTGATGCGCCGGGCGATCGTCGGGCGCACGATCATGGTTACCGGCGCGGGCGGATCGATCGGAAGCGAATTGTGCCGCCAATTGATGGCCCTCGAGCCCGCGATCCTGCTTCTCGTCGAGATCAGCGAGTTCGGGCTTTACGAAATCCACCGCGCGCTGGAATTGCGGTTGGAGGCAGTGCGCGTCGTTCCGCTGCTCGGGTCGGTCTGTGATGAAGCGCGCATGCTTGAGATTGTCGGCGCGTGGCGGCCAGACATTATCTACCACGCCGCCGCTTACAAGCACGTGCCGCTGGTCGAGCACAATCCCGCCGAGGGCATTCGCACCAACGTCTTTGGAACCCTCACGCTCGCCCGGGTCGCGGCTCGCATGGACGTGCCCAACTTCGTCCTCGTCAGCACCGACAAAGCGGTCCGGCCGACGAGCATCATGGGCGCAACCAAGCGCGCCGCCGAACTCGTCCTTCGGGCGCTCGACCAGGTCTCGCCTCAGACCTGCTTTTCAATGGTCCGCTTCGGAAACGTTCTTGGAAGCAGCGGGTCGGTCGTTCCGCTGTTTCGTCAGCAGATCCGCTCCGGCGGGCCGGTGACCCTGACCGACTGGCGGGTCAGCCGCTATTTCATGGCGGCCCGCGAAGCGGCCGAGCTGGTGCTGCAGGCGAGCGCAATGGCAAAAGGCGGCGAATTGTTCGTGCTCGACATGGGCGAACCCGTGCGCATCGGAGCGCTCGCCCGCAACATGATCGAACTTTCCGGGCTGACGGTGCGGACGAATGGCAATCCCGCGGGCGACATCGAAATAGTCGAGACCGGACTTCGTCCCGGCGAGAAGCTCTACGAGGAGCTGCTGATCGGCGATAATCCGGCGCCAACCGAGCATCCACGAATTCTCAAGGCGGATGAGCGTTTCACGCCATTTGACGAACTCTCTCAGAAGCTCGACCGACTGAGCGATGCATTATCTGGCGCAAGGCCGGCCGAACAAATTGCGACGCTTCGCGAGCTCGTGCCCGAGTTTTGCGGCAATGGTAAGCTCGTCGATTGGGTCCAGCTCGAATTGGCGAGCGCCTCGGCGCCCCCGCTCGAGGAGCGCCGCGCAGTCAAGATTGCATGATCCGACCAATGAAAGAAGCGCCGCGCGCATTGGTGGTGGGTGCAAGCGAGACGGCGGCGCTGCTTCATTTGCCGGTACTTGCAAAGCTGCGCGAGGAGGGACGGCTCGAGCTCACCGAAATTTGTGATCTGCGGCTAAAGAGCGCAGCTGCCGCCCGGCAGCGCTTCGGATTTGTCCGCGACGGCGGCGACTCGGCGGCGGCGATCGCCAGTGACGACATCGATCTGGTCTATCTCTTGGGCAGTGCAGGGATGCATTGCACCCTCGGGCTCGCCGCGCTCGAGGCGGGCAAGCATCTGTTTGTCGAAAAGCCGATCGCCCCGACCTTTGCCGACGCAATGCAACTCGCCGACGCTGCACAGGCGCGGGGGCTGATTGCAGCAGGCGGTCACAACAGACGGTTCCTTGCCGCCTTCGATCGAATCCGGTCCCAAGCCGGAAATGCCGGCTGGTCCTTCGCTCAAGCGATATTCGACAAGCCCGGGTTCGGGCAGCCGCCGCCGTTCGGCGCCACCACCTGGCTCGGCGCCAATGGCATCCATGCGCTCGATGCCTTGCTGTTCATGATGGGCGGAATGCCCGAATGGCTGGCCGCAGAGGCTGGCGGCGGTGCACCGATGCCGACCGTCTTCACCGCGACGATGCGCTGGCCGAATGGAGCGCAAGCGGTGCTATTGTGCAACAATGAAGCTGGAGCGCGGCGCGAGGAATATGTTTTCCATGCTCCAGGAGAGAGCTGGCGGGTCGACGATAGAGGGCTGACGATCGAGCGCGATGGAAGGCAGTCCTTTGCCGGGCACCCGACGACAGGAGACGGCTTTTGGGCCGAGCACGAGGCTTTTCTCAAGGCGGTTGAAACCGGCGTTTCGCCGCTTCACTCGATCGCTTCGCTCGCGCCATCGCTGTTTCTTGCAGAACTGATCGAGGCGAAGCACCACGGACCGGTCCGGCTTCCTCGCAAAGGCGTGCCTCAGGCGCCGCCGCCGACGCATAGGGTCCTGCTCGTCAATCCCGACCGATTGCGCAGCGCTCTTGGCGACATGCCGTCCAACTGGCGGCTTGTCCCGATTGATGAGATCGATCGGAGTTCGGAACCTCGACCCGACGTCGGTGCGGCCATCCTTGCGCCAGGCGCAGCACCGATAAGCGCCGAGCTTCTCGACAAGTTACCGAATTTGGCAATCGTCGGCGTAGCCGCATTGTCGCTGCAGCGCTACGAGGCCGACCGCCTGCTCGATCGCGGGGCCCGACTGGTGAATGCCAGCCATTCTTACGCCGAAAGCGTCGCTGAGTTCGCGCTTGGCCTCGCCATTCTCGGACGGAGGCGGGCGTTCGTTTGCGACGGTGTGATGCGCGCCGGGGGCTG
>Ga0134125_10007987_pt1 | contig 11929 bp, 9 predicted proteins | sample KB31751_FD_96464 | JGI IMG/M metagenome (GOLD analysis project Ga0134125, IMG submission 96464) | Terrestrial soil microbial communities with excess Nitrogen fertilizer from Kellogg Biological Station, Michigan, USA - KB3-175-1 | ecosystem: Environmental > Terrestrial > Soil > Unclassified ... | reverse complement strand
TCATGAACTCGCCGACTAGGGCGAGCGGAACGCTGCCGCCTTGATAGGCCGCGACGGCTTGCACGACGGGATGCTCGCGCAAAGCAGCGAGCGTGGGATGGGGATTGTCGGTGACGCAGCTTGTAAGCGTATTTCCGGTGCTGTCGGAATTGATGGCGTAACGCCCGATCCTTCCTGCGCCGATCGTGCTACCGCGCTCGGCGAGCACGATACCGTCGGCCAGAATGCGATCGAGCAATCCCGAGCGGCTCGCAGAGATCAGGGGGGCCAGTCCGGCGGGTCCGCCGCCGACAATCAATGTGTTGACGATCATGTGCGTGGGTTCCGGTCCCGTTAAAGGAGCTGTTCGCGACGGATTTCTCGTAGCAAGCGCGAGGGCACTGGGTGGTGCGGCGTCCGGGTTCGCGGCTGCGGTGAACACGCCTCGCGGAACGCACGGCAGACGTAATCGACCTCACTTTCGGTCAAGATGTCCGAGACAGGGAGAGCGATGATGCGACGAGCGATCTTTTCTGTCGCCGGCAAGGCACCGGCGACGCAGGTTTGCTGAAAGAAAGGTTGCTCCGCGAGGTGCGGCACGAAATAGCGACCAGCGCCGACGCCACGGCTGCGCAATGCCTCGATCACCTCGTCGACCCGGCCACTATGGCTTTCGGGAACGAGGACCGAGACGAATTGGTGCGCGACGCGCTGGCCGGTTAACTTCTGGAAGGCGAATTCAGGCAACAGAGCGCGATAGCGGTCGAACATTGCTTGGCGGTGCCGCGCCGCCGCCTCGTAGTCGCCCAGCTTCACAAGACCGAGAAGGGCGCAGACCTCGCTCATCTTGGAATTGAGGCCCGGCATGGTCGCGGCCCGTGGCTCGCCGAAGCCGAAATTGCCCATGGCACGAATATCCGCGACGACTTGCCGATCGGCGCAATAGATCAAGCCGCCTTCAGCCGTCGCGAAGGCCTTGGTCGCATGCATCGAAAATACCAGCGGATGCGCGCAGCCGATGCCGAAAGGCTCACCTTCACCATCGAGGCTCCCCAGCGCCGCAGCAGCATCGACCACCAGCGGAATGCCACGTTGCTGGGAGATCGCGTGATAGCGCGCAAGATCGAGGCAGTTGCCGAAGGTGGCGTTCGGCACCATGGCGGCGATCTCATCGCCGTATTCGGCAAGCAGCTCGTCCTCCGCCTCGGCGGAAGGCAACCAGGTCTCGCTATCGATATCGGAGAAGAGCGGCGTCAGACCGCACCACAATGCCGCTTGCGCACCGGCAGCGAAGGTGAAAGACGGCATCAGCGCGTAGCGTCCACGCGGATTCCATCCAACCGCCCGCTTGATCGCGAGCATCAATCCGAGTGTCGCATTGGCGACAGTCACGCAGCAATGCTCGTCGCGAAATAAAGCCCGGGAAAATCGCTCTTCGAGGCGCGAATTCACCGGGCCGTAATTGGAGAAGATGCCGCTGCGTTCAATTTCCGCGAGGGCGGCACTCTGACGTGAGAGCTTGGACGGGTTGGGACGAAGAAAAGGGACGCGAAGACTCTCGGCCTGAATACGAGAACTTGCGCGTGCGGTGTGAAGATCAAAACGCAGGGATTTCATGTCCGGTCGAAACGTCCGACCGGCCAAATAGTTCTCACGATTCTGCGATTTTTTACGCGGACGGGCCAGGGAAATGCTCAAGGCCAGGCCTGGGAATAGAGTATCCAGATAACGCCGTGACCGCGCCACGGTGACGCCATCTTCGCATCTTCTGATGAATGGCCTCGCAGCATCTCTCTGGCATCAGAATATTATGGCAAACAACACCGACGTCGCGATCATCGGAGCGGGACCCTACGGCTTGTCATGCTCGGCCTATCTTCGAGGCCGCGGGGTTGAACACGTCATCTTTGGTTCGCCAATGGCAGCCTGGCGCGACAACATGCCCGCGGGCATGTCGCTGAAGTCCGATGGCTTCGCCTCTTCACTCTACGATCCGGAAGAGCGCTGGACGCTGCATCGCTATTGCGCCGATAGTGGCTTGCCCTATGCTGATCTCGGCTTACCGGTGCCGATCGAGACCTTCATCGCCTACGGTCTCCATTTCCAGACAACCGTTGTTCCTTATCTCGATCGCCGCGAAGTCGTGCATGTGGGCGCTCGTCACGGCCGGTTCTCGCTTCATCTCAACGACGGCGACGAACTCCTCGCGAAGCGCCTCGTGCTCGCGACCGGCATCAATTATTACCGCCATATTCCACACGAGCTGCGTCACCTTCCCGCCGAAGTGCTGACGCATAGCAACGATCATCAAGACGTCACGCGCCTGCGCGGTCGCAGGATCGCGATCATCGGCCGCGGCGCTTCGGCGGTCGATCTGGCCATGCTCGCACATGAAGCCGGCGCCGAGGTGCAGCTCGTGACACGCACACCGAGCATCGATTTCCATGCGCCGCCGCGGGACAGTCGTCCGTTGTGGGTCCGCATGCGCTATCCGACCACCGGCGTCGGTCCCGGCTGGTGGAATCTCTTCTATTGGCGCGCGCCGGGGCTTTTCCGCCGCATGCCCGCAAAGATGCGCCACCATCATGTGAGCACGGCCTTGGGGCCCGCACCGGGCTGGTTCGTCCGCGATCGGGTCGTAGGCAAATTCCCTGTGCATCTCGGCTGGCAGATCTCAGGCGCGACACTCAAGAACAGCCACGTCGCGCTGCATCTGACGGACAACGACGGCAAAGCGTCCGAGATCAAGGTTGATCACATTATCGCCGCCACCGGATTCCGGACGAACGTTTCGCGGCTCGGCTTCCTCGATGAACCGGTGAAGCGCAAGATCGCGACGCAACACGGAGCGCCTCTGCTCTCGAAAAATTTCGAATCCTCGTGGCCCGGACTATATTTCGTCGGCATGCCGTCGGCGCCGACTTTCGGTCCGGTGATGCGTTTCGCCGTAGGTTCGCGTTATACAGCCGACCGGTTATCGCGGCATCTCGCGCTGCAGGCTTAAAATGCCTGACGCAGGGGCGCCGACCCGATTACTTCTCGCGGCGGCTTGCAGCTGGGAATCAACCGTTCCCCTCGCACTCGCCCTGCGCGATGCCGGCTTCGATATCGCCATCGTTGCTCCGCGTGGACACCCGCTCCATCGCGTCCCCGGCTTGATGAGTCGCTTGCACTATTGGGCACTGATGCCGATGCGTTCGCTGCGGCAGGCGATCGAGAAGTTTGCGCCTTCGATCATCATGCCGTGCGACGAGCCGACCATGATCTTGCTGCAGCAGATGCGACAGGATCCCACACTCGCGCCGGCCATTCGTGATGCCATCGAGCGGGCGCTCGGCCCCGAAGAATCGGCGCCGCTGCTAACCTCCCGTACTGGCTTGGCCCAGATCGCCGAGCGCGCCGGCGTCAGGATTCCACAGTCGGCGGAAATTGCCTCCGCGCGGCAGCTTCTCGCCTGGCTGAAACAGCATGGAACGCCGGCCTATTTGAAGATCGATCGGTCTACCGGCGGCCGCGGGGTCGTTCGGATCGATTCCGTGATGAGCGGCCTGCTCGCCTATTTCCGCCTGCGGCTGCTGTTCGGGATACCACGCTCGCTCTGGCTCTGGCTGCGCTGGGGTGACCTCAGCAGCCTGCCTTTGTTGCGCGCCGAGGGACTTGCCGCGATCACCATCCAGAAGGCGATTGACGGCGTACCGGCCAATTGCGCCTTGAGCGCTTGGCGCGGAGAGCTGATCGCCTGCGTCGCTGTTGAAGCGCTCAAGACGTGCATGCCCAACGGTGTCGCGACGGTGATCCGCGTACGCGACGACGCGCTGATGGAAAGGACCGCGCAAAAGGTCGTCGAGCGGCTCGGTCTCTCGGGCTTGCATGGCCTCGATTTCATTCTTGCGCGCGACACCGGCGTGCCGTGGCTGATCGAGATTAATGGCCGGCCGACCCAGACGGCTTATCTGAGACTTGGCGCCGGCGCCGATCTCGCGGGCTCGCTTTATGCCGCCGTTACAGGCCATCCACTCGAGCCGGTCGGCGTCTTCAAGCCGCAAGAGATCATCACGCTCTTTGACCAGCCGAGCGACGGAAGACCGCGCCTCGCGGAAAACCGTGCGCCGGTGTCCGGGCCACCACCATCCGCGCTGCCGCTCGATTTGCCGTCAGCCGCAAATTCCGCAGTGGTATCGCATAGCTAAGGGGTAATTGTGACGCAGGTTGAAGACACGGCCGATATCCGCTGTGAGCCGCGCGGTGCGGTGAAGCGGGCAGATCGGCTCGCGATCGATGTGTGTATTTGTACTTACCGGCGGCCGGCGGTCGTCGAAGCATTGGCAGCCGTGGCAGCGCAAGATGAGCGGCAAGCGATCGCGCTGCGCGTCATCGTTGCGGATAATGCACCGGGCACCGAAGCGCGGGCTTCGATCTGTGCCGCCGCGGAAAAGCTCGGCCTCGATCTGGTTTATGTACATGCGCCGGAAAAGAACATCTCGATCGCACGCAATGCGTGCCTCACCGCTGCGCGGGCCGACTGGCTCGCCTTCGTCGACGACGATGAGCGTCCGTCGCCGGTCTGGTTGAGCGAGCTGATCGCGGAAGCGCAACGCGGCAACTGGGATGCGGTGCTCGGTCCGGTGCAAGCGGAATATCCCGAACGCGCACCGTCCTGGCTGAGGATTTGCGACCTGCATTCCACGCAGCCGGTTTGGGTGCACGGCCGCATTGAGACCGGCTACACCGGCAATGTCCTGTTGCGGCGCGCGTTGATCGATCGTGCCGACCTCGCGTTCCGGACCGAGCTCGGCCGCAGCGGCGGCGAAGACATCGATTTCTTCTACCGGCTGCGCGATGCCGGCGGCCGCATCGGCTATGCGCCGGCGGCGCTGATTCACGAACCGGTTCCGCTCGAGCGGACCAGTCTCGGCTATCTGCTACGACGCAATTTTCGCCAAGGCCAAACCCATGCCCGGCGGCTGAAACGCTGTTCGCAGATTCGTCCGAGCATATTCCATTTACCGCTAGCCATGGCGAAAGCGCTGCTGCTTGGCATCGCGGCGTGCCGCCCAGGCACCGCCGCGCGGAACCGCAATCTCGCGCGGGCGGCCCTGCATTGCGGCGTGGCGGCGCGACTTGCCGGTGTTGCTGAGATCAAGCTCTATTAGCGCGCTTACTTGAGGTAGCCGCGCTCTCGATAAAACCTCTCAGCACCGGGGTGAAGCGGCGCGCCGCGCGGCGCTTCTTCATCAACATTGCAAAGCTGCACGAGATTGAGCGGTTTGTAGTTGTCAGTTGGGATTTGCAGCTGGCGCGCCTCGATCGCCTCACAAATCGCATAGGCCACGTCGTCCGGCATATCGGCGTGCACGATCATCGGCCAGCCACAGAAGTCGACCCCGGGGACAGGTTGCTTCAGGGCCGGCAAGCGTTTCGGCGTGACTTCGATCATATCGTAGCCGGCCGCCTCGATCCGGCTGCGCACGGCGCCTTCGATCGGCAGGAAGCGGAAGCCGCGTTCCACCGCGAATTGTCCCCAGCTCAAAATTCCTTCATCGAAGATCGCGTTGACCTCGCCCTTCGTGATCATCTGGCCACGCTCCGGATGGCTCGGGCGCGGCACGCCGTGAACTGCGCCGCCCCAGGCGCGGATATCGTCGAGCGAGAAGCCGGCCGCACCGATCATGGTGTTGATGGCGAACATGGTCGAGTCGTCATCGAATGGCGGCGCCAAAGTGTGCCCCGTCGAGACCCGCAGCGGCACTTTCCACTCACGGATTTGCTCGATCGAGGTAATGCCCGTCGATTCATGCACGGCAATGGCCGCGGCGTCCCATGACGGGAACACGGCAATTGTGCGCAGCGGCTGCAGCTTATCGAAAGGCGGGCACCCCTTATAGGCCAGGGCAAGCGGCGCATTGGGATTGATCCAGAGCAGCGACAGCTCTTTGCGCGCGACCCTCAGGAGATTTTCGATCGAGCCGCCGATACCGAAAGAGAGCGCGACCCCGTTCATGGATTCGCGTTGCAGATCGATCCGCAGCGACAGCGAAGTGCCCAGGCGGGAATCGGTCTGCGGCGTGGTGGTCCCGCTGCGCGTCGATTTGCGTGACAGTGAGGTGTCGTATAGCGCCGCGGCGAGCTCGAGGATGCCTTTCGCGCGCTGAATGCCGGAATTGTAGCGGGTTGGAACGTCAGCCATGTCTTGTCTCCATCAGGCCAGTCCGGTTGTTCAGTTGAGCGGCACGCCGCCGGGCTTTGTAAGCCACACCCAGGCTTTCGCTTTCGGGTCGTAGGTCACGGCGATCGCGCTATCGGGCCCCAGTCCGCGCTCGGGGCTGGCCTTGAAATTGTAGATGCCGTCGATGCCGGGGAAATCGGAAAGATTGGCGATGAATTCGCGGATCTGCTCGGCCGTGGCATTCGGTCCGAGTTTGCGCAGCGCGCCAACGACAATCAGCGCCGCATCCCAGGACGTCGCCTCCATATTGTCGGCTTTGAGCTTATGCGTGGCGAGCGCGGCATACATCGCGTGCTGCGCCTCTTCGATCCGCGGATCGAGCGTCAGCAATCCGTCATGTTCGGGAAACAGCGCGGAGCTCATCACCAGGTGCTTCGGCAGGAAATCCTTCCACGCCTCCATCTGCGGAAAGGATTGATTGCCGCTGGTCACCTCGATCGGAAGGTCGAGCCCGGATTGAATCATACCCTTGAAAACGGTGGCCGCGGCCGTGCCCGTCACGCCGGCGATGATCGCCTGTGCGCCCGAAGCACGGATGCGCTCGATCTGCGCCGCGACGCTGATATCGCTCGGATTGAAATGCTGTCGCGTGACGAGCGAAATGTCCTTATTCTGCGGTCGAGCGACGAGCTCGTCCATGGACTTGTCATTCGACTGGCCGCTGGCATCCGTATTGGCGAGTGTCGCAATCTTGGTCCAGCCTTTCATGCGGTAGTAGCGCAAGATCGCCGCGGATTGATCCGTCGACGATGCGCCTGAGGAGAACACGTAGCTGCCGGCCGGCGGGTGATAGGCAGGCGAGAGGCAGTAATCGACCGGTCCGTTCTGCATCAGCGGCGCGATCGCGGCGCACATGGCGACGAGACTCGAGCCGAGGATCACCGCCGGCTTCCGCGCGATGATCTCGGTCGCGAGCTGGACCGAGACTTGCGGGTTCGACTGATCGTCGTGATAGACAAAACGCAGCGGCCGGCCGTCGATACCGTTCGATTTGTTCACGATCTCGGCCAGCGTATCGAGGCTATCGCGATGGCCCTGGCCGAGGAAAGCGCCGTTGCCGGTCAGCGGCAGTATAACGTGGATGTCATAGGTCTCCGCCGCGCAAGCCGCGCCGACGATATTCGCAAAGAACGCCACGGCAAGACCAAGCGCGATCAGTCCGTATCTCATGGCGTCCTTCTCTCCCCAAGGCTCTTTAAGACGCCGGCGCTTCCACCTCGGGAACGACGGGCGGCTTGTTCCATTCGGCGACCGGATCAAAAGCCCAGACCCAATCGGCATTGCCTTGCACGCTACCCTTGCCCGTCGCGATCAGCTCGCGCTGCTGCGCGCTGTCGCGCATATGCTTGAACTTCGCATTCGCCATCGAGAGGCGCTGTACCGCGTGCACGCGCGGGATGCGGATGCGGCGGAATTGGCGGAAGGCCTCGACCGGATCGCTTTCGGCATCGAGCCAGCGCGCGAGGACATAGGCATCCTCGAACGCCATGCAGGCGCCCTGCCCCGCATTGGGCAACATCGCATGCGCTGCATCCCCGATCAGCTGGATCCGGCCGCGGCCCCAATTATCGGTGAGCGGCCGCGTGAAAAGTCCCCATTTCGAGCACTCGGTGACAATGCTCAACAGCTTCTCCAGCCGCGGCTCGGGATTGGGAAAGCTACGCCGCATCTCGTCCGGATCGCCGCGCGTCGACCAACCCTCCTCCACCCATTTGTCCGTATCTTCCTGGGTGACGATGTTCACGAGCTCCGTGCCACGAATGTAATAGGCGAGCAGATGGCAGCCGGGTCCGATCCATTGGATATGGCCGGTCGGCTCGAGGATCTCCGGCGGCACGTCACTGCCTTTGAGAAGCGCGCGCCACACCATCTGGCCGGTATAGGCCGGGTTATCGTCGCCATAGAGCGCCTGGCGCACGACCGAGCGTATGCCATCGGCGGCGATCACGATATCGGCCTCGGCCTTCCCGCCATTCGCGAAAGCCAGCGCGATGGTGTCGCCGCGCTCCTCGATGCCGGTGAGGCGATGACCGAGATGGATCGTCGAGTGATCGAGCGTCTTGGCGAGCGCGTTGAGGAGATCGGCGCGATGAAACGTGTAATAGGGTGCCGAGTATTTTTCCGACGTCTTGCGCCGGTCGCGGAATTCCAGGAACTCGCCGCTCTGCATGTTGCGCGTGTAGATGCCAGGCGAAGAATTGCCGACCCCGGCGATCTCCTCACCGACTCCGATCGCGATCAGCGCTTTATTGGCATTGGGGCTCGTATTGACCGCAGCACCGATCTCGCCCAATTCGGGCGCCGTTTCATAGACCTCGGCCTTGATGCCGAAGGTCGTCAGTGCATGCGCCGTGGCGAGGCCAGCGAGCCCGCCGCCGACGATCGCGATCCGCCGATCCTGTGCCATGATTTCCTCCCTAATCGAGAGGATACGTATCGCTCGGCAGGGGCGACAAGCCCAGGGCCTCACGGCCGGCGATCTGCAAAGCAGGCGCCTGCCACTGCGCGTGATGGCCAATCGCATGCAGATCGCGCCAATGGCGCTGGATCGCGTGATTACCGAGCAGGCCGTGCGTACCGCTCAAGTCGAACATGCGATCCACGGCACTCTGGAGCAGTTTCAGTACCATCATCATGTCCCGCCGCTGGCGTACCGCGTCGGTGCGTGCGACCTTCCCCCCTTTGAACACCGTCGCCGCGAGCTTCTCCGTCACGAGATAGGCCAGGTCGATCTCGGCACCCGATTCGCCGATCGCGATCTGCACCTCGACCCGATCGGACGGCTTGGCCCCCATCGGACGCGCCTTACGACCGGCGGTCAGGTCGACAAACGCTTCATAGGCACCGCGCGCGATGCCGTGCATCGGCGTCATCACCGCAAAGCCGGAATTGAGGATCAGCGGCGCGCGATAGAGCACGCCGGGATGGACCGAGTGGCCGGGCGCTTTGCCGATGAGAGCCAGATCGTGGTCATAGACGAAAGATTCGGGCACGAAGGTCGGCTCGACGACGACATCGTTGCTGCCCGAGCCCTTGAGGCCGATCGCGTTCCAGACGCGGTCGATCTTGAACTGCTCCGGCTTCAGCAGGAAATTCAGCCGCTTCTTCACCGAGCCATCTTCGTTGCGAATGACGCCGCCGACGATCGCCCAATTGCAATAATCGCCGGCTGACGCGAAGTGCCAGCGGCCGCCGACTTCGTAGCCGCCGGGGACTTCTTTCGCCGATCCGGTCTGGAAAAACGAGGTCAGGATCGTCGGATCTTTGTGACGCTCATAGACGTAGCGCTGCGCTTCGAGCGGAAAGAGGCTGAGAAAGAATTGGTGCTGGAGAAAGAACGTCATGCACCAGCCGGTCGAGCCGCAATACCGCGCGACTTCCGAGACGCAATCGATCTGCGTCATCCAATCGGCTTCAAAACCGCCGAACATCTTCGGCCGCACCAGCGGCATCAGTCCTGAATCGAGAATGGCGCGCGCGTTTTCCTCAGGCATGCGCCGCATTTCTTCGGCGAGGTCGACGTTCTTCTTCGCAAAAGGCACGATCGTCCGCGCCCGCTCGATCGCCTCCTCGTAGCGGATCGTCATGCCGTCATAATTCATCGAGAATTTCGGACCGGTCCCCAACATCGATGCCTCGTGGATTTTCGTTCAGCGCACTCGACCGCAACTCTAATCCTGGCACGGCGCGCGGCAAGCAATTACGCGCTTTGTTTGTAGCCATTACTCAATGGGAAAATCGACATTTCTTAATGCGTAAAGGCGCCCATTCGCCGCGACGCAGCGCGATTGCGCTCGCGCACGACGTGCGATAGGAGAAGCAAAGTTAAGACAAACAACCGGTGAGAACGGGCGGGGAGGACAGTATGAGAATTCGTAGCCGACAGCCTATTTTTTTGTGCACCGCAATCGCCCTCGTGCTTGGCATCTCGGCCGCGGTGCCGGTGGCTTCCGCCGAGACCACACTTAACGTCGGCAAAGCGCAGGCAAATGCCGATTCCATCATCACGGTCGATGTCGGCGCCGAGCATGGCTTCTTCAAGAAGCACGGTCTCGAGCTGAAAATCATGAATTTCGAGGGCGGCAGCCGGATTATCCAGGCCCTGACCGCTGGCAGTCTCGACATCGCCGTCGGCGCCGGCACGCAGATGTCGTACATCGTCAAAGGCGCGCCGATGAAGGCGGTCTGCGAAGACACGACCACCCTCCCCTATTTCAGCGTCGGCCTGCCCTATGATTCGCCGATCCGCTCGCTCGACGAGCTCAAAGGAAAGAAGATCGGGGTCTCCACGAACGGCTCGCTGACCGATTGGGTCGCAAAGGAGCTTGCCCGCAAAAAAGGATGGGGACCGGACGGCATTACCCGCGTCGCGGTCGGCGGCGGCATCACCGCCTCTACGGCCGCTTTTCGCTCGCATCAGATCGACGCCTATGTCGGCGGAACAACCTCATTCCTGGCCGAGGAGGAGAAGCAGGTCGGCCGCGTGCTTGCACCCGTCTCGGATTTCGTCGGCAACATAGGATCGGGCACGATCTTCGCATCCAATCATCTGATCGAGACCAATCCCGACGCGCTGCGCGCCTTCCTTCATGGCTGGATCGAGACGACGAACTTCATCCTGAAGGACAAGGAAGGAACCGTGAAAAGCTGGAGCAAGATCACCGGCTTTTCCCCGAAGATCATGTCCGAGGAATACGACATCGTGAAAGGCATGTTCAACCCGAGCTGCCGCTTCGATTCGGAATCGCTCGCCAATCTCAAACGCTCGTTTATCGATCTCAAGCTGCTCGACACCGAGCCCGACATGTCGAAGCTCTATACCGAGGCCTACCTTCCTAAATAGCCGCCGCGGCGCCCACTTTCGCTCGCTCCAAAAGGACTGCATGCCATGCTGACTCAGCAAAATCCCGTCCGTATACCTGCTATCGAGCGCTCAAGGCTGATGCTCGAAACGGTCTCCGAGTTGGTCGGGGCGCACGAATGGCGCGACAAGCAGGTGATGATCTACATGCGCCCGCAAGGCGACGAGAAATGGCGCACGCGCTTCTATGCCAGCGACGGTCCCGATTCGATCGACATGGTGGTGAATGGCGAGGCGGATATCGCGATCTGTAATCCGGGCGGCGTGCTCGGCATGGCGGCCAAGGGCCGCGGTCCTTACAAGAAGCCGCTGCCGCTGCGCTCCATCATGGTGATGCCGCAATTCGACCAGCTCGGCTTCGCGGTTCATCCGAAGACCGGGCTCAAGACGCTCGGCGATCTGAAGCGCACGAAATATCCGCTGCGCGTGTCGCTGCGCGGCCAGCCGGACCACTCCGTGCATTTGATCTGCAATCATGTCCTCAGCGCCTTCGACATAACGCTCGACGACATCAAGTCCTGGGGCGGCAAGGTCGTTTACACCGAAGGCATGCCGAACGGCCCGGACCGGCTCGGCGCGGTCGCGCGCGGCGAGCTCGACGCGGTGTTCGACGAGGCGCTGCCGCGCTTTGCTGCCGAGGCAATCAAGCTCGGCATGAAATTCCTGCCGGTCGACGAGCCGCAGCTCAAAGCGCTCGAAGCCGACGGGCTGATGCGCGCCGCGATCACCGATCAGGAATATCCCGGCCTCGGCCCGGATGTGTGGACCGTCGATTTCAGCGGCTGGCCGGTCTTCTGCCTCGCCAGCGCGGCGGACGACATGATCTACAAATTCTGCGAGGCTATGGATGCACGCCGCGCCCG
>Ga0134125_10007986_pt1 | contig 11930 bp, 15 predicted proteins | sample KB31751_FD_96464 | JGI IMG/M metagenome (GOLD analysis project Ga0134125, IMG submission 96464) | Terrestrial soil microbial communities with excess Nitrogen fertilizer from Kellogg Biological Station, Michigan, USA - KB3-175-1 | ecosystem: Environmental > Terrestrial > Soil > Unclassified ... | reverse complement strand
GGGCGATGATGGTGGCAAACAGGCGGTCTAGGGCGTCGGACATGACGTTCTCATAGCACAGCCAAGTTGATCCGTGAAAACACTGGCTTTCTCCCATAAGGCCGATCAGCGAAACGCGCATAGGCGCATTGCGAGGGAGATGTCGCAGCGAAGCATTTGCGGCACGCAAGCTTGAGCTGCGACAGAGGGGGCTGAATACCTACAACCCAATCCGGGCGCGGATGTCGGCCGGGGTCAGACCCTGATCGCGCAGGGCCTCAAGGCTGATCGCCCCGTCGCGCTTGGAGAATTTCTTGCCGCTTTCATCCAGCACCAGGGGATGGTGGGCGTAGGCCGGCTCCGGGAGTTTGAGCAGCGCCTGCAGCAGCCGCTGGATATGGGTGGCGGAGAGCAGATCTTCACCCCGTGTCACCAGGGTGACATTCTGGAAGGCGTCATCCACCACCACCGCCAGATGATAAGATGTGGGCATGTCCTTTCTGGCCACCACGATGTCGCCGAAGCGGAAGGGATCGACCGGATAGCGATGGCCCTGTTCGTTGAAGCTCAGCGGGCCGACCAGCGCCGCCGCCTTGGCGACGTTGAGCCGCAGGGCATGGTTCTCGCCCGCAGCGACGCGTTCACGCGCTTCCTGTGGTGACAAAGCGCGGCAGGTGCCGGGATAGATCGGGCCTTCCGGCCCCGGGCCCAAAGGGCCCCAATTGTAGAAGTGTTGTGCTTCGCCGGCCCGGGCGATCTCGGCAGCGATCTCCGCGCGGGTGCAGAAGCAGGGATAGAGGAGGCTATGTGCCTTGAGGTTCGCCAGCGCCCCTCCATAGGCGCCCATCCGGGTGGACTGGCGCAAGGACGGTTCATCCCAGGAAAGCCCCAGCCATTTCAGGTCATAAAAAATGGACTGAATGAACTTGTCGCGGCTGCGGCCCTTGTCGATATCCTCGATCCGCAAAAGAAAATCATCGCCGCTTTCATGGGCGGTGATGGCGGCATAGGCATGGCCCAGATGCAAAAGGCCGGTTGGACTGGGTGCGAACCTTGTGACAATCATATGTTCGTATCTCTGATCGCCGGGATCGTCCGCGCTTTCCGGGGCAATCTAACGCAAAGATCTTGAACATGGCACTGAACGGACCGACCTTGGCCGGACCGACTATCGCGCCGGCCCGCGGGCCCGCCACGCATCTGGTGGTGCTGGTGCATGGCTATGGCGCCGATGGCCAGGACCTGATCGGCCTGGCGGAGCATTGGCGGGGGTTGCTTCCCACCGTCGCATTTGCCGCGCCCAATGCCCCGGCGCGGATTCCCGGCGGGCCCGGCTACCAATGGTTTCCCATCTCGCGCATCGATCCGCACGAGATGCAGAAAGGCGTCGAGACGGTAGCGCCCCAGCTCGATACCTATCTGGATGGCGAACTGGCGCGTTTGAATCTGCCGCCGGAGCGGCTGGCGCTGGCGGGTTTTTCGCAAGGGACGATGTTATCCCTGCATCTGGGCTTGCGGCGCCGGGTCAAGCCGGCCGCGATCGTGGGCTTTTCGGGATTGCTGGCAGGCCCCGTGCCCCCTGGCGAGATTCCGCCCATTCTTCTCACCCATGGCGACAGCGACACGGTGATCCCGCCCCAGGCCATGTTCCTGGCCGCCAGCCAGCTGGGCCTGGCCGGGGCTGCCGTGCAGTGGCACCTGGCACCCGGCATAGGCCATGGCATAGATCCGGACGGGCTGATGATGGCGGGTGGTTTCCTGGCCTTGGCCTTTCGCGGCCTGTTGAAAAATCAGGGCGAAATACGCTCCGTCTACAAACCGTCATGACGAATCGGCTAGAGTCCCGGCGGAACTAGAGTCTTGAGCGGGAAAGAGCATTGGCCCTAGATTGCGGGCCGAAAGGGGAACGGCCTTCAGTTATCCGCACCTCACGGGATTTCTTCGATGCTAGCAACGGCGGCGCTTTCCAAGCCGGCCGTCGCCGGTCACTGCCCGGCCCTGGTGCTGAACGCCGATCACAGGCCTCTCAGCTACTATCCGCTGTCGCTCTGGTCCTGGCAGGACACCATCAAGGCGGTGTTCCTGGAGCGGGTGGTTATTCTGGAAGAATATGACCGGGTGGTGCGCTCGGCCCGCTTCGAGATGAAGCTGCCCTCGGTGGTTTCGCTCAAGACCTATATCAAGCCGGCCCGCCGCCCCGCCTTTACCCGGTTCAATGTGTTCCTGCGCGACCAGTTCGAATGCCAGTATTGCGGCGACGGCAAGGACCTGACCTTCGATCACGTGATTCCGCGCAGCAAGGGCGGCCGCACCACCTGGGAAAACGTCGTCACCGCCTGCAGCCCCTGCAACCTGACCAAGGGTGGGCGCATGCCCAGCCAGGCCAAGATGCATCCGCGCATCCGGCCCCATCAGCCCACGGTGATCGAGCTGCGCGAGCATGGCCGCAGATTTCCGCCGAACTATCTGCACGAGTCCTGGGCGGATTATCTGTATTGGGATTCCGAGCTAGAGCCTTAGGGCGCGGTTCTTTTGCGTCTTGAACTCGTCGCTTGTCACGCATGGGCTTTTCGCCCGTCCATAGCGACAGCGCATGGATGCTCCTCGCTCCTGCTCAGGCCGCAAACTCCTCGCGCCCTATATCTTTTCGGATAGTTTTATCGCGATCCGGCAGCCGGCCTTGATGGTTTCGCTGAGAAGCTTGTAACCCGGCGCCTGTTCGGCGCCCTGTTTCAGGGCTTCATCGCGGTGGGCGGCCTCATCGGCGCGGAAATCCTCAACGGTAGCCTTCAACGCCGGATCCTTGTCCTTCAGCGCCGCAACCTGTGCGGCATAATGCTCGTCAATCACTTCCTCGACCGCGGCGGTGCAGGCGAAAGCCGCCTTTTCGCCCAGCGCGGCGGTGGCCGCCCCCAGGGCGAAACCGGCGATGCGCCAGAGTGGCTCCAGCGCCGTTGGCCGCACCCGGCGCTCATTGACCAGATTGTCGAACGTCTTCAGGTGCCGCTGTTCCTGGTCTGCCATGTGCTGGATGGTTTCGACCTTGGCGCTTTTGCGCCGTTTCAGCACGGCAAGCTGGCCTTCATAGATGCGCACCGCGCCATATTCGCCGGCATGATCCACGCGGATCATGGCCTCGATGTCGGTGGGCGAACCGGGCGCGGCCGGCTTCGGTTTACGCGGCATGTCTGCGGCTCAGGAGAAAGGCGCCCGTGGCGGCAATAACAAAGGAGAAAATCATGTTGTAGGTCGCCAGCGACAGGCCGAACAGGCTCCATGTCACGGCACTGCAGCTGACTTCGGGCTGCGGCGCGCCCGAACCCATGACATAGGCATGTGCGACACTGCAGGGCGGCAGAGGGAAGATGCCGTGCTGTATGCCTGTTTGATAGGCGCCGATCAGGCCAGACATGACGACCAGCACAACAGCGGCCCATGCCAGCGCATGGGCGCGATTGCGCAAGAATGGAACAACTGCAAGACCGATTATCGCAGCGGCGATATGCGGCCAGCGCTGCCAGTGACACATTTCGCATGGCGGCAGATGCGCAAGATATTGAAAGCCAAGCGCACCGGCGATCAATGCCAAGGCGCCGGCACCGATCATGGCTGCTATCTGTTCATCACGAATCATGACGGGAGAAATACCTTCCGGTGATCGCACCATCCGCGGTAGAACTATCCTTCATCTCCGCTTCGCAGGCAAATTCGTGTTGTTTCGCAAAAAGCCTTCCACCCGTCATGAGCTTCTGAAGATCGACGGGCAGCTTCTGCAGGTGAAGGTGCGGCTCAATCCACGGGCGCGGCGCATGATCGTCAAGGTCAACCCCGCCACCGGTGAAATCTGCATTACCGTGCGTTCACAGCGGGGGCTTCCCGCGGCGCTGGATTTCGCGCGCGGCGAAAAGGACTGGATCGCGCGCCAGCTTGCCAAGGTCCCAGGCGCCGTAGCGTTGGCGCCGGGCGTCAGCGTGCCGCTGCATGGCGTCCCGCATGAGATTCGCGCTGCTGCCAAAGGGCCGGCGCCGGTGTGGTGTGCCGATGGCGTGATCTGGGTGCGCGGTGATGCGGCGCATGCCCCGCGCCGGGTGCTGGACTTCCTGAAAAAGGAAGCGCGCAAGACCTTCGAGGCGCGCGCCCTGCGGCATGGCGAAAAGCTCGGCGTCAAACCGTCGCGCATTACCGTGCGCGACACGGTCAGCCGTTGGGGCTCCTGCTCGTCGACACGGTCGCTGTCTTTTTCCTGGCGGCTGATCCTGGCGCCCGATTTCGTGCTGGACTATGTGGTAGCTCATGAAGTGGCGCATATCCGCCAGATGAACCACAGTCCGCGCTTCTGGGCGGAAGTGAAGAAGCTGGTGTCCGATATCGCCACGCCGCAGAATTGGCTGAGGACCTATGGCCGCGAGCTGCAGCGCTACGGGTTGAAGGCCTAGGTTCCTCCAAACAAGCCGTTCAATATACGTTCAAAAGTATCGGGCTTGGGCTTTTCCGGCTGATTTTGCTGCTCAGGCTGGGGCGCGGCCGCCGTCGGTGGGGGCGGCTGGTCGGCTGTGGCGATCAGGGTCGTGCCGGTAAGCGGGCGTGCGGGCAGGCCCTGTTCCGCATCGGTCATGAAGGCGTGGAACATGCGCGCCGGCAGGGTGCCGCCCGTCGCCTTGTGCATGGGGCTGTTGTCGTCATTGCCCATCCACACGCCGCACACCAGATCGGCGGTGAAGCCCACAAACCAGGCGTCATGGAAGTCCTGGGTCGTGCCGGTCTTGCCCGCGGTAGGCCGATCCTCCAGGCGCGCCGCCTTGCCCGTGCCGGTGGCGGTGACCTGGCTCATCAGGCGCATCATTTCCATTTCTTCATTGGGCGCGACCACGGTCCCGATCTCGCTGGGCTTGTGCTCGTACAGCACCTTGCCGCTGCGGGTGCGGACCCTGAGCACGCCGAAGGGCGTCACGCCGTTGCCGCCATTGGCGAAGGAGGCATAGGCGCCGGTCAGCTCCAGTGGCGTCACGCCGGATGTGCCCAGTGCCAGCGAAGACACTTCCATCAGGGGCGAGGAGATGCCCAGCCGGCGGGCGGTGCGGGCGACTTCCTTGGGGCCCACTTCCGCCGTGAGCTGCGCCGCCACCGAGTTGGAAGACTCGGCAAAGGCCTCGATCAACGGCATCGGGCCCTTGAAGCGACCCTCATAGTTGGTGGGCTTCCAGCCGTGGATATTCACCGGCCCGTCATTGACGGTGTCGTCCGGCGTATGACCATGCTCAAGCGCGGTGAGATAGACAAAGGGCTTGAAGGCGCTGCCGGGCTGGCGCACCGCATCGGTGGCGCGGTTGAAGCCCGACACGCCGTAACTGCGGCCGCCGACCATGGCGCGGATGGCGCCGTCCGGCGTCATGGCCACCAGCGCCGCCTGATGGACATTGTAGCGATCGCCGTCCGTGCCAAGGCCATTGGCGATCGCCCGCTCCGCCAGGGTCTGGGTCTCCAGATCGAAGCTGGTTTCCACGATGACCGGTTCTGACGACGGCGCCACGATCTCGTTCAGATGCGCCACCACCCAGTCGGCGAACCAGCCGGAGCCCGGGGTGCCATTGGCGCGCACCACGCGGGGCCGCGTCGCTGCCGCCATCATCCTGGTGTTCTGGTCGATGAAGCCGGCTTCGACCATCGCCTTGAGCACGGTCTGCGCGCGCTGCAGCCCCGCATCGGAATCGGCCAGCGGATTGTAGCGCGCCGGCGCCTTGACGCTACCGGCGATCATGGCCGCCTCGGTCAGCCCCAGCTCGGAGGCGTGCTTGCCGAAGAACTTCTCCGACGCCGCTTCGATGCCATAGACGCCGGCGCCGAAATAGACGCGGTTGAGATAGAGGGTGAGGATCTGGTTCTTGGTGTAACGCGACTCCAGATAAACGGCGAGCACGGCTTCCTGCAGCTTGCGATCGAAGGTGCGGCTGGGACTGAGGAAAAGATTCTTTGCCAACTGTTGGGTCAGGGTCGATCCGCCCTGGACGACATGGCCGTTCAGCATGTTCTGGAACGCGGCGCGCGCCAGGCCGATGGGATCGATGCCGAAATGCGAGCGAAAACGCCGGTCCTCGATGGCGATGAAGGCGTTGGGCACATAGGCGGGCAGGTCTTCCACCCGCACCATCGCGCCTTGGGTCAGCCCGCGGCGCGCGATCAATCGGCCCCGGTCGTCCAGGATGGTCATGTCCTGCGATGGGCCTGCGACCATCAGGTTGCGGACGTCCGGCAGGGTGGAAACGAAATGGGAAAAGAAAATCGCGGCGAAGATCACGCCCCAGGCCGCCAGCATGACCAGCACATAGGGCCAGGTCGCGCGATGCTTCCGCTTTGGCGGCGGCGCATCGTCGGAGGGCGCATGCCCCCCGGGCCCGCGGCTTCGCTTGCGCGCGCCCGTGGCGGCCGGTTCGATGCGCCGGGATGGCTGTCTTCTCCCCATGCCCGTTTGTAGGTAGGGAAGTGTTAACGCTGTTTGAACGAGTGGTTAATTCCAGCGCCGGAAAAAGATTAAGCGCTTAAACGATAACCGCCGCCTTCCGTCACAAGGATCTGCGCGCGTCCCGGATCTTGTTCGATTTTCTTGCGCAGGCGGTAGATGTGGGTTTCCAAGGTGTGCGTGGCCACGGCTGGTCCGTAACCCCAGACCTCATGCAGCAGGATTTCACGCGGCACCGTACCGGCGCTGGCGTGAAGGAATTTCAGGATATTGGTTTCCTTTTCGGTCAGCCGCACCTTGCGCCCGTCGGCCTGCAGCAGCTTGGCGCTGGGATGGAAGGTATAGGGCCCGATCCTCACCGCCGTGTCGTCCCCCGCGGCCTGGTGGGTATTCATGCCATGCAGCCGCGCCAGCAGGGCGGAAAAACGAAACGGCTTGGCCAGGCTTTCATGCGCGCTTGGCGTTTCGCCGTCGGTCAAAAGCAGGATCGGGCAGGAAAGGCCACGGTTGCGCAATTCCGCGGCCACGCCCTCGCCATCGGCCAGGCCGATGATGGCAAAGGCGATGGTCTCGCGCAGCGCGCCGGCCGCGCTTTCGTCATCGCCGGCGGCGATGACCTCATAGCCCTCGCGCTCCAGCTGCTCCTGCAGGCTGGAACGCAACACTTCGTCATTATCGGCCAGAAGAATACGGGTCGGCATGCCTTCGCTGTTCGGGTTTGGGGTGGCCAAGATTAGCCCGCCAGGCGTGCAGGCGGCAAATCTTGCCGCCCCCGTCAGGCGCTTCCCACATGAAACTCCAGCAAACTTGCGGAAAAATTGTGGCGCGAGGCTTGCTTTCCACAAAACCGATGAGTGTCTACAGCGCCGAATATCACGCCATGGTCCACTCGCCGGCGACCCCTGCGTCGCCGGCAAGCAATGTGGAGCAGGTCACCGTGGCGGGCGCAAAGCCGGATGACACGGCAAAAGCGGGCGGCGAACACGAAGGGTTCTTTCATCACCTGTTGGACGTGATCAATCCGCTCCAGCACCTGCCGATCATCGGCACCATTTATCGCGCCATCACCGGCGAGCATATCGGGCCGGTGGAAAAGGTCATGGGCGACACGCTCTATGGCGGGTTGTGGGGTGCGGTCAGTTCCTTTGCGGATGTGGCGTTCGAAGGCATCACCGGCAAGAGCGCGGAGGACACGGTGCTGGGCTGGTTCAGCCATGGCAGCGGTCCCAGGCTTGCCAGCGTCAAGGTTGGGGCGCCGGCTATCTCTCCGGCCACATCGCTTCCCTCCGCCGATCTGCCGGCCCTGCCGTCCATGCTGGCGGCATCCGCGACGCCGGACGGAATGGAGTTGGTGTCATTCAGCAACGCCCTGTCGGCCAAGGGTGTGAATGGCGAGTTGGCACAGCGTGCCCTCTATGCCTATCGCCGTTCCATGGGCATGCCGGCGCAGCCGGTTCTCTCTTCCCTCTACTGACGCTATACAACGCGCATGGATTTGCGTGTCACCGCCGACAGCGACGGCGCCGTGCTGGACTGGGGCCAGGGTGCGCGGCGCGCCGCCATCGGTCCTTCCGGCATCGGCGTGAAGGGTGGCGAGGGCGACGGCATCACGCCGCGTGGCGCCTTTCCCGTGCGGGAAATTTTCTATCGCGCCGATCGCATTCCCGCGCCTGATACCGAACTGCCGCTCCGCGCCACGCAAAAGAATGACGGCTGGTGCGACGCGCCGGATGATCCCAATTACAACAGGCGGGTCACATTGCCTTATCCTGCAAGCGCCGAACATTTGTGGCGCGAGGATCATCTCTACGATCTGGTCGTGGTGCTGGGTTACAATGACGATCCGGTGGTTAAGGGCTTGGGCAGCGCGATCTTCCTGCATCTGGCCAAGCCCGGCTATTCCCCGACACAGGGCTGTCTGGCGCTGGCCTATGAAGATGCGCTGGCGGCAATCGCGCAGCTTCAGCCTGGCGATCGGGTCGTGATTTCCTGATCTTTTTTCCTTGCCCCGAAAATAGCGGTGCCGACCCGTACATGCGTCGCCCCGAACTTCACCGCCAGCTCGAAATCGTCACTCATGCCCATGCTGAGATGGGAAAGGCCATGGTCGCGTGCCAACTTGGCCAGGAAGGCGAAATGCGGCGCGGCGTCATCGTCAACCGGCGGAATGCACATCAGGCCTTCCACTGGCAGCGCCAGCTTGCGGGCATGGGCGATCAGAGCGGCGGCCTCGCGCGGCAGGACGCCGGCCTTCTGCGCCTCTTCGCCGGTATTGACCTGCAGGAACAGGCGCGGGCTGCGGCCGCTTTTGTCGCGCTCCTGGGCCAGGGCATCGGCCAGCTTGGGCCGGTCCAGGGTCTGGATCACGTCAAACAAAGCCGCTGCATCCTTGACCTTGTTGGTCTGCAAAGGCCCGATCAGATGCAATTCCAGGCCTGGAAATTCCTGCTTCAGCGCCGGATACTTCCCTTGCGCCTCCTGCACCCGGTTCTCGCCGAACAGGCGCTGGCCGGCCGCCAGGGCTTGCCGGATGCCGGCTTCGGGCACGGTCTTGGACACCGCCACCAGCTTTGTGCTGGCAGCCGGCTTGATCGCAGCCTTTCGCGCCGCATCGATGCGCGCCAGAATATCCGCCAGATTCTCTGCAATGTTCATGACCACACAATTAGCAAGACAGCAGCGCCGCCTCAACGCGAGCTTGCCTTTGGTCTTGATGACCGACGACCGCACGGCCGATTGGGCCAAGGCCGCGCGCGCCCTGCCGCGCGGCAGTGTGATCGTGGTACGCGCCCGGGAAGGGCAACGCCGCCGGGCGCTGGCGGAAGAACTTTATGGGCTGGCGCGCTTGCTGATTGCCGATGATCCCGCATTGGCTGATGAGATCGGCGCGGCGGGGCTGCATCTGCCGGAAGCGCGGATGCGCGAGGCGGGGCATTGGCGCGCGCGCCACCCCGACTGGGTCATCACCGCATCGGCCCATTCGCTGCGCGCGCTGATGCATGTGGCCCATCTGGATGCGGTATTTCTCTCGCCGGTCTTCGCCACCAGCAGCCACAAGGGGGCAAAGCCGTTGACGCCTGAGCGTGCCGCGCTGATCGCCGTGCAAGCGCAGGCTCCGGTTTATGCGCTGGGCGGCGTCACGGTCCGCAATGGCATGCTGTTGGCACCGTCCTTCAGCGGCATCGCCGCCATAACATCATTGCTCTGATGTCTTGAGATTCAGGTGAAGAAACACCGCATCGAGCTTCAATTGCGGCGCGCCGTTGAAGAACAGGCCGGCGCTGCGGGAATAGTTCAGATGCTGCCAGCCGCCGCTGAAGGAAATACTGTCGCTGAGCTTGTAGCCCAGCGAGGCTTCCCAGCCGTTCAAGCCTAGCCGCGGCAGCGCCGCCACCGCATCGGCCGTGCCGGTGCCATATTCCAGCCCGGCGCTCCAGGCATTGCGCGTCACCCCGGCGGAAATGTGCCCGACACGCGTGGTGCCGGCCTGCCAGGTCTGGTTGATATCGAAGCCATAGGCGTTGCTCTGCCGGTAGGCGCCCCCCAGCGAGAGGGTTGTTTCTTCATCCAGCGGATAGTCGGCGTTGAGGCCCGTGCCCAGATCGCTGGCCCCTTCCTGTCCCGGCAGCTTGTGCTCGCCGCGTCCTTCCGCCACCGCGCCATAGGCGGAGAGTGATACCGGGCCGAACTCGTCCTCATAACGCAGCGCCCCTTCCCAGATGTCGGCCTGGCGGCCGGGCAGATGCGGGCCGGCATTCAGGAACGGCAGCTGTTTGCCCTCGGTGGGGGTGAAGGACAGCGCCAGCTGGAAGCCGAACAAAGCCGGGCTGGTATAGGCGAACTTGGCATAATTGCTGGACGCACCAACCTCGGTGCGCAGCGCGAACATGTCGGTCACGGCGCGATGGGCGGCGGGATCGCGATAGAAGCTGGTGCGCGGATCATTCAGCGCCACGCCAGGATCCACTCTGGCGCCGGTGACCGCCAGGGCGTAGCCGGCGCCGTCGGTAAGGCCAATTTCCACGGTGCCAAGACCGGTGCGGGCGGTGCCAGCCAGGCGCTCGATCACGTCGCCGTCATAGCGTCCCCGCGACAGGGGGGCGGAGGCGGTGAAGGTTCCGTCCAGCGACAGGGATAGGCCGCTGTCATAGTCGCGCCGCAGCTGGGGCATGGCGCGCACCACCCCACTGACCTGGGCGCCATCCCAGCCAGGCTGGTCCGGCTGGAACAGCGCGCCCGAGGCGTCGCCGGCAAGGCGCAAGGTCGCATTGCCCACCGGCCAGCTCGGCGGCGCCAGAGTCTGGGCTTGTGCGGCGGCAAAGCCAGGCAAAGCGGCAAGCAGCAGCGCCGGCGATAGAAGGTTACGGACAGGCAAGGGAAGGCCTCTTAAGTCCTTTGAAGATAAGCCAAAGTCAGGTGTACCACGCAAGCCGCCCGCCGTTGCGTGAGACCAGCCCCCCCGCTATAAGCCCCTGACGCGAGCCTTTCTCCGATTAGGCGCGCCCCCAAAGGAAAAGACGCCCCAATGCGAGTTCTGCCTGCCTTTTTGTGTGCGCTGGTGCTGGCTGGCTGCGGCTCGTCCAATGACGGTTCCCGCGATATGGATACCGGGACCAGCGCCATCGCCAGCAGTTCGACCCGCATGACCCTGGGCGTGAACTCCTATCTCTGGCACGCCTCACTCGACACCCTGTCCTTCCTGCCGCTGGTGTCCGCGGACCCGTTCGGCGGGGTGATCATTTCGGAATGGTATGTGGCGCCTACCAGCCCCAATGAGCGGTTGAAGGTCACCGTCTATATCATGGACCGTGCGCTGCGCGCCGATGCGCTGAAGGTCGTGGTCTTCCGGCAGACCAACAATGGCGGCGTCTGGCGGGATGCCCCGCCCAGTGCCGACACGGCGCACAAGCTGGAAGACTCCATCCTCACCCGCGCCCGCGAGCTGCGTCTGGCCACGCTCGGCCAGACGGGCTGAGGGACCGGCTAGTGTCGTGGTTTCGAAGTTCGCAACGTCATTGACATCAGGCTCCGGGCGAACTTCGAAACCAAACGACACTAGAATTAATAAGTGGCTAGTGTCCCTCGATTCCGAAATTCGCCGGAGTTCGATATAGAGATCATGCGAATTTCGGAATCGGGACACTAGCATGGCGCGTTACAACGCCAAGGAATCTGAAAAGCAGTGGCAGGCGGAATGGGACGCGCGCGCCCTGTTCGCCACACCCGGCCACTCGGACAAACCTAAATGCTACGTGCTGGAGATGTTCCCCTATCCGTCGGGGCGCATCCATATGGGCCATGTGCGCAACTACACCATGGGCGATGTCATCGCCCGCTTCCGCCGCGCCCAGGGTTACAACGTGCTCCATCCCATGGGCTGGGATGCGTTCGGCCTGCCGGCGGAAAATGCCGCGCGCGACAAGGGCGTCAGTCCCCGCGACTGGACCTATGAGAATATCGCGCATATGCGCGGCCAGCTGAAGATGATGGGTCT
>Ga0134125_10007985_pt1 | contig 11930 bp, 12 predicted proteins | sample KB31751_FD_96464 | JGI IMG/M metagenome (GOLD analysis project Ga0134125, IMG submission 96464) | Terrestrial soil microbial communities with excess Nitrogen fertilizer from Kellogg Biological Station, Michigan, USA - KB3-175-1 | ecosystem: Environmental > Terrestrial > Soil > Unclassified ... | reverse complement strand
GGGGCGGGTCTTGCGAACCGCCGCCCCTCTTTAAAGTCTTAGGATTGCGAAATCTGGCGAGCAGGGAGCGCTACTGTAGCACTGTTTTGGAACTGCCAAAGATACCTCAGGCCAGCATCCGAGCGGTCGGGGCGAACCCTTCAGTAATCTACAAACGTTGCAGGAGCGGTGGCATGATTCTCGCCATGGCGCAGTTTCCCCAATCCCACACGAAGAAACGTTCTCCGCGCGTGCGCGTCCCCAATGATGAAAAGGTCCGCTTCAATATTGACGGCGCCATTGTTCCGGCCGTGCTACAGCGGCTTTCGCTCACCGGAGGATTGGCTAAGTTTCCGCCCATGGTGGCAGCCGGCAACATCGCTGAAGTCCAGTTGAATACCACTCTTGGACCGGTAAGCGGGCTGGTCGAGTTTCTGCGCCAGCAAAAAGGTGGTCCGCAGGCGCATCCTTTCCGCTTCATTGCCCTCGGGGATGGCGATTACAAGCGCCTGAACGCGACTCTCCAGCTCATGCGCCGCCTGGGATTGGGCGACGACGCCAATTGATGGCTCAAGTAGCGGCCCGAACCTGAGATAAATTGCTGAGCGACAACTTCGCCGGTATTGTGTTTTCATTAAGCTAAGTACAACAGAATTGCGATAGCGCGCTACGGCTTTGTTTGCGGGTCGATTTCCATTCGCGTAGCACTTCAAGGAGCAACTCAGGAATGATGAACGTCAGCAAACTTATTTGCCTGGCTCTCTGCACGGTGGCCGCTACTTTGTGGGCGCAACAGACGCCGAGCGGCTTCAAGGCTGAGCCGATGCCAATGCCACTGAACCGTCCTGTCAATGCTGACGATCATCTGCACATGCTGACCGAGCAACTTAACCTGACGCACCCGCAGCAGGATAAGATCAGGCCAATTCTTGAAAAGTACCTGAAGCAGCGGCACGCCATTCTGTTGAGCAAATCGCTCTCGCAAGACGCAAAATCGAAGAAGCTGAAAATGGCTGAAGATGCGAACAATGCCAGAATTCGCACCCTTCTGAGCACCGGGCAGAAGAAGAAATTTGATGACTTGATGGGCACCAGTGAGCCTCCGCATCACACTCCCGCGCACCACGCCCGCCAGGCCAAAAAAGCGACGCCACAAAGGTAAGTGCCTGGGTTCAACAGTCCGAACCGCCCGAGTGCAGCTCTTAAGCCGGCTTAGCGCCAACTGACCGCGAATTTGCCGCATCTCCACAGTAAGAGCTTCTAACGAGCACCGGCAGCAACGTGGGCCATTTTGTGTTCTCATTAGAAGCAGGAAAGGTTATTCCCGGGTGCAGTTTGTTCATAAAGATACGGAACAAAGGAGCAGCTCGAACATGAAGCAGATCAGACAAGTTCTGTTGTTTGCAGTTTGCACGCTGGCGGTGGCGTTGTGGGCTCAGCAGAGCCAGACGAGCCAGCCGAGCCAGCCGGCACAGAGCGACGAACATCAGCATATGGGCCAGGGCCACGCCCACGGTCCGATGAGCGTGGATGAGCATCTGCAGATGCTCTCGCAGAAACTCAACCTCACTGACGATCAGAAAGCCAAAATCAGACCCATTCTTGAAGAACACCTCAAGCAACGGGACACCATCATGAAAGACCAGTCCCTCTCCATGGAACAAAAGCACGAAAAAATGAAAACGTCCATGGAGGACGCGCGCGCACAAATCGATCCCATTCTGAACGATGAGCAGAAGAAGCAACTCACAGAGATGATGCAAAACGAAAATGGCGAGCACAAGGGAATGCATCATCACAAGGGCGCCCAGAGCAAGGATGAAAGCACGCCCAAATAAAACCTCCACTCGGCTTTGCACAAAGGCATCCTGTGTTCAGGATGCCTTTCTTTTTCCTGCGCCTCTGAGGAGCCAAGTCAGCAAGCCAGCGGAAGAGAGTTGCCTGCCTTTATTCACCTTTTTCTTCCCTCCCGGTATCAAAAATCAGCATCACACAGCGAATTGGGAACGATATTGAGGAGCTCACAATTCCATGAAGAGCATGAAAAGAAAATTGTTAACGTTTATTACGCTGCTGGCGACTGGGGCTTTCGCCAGCCAGTATCCCGGCGGCGCTTCGCAGGGATCTGCACAGCCCGGGCAGGTTCCACAGTCGCAGGGTTCAATGCAGCAGCCGGCGCAGACCGCTCCTGGCACCACCCAGCCTGGCCAACCTCAGGCCGCATCGCCGGACCAGCAGCAGCAGTCGCAAGCCTCACCAGGACGTCCGAGCATCGACGATCAGGTCCGCGTGCTCACGCAGGAACTCAACCTGAGTGCCGACCAGCAGACAAAAATCAAGAGTGTGCTTGAGGACCAGCATACTCAGGCCATGAGCATTATTAATGACAGCTCTCTGGCCCGCGAGGACAAAATACAAAAGATCCGCGCCCTTCGGGAAACCACCATCACGAAGGCACGGTCGCTGCTGAACGACACACAACAGAAGAAACTGGATGCGATGCTGCAGGAATCTGACCGCATGCACCAGCAACAGCAGGGCAGCTCACCGAGCAGTACACAGCCCGGTTCACCGAGCAGCACACAACCGGCCACAAACCCGCCCAGCACCACACAGCCCGCGGGCACTCCGCCTGCCAAACCGCCACGGTAGATCAGCGGAACTGGTCAATAGGCGTTTCGCGGGAAACGGGACGCCTTCCTTTTATTGATTGGCGTTCTCCGCCGGGATTGCGATTTCCCCATGACTGGCCGGAACTGAACTTCGGACGCGCTCCAGGGCTTCAAAGAGGTCTTGCTGCTGAAACGGCTTGGCAATGTATCCATCCAATCCGGCAGCAAGAAATCGTTCACTGTCGCCTTTGAGGGCGTGGGCTGTAATGGCAATAATTGGAGCGCGCGCACTAGCGGCAGTCCTGGACTGGCGGATCATCTGCGTCGCTTCCAGACCATCCATTTCCGGCATTTGGATGTCCATGAGAATGAGATCGAAGCGCTGATTCTGAGCAAGATTTACGGCTTCCTTGCCAGTTGCGGCCACCGTCACCGTGTGCCCTGCCCGCTGCAACATGGCCAGCGCAACCTTACGGTTCACGAGGTTGTCTTCTGCGAGGAGCACATTGAGCTGTGGAGATGTCCGGCGCTGGTGGAGAACGGTCTGGATCGGCAATTCCCGTGAAGGCACTGCGGGAGCTCCATTCAGCACCTGCCGCACCGTAGCCAGCAGTTCCGTCCGGCCCACAGGCTTAAGCAGATGAACAGCAATTCCCAGCTCGCTGCAGCGTGCAGGAGTAAAACTGCATTGTTGAGAAGTCAGCATCATCACGATTGCCGTGCCCGGCCCGAAACTATCCCTTATTTGAGAGGCGAGCTCAAAGCCGTCCATTCCCGGCATCTCTGAATCGAGGAGCAGGATGCTGTGGGGCAGTCCGGCAGCTTTTGACCTCCTGAGTTCTTCCAGGGCAGCGGTGGCATCGGAAGCGCAGGTCACATCCAGAGAAGCCGTTTGAAGAGTGCGAGCTATGACGTCACATGCGCTGGCGTTGTCGTCCACTACCAGCACGGGCACACCCGGCCAGCGCTCCATGTTCACCTCGCTGCTCACGTCATTCCCTGTATGCAGTGGCAGAGTAAAGCTGAAAGTGGCGCCCTTCTCTTCCTCGCTGTTGAACCAGATCTTCCCTCCCATCAGTTGAACCAGGCGGCGTGAGATTGAAAGTCCCAGGCCCGTGCCGCCGAATTTGCGTGTGGTTGAACTGTCTTCCTGAGAAAAGGGCTCAAAAATGACATCATGCTTCTGCCGGGCGATGCCAACTCCCGTGTCGCTGAGAGAAAAATGAAGTAGTGGGCCTGAATCAGACTTATCGATTGCAAGCTTCAGTTTGATCTCTCCGGTCGCGGTGAATTTAACCGCATTGCTGAGCAAATTGAACAAGACCTGCCGCAGACGCACGGGGTCGCCGCGTACAAAAGTGGGACAAGCCGGGTCGATATCGCAGATGAGCTCGAGTTTTTTTTCCTGCGCCGGAAGAGCAAACGCCTTGGCGGAAGATTCGACTAGTTCGATGACATTGATTTCCAGGTCTTCAATGCGCAGTTTACCGGACTCGAGCTTGGAAAAATCCAGGATCTCATTCACCACCGAGAGCAGCACGTCCGCTGAAGCGGAAGCGACGCCCAGCCATTCGCGCTGATCTGCGTTGAGCGGCGTACTCAATGCCATCCGCGTCATGCCTATAACACCGTTCAGAGGCGTGCGGATTTCATGACTCATGTTGGCCAGGAACTGCGTTTTGGCGGCATTCGCCAGGTCAGCGATGCGGCGCGCTTTGCGAAGGCGCCACGCCAGCCAGCTCAGCATCAGCAGAACCGCCATGAGTACAAACACGGCAACGGTCATATAAAAGCTGCGCTGGCGAAGGATCGTCAGGTACTGGATCACCGTGGCCGCATTGTTTGGATCGAGCCCCCACTTCAAGTAAATGCGACCGAGAGATCCGTCCTCTACCATGCGACCTATCTCCTGTCTGACAGCGTCCGCCGCTACGGTGGCTGCGGGATTGTTGCGCATGGCGCCGACGCCGAACCAGATTCTTGCGTTAGGAAGAGGGCTGAATCGCAGTTGGAGGCCCTGACACGCAGGCAAGTGTTCGAAAAAGCTCTTGATCCCCGCTTCTACGGGGGAGACCAGGGCGGCTTCAGCTTTGCCCTGGCAAACACCTTCCACCGCAGTCGTGAAGGAATCCTGTGCCTGTAGTTCCGCTCCGGAGAAATTTGTGCGCGCCAGATAGCTATGGCGAATGTTGTCCTGATACCACACGCGTTTGCCGCGGACCTGCTCAGGTGAGGAGATGCCGCTGGAATCAAGCGATACCATCCAGCCGCTATCCATGACCCACGGATCGGAGATGTAAAAGTCCTTCCGGTCTTCGGGAGTGTCAAAAACTACGGGGACAAGGTCGATTTTGCCCTCGCGAAGGGCCTGCGCGGGTTCTTCATGGATCTGCACCAATTGCACCGGAACCTTGCGGCGGCGGCAGGCTTCCTGAAAGATTTCGTTGGCGGAACCCACCAGATTGGCCCCAACTCCTTGTTCAGGAGGCAAGGTATGGTAGGCAATCCGGAAGGGATGGGACGCACGCGACGGCTCTAACTCATAGCTCCGAACACGCCACCAGGCAAATGCAAGAGCCACACCCAGCAGTGCTGCGATGGAGGCCCACCAAAACCGCGGTTTCCACTGTGCTTGTGAGCTGGACGTGTGCACGTCCCTAAGTATGGGCAAACTCATCCTCAGGGGCAAGCGATGTTTATCTGCAAAGATCTAACTTGATGATTCGAATTAGAAAAAAGCTTTGCAAATAGCTATCCGGATCAGGGATTAATCTGGAACAGTCAAACGCTTTCTCATTTGTTCGTCGTATTCTGGAACTTCATTTCGTGCTAAGGAACGTGTGCCCGCTGCTTAAGCTGGTTGTAGTAAACCTCTGCATCGTCACCAAAAGTCGCTTCATATTTGGGGAATTGGCGAAAATCCTTGAACTGCGGAAGCGATATCCGCTGCTTTACCTCCTGAATGGACAGCCCTTTGCGATACATCACCTTCACCTGATCGCGAAGCGCGATAAGGTAATCGCGAAAGCGTCTGAGCTCTTTTTCGGTGGACAGCTCAAAATGGCCAGGCACGACATGCGCGAGAGGCAGCTTGAGCATCGCATCGAGCGCCTCGATCCAATTTTCCATGTCCCCTTCGTCCATGGCCGGACAGGAGTTGGCAAGAAAAAGATCGCCGGTTGCAATCGTGTGCTGGTCCGGAAAAAAGACGACCAGGTCTCCGAGCGTGTGCGCTGGGCCGGGATGGTGAATCTCCACCGGGTGCCCACCCACGTACAACGTGAGCTTTTTGTCTTCAACGGCATTCAATGAGTACTGTTCGGGTGCTGCCGCTTTGACCCGCTTGCGTGTGTAAGCTGTGCTGATGATGGTGGCATCCGGGCCAACTACGTCGTTTCCGCCTCGATGGTCCTGGTGATAGTGCGTGTTCACGATCCAGCGGACTGGAGCAGACGAGACTCTTCGAATTTCCGCCAGCAACTTGCGACCTTCTTCTCTGTTCAGGCCGGTATCAACCACCAGGACACCCTTGTCGCTCACCAGGAAAGTCGAGTTGGAACTCGCGTCATTGTCAGAGATATAAGCGTAGAGATCGGGGCCAAGCTTTTGGACTGACGCCGCGGCACAGACGGAACACAGCAGAGATGCGATTAGAAGCAGGTGCTTCCACAGAGGATTGCGGGTGAACCTGCGTTGACACGCGTCAGTTTCATTTTGGGAATTGCGGCACATTTTATTTATCTCAGTATTCCTGCCAGCTACTCACATATGTATTCTTGATCGGATTGTGAGCACATTGGGAGGAACTGATGATCGGAAGGTTCTTAAACCAGTTTCGATTCACGTCGCACGCCAATGGGCATCGGCCTACGGGGAAAGCCGGACTGCTCATAGTACTGCTTCTGGTGTTCAGCGTGCGGAGCTTTGCCAGTATTCAAGTAGTGACGGCAAACGGCACCTATCGGGTCAGTGCCACAACGCGTGTATGCACAGATCCTGACAGCGGCCTGCTTGTCGGATACACCCTCTACTCCAGCTTTAGCTGGACAACCAACGACAATGTCACACATCTGTTTCCCGTGCTTACGGTTGACAACAGCAGCGACGGGTATGGACCCGATGGAGGCGTGTTATGCGGGCCTGACACTGTCACCACGGGCGGTGGCTCCGCTACAGACGGCTCAGGATTTGTCATCAACGTTTATGATTGGTACCACGCTCAGATTTACGACCGCAATGGGAATCTGGTGTTCAGCGATTAATATCAGTTCGCAGGTTTGATGACTTATGGCGGCCATCAAACCTGCTTTCCACCTGCCGAGCGCACGTATTCGCAACCCGCTCGTACCAGAACTGCCACGCAGCGGAAACCTGCGAAATGGAAGACGAGAGTTAGCCGAACTTGAGCAGGTTTGTGTGCGGCTCCCTCGCCCACGCGTGTCGGAAGACTCGGTATGATTGCGCGATGGCTATTCAGATTGTTCAAGCCGGTGATCCTGTTCTGCGTAAGGCGGCGCGTCCCTTGCGGCCGAATGAAATCCGCAGCCGTGAAATCCGCGAGCTCATTGAAGAGATGCAAGAGGTCATGTATGCCGCGCCCGGAGTCGGTCTGGCTGCGCCTCAGATCGGGCGTGGCATTCAGTTAGCTGTAATCGAAGACCGTGAGCAGTATATGAAGGACTGGACGCCGGAACAGCTCGCCGCCCGTGAGCGTAAACCTGTTCCGTTCCAGGTGATCGTCAATCCACGGCTGACACTTCTGGGCGATGAGAGGGTCGAATTTTTTGAAGGCTGCCTCAGCATACAAGGATTGATGGCACTGGTCCCAAGAAGCCGCCGCGTGCGAGTGGAATGCCTTGATCAAACCGGAGAGCAAAGGATCATTGACGCCACAGGCTGGCACGCTCGCATCCTGCAGCACGAGATCGATCACCTCTCAGGTAATCTGTACGTCGATCGAATGATCCCGCGGACGTTGATGACAGTGGAGAATTACAAGAAATATTGGGTGGAACAAAATGCCGCTGACCTCAAGAAAGAGCTGGGCATCGGTCTGAGTTCCTGAAGGCGAGTCACGGGCAAAGTCGACGGGATTGTTTCATTCGGAGCGGCAATCGTTTACACTTCCTCGTTTCAGAGTCTCGCACGAGGAAACCGAATGAACAGGGTTATCAAAGGTCTTTTTTCCACCGCCGTAATTCTTGTTGCATTGTCTTATTCTTCCGCCCAGTCCCCAGAGCAAAGCACAAAGCCGGCAGAGCAGCAATTCAAGAACATCCAGGTGCTCAAAGGCGTTCCGGCGGACGAGGTTGTGCCCGCCATGCAGTTCATCAGCAGCTCTCTCGGCGTGCAATGCGAGTTCTGCCACGTGCGTGGGGCGTTTGAAAAAGATGACAAGAAGCCCAAGCAGGTCGCCCGCAAAATGATCGAGATGCAGATGGCCATTGACCACGATAATTTTAAAGGCGAGCAGGCGGTCACCTGCTTCTCCTGCCATCGCGGTGCTGAGAATCCCGTGGCAGTCCCGGTCATTGCTGAAGAAGCGCCGAAGCCGGCTGAGAGGGAACCCTCAGAGGCTTCTGCCCCGGCACTGCCTTCGGCAGACGATATCCTGAACAAATACGTGCAGGCCGTGGGCGGAGCGGCTGCTCTCGAAAAGATCACCAGCCGGATTGAGACCGGCACCGTCAACGTCGGCGGCAGAGATCTCGCGGTGGAGGTGTTCGCCAAAGTCCCGAATAAGCGAATCGCGATTGTCCACACCCCCAATGGTGACACCATTACTGCCTTTGACGGTCATACGGGATGGCTCGGCAATCCGGGGCCAAGACCACCGCGGGAGATGAGCCGCCAGGAGACTGAAACTGTGAGCTTCGACGCGGCCTTTCGGAGGCCCACAGAGCTCAAAACCATGTTTGCGCAGTTCCGGGTGCGCCCCTCAGAAAAGATCAACGGCCACGATGCGGTGCAGGTGATCGGGTTGAACCAGGACCAGCCACCTACTCGGCTTTTCTTCGATAAAGATTCAGGCCTGCTGGTGCGCACAATTCGGTATGCTCAGACGCCCGTCGGACGTAATCCTACCCAGATTGATTATGCAGATTATCGTGAAGAGGGCGGAGTCAAGATCCCGCTGCAATGGACAGTTGCCCGCCCTGGAGGACGTTTTACCATCCAGATCAGCAAGGTGGAGCAAAACGTCCCGATCGCTGATTCGAAATTTGAGAAGCCGGCCGCAGGAGGATCAACCACTCCGGGAAAATGAGCGAATCGGATTTTCCGATCGCGGCAGCCCAGCAAAGCGCCGGCGCATAATCAGCAGGCGCGAAAAAGCCCTGGCTGCCGAATGAAAAGATAAGTCATTGAAAACAGAGTCGCTATTACCGCCGTAACTTGCTGTTCAGTATTCCCAATCAGTAGCCTTGTAGCAATGCCCAGACGGATCTTGACCGTCGCATTGCTGTCATTTGTTCTTGCGGGTTCGTGTGCCGCCCGGCAGATCGCGGTTGTTGTAGGCAAGACGAACAACGTAGGGGGCCTAAGCTCCTCCGACCTGGCCAAGGTCTTCAAATGCGACAAGGCGAGATGGCCTGACGGCAAGGTGATTGTGCTGGTGCTCCGCGATCCTTCCACTCCGGAAATGAAAACAGCCATCGAAAAGCTCTATCATATGAAACCGGAAGACCTGCAGGGAATCATCGCGGCCCATCACCAGACAGTGCTCGTGGTTGGCTCGGAAGCGGAACTGTTGAAATCCGTGGAATCCATACCCGGCGCGGTGGGTCTGGTGGACGTCTATTCCATCAACAGCCGCGTCAATGTGCTCAAGGTGGATGGAAAACTGCCCCTCGAGCCGGGATACTTCCTCAAGGGCAACTGATCAGGAGATGTTTTGTGACGCGTCCCGGCGTCGAACTTCTACTTTCCTACTGAGATTTCGGCAGCTCCATCACAACATCGTGTTTGGCCTGGCACTCTTTGACCGGATCCATTGTGGCCACGCCCACCAGTTTGTCTTTGCTGACGTAGAACTCGAGCGGAGCATTTTTCGGTTTGGCGGGAATGCCAGTAAATCTGGCTTTGCCTTCAGGACTGGAATACACGCTCATGTCGAGCTTATGAAAACCTCCAAAACCGTAGGCAATGTGGACCTTGATGAGAGCGGTCGCAACTGGCTTGCCTGATGTGTCGGTCACATTCAAATCAATCGCGCACGGCCCTGCAGCACCATCCATGAGATAAGGATTCGGCGTGGCGTCCGCAGTCGCGGCACGGACGTTCTGCGCAGAGGGACTTTGCGGAAAAGGAGCACGTCTGACCTCGGCGCGAGAAAGCAACCCCAGCAATAGCCCAGTGAGCGCCAGTCCCACAAGGAAAAGCAGATAACGAACAGAATGATGGCGTCGTGTCATTGCAAAACAACCCTGATTTCGTAGCAAGCAGCTATTCTCAATTATAAATCGCCGGCACGGCTAAGGAAACTGTCGTTCTGCCCCGCGAGCCGCATGCGCTAGAATTTGGGCGTGGCCACGCCAACTGACAACAAATCCATCGCCAACATCCTCTATGAAACCGCTGATCTGATGGAGGTTGCAGCGCAAGACCCGTTCCGCATTCGTTCATACCGGCGTGCCGCGGAAGCCATTGAGTCTCTCGACCAGCCACTTTCAGAGATATACCAGGACCAGAAGGCGCTCCTGGCGATACCGGGGATCGGCAAAGGCATGGCAGCCAATATTCGGGAGATATTTTCCCAAGGCAAGCTGGAGATGCATGAGCAGATGCTCCAGAAGTATCGCCCGTCGATGCTGGATTTACTCAAGATTTCCGGCCTCGGACCCAAGACCATCGCACTCATCTGGGACGCTTTTCAGGTTTGCGACGTGGAGGGCGTCGCCAGGCTGGCCCAAGAGGGCAAGCTACGTACGTTGCCGCGGCTGAGCGAGAAATCCGAACAGAAGATACTGAAGTCCATCGAGAGCTACCGCCAGCTCACGGGGCGCTTTCATCTGGACACCGCGGATGAGATTGCGAGCAAGATGACGGCGCGGCTCGAAAAACTGCCTGGCGTGGACAAAGTGACTCCGGCAGGTTCGCTGCGCCGCGGTCGCGAGACGGTAGGCGATCTCGATTTGCTCGTCACAGGTAATTGCTGTACCAGTGAGATGCAGCGCAATAAAGTAATCGAACAGATCCTCGATTTTCCCGGCATCATGGAGGTGCTGGCGCGGGGCGAGAATAAGGTCAGCGTCAAGCTGCGCAGCGGCATGCAAGTGGACGTGCGGCTGCTTCCTCCTGACTCCTTCGGCGCCGCGATGCAATACTTCACCGGTTCGAAGAACCACAATGTCTCGCTGCGACAACGCGCTCTCAAGCAGGGCTATACCCTGAATGAGTATGGCCTGGTGCGGATGGAAAACGACAAGCGCGTTGCTGGCAGGACCGAAGAAGAAATTTACAAAACGCTTGGATTGGACTGGATCCCTCCGGAATTGCGCGAGAACAACGGTGAAATCGAAGCCGCGGAAAAACATACATTGCCAGATCTGGTCAGCCAAGCCGATATCCAAGGCGATGTTCACATGCACACGGTGGAAACTGACGGCAAGTGCACGATCGAGGAGATGGCCCTTGCAGCACGGGAACGCGGATACAAATACATGGCCATCACGGACCATTCGAAGAATCTTGCTTTCGCCAACGGGCTTGATGACAGGCGCGCGGAAGAGCACATCAAGCGCATCCGCCAAGCCGCCAAAGAAATCGAAGGCATCACGATCTTTGCCGGCATTGAGGTGGACATTCTGGCCGAAGGCGAGCTCGACCTCTCTGATTCCGTGCTGGAACAAATGGACCTGGTCATCGCCAGCGTGCACTCCCACTTCAACCAGGAGACGCCGCAGATGACCGACCGCCTGTTGCGCGCAATTGAAAACCCGCACACATCAATCATTGGGCACCCTACGGGCCGCATCCTGCTGCGCCGCGAAGGTTACAGCTTCGACTGTGACAAGGTGTTTGCCGCAGCGGCGAAGGCCGGAGTGGCTATGGAGCATAACGCCTATCCGGATCGCCTCGACTTGCGCGACCTGCATCTGCGCATGGCCAGAGCGAAAGGGGTGAAGTTCGTCATCAATACAGACGCTCATCACACGTCGCACATGGAGAAGATCCGCTACGGCGTTTTACAGTTGCGGCGCGCGTGGCTGACCAGGGCAGACGTTTTGAACACCTTGTCTGCGGTGGAGTTTGCCAAAGCTATGCGGCGGGGCAAACCCGTGCTGGCTTAGCCATTTACCTCAGGATCAGCTCTTCCAACGCTGCTACAGCGCCTCGTTC